>Ga0208299_1000006_pt1 | contig 316664 bp, 354 predicted proteins | sample 15_taG_FD_184089 | JGI IMG/M metagenome (GOLD analysis project Ga0208299, IMG submission 184089) | Marine viral communities from the Subarctic Pacific Ocean - 15_ETSP_OMZ_AT15312 metaG (SPAdes) (version 2) | ecosystem: Environmental > Aquatic > Marine > Oceanic | place: Pacific Ocean... | reverse complement strand
CCGATTTGATTCTGATTCTGAGTTCGAGCAAAGAATTGAAGATGGAGAATTATTTGATCGTGATCTTATTGCCGCGATAAAGGATAAGTATAAAAATACTAATTTAAAAGCAAATGATGACAAGAGCGTTCGCTCTGGAAGGGGAGCCTCTCTTCCGGGGGATATCTCTGGATTATTAAGTGCAATAAAGGATGATATTTAATTATGGCTCAAGGTGACGGATCTAATAGTACCGGTGCCGCCATCGGCGGCTTGGCCGATTCGGCGACAAGGGCCACTACCAGTGTAAAGACGTTATCCGAAAGCTTGACATCCCTATCTAGGGCCGGCATCAACACGGGTAATGGCCTCGGCCTTCTGACTGATGGTATAGCCGGCACGGCAAAAAGCATAGCAGATTTAACCGGGCAGATGGAATCGATTGTGAGGGCGGTTCCAATACTTGGCGGCCTTGCCTCGGCCCCCATTGGTGCAGTAAAGAACGTTATTAGCGCCATGGGCTCGGCAACAAGGGTCGCCTCGGAGGCGGTACAGGGATATATAAACACATTAGATGCGTTTTCAAAGCCAATCCGCGAGCTCGAAGGGGGGATGTGGGATCTCGAAAAGGCATTCGGCGGAACCTTTGATACCGCAAAGTCTTTTTATGAAGTATTTAATACCGAAGTCACGTCAGATTTCGCAACTCACATGTTCCTCTCCGGAGAGAGTCTTCTCAAAATGTCAGAGGCCACAAGCGGTACTAGTATCAGGATGTCGGATCTCGCAGATACAATGCATGTGGGAGGGAGGGCTACAACAGCATGGTCTGTGGCCACAGCTCACGCTACAGCGATAGGAATGACTGCCGCATCATATATGTCTCATTTAAATACCTCCATGAATGTGTATGGAATGTCGACCGAGGGCGCTATTGGGCAGATGGCGATGTACAATCAAGTAGCCTCAGAGACTGGGTTAAATACCGACAAGGTCTCCAGCACCCTAGAGGGCGCGGCTCAAAGATTTGAAAAATTAGGAATGTCGGCAAACTTTGGCCGCCCGTTTTTAGAAGGGTTTGCCCAGTCGGTGACAAATGTTGGGCTAGGAATAGAGAACGCAATGAACCTGACCAGGTCATTTTCCGGCGCAATTGGAAAGCTAACCGAAGATTATGGCCTGGCTTACGTAACGTTTCAGAGAGGAGGCCTCGAGATGGGGGGCTCGGGCGGATCGGGAGTCCTCGGGGCGTCGATTGGGCTTCGCGCAGACATGTTAAGAGCAGAAAGAGATGGGGACCAGGGGGCTATGGCTCATACTCTGGCACAGGGGATGCGAGATACTATAGCGTCTTTTACCGGAGGAGATATTGTCACTCTGACTGAGGCCGATAACGACCCATCTAAAGCGAATGCCTACTATATGCAAGAGCAACTGCTGATGAGTCAGTATGGCATGGGCCAGGACGATGCATCCAGGACGCTAGAGATGCTGTCAGAACTCGATGATGCTCGCCGGTCTGGAGACTCCGGCGCTGTAGCGGCCCTAGAGGCTCAACTTAGTGAGTCGCGAACCGCGGTGGACGAGACCTTGGACGAAACCAAGAAGATATCTCTCCACACTGGAAGGCTAGTCGCCATGGCCCAGATTGCACAGATAGACAACATAAGGGGCCTTAGGGGGCGGGCTGGGGATGACGCCCGTCACATCGAGAGTGCCATGCGAGCCCTATTTAATCGCGTTGCCGAAATGGGCGGCGATAGCGACCAAGCCGCCATGGCAAATAGAGACTGGGACCAGATGAGCGTCATCATGGGAAACCTTAGAGGTGTCGATAGTTCAGACGACCTCGACGCAGCTGAGAGCGCGATAGTTTCCAACGCAGAAAGGACCCTCAGTAACCTAAATGAGGCCGGCGATATGTCACCGGAAGAGCTGGATATGCTAGATAGATTAAAAGAACGGGTTGGGGAATACACGAGGAATGGGACATACATAGCACCGAATAGCCAGGAAGCAGAAGCTGCAGCCCTCGCCGGTCGCAGCGGCACGTCCGGAAGTGGCTCGAGTGGGCGCAGCGGATCCAGCTCCGACCTCGCCTCATCTATGAATCGGCTCAGCCGAGCCCTCGAGAATCAGCCACAAAGAGTGGTAGTAACACCCGCCAACAGCCTGCTGGCGCTAGTTGAGGCCGCCGGCGTCCCCGATGGTGGCTCACAATGACCAGAAAGATAAATTCAAGCTTTACGCAGACAAGAGAAACTATAATGTTTTTCCTTCCGACATATTTGACGGAAGATCAGTCATCAGATCCGGCCACGGGTGTTCCGATTTCATATGGGGAGGACGGAACTTTCGGGAAGGACGCGAAGGTTATGTACCTAAATCCCCAAGAGTTTAATATATCAGAGAAAAAAGTTATTTCATCTCAAATGACAAAGGGCGGGTATATGGTCCAATATTGGGGAGAGGAGCTTCCAAGTATAAACGCCAGCGGAACAACCGGCTCAGCAGGAATTGAGGGTATAAATGTACTAAGAGACATCTATCGTCATGAGCAGATTCATTTTAGAAAAGTTTTAAAGCATAGAGCCAGAGAGGCTGCTAGTAAAAAAGCAGCAAATGATGCGCTAACTAATGCCATAGAATCCCAGTCAAGGGACGGATTTGGGGGTTTTATGACTAACGCAGCTGACCTGGTCACCGGCGGAGCCTGGTCGCAGACTGTGAATGGATTTAGTAATGCAATAGATATGATTGGGAATGCATTTTCTGGAGCCACCCCCGGCGCCGGAGAGCTAAAGACATCGTCATTTCTTACGGCACCAACTTTGGCGTCATTTGCAACTCAGGTCGATATGTACTACCAAGGGGAGATGTTTCGCGGGTTCTTTTTAAGCTTCAACGTAAAAGAATCCGCAACGAGTCCCGGCTTGTTTAATTATGACTTTAGCTTTACTGTAACGCGAAGGACTGGTGTTCGAGAAAACTTTATGCCATGGCATCGCAAGGCTCTCGGCCCAGACGGCAAAACTAGAACTGCCACTGAGCCAAATGTCAGCGGAGATGAGTTTGATTATAGGGGCTCAAATAAGAGCATAGAAATAAGTGAGCTAAGCTTTGAAAGCAATCTGTCAAGGGGAATTTTGAAGCCAATTAGGATTAAGATCGCCGAAGACGGAGACGAATAAGCGCTCATCTTCTTGATAAAAAGAGCGGTAAATTATCCGTCTTTTGGTAAAATAAGTTAGTAATTTAAGTTTAGGTTTGTAAAGTGGCTAAAAAAAATGACATCATTGCCGATGGATTGAAATATGTTGAGAATGCCGTTAATGGAATTCTCAGAGGAGAGGCTACGGCATGGGTCGATACAAAGAGCACCGATAGCAATCACCAGTCCCTTACGGAGTCTGGTTATAGTATTTTTTTGAATCAAGATAAAAATTCATCTTTTACGCCAAAGTCTAGAAACGTAGTAAGTATGTCCCCAGAGGCGGTTGTACTTATTAAGAAGAAGGCATTTTCGTCACTGAAGTCTTCAAATGATTTAAAATGGATGGACGATACTGAAAAGATGTTTTTAAGGGCGACCAAAGCTCTTTTTGCAATAAAGGTCCAGCAGCTTCGAGCATATGAGTCTCTGACCAAGTTTAAGGATTATTATGCAGAGCATAAAGAATATAATCTCAGCTTGCTATCTCAATTTCTAAAAGAAGCAGAGTCTACGGCCGACGCCAAGGCCCTAAAGTCTAACGACTTTTCCGGGGGAGTCTTCTCGGATATAGGCGATGTGTTCGGATATACCGCCGGACAGGATGCCGCCCGAAGGGTGACGGAGGAGATTGCTGATATAATAAAGAGAAATGCATTCTCTTATGACTCCACGTTAACAACCTGGGTTGTTGATCCTGAAAGTGAGGATAATTACTCAATTGGCCCCGGAACCGGGGTCATAGAGATGTCTTCATTCTTTTCTTTTACGACATCTTGCGATGTATCTTCCAATCCAAGCTCTGCGACGATAAATATAGAGAATCCATATAGGCTAATGACAGTTCTTGAGGGAGATATTGAATCTGCAATAGATGAGGCCGTAAATGGTACCCTTGGCCTCTTGAGCGCCCTTGCCAACGGTGAGGGATCCGTTGCCCTTGGAGGCAAGGTCCCTCCGATTGATGGCGGAGAAATAATATCTACAGCACTGGAAGCCTCGGGCCTCGGAGATATTTTAGGAGGAACAACTGTAAACTTAAATCACGTAAGAGAGAGGCTTAGAAGCTTCTATTTGGGTAAGGGGCTCGTGAACCCAGCAGACAGTGTTAATTTCTTTATACGAGGAAATCGAACAACAGAGTCGTACGAGGACGGCGGAGGATATTCGTCGATAACTATGGATAAGACGGGCCTAGAAGTTGACGACGTAATGATTAGGGCGGAAATGAGGCTGAATACCAGCGGATTAGTTGATGCCGAGTCTTACAGGAAGCTGAGACAGACTGTAGATAACTCTTTTGGCATGATCTCCGTGTATGGCGGATTTGTGAAGAGCGTATCGGAAAGCTTCCAAAGCGGAAAGTGGAAGATGACCATTAACTGTGTAGATAATATGGCCTGGCTCCAGTGGTCTAGGTTTAATATATCGCCATCTCTTAGCGATCCAAAGGGCATCTTGGAGGACCCACTAACTCCATTCGACATTCCATTGGATGACACCGGCGCTGTTGTGTACGGAGAGGGGCAGCAGCTCCTTCAGGAGAATAAAGACTTATTACATTCTGGACTGCTATCGTATGACTCGGGGCTGCTCGCCGGCCAAAATGCTTCTGAGGGAAATATTCTTCAGGGGCAATATAATGGAGCAGGGTCTCTCGATGGAGCAAAGGTTTTGCAGCATCCGAGCGGATTTGTTTACAGGTGGAAGACGGGAATTATTACTGCAACTGCAGGCTTTCAGGTGGCCGACCCAACTCAGGAGGCAAATCGACAATCTCAAACCGATCGATCTCAGTATGGATTGACGGTTGCAGAAGATGTTTTGTCAAATCTCGATATAGCAAATATTTTGAGCGTTCTCATAATCGGAGAACCCTACAATGTAGAGACTTTTATGAAGAGGACTTTTGAGGCCCACTCTAGAATTAATAGGTCATCAACAACTCTCGATCCGGCGGACCCACTGAGTGCAGTAATTGAGTCTGTGCGTCGTCAAAATGATTATTATGGAAATTTTCAGCCATATAGAATGATTACAATGAGTAATTCGACAATACAGCAGACTATATCTGCAGTTGGAAAGCTCGAGGTTGCAAAGAACTCTGTAGATCTACTTCAGAGAAGAAAGATTTCAATAAAAAGAAGAATATCAGATCTCAGAAAGAATGCTCACACTCAAAACGGAATACTTATAAATGCACTAGAGGCAGAGATTCAGTCTATAAGCGCCGCCATAAGCGATCACGTCAGGGTGGGGCTTCAGGCTGGGCAAATTTCTTCGGCAGATAATGCTGTAATTCAATTTAGTCTTTTTGGGTCTAATCCGTCGCTTCCAACTTCGAGCAATGAAGCCAGAGAGCATGATATAAATAGGGCCACAATGTTATTGGGAGCTCAAAGAAAAATCGATCAAGTAAGACTTAATTCAGATAATAATTTGTTTATTGTATCAGATCAATATGATTATAATACTGACTTAAGACCATTCCTTCTTCGGCTCAACCGATCTGGGTGGAAGCTATTTGACTCAGATTATGTTGATGTTTATAACAAGTGTACTGCGGCAACTAGTCATTTGAAATTAGAGTTCTTTTGCAATCCAAACGGACACCTGGAGTTTAGGCCGCCGGCATGGAATAAGGTTCCATATAGCGTTTTAGAAGAGGCAATAAATATGAGTCGAGAGACTGGAAGAACTATAATTCCAGACTTTATAACAAATATGTTTCAGACGAGAATAGATAGCCTTTATTTGGATATTCATACGCAGAATATTAGAATAGTATTGATAGCCCTAATGTTGGGTCGATATCCAGATAGTACGTTGATTCCAAATATGATAACTTCCGGTGGCGACTCTTTGGAGTTCTTTGGAGTAAAGTCTCCAGAGCCAAAAGGATTTTTTGGAAATCTTTTAGGAGGAATCCCGGGAATGTCATCTGGAGCCACTAATGATTCGTCAATTCCCCTTACTCGGGTTGGAGATTTAACAGAGCAGAATAATGTTTCTCTTGGAAACGGAATTAATATATCATTTACAAGCACGGAAGAAAAGGGAGACGTCTTAGACGCGGATACGGAAACAATATTGGGCGCATTCGATGTAATATATAGGGAGTCTGCCGGTGTTTCTGATGATCTATATGGAGCCATATTGGGGATCGGAACCCCTCCTGCGACGGCCGGAGGCGCGGCAACTGTTGAAAACCTAAACGCAATAAGAAACTCCTTTATGTCCAAAACAGGGAGGGATCCGGCCAAGAATCTTGGGATAGATTTAAATATAGGATTTCAAAGTAAGGACTTCTTCTTTGGGTCGGCTACGGGCTCCGACGCTGCAGAGAGGGCTGTAGATAATCTTTTGGGCGAAAGTGATATTCTAAGCAAGCTAGAAAGCGCTATTTCAGAGAGGGACTCCTTGGTGTCGCTGCTTAAAAACAATATAGCAAAAAGAACGGAGCTCGAAGAAATTGAGCAAATGTTTTATGGAGATTATGGCTCAGAGGATGAGATAAAAAGCATGAGCGGGAATAGCGCTATTGCAAAACTCACTCGCGGCCTAAAGTCAATCGGAGAGCCCCTTCAGGCGGTTAATCGTGGGATTAATGCTATAAAGGATATTTTAACGGGGTCGGCGGCAAAAGGGTCTATTTTTGACCATTTGATTGAAGATGACCGAAGAAACCTTTTGGGTCCAGGTTCTGGCTCTAGGTTTATAATCGGAGAAGAAAATATATTATCTGCTAGCTTTTCGGAAAATCCACCGGAATTTACAAGAGTGGATATAAAAGGAGATCTGCCACTCGGCGTAGCAGATGCTCTTGAGCGCTCGCTCGAGGGTTATTATCTTTGGGCGGGGGCAACGGACTTTGATCTCTGGCGTCAATATGGGTACAAGCAAAAGAATATAAAAGTTCCATTTATTAGCGACCCAGAGTCTCAGGGTAGGCCGTATGCTATTTTGGAGCTACAAATGCAAAGAGCCCTCATCAATAAGGGCTCTGTAACCTTGGCGGGAAACGAGTTTTATCGACCAGGAGATGTGGTTTACTTATCAGAAAAGGGGCTTCTTTATTATGTAAATTCTGTAAATCACTCATTCTCCATAGGCCAGTCCTTTACTACGACCTTGGATCTTACATATGGGCATCCTCCCGGGATCTACCTCCCCACGCCACTTGATGTAATCGGGCAGCAGTTTGCAAAGGACCCAATGAAGCACAGCACAATAACATATAGAAACGAAAGAGGGGATGATAATTATAGACCATTGCGCCCGGATTGCTCCCTGGTGTTTCCCTCCACCCCTGGCGCGGGCGTTGCTGAGCTTCTGGCGTATGGAGATAATCAGGTAAGGTTTACAAATATGATGATCGATCTGGCCGGCACTGCCGTTGGAAATAGATACGTTCTAATAAGAACGTTTGTAAAATCAAAATATGATAATTCTGCAAAATCTGATGCAGAAAGAAACTCCAGCACCGTCAAGTCTTTGCTAATGGATCCGCAGCAGGTATCTCATCAGCCTTCTGGCACGTCTGGGCTGGATGTTCTTATGGAAACTGGGAGGGACCTGTTTATGGGGACCGGAACTTCGAAAGAAGTCTCTCCAATGAGGCTCCCCAATAATATTATGGCCAGTCCCGTTCCGGAAGATAAAATTTTAGAGCAAATTGTATATTTAGAAAAAGAAGATGAAAATACCGTTGGAACAATCAGGTGCATGAATGTGGATATCGCAGGAGATCTAAGTGCTGCTGGTATCAGCATAAGTGATGCTGATATTCTTGGAGTCTTTCCAAAAGGGGGTCCCAAGCAGAAGACATGGCTGGATTTGCGAATAATGATGAGTAATACAGAAAATGTGATCGAAATAGGGATAATCGATATTCCGGGATCAGTAAGTGAGGCTGGGGGGTAGTAATGGTTTCTGGTTTAAATCCATTTAAAGCTTATTCAATGCTCTCATATACCGTCGTAGGAGTCGATGGTCGTGGAGGTGTTCTTCTCGAGTCCGATGATTCCGCGGGAACGTCAATCCCATCTGTTTCGGCATCGATCCCACAGTGGTTGGCGGGAACGGATCACGGAATAGTCTCCGGAGGAACATCCCTGAATGGAATGAGGGTATTTGCGTGCAGAATCGCGAACACCGATGAGCTGGTCATAATGGGGGTAAAAACACCGCCGATTCATGTAAATGAAAGTGGAATCGACCCATCAGATCGGCCAGCCGGGCTTACTCCCCTTCCGAGGAGCATGCTTGAAAATGGAGAGTTGTGCATACTTGGCCCATCTGGCTCCATGGTTCTTTTGGATAATGATGGAGTGGAAATATCGGTTCCAAGCGGATCCGGATATAAGATTGGCTCCCTGGACGGAAGTGCTACTCGAACTCAGATTTCAGCTTTATTTCATGGCGCAGTTAGGGCAGATGCGGGCGGGATAGTTAGGTCAACAACGGTTCGAAGAAGCGGCTCCATGATGCCATCAATTCCGAGTAACGACGATACGGATCTTAATATATCTAGAGACCTTTCGGGCAGCGAAAGAGGGCTGTTTGCCGCCACCGCCGAAGAGTTCTCCGACGGCGGCGCACCGAGAAATATTCCAAGAAGTGAATTTAGACAAGTTATAAATGAGTTCCCAAGTTATGTGGGCTTTGCGGGATTCGGCCCGGAATCTGCACTGATAATGGAGACAATGCCAGTACATGGGGCCACAACTGGAGGTCTCAAGTTCCGCAGAGGAATGAGTCACAAGAATGCATTATTTTTAGACTCAAGTCAGCTAATTGAGGTAATTGGCGGAAGCGTAGTTGATATGGGATCCAATGTTTTGGATATAAACTACGGAAAAGTAAGTATTGGTGGGGCCGATGGCGCCGTTCCCACCACGGATGTTGGCAGAGGCTTTGAAAAGGCAAGAAGAATATCCAGAAGAGAGCTTGGTTACCACTTTCAGCTGTCGACATCTACGGAAATAAGCAGCCCCGTCGAAACTGCTAGTAATTTCGTTTTTGGAATCGACAAAGAGGGGGTTGCAAAATTAAATGTTCCAAGGAGCTCTCCTACCGGAAACATCCCATATGTAACTAATGCAAAATTGTATAATAACAATGGAGAAATATCGGTCGAGCCAGCACTCCCTACCTCCGATGAGGATATTCCGATAACGTTGAGATCTAAATCTGGAATGGTAATATATCCAAAGATAAATCATCCATTTCCATCTCAGCGCACAAAGCGTGGTACTGGGGTTAGGTTTGCAAATTCATCGGGGTACTTTCCGGAGGAGGGGGAAACTGCGAGGGTAAATACCACAAAGCATCATAATATGTATGCCGCAGCTGAGATGTTGATCGCGAATACTATTTCGAAAATTTATATTCCCCCAAACAATATAACTCCGACGGGAAAGATTCCACGAGGAGCTCCTAGTCGTCCAGAGGGGTTTGAGATATGTACCGGCCCGCTAAGAGGAGACGGAAGAGAGGAGTCAAAGCCCCATTCGGGATCTATGGCGAAAATAATTGTCTCCCCAAAGGGGTCTGCCATTGACTCCGGAGGCGGAGTCACGGTGTGCGGAAAGGACAGGACTAGTAACTATAATGAAGATGGAACGCGTGCAAACGGGTTTTTTGGGAATGTATTTGACATAACGTCTATTGAGCCAGCCCCGGATGGAGGATCCACTGTCGAAATATCTCAAGTGTCTTCTGGGGCTCCAATATCTTCCGCCGGCGGAAGAAGTATGAACGTAAACCTCGAGGGCTCACTAGAGATGTCTGTTGGGGCGGATGACGCCGACAAGAAGAGCGTGGTGTTGGATACGGCAGGAAGTCTGATCGCATGGCTGGGGAAAGATAAAAATAACAGGAGTGCAGTCGTACAGACAGACGGAGACGTAGCGATTAGCGTTGGAGGGATGAGCTCTGGGGGGTTCAGTGCCGGCAGGTTTGATCTTAGAGTAAACGTAGTAAACAAGGGCACCTTAGATGCTCATTATAATAGTGAGCCGCCAGAAAAGACGATGCCGACGAAAGGCTCCCCGGGTGATGCCGAAGTACTCCCGCCATATGCATCAGACTACATTATATCGATCGGCCCCCACGGCCTAGTTATAGCAGGAATGAATCCCCATACTCCGATGGTTATTAGGAATGATGGCAATCTAATGTTAGAGGCGACCGATAAATTAATTTTATCTGGAACGAAAATTATGATGAGAGAGGGAGGCAAGGCCGAGCGGCCTTCGCATCAGGACACAGTATCTGCATCGGATAAGGGTAGCGCAAATCCTCTGGATATAGCAACATCTATAAAGGAGGCCATCGAGGTCGCTGCAGAGTCGCTTGTCCCCAAATCGTGCGAATAACAGTCTCGATTAAATAAGATGTTTGTAGTAATATATTGCAATAGTTTTTAGGTTTAATAAATGGCAGAAAAAGCATCAGAAATATTACCGCTAATAGTTGGCGCAAAAATTCCAAGCTCGAACGAGGAGTACTCCCTTTATCGTGTAAACTGTGAGGCAAATAACTCCACAGAGACCTCGAAGTCTGGCGACTTACAGGTTTTGCACCCTTGTAATGATGACAATTACTTGCCGTTATCCGGCGGGGCGGTTGCCGCCATCCCAAGTCCACTCGGAGTATTTACCTCTGATGGCATTCCTGACAGTTTAAAGAGCAATAATTTACAACGTTATGGTTCGACAATTTCTGCTGTAAAAAGCCTATTTCTCGACGACCCCATAATGGAGGCCGCTGCAACTGACGGGAGCAACATAAATTTCTCAAAACTCATAGAAAGGGTTCGAAAAGCCTCGACGAGGGCTCTCAAGGGCATGCCATCAGACTTGCCGTGGGGAGTGGGAGGCCCTCCGGAGCTATATTTGGCGGGGCATACTCCGACGGACCGAAGAGACTCTGTTTTAGATTATGAATCTTTAAAGGCAAATCTCGGCTCAGATCAGCCAATATCCGGCAAAGAGATCGGAAAATTTAAGTTTATTCCGATAGAAGCCCTTGCATCATTAATTATGGTTCTCTCGGGGAAGGACGAAGCCTCAGAGGCGGGGCCAGACGACAGAAGTGGAAAGGGCCTTTATAATGCAGTCGGTCCAAGCGGAAGGACCATGGGAGAGCTGGCAGAGTCGTTATGGCAAAAGGCATCTGCAAGCAGCCCGATCGAGACGGCAGATGACATAGCCGTAACAGATATAATGAATGCTGTTTTGGATCTGTTTCCCATCTTTAGGGTGTCAGAGGACGATATCAATGCGCCCAACCCGGAAAGGATAGTCGGGTACTATACCGCTTATAATAATACATTATATGCAAAATTTCCAGAACTAAGCGGAACAGATTCTTCTGGGTCGTCACCAAATATGCATGAAATCGGAGAAGAAGACTCCGAGACTCCCGGTCCGCTATTTTTTCTAAGGGTGTTTTACGGGTCCTCAAGCATACAAGAAAGCATAGCGATAAACCACTTGCCGCCGCCATCTTTGGGCTTGAATTCTGAGTCCGCTGATTATCCTGTGCATGGAAACCTGGAAATAACCCTGGACGCCGAGGGTTTAAATCCGGATATGCTTCATAAGTATAACTTCTTTCTATCACCACTCATGACTCGCCCCGACGATCTGCCGCTAAGCTCTCAGGGCATGGAGCTTTCTCCTGGAGAAATAGAGGTAGTAACGTCTCCTGTTCTGACGAGAGCCACCACTGGGGCTCCGACCATAGGGGGATTTGTGTTGAACCCGTGGTTCACCCCCGCGAGGACTTTGAATTCGTCCGGAAATTTTAATATATCTACCACCCTGGAAGACCAGACATCTATTACTCTTACGGGGGCCGCAGAACACAGTATCTCCCTGTCTGTGGGAGATGTTGGGATCCCGAATGTCAACCTCCCGACATTCGTTGGATCTGTGGATCTTCTTGTGGGAGAAAAGAATCGATCAGATGGATTCTTGGGCGATTCTTCTGATAATGATGATATTTATTTTAACAATAACTCGTCGCATTTAAAAAGGATGCTATCGTCTACTAGGCCAAAGTTTTTCAATATTAATTTAGTATCTAGCCTTTGGGCGAAGAATCTCTCTCCGGCGACTTCTGGAAAAGAAGATGGAGAGCCGGTGGTTCGAGTAACGTTCGACGGCCTTGATATAAGGAAGAAGTTCAGGCCGCCAGCCGATAATATTAAATTTGCAGTTTACGTCATGGACGAGATCGGTCAAATTGCCCGGGCAACAAATTCTGTGCTACAACTAAGCCTCCCCTCCCCAAGCCTTGGTCGCGTCACCCCGGGAGGCTTCCAGGGGGACCTTCCTATGTATGGCTCTGAGCGGGCAATTGTGACGATTAGCGGGAGTGACTTTGACGAGGTAGTCGGGGTTCGTTTTAGCCCGGCAAATTCTCTGGACCCAAGCCTGGCAACTGATCATTACTTTTCGGACGGTGTCTTTAGGGGAATTGTTAGCGAGAACTCTATAGGGATCATGGGGGTTGATGACTCTGCAGATTATGGTACGCTAACGGGACTGGGCTCGAACGTTGGGCCCGTGACTCTCGGCCTAATAGATCGAGTGGGAGGGATCCACTATGGTGCTGGGCGGACTGGGCTTGCTTATATATCTCCCGGTGGAACGCCGAGCGCAGATAGGCCATCGAGAGATGAGGTCCCGCCTCCACTTGTACTGATTGAGCATCCAGAGGAGGAGTTTGAGGCCGCAAAGTTTTTTGAAAATAGCTTTAGTGCAGTCCCTCTCTTGATGGATGGAGGCAGTGCAAAGTTAAAGATAAAGTCAAATAACAAACTGTTTCGATCTGGAAATAAATTATTTGGATACCTAGCGTTAAAATCTACGGAGAAAAACAGGAAGATAATAAAGGACTTCTCGATGCCATCGGAGGTTGTTTCTTTGCGCGCTGGCGATGGCGAGAATTATATTGTTGCAATAAATGTTATTTATAGATTTAGTGACTCTAACTCTGGTGATTTTTATCGGCTGTCAAACAAAAATAGTATTTTAAAATTCCCCGGATCAAGCTATGTCGGATATAATTTTTCTCAGCTTCCGAGTGCAGATGGTCCCTCGAAGATACTTATAACTAACAAAGAAATAGAGCTGGCGGCACCTGCTGACAACGATGGCGCCGCTGCCGGCGATCCGGATCCTTTGGAGGTTACATTAGAGCCGAATGGATATGGAACGGTAGATATAGATGGATTTTCTCACCCTCCAACAATCCGCGGGCTATATCTTAAGCTACCCGGCAGTGACGATGTACAGACCAATGCGAGGGAGTCCGACATCAATGGTAAGCTGAAAAAGAAGCTCGAGAAAAGAAACCTTGAACCCAGCGAATATGGAAAGAAGCTGAAGGCCGGAAACAAAGTCAGCCTGTTGGGTGTTCACGTTGATCTTCCCGCTGGAGCAGGGAAGTACAAGGGATATATTGGAGGAAAAAGGCTTAGTAGAAAGCTTGGATTCGAAAGCCTGACTGGCCGTAGGGTTAAGTTTGGTGGCGGTGCATTATTTGTATTTAAAGGAAAGCAGATCGACGACGACGGATGGCTCGATGTTGAGATAAGAAAGAAAGATAAAAACTATGGGGTTACCTATGGCTCTTCCGTATACAACCGAGTTACCGTCAGCATAGAAGGGGATGAGCCATTCGAAACTGTTGATGGCGTTAAGATTTATAATGGTAGCGATCTAAAAGTTTTAAAAGGTGAAAGTGACATCAACCAGGGCAGTCCAAGCCAGGTAGTCGGCGAACCGGTGGATAGTAGTAGTGTTATCATTCCAACGGAAAGGCTAATACTCGCGCCATCTAGTTATCCCCGTCCAGGCGGATCCGCATCAGATGTTGAGTTTATGAGCGAAGTGGTTTTAGTCCCAAATATAGGGCTCAAGCTGGGCCGTGAGGCCGGTACGGGTGACAATAAAATTATTCATGGAACGCGATTCGAAGGCATTCCGGATGAGCTTATTGTCAATTTAAGTCCGGGCGGATATATTTCCCAAGTTATAAATTCAGACATTCTGGGAGAGATCGGCGCAGCGTTAGGGGCGGAGAGCGAAAATAAAGTTGGCGGGATACCTCCGGACTTGTGCTCGGAAATATCACGATCACAGGCCCAATCGGAGCCCGATCCCACTGGCTCGGGAGAGGTTGGGGCGGCGAGCGACTCCGGCTCTGCGGGCGGCGGGGCATCGGGCTCCGAAGAAGAGGGGGGTTCCGGTACGGCAGCAGGGGCTTCGGATCAGGCCGCTGCGCTGGCCCAGGTCGAGGACCAAGTCGCAGCGGCAGAGCCAAGCGATACTGGCTTGCTGGATGGCGCCGTGAATGCTGTCGTTGAGGGTGCCGAGGCTCTTGATGACGCATCAAAGGCTGCAAATGAATTTGTTGATGATGTAAATAATCTCACTAACGTCTTAACGGACGACTTATCGTCCGCGGCGGACTTCGTTGAAAACTTTTTGAATGATTTCGCAGGAAGCATAGAGGGACTCTTAAACTCTATGATAGGCTCGAGCGCAAAGCTTGTTGGGACAGATCTAGAAGGAATAATTATTCCAAGTGGAGCAGAAGTCTCTGGAGCCCAGATACATAATAAGGAGGGGTCCAGGGACTACAAGCTGGTCCTTGAAATGGAGATAAGGAACGCCTCATCTATTCGATTTAATATTCCGGAAATAGTCGAAGTAAAGAAGGAGGGTGATGAAAATATTTATCTTCCAAATCAGTCGGAGAGTGTGACTGCGGGCACGTTTCCAATTTCAAAGTTATCAATCAGAACGGGGGAAAAACTAAGAATAAAGTCCATTGGAGTCACAGAGACTACGAAGTTTGAAATTTCCGGAATAAGAGCGAACAGAGCGGGTGCAATCTCGTTCTTGGGCCCAACGCAATTAACGACGATTATTGTTCCGGATATGAGTTTATCACCAACATTTTCTATGGATGGCTGTGTAACGTTTGGTCTGACAAACTCTAACGAAAATATGATGAGAGGGATTCTCCAGCTTGGGACGGAAAAAACATTTTCTTTAGAAGATGATTTTGGAGACATGCTAGAGAGGATGGGCCTGGATGACATAAAAGATAGAATTGAAATGTTCCAGCTAAGGATCGGCGCCTGGATCGGGGACAAGTCTATGGCCGCAAAGGAGTTCCTGAATAGCTTCTGTGACTTGTCCTTTCATCTTACCGCTGAGCTAAAGTATCATCTTGATGACTTAAAGACATTATATATTCCAATTAAAGTTATTTTGTGTATTATTGATGTTATTTGTGCGTTAATGAATCCATTTAAATTGGCTTATGCAATAATAAGATTATTTGCTTGCCTTTTTGAGTTGCTGCTGCTTCTTCCTCAGATCGCAATTCCTATTGCGGTACTGTTTCTGCTTCTGCACCTATTGGAGCTTCTCCAGTGCGTTATTCTGAAGATCCTCGGATGGATAGTCGCTATAAATGATATAATTACATCTTTAGATGCGGCTATTACATATAAAAATTATGCGGCGATAGTAACCCTGGAGGAAACTCTTAATGAGCATATTTTTAGTCTGGAAACCGATCTTGAGGTTCTTGAGCCAATAATTACAATTCTTGGAATGATTCTAGAAATAATTCAAATGTTCTTCCGATTCCCATGTGAGATCGAAGAAGATGGAGATCCAGAGATGTGCATCTCTCCGTCTATGCTTGCTGGAATTATCTTGAGCAAAGTTATGAGCCCAACGGGAGAGATAACTCCCGACGCCCTTCTGCCTATGGCTCAGAGCTATACTGCGTTGCCGAAGAGTAACGTTGGAGGCTATGGAAATACTCCGGAGGCCGGATACGATAGTGAGATCGAAAACAAGGATGGCGGGACCTCCGGCGTACCGGGCAACGTTCTGGTTCGCCCGGGAGAGGCCGGAGTAGGCGATCTCGTCGCTAATTACGAAGAAGTAATGGATACAGAGGGCGAGCTCTTTAGTGTGCACTTCGGGGAGGAGGAGATCGATGCCGATGGGAATCCGGGCAGGTATGCAAATGTAAAGCCATCGTCGGTAAGGTTTGACAATGGAGATTTTGAGGCAACTTTCGGTTTATCATTCACAAAGTCGACCAAGGGTGGATTTAAAATCTTCAAGGGTCCAGACCCAAGAGTTGTAACCTTTGAGTTTGAGGAATCTGGGATTACTAGCTGGGCTGCATACCACTGGTTCCTCGGAATATTTGTAAAGGCAAAAACACTTGATGAGCTGCAGACTTTGGATGATGGCCCTGTCTTTTTAAAGAAAGACGGCGATGGGAATTTGCGCTTAAGCGAAGGCACCGACGGCGGATGGGATCTTGTCAGTCCTCGGGATGGTTATAATAATTATTTAAAGGGAGCTGGATCGCTCCAGCCTCGCGGTTTAACTCTGGATTTAATATCCTATTCCCAGGAAGTTGATGATAAGGGATTCCCACTGGAAGATCTTACTGAGACCCCATATCAAAAGACGTTCCCGGGGATTCCGATGGTTGCCTTGGTTGACGATGAATTTAATGTTTACTTTATAGAGCCAAATGGAATTAATACCGTTGGAAATAAGATAACATCTATAACTGCCAAAATGATAAATCATCCTTCGGCTCCAAAGCAAAAAGCATCAAAAGATGACTTTACGGTATATAGAACTACCGAGGAAGAAGGCGGCGGCGGCACCAAAAATGGCGAGAAAATAGTACAACAACAGGCTAATGCAAACTGGATCTTGGCAAATTACGAGGCCGCTTCTGATCCAGGGGGCTGGAACACCGTGCCCTGGGGGCCCGATGGCGACCCCGGCAGCGGCTATTTTGCCAAAATTCCTGCAAGCAGTTACAACGCAACGTTCGGCGCTGGTGCCACCGACCATGACGAGTTCACTCCTCCATTTCCAGATGAAGGGCAACCTTCACCACCAGGCGCTTACAACTATCTGCATACCGATGACGACCACAGTCCCGACGACGATCAGCAGGCAATCAGTGAGGCAATCGACACGATAAAAGTACTTGATTTTCCAAGATTATATGTGGTAGATCTTCGCCATTGCGCCGACGAAATAGCTTCGGCATGTCAGGTGTCAGATATGAATGAAGCATTGTTTGACCTCGGACCGATGGACGCCATTTGGCCGGATGATTTCGGATCAATAGTGGGCGAGGCAAATGATTGTATAGAGTCATTTAGGGATTATATAAAGGAAAAGTCAAAAAACATACTCACAGCAGCAAGCGATAAAACTCAGTCGATAGAAGATTTTCAGATAAAACTTAGAGAAACAAAATTCGACGTAGAAGAAGTATACGACGAGCATAAAAAACTAGAGCTGTGTATAGACGATGCAGTTACAAGGGTGTGTCCTTGGGTGTTTAATCCGTTAAATACCGGATTTAAGATAATAAATGAAGAGCTAGCAGACTCGGGAGATGAACTGGGAGAGGATCCGACCAGGCTCGATCCAGATATAATAGATGGCGTTAGTTTTGATTTGCCAACCGTAACTGGTGCATCTGAATTTGCCTCTGGGATTGGAGATATGATAATGATTGAGGCCGGCTCGCCAGTTTATATAGAGATAGTCCCTCGTGATTCTAAAGATGCGGACTTTCCGATCTCAAGAGACTGGTCCAGCCACGTCGAGCTGAATATAGTAAAAGACAAGACTGAGTCTAGGGCGTACTTTATGGAGATAAACGAAGATGGAAATATAATCTCCAGAGAGAGTGAGAAATATTTTGCTTCTATTACATCTCAAACGCCTGGCGTTGTGCAAATATCTGCATCATTTTGTGATATTCCAATAAGAGCCTGGGCAGACAAGGGGCTCATATTTCCGGAGTCCGCGGAGGATCTCGGAGTAGACTGCATTCCGGACGCAGAGGAAGCTCAGGAGTTATTTTCTCCCGGGTCGATTATGCAGGTTGACAGAATCTTAACTATAATATTTACTCCAAAGGTCAAATCTGGTATTAATTTTGAAAATGATGCAAGAGATGCCAGCGCCGAGAGCGCGAAGCCATCCCCTCAGGGCTTTGGCACAAAGCTTGAAAACTAAGAGGAATGTATGAGCGACGATACGACAAGCCCTGAGGGCAGTGACCCCATAGAGGAGTACCTGAGGAGCGCCAACATTATGGCTCGGGGCCTTTTGGGCAACCAGCTTGCCGCAGCAAGAGGGCTTATGGATCGCTTTACGGACTCTTCGGATGGCGTTTCTGGGGCCTATTCGGATTTAACAGCCGGAGCGAGTGGGGCGCCGCTGCTTCAGGCAATTGAAAAAATATTATCTGACGCAAAAGATCTACCGGAACTGCTCAGAGGAATGAGGTCATCATGGATGCCAATAGAAATCCTCGAGTCAATTGAAAAACATGGGGAAAATACTGTAGTTAATGAGGCCATTCCAAACTCAACCGCCGCAATGGAGTCTTATGAGAATGCATTCATGAGAATGCTTGGAATGCCAAGCTCAAATGATATAGATGATTGTCATGCCTGCTTGCTTGATATATCTAGCGACGGAAGAGCATCGCTGGAGAATACGAACTTCGATGAATTTGTGGGAAGGGCATCCGTGACAAGCGGGCTGTGGGGGACATTAAACAAAAGACAGGAAGCAGAGGGGAGCCGAGTTAGTAATGCGGCATTATTTGACTATATAAATAGCAGCTCGGATCCGTTTTCAGAGGCTCCGCCGGTTGGCGATAGCGAAAAAGAAGAGATGAAGAACATAGCTGACGAAATAAATAAAGCAAGGGGCATTGGGGCTGGCGACTCCGGCGCGGCGGCTACGGCGGCAGCAGGTCTTGCTGCGCGTACCGATGCAGCCACGGGGGTCCAAATATTGCTTTCGTCCGGAAGCTCGCTCAATGACGGAGCCGAAGTTTTTACAATTTTGGTCGCCAATGAAATAGATAGCCTCCCAGGCTTGAGCGAGAAAAGGCTGAAAAGAATATTTCTAAAACTGACAGGCGGCGCGCCACCCGAAACTGTGGATTGGCTCCATGAGCCTGGTAATTTTTATAAGCATGTTTATCTGCTGTTTCCACCGTTCCAAGATGGGGATATAGAAACTTGCATAAATGAGCCATCAAAGATTATTGCCGAGCCATTCCTTCCGAGGAGCCAAAGGACGATAAATGGAGCCACTATGAAGTCGACCCTGCTGGAGGCAGTTATAAGGCTGAGAATGGATAGAATCTCTGGAACGCTAGCATTTGCCGGCTCTAGAGACCCGCTTTCTGAGGAGATAAACCTTGGAGTAGAAATGACCATAGATAAAACCGCCGATAGCATGGGAGTGGTAGAGGCAATGGTTATATCCAGAATGTGGTCCGCAGTGATTGGAATGGTTCAGTGGGCGAAAAAGAAAAATAAAGACATAAAGAGAACTCCGCAGTTTTCGGCCTCTGAGGATGGTCGAGTGGACTCTAGTTCTCGCCCTTCCGTGGCTCAAACATCTTCGCCAGCCCCAGAGTCGGATGAGCAGACCAAACTCCGAGCGGCATTATTGTTCGAAGAGTCGGCGATGACATTATTTGGAGAGGCGTCGAGCCCACTGGCAATAGATCTTCAGAGAAATACCCAAAGAAGCTCCGACATTGGAAGCGCTCATTTTATGGGCCATGTGATGAAAATAGTTGGAGCAAATCAAGATGCAATAAGAAGCAAGCTAACTGCATCTGCAGAGAGAAGGGTGGCCGCGCAAAGAAGGGTGGCGGAGAGTGCAATGGAGGATATAATGCTGATCCTGGGAACGAAAAAGGGAGTTGGAATTCTGGATCTTATGGCCTTTTCTATTGCGCTCTTCTCAATGGAAGAGGGCGGCCTGATAGGCTTGCTGAACGATTCTCAATATGAAAATATGAAGAGAGAATTTCCAGACGGTACATTTGATCTTTTTGAAGAAAGAAGCTCAATTGAGGGTGGTAGAAAATCAATAGTTGAGTCCGTAAATGATGTCGCATTTCTTGCAAATGCCGTATACAGGACGTTCATGGAAACATGGAGCCCTTCGCCGACTCCACCGCCGACGCCGGCCGATCCGCTCGATGCCTAGGCCGCCTTTGCTGGGGCTTTGCAGCGATAGTAGTTTTTCTATTATTTTTTACTTAAATATCGAAGTTTAATTGTTTAATTTAATAGGAATATAAATGTCGTTCGATCTTAAGATACAGAATGGAGATCTAAGGCTTGTAGCGGGGGGTGGGGTAGATACTGTTGCTGAAAACTCTAAGTTAAAGCAAGATCTTATAAAGATATTATTAACCCAAAAGGGCAGCGTAAAATATCATAGAAATTATGGTAGCATAATTGGCGCGCTAAGGGTAGGTCACTATACTGATGAAAATATGATGTCCATGGAAATAATAGCATCGGCAAAATCAGCTATTAAAACTCTAATTGCAATGCAAAGAGCACAAGAGAGGCGGCAATTTTTATCTCCAGGCGAGGCAATAGTTGAAATTAGAAATGTTAACGTAGGCAGGGACCTTGATGACCCAAGATTATATAATATATCCATTTCAGTTATTACCAGAGAGCTAACAGAGGTTAGTGAGTTTATAACCGTAAGGTTAACATAGGAATTAAAGATGGCATCATTTAGAACATTTAGCGAAGTAGTAGCAACGATGTTGGAAAGATTAAGATTGGTTCAGCCAAATCTTGATACCAAGCCCGGATCTGTATCTAGGGATTTGTTTGTAGATATTCAGGCGGACCAAATTGATCGGCTATATAGAACGCTGGCGGCAATATCTGAAAAACAATCTTTGGCCTCAACCTCTGGTGCGGATTTGGATATGCTTGCATCAAATTTTGGGATAACAAGAGCGGCCGGAGCGTTAGCATCTGGGGTCGTTATTTTTGCTACAAATTCGATTTCTACTGATATCCTAATTCCATCTGGAACGACCGTTAGATCTAGAAATGGCGTTTCGTTTTCTGTAATCGGCAATTATGCAATGACCCCATTTGAGAAGGGAAGGTTCGCAGCAACGGCAAATAGGCTTAGAAAGTCACTAAATATAGCGGGAATAAATAGTAAATATGCGATTGAAGTTCCAGTTCAGGCAACACGCCCCGGTACTGCCGGAAATGTTGCATCTCTTCAGATTATAGAATCAAATGTTGGATCCGGAGTTAATGTTGTAAATTTAACCTCGCTATTTGGAGGATCAAACGTAGAGGTTGACTCCTCTTTTCGTGCAAGGATTTTGTCTATATTTGGAGGTTCAAATACCGGAACATCTTCTGGGTATAGAAGCGCAGCGCTCAGCTCTCCGGGAGTTCTGGACGCGATAGTTGTGGAGCCGGGAGATACACTCATGTCGAGAGACGGAACAGAAACTATAGAATTAGACGGCGGTGAGAGTCGAATTTTATCTTCTGGAACTGGCGGAAAAGTCGATGTATACATTCTCGGAAAAAATATAGTGGAATCTTCAGAGTCATTTATATATACAGATCTATCGGGTAGTGGCGGAGCTAGTGATGAAAGAAATGATGTAATTCTCGGGCAAGCCGGGCAAGACCCAACAAGGACTGCATCGGAGCGTAGAGTTTTGGCATTTAAAAACGGAAACCTTCCATTTCAGCCGGTCGATTCGATAGTCTCTATTGTAGGAAGCCAGTCGGGGGTCTTCGCGGAAGAATCTACCGATGAGAATGGGGTGTCCTCTGGAAATTATAGATTAGTGAAAGATCTGAACCCAGAAACAGGCGGAAGCCCGTTTGGATTCGATTCGATTCATTTTATATCCGGAGAGAAAGAGGTTCTTGGGGAAATAGTTTCAAAGCCAAGTCTGAATAGTGCTGATGCTCTGAGATATACCGATATGTCCGATATGGGCAGCGTATACCAGGATATTAGAATAATAGGAGAAAACTCATCTATATCTATATCTGGAAGAGATTATATCCAATTAAATCACTTTCCAGTTACTAGCGTTTCTTCTATAAAAAATAAAACAACGGGTGAGACCTATGTGGTGGGCCGCAGCAACAGCTTGTCTGGCGGCGGATCGGAGACCGGGCTAATAAGAATCGAAGGCCGGAGCCTTCCAAGCTCATCGGACATTCTTGAGGCGGCGTATACATGGAGAAAAAGATTCGATAAGTATATCGATTATGATCATGTTGATAATGAGCGCAGCTTATTCGATGATTCAAAGTCTGACGTCATAGATTGGGCGCTAAGCAATGGAATCTATAAAGAATCCGCAATAATAGAAAAGACCAGCGATGGCATAGAGTATATAGTTTCCACCGAGCAGCAAATAAGTAGGGTGGTTTCTGTTTACTCAGTATCCACAATAGACGGAGCCATAGGGGGCGTCCCAAGAGATGGAGTCTTGGGGGCAATCGGGATAGATCTTGGCGGAGAATACCCCGACATAAAAAATGTTGAGTCGGTGATTACCTCGACTGGGGTCGAAGTTTATAATACAAAAGCTTCAGATGGCGGGTTTGCATCTAACATCATATATTTGCCATCGGATTCTCCGGCAGTCGCCGGAGAGGCTGTGACTGCGTTCTTTAACAAGGTAGAGTTATTTGACATCGAGGGCGGCAATGGATCGTTCGGCCTAAACTCAATAACTCTTCCTTCCGAGGACATATTATCGGAGGCGCAGGTATTAGACCTCGTAGACGAGACGGAGCAGTTGGGTTCGGATATTTTTGTAAAATACGTTGCAGAAATTCCAAATATTATTGGCGAAGTGTCCCTGGAGGCGCTGCCGATCCTCGGCTCTGACGTTTCTAACTCTCTATTTTCTTCTGTAACGTCTGATAGTGCCCAGGGTATGCAGCCAATATTTTTTGACCACGCCTCCGGAGGTGTTTCGAGATTTGGGCCAGCACAACTAGCCGTCTCGGTGATTGGTGCAGGCTCTCCGGGAAAGATCAAGATCGCAGGAGAAACCCTGACAAGATTTGATCTAGATTTAACCGCAGGGCTATCAATTGACGGCCTGACAATATCTTTAAAATCAGAGCTCGAAAGCTTCTTTGGGGGAACAATTCCGAATGGAGTGGGCATCGCCAGAATTGATTCGGCACAGCTGTTGTCCTCTAACATGACTCTCAGGTTAAAATATGATATTGCCGGGGCGGGCCTGTTGAGTGCGAAATATAGTCCTAAAAAATCTTTCTATGCGCCGTCTCTTGAGGCGTACAACGTGAGCCTGCCATCCACTCCAAATAACTCTAGTGTTACGGCGATTTCAGGCGATATTATTAGGGTTAGCGTCTTGGTTTATAATGACCAAGATGTCGAAGAGCTATATTTTTCAGGGTCTGGCAGTAGCATTACAAATAAAAGATTTGGATTAATAAACAGAGTATCTGTATCATCTGGATTTAGAGCCTCGACTGGATTGCTTTCCGGATCTATTTTGATAGATTCCATGAGCCAGCCGGGAAGCAATGATATATATTATGCAGATTACTCTTTTGTAGCCCCCAAGGAGGGGGAGAGAATAACTATATCTTATAATGTTAATGACGTAATATCTTCTGCAACTAATGCAATCGAAAGTGTTAGGCCAATAACGGCAGATGTTCTCGTAAAGTCTGCAGAAGAGTTATCTATAGATGTATCTGGAACTATAATGATTAATGAAGATTATATACTTAATGTAAATTCCATAATCGAGGATGTTTCGAACAATATAACTAACACGTTAAATTCTTCGAGACTCGGGTCCGTGGTTGATTACAGTGATCTTATATCTTCTGCGGCCTCCGTTAAGGGTGTCGACTCAGTTGATATATCTATGTTTAATGAGTCTGGACTTGGCGGAAGAAAATCATTTATTAAAGCTCTAGATAATCAGTACATCTCTCCCGGATTAATACTTTTTGAGGCAGTTTTACGAGAAGAATTTAGGATAAGTTAAAAATGTTATTAAGACCAACTCATTTTACGGTTACATCTAGTACTGGGATAAAGATCGTATTCACCGACAACGTATCCGACAAGATTTCAGCCAGTAACTTTACGATAACATCCCTGGGCGGGAATATAGATGACCTGGAGATATTGAGTGTATCGGTAAAAGATAAGAGCATAGAGATAAAAACCAGACCACAGGTTTCTGGAAACTTTTATTTACTTAAAATGATTGATACTGACGACTCTCCATTTTCTTCAGAGAGGGGCGCGTCTTTAATAAATGATGATAACTCAAGAGAGATCTTTTTTATAGGAATTGACTCATATAATCCGATTCGCGATAGAATTTTCGAAGAAGTTCCGCATCTATATAGCCTAGAAAATACATTAATAAAAGATATAGTTAGCTCCCAAGCTGATGAAATATATAAGGCCCAAAAGCACATCGGAGAGGTGTTAAGCGACAACTACATATCAGAAACTGTAATTAACGAGCTAAGAACAAGAGGCGCGGGCGCCACAGACCGCCTTGGAAACGAAGGATCGTATAGTGTGGATAGGGTTTCGAAGATTCCCGAAGGCTTTCCGTCGAGATTCGGAGCAATAGACCTGTCTTCTGGCGGAGAGGCGAGGGAGGGGGCTATGCCATCAAGCGGCCCAGTGTCGCTCCGCAGGCGAGTGGTAAGCGTAGACATTAGTGAAGATACAAGTGATGGCGAATTTGATGGATATTTAATTAGTCTTGCAAATAAGAATATAATAAAATTATTGTCCCTAGCGCTCATAAAGGAAAATGATATTTATGATTGCAATAATGAAATAGGAACAGATTATAATATAGAAAGATATAAGTACTCCATACTGGATAATAAATATGATCGAGAACATTCTCTTTCTTACTTTGAGTTGAAATCAAATCAAATTTTAATATCTGAGTTTGGAAATATAGACAAGCCACGACCCGGCGATAAGTTAATAATCTCTTATGCGTTTAATGACTTTGGAATTGAGGTGTCGGAAGATTCAGTTAGTGTATTTAACGTAAAACATGTGGCAAAGGAATCGATTCCAACCAATATTTCTAGATTCTTTTTGTCTAATGCTCCGATTGTTTTTTCTAATAACGAAGTTGCCGAGATTGGCGGGGTTGCATTTTCACATTCATCCGGAGAGCCGGGGCTTCCAAGTGCATTTTTAAAAGAACTAAAGTTTAATACATCAAGACTCCCGATGCTGGAGGGCGAGTACTCGATAAATTACGAAACCGGAGAGGTAATAATCGTTGGAGACGGGGTATCTGGAACTGGGTCTAAAAGCCTCGCTGCGCAATATTACTATAGAGACGTATTTGAGAATAATTTAGACTATTATGTTGATGGAGGAGATGTTGTCGCCAGCAAGGTGAGAGATCTCGGCGGCCAAGAGGTGAAAATAGAATTCTCTTACGGAGAGGTATTTTCAGAGGGAGATGATTATAGAGCTCCATGTCACGAGGAGGTCTCGGCCGAGCATGTGGAAAACAACTTTACGTCGTCTTTCTCGGTAGAGACGGCGCATCAGCCGATAACAAATGTATTTAGAATTGTAAACCAAACAACGGGAGAAGTATATAAAAAACTATACACTACCGATACGGAAATCCATTTCACTGGCCGAACTCCTCCAAAGTTTGAGTCTAAAAAATCAGAAATGGCAGAGTTCCTAAAGGTTGATGCAGAAAAAATCGAGCCATTCGAAGAGTTTGTCTCTCCGGCATTTAAGACTACGGTTGTATCTGGAGGTTCAAATAGTAACATTAAGATCAAGCCGGGCATCCCGGCAGAGCTGATCGACGAGAACTCAAAAGAATACTTTATAAGAGGGGAGTCCGATTCGGACGATCTGCCGATTCAGTTTTTTGGCTCCCCCGACTCAGAGGGCGTGATAAACTCTGTTGGAATATCCAACTCCTTGTCGACCCCCATGCTGGGCTCGGAAGTGATTATTGGGCCAAGAGTTATTTCCATGGCTCTTTCAAATATTGGCATTTTAAATAAAGAGCTTGACGCCATGGGTGTCTTTTTTAATTCATCATTATCTTTTTCCAAAGATGATGTATTTATAGAAGAGAGGTTCTTTTCTCCGCTTTCATCTGATTACGACATCAACGAGGCATCAAGATCGGGGTTTGTATCGTCGGTTTTGTCTAAGCGCGGCGATAAATTTTTTGAGAATTTATCCAGGATAACTCGCGTTGGAGACTATGTTGTTGATTATGCGCATGGAGTTGTATATCTTGGAATCAATAAGAGCCAGGACCCCCTCGCGCTTGGAACGGCAAAATATAGTTGCTCAAAGATTATAACCAAAAACCCCAACCTATTAAGCTCGGATCAGATCGCAAAGAAAAACAGAGCTTCTGATTCGATTAAAAATGCAGCCGTAATATATGAAGATTTCTCTCTTGATTCCAATAGTATATCACTAATAGATCTAGAGCCATCATTTGAGTCTCCGGAGATTGGAAGTACATTTAACTCTCACGGGGAGGCGGTTTCTGCTGCAACTGTTCTCGGCGACTATACGGTTGCCATGATGTCCGATATAAGACAGATAAATGGAATTTACTTAAAAGAATCAGTTGTAGGCGCTAGCCTTGATAGCAGGTACAGATCCAAAAGAAAATCGGCCCTCGATGCTTCCTTGTTAACCTCCTTTGTTTCGGACGGCGGCGGAAATATTTATAACGCCTCACATATGAAGATCGACGCCAATGTTATCGATCTAAAGAGGCATGATAGTCGCTACCTGATAGAAAAAGATGGGACTTATAGTATAACGGTAAAAGATTCAAATATTAGCAAACTATTATCAATAACCTTGTCCAAAACGGGAGAGGAGCTGTTTGATGAGAAGCTAAATGTAACAAAAATCGACGATGTTGAAATAGTTTTCTCCAATTCTTTCGATGGCACAGCCTCGGCCGGGATTAGGAGCGGAAGCATAAATTCATCAATAGATAACCTAGAAGATTTTCTGCTTGATTCGGATGGAAATAGGTTCGAAATAAATAACTTTGACAGCCTGACATCAACGCTTGACGTCTTCTCTCCTGCAGTAAATAACGTAGAGGCGCAAGAGCCGACAGTAGGAGCGGGCGCGAAGATCATTGTAAAAGCCACTGTAGACATCTATGAAGATAGAATGGAGATATTAATTCCGTCGGATGCCGCCGTTGCAAATGGAGATATGGTAGATATATCTTATATCGATAGCAACATCCCCGAGCCCGGAGATAGTCTCATTGTGGATTATAGGTACGGGAAGATCTTTTTAGATTACTCGTATGTTGCTGACGATATCTATGTATCATATGAATATGGAGATAATCAAATTGACTGGTCCATCTCCAATGCGATGATCGAGGGGCAGGATTATTATGTATCATACAAATACGGAGCGCTCAGGGATGCTCTGAGGAAAAACTTCGGAAACCTAACTGATATACCATTTTTCAAAGACTTCTCTATGTCGACAGACCGCGAAACGTATAGAAGCGCGCTACTGGGGACGCTAGAGGCATTTACATCTGGGCCGACCGTCCCGGCGTTCAAATCATTGATAGAATCGTTCACACTGATTGAGCCGGAGATAACTGAGTCTCATTTTGGAAACTGGATTCTTGGGCGAGACTACTTATCTCCGGGTGGAGTTGAATACAGCGGTGTTCTGGATTTCTCCGAGGGTCGATTTGGCTCAGGGCTGATGATAAATGATGATAATATTGTTAAAATACCCTCCGATTCAAATATTTCAATAGAAGAGGGAACGCTATCTGCATGGATTCGTCCGGAGTGGGCAGGTATAAATAATGATGCAACCTTAACGATTAACTTGGATGATATCGGAGAAGATAGGTTTTATTACAATACAACCACGGATCCGTTTAGCCTCAAAAATAAATTTGAATTATTCGAGATATCCAACGCTGTTGGGACTATAGATTACTCTGGAGATGGAGTCTCTATATCGAACTACAAGATGGTATACGACGAATCTGGACTAGAGAAGGTTTCGTCCGGAGAGTTTGGGCTAAAGAAAAGCCCACCGGCCCTTTCTCATTTTGGCCCACTTAGGCTCGATACGAGCATAAGAGTTGATACCTTCTCCCTTCCCGAAGCGCTTGGACATTCTACAGATATATCCCATCACATGTCCGATTTGGACTCTAATTGTGTGGCCGCAATTTCTATCTCTGATAATAATAAATCTCTGCAGATTCTGCTTAATGTGAAGCCGGTAAGGGATTCCGATGGAAATATTTTAATCTTCGAGACGAAAGAAGAGCATATTGATGCGGTGGAGTATCCGTCATACGAGGGGCCGTACCCCATACGAGGATGTGTCTGCGCTGTTAGCAATGTTATTGATAATCTTTTGGACTTTAGAAATAAAGACACCCAGGTTATAAGAATTGAGTTGGACCACGAGATCGATCTTTCGTCATTCCTGAACAAGAATTTCCTTATCGATGAGTCCCCGTCTGTACTTCAGATCGTCGACTCAAATGGCGGGATATATGAGGTGTATGCGTTCTTGGATCTTGCAGGAAGAACGGTAAGGGGCGGAATTCCGACCAAAATTGGCGGATTTATTATCGAGAGAATCCCCGGAAATATGCAGCATCTTAGCGCCGCAGGGTCGAAGGCCTTGAACGATTACCTTCCGATTGGAAGATTAAGAGTTGTGGCTCAATCTGTCTCCATTCCCCTCGCAACCAGCGCTTTGTCTGAAGAAATTTTTAATTTTGAGAATATGGACTACCTATTAGATTGGAGCTCTGGTCACGTCAATGTAACAACAGATCATAATCCATTAGATAACGTTGTCTCTGTGTTGCTAAAGACGCACCTAAATGCCGGAAAGAAAGCTCAAGTTCTCTACTCGGATCTTATGTCGCATAGCGACTCATCATTTGGGCACGGAATCTCCATATCTGCTCCAGATAGCATGTGCCAGTCTGTATTTAATATAGGAAAATATAATTATTCCATAAAAAATAGGTTTGGATTGGAAGACATATTTATTGGAAAGACCGCAAGAAACCCCATGCGTATGCCGTTTTCTGTAAACAAAGATGATTTTCCGCTCGTGTCTTCTGGTCTTCCTCATAATGCGGATGTAAGCGAGGGGATATTTATAGGCTTCGATGAGACCTGCGAATCACCGCTGTCTGAAGATGCGGGCCAGTGGGTTATTAGGAGTCGAATAGATAAAAATGTAGTAATTCCATCTGGAGCGTTCCCGATATACGACGATTTCTCCCTGGAGTTTTCCAATCCCCCGGCGGAGTTATCTTCGTTTTTTGCCGCGGGGCTTGTAAAGTACATTAATGTATTCGGGATTCATATTTTCTCTACGAGCTTGGCTTCAAGCGAAAAAGTCCTGCACGTTGCAAATGTTCTTGCCCAGCTCTTGGATAATGACGAAGACGGTCATCCTGATAATAAGCTCGTTATTCAAAATTTGACGGAAAGAAATTCATATATAATAGTCTCAGAAGATAGAGGCGATTTTGACTCACTTGAGTCAAGAATTTGGGAAGATAAAGAGTTTAATACTGGTATTGTAATATATTCAAATGACATCTCGGACGAAGCTGTAGATCCAACGACCAGAATGGTGTGGAGTTTAATAGGTGATGTGGGCTATTCAAATACATACCCGGACAAGTTTGGGCTCTTCGTCGGATCGGAGCTGACAACCGCCATGAATACGGCGCGGGGAGGATATTATCCTATAGTTCCGGCTGTATACCCGATATCATCGTGGTATCATGATGATAATAAAAATTGTGATTTTGAGTGTCAGATTTCTAAATATTTATACTGGGGAATATCTTCTCTTCTGGGCGAGTATAGCGAGAATGAAGACCTAATCTCTGAAGAGTGGGAGATTACAAGCAAAGATCAGCTCATGGCTACTGACCCCGCCCTGTATTCTCTCGTCATCAATTCTGATTTTGGCTTCCCGTCAATACTTCCGGATGGAAGCTACAAGGTAGACCGAGCGGTTCGATCGTTTCAAAATACATTTGAAGAAATTCATTCAAATTATGGTATTTCAGGAAAGGTTACAACAAACGGTGAATTTTCATCGGTACTGAGGGCGAGAAGAAGTGAAGATGAAAACGGGTGTCGTATTGGAGCTGTGTGCTCCTCGGAGCTCAGATACTGCGGAGACGGACTGATAGAGGAGTCTGGGTGGAGAAACATCAGGGAGACGCAGTCTGAGCTAATAAACGTCATAACCGGAGGGTCGTCCCTGGAGTCAATCCCGTGGGCAAAAGTTGGTGATTTTTCTACCAATGAATCCGGAGGAATATATAGAATGAGCGGAGGAGGGCTCTCCGGTGGAGATGAGCTTATTTATTCAAGCCTCCCATGCTCCGGCGGTGAATACTCTGCTTCTGTATTTTTTCGAGCAAATTACATCGATCAAGCCGGCGGGTCCGAATTTGATGGTGCAATTTCTGGTACGTTTTCCGGAATGATTCCAATTGAAATCGGCGATGGATCAATATCTATTAAGATCGCCCTAGCTCATGCTAACTTCGGAACTCCACTGGCTGTTATTATGGACGGAGTAGATAACTCCATTTTGGACATAGTATATTTGGACTGGATATCTAATGAGTTTATCGGACTAAGCGTAGATAAAGATTTAGATGGAAATATAACAATAAGCGCAGACAGCACAATTTTGTCAAGGCTTGCCGGGTCAGATTTTAATGATGCCAATCTGGATGACTGCGATCTCCTGTCCGAGCCATACATTGCGATAAGATGGCTTGACTCATCTGTTTTCGAGCCAGCCTCAGAAAGATCTTCCTCTCTGGATTTATCCCTAGTGTCCTTTGAGGGAAGGCACGAGGAGAGGGTGAGTACGCTAGAGAGCAATGATATATTTATAAATACTGATTCAAAGGTTTTGTTCTCCTTCTTTGCGGGAGAGCCGGCCCTGTTCGTGGATGGTTACGCCGATGGCTATATTGATGGTTACGCCGATGGCTACCTGTCCGGCCCAGATTATGACGTGGATGAGATTTATTTAAATTCAGACAGATTCAGGTATATATACGATACCGGAGAGGATGAGCGCCACGGAAGAGTCTCTCTGTTCAAGGATGGCAAGGGATTTCTAAATTTTAGAATAAAAGAAAGTAAGTCATCTTCCGAATCGGGTGTTTTTAATATAGCTACAAATATAAAGAACTTTAGGCCCGGAGAGCTGCATCATGTCGCTGCAAGTTGGAGGTTAAATACTCTTAACGAGCAAGATGAAATGCACCTATTTCTTGATGGCCTAGAGGCTCCAAATCTATATAGATTTGGTGGTTCGGCAAAGATAAAAATAAATGATAAATTTTCAGACATTGGCCAAGAGGTGCTGCACGGATTTGCGATAGACAATATATTGTTTTCAGACATATATGAGGACGGAACGGTATCTGCCGGCTCCAGCTCTCTATACTCCGGCGATGCAGGGTTCTCCTCGGACATGGTTGGTAGATCTATTATAATAAGATCGTCCGGAATGGCCCCAACCATGGTCGGAGAAGAGCTAATAATAGGAAGCGTAATCGACTCTAGCCGCGTAACAATAGTGTCTGGCATTAATTTAAATCCAGTTGTATTTAATACTTCGGCATCAGATATCAGATTCTCTTTTGCTCCGACAGCCGGAATTAAGAGTAGAATTAAAACAGATCTTAAAAATGAAAAGTTTTCGATTTATAGAAAAACATGTAACGGAGAAGAGATGGAGCTCGGTGGGGTTCTCTATTCGGTAGACAGTGGGGCGATAAATATAATATCTGGAGATGAAATAATTAAGCCATCCTTCCGGGCCAACGTGTCGGATCGAACGATAGAATTTGTTGGTGGAAATGTTGATTGCAAAAGTACAGATACAATTGAGTATTCAGATTTAGACATTCACATTAGAACATTTGGACTCGTCCTTGGAAGGCTAAAAGAGGGGATTTGGCTATCTGGCTCTTCTTACTATTCGGACTCCGGATTTGACATTGAGAAATATAGCGGAAAGAGCATCCTAAAAACCCACTCTACGCCGCCGATCGATTTGGATGACATATCTATGCGAAGAGTTGTTCTTGATCGAATGATTCCGGCGATTGATAGTTACGAAACTGGCCCATGGGGCTCGTCGGTAGACTTTGAGATTTCGCTTGACTCTGAGCTTGGGCATAACTTGCTAACCTCGGAGTCTGGAAGGATTTCAACTCAGAATCTGGGGCGGAATCTGACGCTACGATTTGACTCCGACAATGTGATTTTCTGTGATGATCGCGATGGATATATAGACGGATATGGCGCCAGCCTGGGTGATAGTTTTATTGATGTTTTTGGAGATACTACGGATGGAGTCGGAGTTGAGAGAGTTATCTTAAGAGAAAACGGAAGCGTTGAGTTGTCAAAGACATTTTTAAATGTTTCAAGAATTGCCGGGTCCCTTGGCGTTGCAGACATCGACTACGAACCATGCGTTGTCGAGCTTGTAGAGACAGATTTGATTACAGAGTCGGTGAATGGTGGCGAAACTGCAGAGTTTGAGTCTTATCGGGCTGGCCTATTTAATATTACAACGGCAGGGACCGGTGGGACCGTTCCCTTTGAGTTGCATCCTGGAAAATACGAGCTCGACTACCCAACCAGGCTAAAAGTGTCCGTTCCAAGGATAGGGAAAGATTCATTTATAGGAACCGATATAAGAGGAGAGGGGCAGTTTGGCGGAGTAATTGATGAATTTAAAATAATCTCTGAGATGTCGCAAGATACCCGACCAGTTGCCACCGGCCGTGCCGGAGTAAGGAGCATTACTGGTGAATTCAATGATCCAAATAGATCCTGCCCTGACCGTCAAACCCTGGCCCTTATTCATTTTGAGAATCCAATTGAATTACAGCGAAGAAGGCTGCGCTTAAAAGAGTTTTTAAATGAAGAAACGAACTTTAAATTTAAATTAAACACAGAACAAATAGCCCTATTACTCGCCCATATAAATAACGAAGCAACCTTCGTTGACAACATGATGAGAATTGGATTTTCAAAAGAGGACTCAAGAGCGACGTATCTCGAGTCCCACGCTGCAGCCGGTGGTCCAATATTTAATGATGCTACATATTATCCGGGAATAGGGAGTAGTGATATTTCTGGGGTTAGTGTAAACTCGGCCTTTGGCGAATCTGCAAGATTCATAAACTCACCGCCATTGATTTTAAACAATAAAGATTCATACTTCAGAAGGGACGAGGGGTCCATCGAGCTTTGGGTCAGTCCGGCCATGGACACAGAGGCTGACGACGAAGACCGATACTATATAGATATCGCATCATCTGCAATGGCCAGAGTCTCGGCCAGCTCCCCAACTTCTATTCGCCTGCCCTCTGCCGCCTCGAAAATCATTGGAATAAGATTAATGAGAAAAACAAAGGAGTTTTCGGAGTTTTATACCCAAGAAGAGGCGGACGCCATACTTTTCGACGAGATACATAGGAGTCAGATATCCGGACGTCTCGCAGGAGGAACCGGAACGGATAAGGATTTCTCCGTCGGTGCTATTTTATCTCCGAACGGAAGAGAGGTAAGCCTAAGAGAGGCGCTGCCCGGGCACGATGTAGACGTTGTAGTCTCATATGTTCCCCTGGAGTTTTCTGGGGATAGAATATCAATATATAAAAGTAAATTTGGCCAAATTGTATTTTCCATAACCGCAAGTGGAATAGAGAATGCAGTGAAGACAAATATAAATTGGACAAAAAATACTTGGCATAGAATAATTTGCACGTATAAGGCAAATTCCAGTCGGGATAATATGACGATGTTTGTCGATGGAATCGAGGGCGGAACAATAACTTATGGAACAAATTTAACGTATAATGGCGGAATAACCTACGGGCAGCAATTATCTTCCCGAGGAACGATTGCATCAAATAATTATAAAATCAAAATTGTTGATGACTTCAGAACAATAGGAGTCGGAGGGGATATCCTCGGAGGAAGATCGGCTTATTCTAGAATTGACAATATACGATTCAGTAGGGTTGCAAGGCACATTCCAAGAGATATTTACGGAAATTATATAGATATAAATTATTCAGAAAATAAAGAATCCATATATCCAATAATAGAAGATGATATGACAACTGCTATTATAAACTTTACGAAGGTAATGGCAGACGATGAAAATTTTGCATCGATAATCGATCCAGAAAGAGGCATTTATAACTTTGATATAGAAATTCTAGACGATCTAGGTAGAATAACTGATGAAAAAACAGAAGATTTAATAATTGAATTGGTAAATAGGCTTAAGCCCGCTCACTCAAATGCCTTGGTAAAATTTCCAAGAAATCATTGCTGATGGCTCTATTAATAATCAAGCTAATATCGACAATGTGTTAGTTAGGAGCAGTGAATGGGAAATATGAAAAAAGCCAATGCCCCAAGGATTAACTTCTTTGATGGGCAGCGGGTTACAGAGAGGGATTTAGACGAAGAGCAGATTCATCATAGATCTCTAGTATCTGAGCTAAATATTGACTTTCACGGAAGTGGCGTGGTTCAAGATGCGCCGTTTGGCGAGAGGATTCTTCTGGATACTTCGGCTCCTGGGGCGCACTCTTCTGGCGCAAACCCTTCCGAATTCAAAATAGAATCTGGATCCTTTGACGGCTCTGCCGTATATTTTGATCGACAGCCGGCAGATTCTGCCCATGGAGAAAGGATCGAGGTTGAGGCGCACGGCCTTAATCTCGGAGGAAGACATGCCGCAAAGGTATTGATTTTAGGAAAAAGATTCAACGGCATTGGTGATTCGGGACTTCTGACCTCTGAGATTTTAGAGTTTAAAGATAATGAAGTGCAAGTTACAGAAAATTACTATACTAGTATTTCCGGTGTTATTTTCAATAACTTCTCCGGAGGGACTGGAAGAACAGAGTTTTTGTCATATGCTGAAAGCCTTAATTCAATTTCAGATGCCGGTGGCGGCTTTATATTCAGAGAGGCTGAGCCACTAAAGGTTTTCGCACGTACGACCTCGTCCTTTCAGGTTGAGTCTCCAAATATTGGAATTTCTAATTTTATAAGCTCGGATCCAGAAAAGACGATAAAAGATGAAATAATAGACTTATTGGGGTCCGAGAATTCAATATCTGACTTATACATTGAGCTAGAATCAGAAAGCAAGGTGTCTTTTGCGGCTGCTTCGTCGGATTCTCCGATGTACGGTCAGAAGTTTCTATCTAGAACAAATAACCTCCAGAGGGTCGATTTGTTGGTATCGATAGAGGAAGACCTGGATGCTGATGCGGGCCTTGAGTATGAATTTTCTGGAGATATAGTTGTATCAATTCACAAGCTGTCAACAGAAACAAAGTGCTCCTCAGATCATGTCCCGGATAACTTCATTGATTTTGATCCCGAGCCAGAGCCAATAGCGGAAAGAGCCTATAGTCAAGAGGACTTGAAAGATCTTGGATACGAGCTTAGCAGCACGCCGAAGATAGTCAGCTTTAATTTTGCTGATATGCTGATTGCAGACCCCGATATCGAACCATCGATGGAGGTCGATAAATACTACGTCGTTTTAATCTCCAGAAGAGGGAGCAATAAAACCGGCACGATACTCCTCGAGAAGGGATATGATGCCGTATCTAGAAAAGAAGACAACGGGCAAGACCTATCGGTAACAGAGCGATTCGGTCGCCAGCAGAGCAGGTATGTAGAATATGACTCAAAAAATAGAGTTTATGTTGATGATATAACGGCATCTTTGTGGTTTGTTATTCATTCCGACTCCATAGAAGTTACCAATGGCTCTGCATATGCAAGTGATGGAACCCCAATAACTCTTCCAAAAACAGAAGAATATGTTGGCGGAACTCATATATCAAAATTCGAGAGAAATATATCCATAAGCGATGTATCGGAGGGCGGAACAAACTATCTAACTCTTTCTAGAGAAGACAAGTTTTCAGACCCCAAGACTCATCCAAGAACTGGGAATCTTGTTTATTCAAAAATAGAAGACTACCCATCCTTTGGAATGATAAAAGATCTGGACAGCCTGGATTATAATAATCCAAGTATATTCCTTGGCAAAATTTCAGATAAAAACGTTCGGGATTCAAGCATATTCTCTGGAGAGATTGATCTCCCGGGAATGATCGAGGCCAATGAGGTCGTTATAGTGAACCCGGAGGCGGCCCTTGTTGCCGCTAACCTCGTTGGGCAAGTGATTACTCCAGATACAGATTGTGAGTGTACATCTCGCTATAGAATAATAGAAGCAATATGCGAGGAGGTTCTCACCGGAGACTTGGATGGTGATAATGAGATTACATCAAACGATATAATAGAGCTACTCAATGTTGTCGGAAATACAATAAATTCGGAGACAACAGAGCGAAGAATTCTCGGCGGAGAGTTTGGCATTATAGACTTTCTAAAGGCAGATTTAAATGCCGATGGCTCAGTAGACGGAACAGACATAGAGCTGATGGAAGACGCTGTAGACGGCTATGTAAATTTTTCTGCGGATGAGACTTTTAAGATATTAAGGCTTCGGCTGGAGAATATTTTTGAATCATCTGATTATCCAGAGGTATTTTCCGATTCCGTATCGTCCGGCTCATCTGCATCCGGAGGCAATGTTATTTCATTTTCTACGTCCTCTGATTTGGAGGCTCTCGCCATTAGGGTCGGGGATAAGATCGAAATACCCTCGGACCAAGCGGATGCCGGAGAGTTTGAAATTACAGCCAAAACCGTCGGCACATCTGGTCTGGACGTTTCGGTTGTCGTCTCCAGCATGGACGGGGCAGACGTTGAATTCTCTGGAGCATCCGACTTTAATGTCATAATTATTAGCGGAACCAGGGTAAACGTTTTTGCTGATAACATAAACTTGATGAGCGTCCCATTTGTCAAAAAGAATTATTCCATATCAAGCATAGGAGCCGCGTTTGACGAGAGGTTTGTAGATATTTGTGACTTAAGAAGGTTCGTTGAATCCACCCTCATAGAAGAGCATATTGAAACCTGCATCTGTCAGGAGCCAAAGTGCATTGACGGGTCCCTGTGTACTCCTCAGTTTAAAACACAAAAAATATTGGCAAACGATTTGTTCATTCCAAATGGAGAGATCTACTCTGAGCCGGGGATTCCATATCATGGAGACTTCGAGTACTCCAACGTAACAATACCCCTTCCGCCTGGCAGTATCGAGGGCTGCAGCATAAATCTTTATACAAACTTTATAAAGTCTGATGAAGGGAAGTGCTTTACTGCGTCTGGATATCCCGCTATGAAGTTTTCGGATGGGACATACGTTGGCTGTGAGGACTCGGCTACTGATACCGACATTACAAAGGGTAGGGTTAAGTTTTCGAAAGCCATTGCAAGTCTTCATGTTGACGCCCTGGTCGACGGGTACGTTGTCGATGGATATGCAGATGAGGCCGAGGCCACAACGGCCACTGAGCTCATAGGAGAGGAGCTCAGTGAGAGTTCTTATATATACTTTTCCGAATGGGCAGAGTCTCTTGGGAATGCGTCATCCTCTGTTTTGGCAATAGATAAGGACGATGGAACAAAGTCAACTCGCGGAATAAAGTTTGACATTACAACAATAGAGTTTTCAACGGAAAAATACGGAAGAGTAGAGTACCCGTCAGCCGCGCCGGGAATGTCTGGAGATTTTATTATAGATTTTCGAGCAGCGAGGAGCGCGTGGGAGAGCGATCTATTTTTCACCGGAAAGGCCTCTTTCTTCTCTACGATAGACATAGTAAATGATGACGGAACCTGGGCGGAGCTAAAGGTTGGATGGAGAGAGGTTGCGGGACATGGCCTTGGAGTCTTTTTTAGCGGAGAGATTTTTAATGCAGATGGTGCTCTGATATACGATTTTGATTATTTTGATGATTACGCAGAGAAGCTGGGCGAAGACATGTTGTTTAGAGTGCGCAGAGTAAATGAGGTAGTAACTGCATACTATTTTGATGACAACTCAATAGATGTTTTGGCAAATCCGACCGGCCAGTATATAAGGATTGGCGAAAACCCAGATCTTCACCCCGGCATAGGCGATGCTACTGTAGACTTTGAGGTTGCAAATTATGATACACCGAGTGCTGGCGTAAACTTCGCAGTTAGGCTGCATGAGGTGGTTCTCCAGTCGGATTTAGAGTCAGATAATTTGCTCGGAGAGTCAATTATTGTCGGAAGAGACGCCCTAGCGGGGGCAAGCAGGGTTACTGCTACATTCCCGCTTAATCTTACGTCCAAAACAAATATTGTATCTGCATCTTTGAAAATGACCGCATATCAACCGATATTATCGTACGACAAGTTTAACATAACTCCATATAATATAATGAATGCAGATAACTTGGGCGCATTGTTTGATTATCCGCTCGAGCACAATGATTCTTTCGTGTCAACATTTGTGCCAGGAGAAGTCGCAGTTGGGGAAACCTTTGAGGTCGACGTGACCTCGCATGTTATTTTCTGGTTATCCCAGTCCGGCCACCTGCCGGGGTATTATAAGGCGATATTGATTGAGGCGAGCACGGACGCAACAACAAGCATTGAGGTTGGGGCGGATATAACCCTGGAAATTCTCTATGAAGACGTTACGACTGGAGTTATATTTAAAGTTGGGGTATCATTAGATCCCCAGACTGGAATTGCCACATTGAGAACTAAAAATGTTTTATATGATGCTCTAAACGCTGAGAATAGAACCGTTTTAAACTTTGGAATTTACCTTAAGAAGTCAGGATTTGTTAATGGCGACGTTGAAGTGAACATTAAAGATCTCGACAGGATTGGCCTGGGGCTGTGCTCCGATATAGAGGCATTCGAAGAAGACGAGCTATGCTTCTTTGTTGTTGCGGATACAAGAGTTGGGTCATATGTGGACGGACCGTGGCCATGCAACTTGGGAGCTGGGGCAGATAGTTAGTTTTAATTTAGTATTTTCAATTATTGGTACTTTTTTTGGTAAAATCATGCCATGCCCAAGACGTTAAAGATCAGAAGCAAAGCCATGCTCGGAACCAGCCATAGCTGGGCCGTAACAATCAGAAGCCTTCTTGCTCAGTTTGATGCAAAGGGTCATGACTTATATCTTAATTCAATAAACGGGTATGAAATGTTTCCGCCAGATTGGATGAAAAAGACAAAGAGAGAGGTCAAAGATCCGGACATAGACATCACATATACCCTCCCTCGGAACTTTAAAGAGCGATTTCGCGGCAAGTCAAACTTAAAGCTTGCAATATATAATTACGAGTCCAGTATCCTACCGGGGGTTTGGCTCCCCGAGATAAAGCATGTGGATTACGTCTTGCCGTCGAGTTCATACTCTAAAAAGGTATTTGTAGAATCTGGCTGGCCTGAAGATAAATGCATAGTGGTTCCTCATGGAATAAATATTGAAGATTTTGACCGAAAAGACAAGTTAGATTCGATCAAGACCAATAAATCATTTAAGTTTCTTAACGTGTCTATAGCGCATCACAGAAAAAACATAGGAATGCTGGTTGATGCTTATTATTCTGCATTTTCTGCTTCCGATGACGTTTGCCTGATAATAAAGACCTCTCTGAAGAAGCCAAAATTTAAATTTGAATGTGATATTGCAAAAGAGATTGTAAAAGTACAAAAAAAGCACAAAGGAAAAAGTCTTCCTCAGATTGAAATCGTACAAAGAAAGTATGACAGCCTGATTCCTCTTTATAATTCTTGTGATTCGCTTGTTAGCGCAACTTCGGCAGAGGGATTCGGCCTTCCGTTTTTAGAGGCAATGGCCGCTGGTCTTCCGGTTATAGCTCCAAATTGTTCTGGCCATCTAGACTTTTTAAATGAGAAAAATAGCTTGCTCGTAGATGTCAGAGAGATTGCTGCCGGAGATAAGTATCAATACTGGAGGGCATCCCCCGGGGCAAAAATATGGGTCCCAGAGGTTGAAGACCTGGCCGATAAGATGAAGCGCATGTATCTCAATAAGGCTATAATTTTAGATGAATTCTCGGATGAAAGAAAAGAGACGCTCAAAAAGTTTACTTGGGAAAATGCAGCAAATCAAATCTTGGACCTAGTATGAGAGATTTCGACTCCGCTAGGGATTTTAAATGGTTTGGAAGCGGGATTCGTGTTGGGACAGAGAAGACCGTTCATTTAAATCCCAGGGGAATCGCAGAGCACCCGGCAAGGATACCGGCCGAAGGAAGGATAAAGGTTATAGGGCGGAAGCGCTCGGGAAACGGCCCAGCGAGGCTCCAGATTTTGTCGAAAGATAATATAATATTGTTGGATGAAAAAATTTCACTATCTAGCACGAGTTGGTCGGAGTCTTCTTTTCCGATTTCTGCGCCGGAGCCTTTTTTTGGAAAAATAAGAATAACTAGACCCGGTGGGGCAATCGGTGGAGTGGAAATTGGAAGAGTCGTCATATCTTCGAGCCGAGCGCTTCCGATAAAAAAGAAAAAGAGCAAACAAAATAGCATAAAACGAACAGATCTAGAGTTGCTTTCGAGATTTGGGACCGCCGACCCAAGCACATTGGCCATCGTCATCCCGTATGGAATTTATGGAGGGGCAGAGATATATATAAAGAGCATATTGGACAATATAGACTCCAAAATGCTTTCTATAGAACTACTATATCTTGGGAAAAATCCGCTCGTCGGAGCTTGCAGCAATAAGAGAGTAAAGCACACCAGGGTTGGCGGCGTTGATCGTCTCGGGGCGCTTATCTCCTCAAGAGGTTACGATGTTGTTATTTATTATAATAGCAAAAGGGTTTACGAGAAGATCTCTGCGCTGGTGTCTACTGGTGCGATATCATCTAGAATAATTGAAATTTATCATAGCGACTTCGAGTGGTCTGATTCGGTCTCGAGCATAAAGTCGAGAAGAGGAGTTGATCAGATATTTAAAGTATCATCATCTTTGTGTCTTGATATCGAAGGAGTCGAAGAGAATAGAGTCACAACTATACCAGTTGGGATCGATCTAGACAGATTTTGCAATCGGGATGGGAGAGAGTTTCGGGTCCAAAATAATCTTCCAATCAATCGGCCGACTGTGGGAGTTGTTTCAAGGCTTTCATCTGAGAAAAATATAGATAGAGTTTTAGATATTGCTAAAAAAATGAAGGATTTTACCTTTTTAATTATAGGCTCCGGCCCCGAGCTTGGACGACTAAGGCAGGCCGCAGGGGAGAACGTTAGGTTTTTCGGACATAAGAGGGATGTGCATAAATATTACTCATTATTTGATGCATTTCTCTCTACATCAACAATGGAAGGAACTCCCATTTCAATGCTTGAAGCTATGGCATCCGGAGTTCCGGTTTTTATGCCTAAAGTTGGAGGGATTCCAGATATTATTTCGAATGGAGTTAATGGATTTTTTATCGGTGATATTGAATCTGAAAATGCTTTATTGATATCTGAAAATATCGAAAATAGCGATGTAGTTAGAGCTGCATCAAAGTATGTTAGAGATAATCATGATATAAAGGATATATCCGCTAAGTTTTTATCTGGGGTTCTTCCGGATTCTGTATTTTACAAGAGAAATGATGGAGATTCTGAGATTCTAGTGGGTAGGTACGTCTGATGCCTCTGCCTTCAATAAGATATTTCGCAAAAACCTCGGGCCCCTCTGGGTATGCAAATGCCAGTAGAGCTTTTGCACTCGCGTTGTCTGGGTCGGATGTAAATACAAAATTTGAATTAAGCTCAAGCCCTTCGGATTTTAACATCAAGCTAAATAACTTTTCTGGTTCGCCCAAAATTGATTTATATTTGAATATGCCACCCTTTAGCCAGCATAAGTCAAATAATTATAAAATAGGCTATTTCTACTGGGAGGCGGATGCTTTGCCCACGCCTTGGCGTAGTTCTATAAAGTTTTTGGATGAGATATGGGCACCATGCGAACTGGTCGCCACAGCCTGTCGCAGGGCTGGCTTTAAAGGTCACATAGAGGTCGTGCCAACCCCGTCCATCTGGAGCTCCTCAGCGCTAACTGTGGCGGTTCCGTCCCCGGCAACTTCTGAGCTTTTAATATCGGATGATGTATTTAAGTTTTATTCTATATTTCAATGGCACGAGAGAAAGGGGTACAAAGAGCTACTAACGGCCTATTACAACGAGTTCGCCCGGAAGGATAAGGTTTTATTGCTTATAAAAACCAGCAAGCTCGATCCGGATAAGTACAAAAAAGAGCAGATTTATCTTGATATTATAAATATAAAGAGAAGACTAAATAAAAAGTTTTATCCAAAAGTATACTTAATTGACGAAAAAATTCCATTTGAGCAAATTAAAGCAATTCATAATTATGGCGACTGCTATGTGGCTCCGCATCGCGGCGAAGGATGGGGGATGCCGATTCATGATGCCATTGAGGCCGGGAATCATTTGATAACTACAAAGTTCGGCGGGATAACAGAATTTTTAGATGAAAATAGCGCAAATATAATTGCTCACAAAATCGGCCCAGTGAAGGGCATGGGCTGGCAGCCATTATACAATAAGACTCAGAATTGGGCATATCCCTCCACCTCTTCTTTGCGCAAAAATATGAGAAACGTATTCGAGAATAACGAAGACATAGCCGACAAGGTCATTAACGCAAAAAATATATCAAAAACCATGACAATAGAGGCCGTCGGGAGTAGAATTGAAGAAATTTTAAAGAAAGATCGGTTTAAAAACTATGGTTGAAAAATTGGAAATTATGGATTGGCTCGTTCATGGCGGGCATCAATATGAGTTCTTTAAGACTGGTCCTCGATTTTGGTGCACCAAACTCAACGGCCGTGCCCCGACCGATGAGGACTTCGGCCGACCAGCTATTAGCGGAGATAAGGCGAACATCGTTGCCGCAAAAGAGCGCGCACTAATGACGCGAAAATATAATATTATTATGGTTCGCGTGTCACCGGGAGCAAAAAGGCTTGAGCCATTTCGAAGAAGGCATCGCGCACCGGGAATTGCCGTAGTTCAGACGGATGCTCCCTTTTCTATTCCAAGGTGGGCCAGAGTGGTTGTGTGGAATTCCAAATATGCGATGGATAAGAATTATAAAAACTTGCCTGGAAAAAAACATTTTTACATCCCCCACGGATTTGATCCGGATGAATTTTGCGATATGAAGCTGAAAAGAAATGATAGGATCTTGACCGTAGCGAATGTATTCGAAAAAAGAGGGGCAATATTAGGATTTGATGAGTGGAGGTATGTCTCCGAAAAGACTGGCTTGTGCGACTTGGTTGGCCATGGAGACGAGGACCTGCCCGAGAGTATTGGAAACTTTCCGTTAAAGAAATTAGTGCAAAAATATAATAAGTATGGGGTTTGCCTGAATTCCACTGTGCGAAGCGCTATGCCTCGCAGCAGGGTCGAGGCAATGATGTGCGGGGCTCCGCTAGTCACAACTAATAATCATGGAATAAGCAGGCACCTAAGGGGCGGGAGAGACTGTCTTTTTGCAGATACGAAGGAAGATATGTTAGCGGCGTGTAAGAGAATTTTGGGGTCAAAAGATTTGCAAGCGGAGCTGAGCGCGGCCGGTCGAGCCAGGGCGATCAAAGTGTTTGGAATTAAAGAATACAAAGAGCGCTGGGGCGAAGCTTTCGAAGAGGTATTGAAGTGAGGATTGGAATCTTCTCAAGATATTCCGGCAACTATGGTAGAGGCGGGCTCTATCACTGCTCTCCATGTAAGATTGGAAAGATAGTTGAAGAATTGCATAAAATATGTGAATTTGAATCCTTTATTAATGATTATGATTTAAAGTATGATTTCGCAATTATTGACAGAACGCCTCTAAGGAGAAAGATTAGTTCGAAATATACTTTGAAGATTACCGAGTGCGGATTCGATATGACCGGGGTAGATACAGCCTGCTCGATATCCCCATACCCTGCTCCAAAAAATAATCAGTTTATTTTAATGAATTACTGCCATGGAGATAGGGATATAAAAATAGCCACCACGGACCGGGTGCGAATGGCCTACTTGGGAAGACTCTCTCCCTTGGCTGAAGCAAAGATAAAGACAATGAATGCCTCGGGAATTAGCTTTGGGGTTTATCCGATAAAATACTGGCGAGGGAAAAGTATATTGAGATTCACCAGGAGCTCTCCAGGATTTAAGGAGAATATAGAATTCGTGCAGTCTAAAATTCCAGGTTCTTTAATTTTGGAGCCGAAAAGCCATAGCAAGCTCTATCAGGAGCTAAATCGTGGCCACTACTTTGCTGGGTTTGTCCCGTCAATTTATCCGCTAGGAAGCAAGAAGCTTCAGAGAGAAAGTTCGTCAAAATTCTTTGAGTACATAGGTGCCGGAATGCCGGTCCTCATTGAGAGAAATATTCCGGAAGCTAAAATAGTAATGAGCAATCCATTCTTGGGGGAGGTATTTTCCGGAAAGAAAGATATGATTTCAAAGGGAAATAAATTAAATAATAATAAATATTCTTATAATAAAATTGCTAAGTATGCTAGAGATAATCACTTCCCGGACAGCAGGGCTCAAACCTTGTTTGATAATTTCTTGAAGGATAGAGCGTAATGGGTGACTCAATAACAATATGCATCGGAACGGTTGGGTCTCCAACGTTTGCTCGCTGCAAGAAGATAATAGATGAATTAGCCGCTGAGAGCCCAAATGTTGTTGAAGTTGTGGTTATTAAAAATAAGTCGCCACAATCTGCGTGGCTAAACACTATGCGAAATGCGTGTGTTGGTACCAAGTGGTGCCTTCAGATAGATGAGGACATGTATCTTAAGAAAAATGCTATCACTGAGCTGCTCAAGTTCGCAAAAAAGAAAGAAGCAGATGGAGTAAAAATTCTTAATGCCTCCTCGTTATTATATGATTTATTCTTAGAGAAGAAGATTGGCTCATTGAAGCTATGGAGCTCTGAGGCGCTGCAGCAGTTAGAGTTTAGAGATGTTCTGGGTGGTGACCGAGACTTTGCAAAAAGAGCTGCGAAGTTGGGGTACCAAAATGTTGAAATATCCAAAGTACTCGGGGACCACGATTCGGCTCCGACGGCAGCTATAGCATTTTCAAAATATTATGAGTATACACAGAAGATGAGAAAATTCGGAAGTGACGCTGGAGCAAGACACTTCGTCGGATATCTAAAAAGAAAGTGGAAAATGGACGGAAGTTATATAAGTAAAAAAGCTTACAACGGAGCCTCCAAGGGTCTGTCTAGTTCTCTGAGGAATAAGAGCAAAAGAAAGCTCCCACCGCCACGTAGCGAGTTCCGGCCATTGATAGCTACCCCAATCTGGAGAAGAGAGGATGTATTTAGGCTGTTCGTAAAGAATAATAGTCAATTTGCAGATATATTGGCAGTCGGAAGTGAGGGTCGCAGATCGGAGTTGCTATCAAAAAGTCTCGGGTGCCACTACGTCGAGGAGAAAAATAAGCCACTTGGACGGAAGTTTAATGCCAGAATAAAGTGGTTCATAAAGAGCAAGCAATACACCCACATAATCCTGTTAGGCAGTGATGATTTAATTTCCAAGGAAGTTTTTTCCGAACTGAAGACCAAGGCAATGTCATATGATTTAATAAGTTGGGGCGACTTGTACTTTTACGATATGAAGTCCAAGACTGGGGCATATACATTTGGGTACAAGGGAGGGCGATCAACAGAGCCGCTCGCCCCCGGGCGATGCCTCAGTCGGTCATTGGTTGAAAGAATTGGTCCAAATTTATGGCCAGACGACGCGAATAACTCTCCCGATGGAAAGCTTTGGTCTAAAAAATTGAAATCAATCAAGAGCCAGACGGTCCTGAGCATGAAGGATATAAATGGTATAATTGTAGATATAAAGACAGAGGGGAATAGAACCACTCTTAAGCAGATATTAAAAACATCGAATAATAGAGAGCTGACGGATGATGAGCGTAGTAGAATCTTGGAGATGATCAAGTAAATGTGGAGTTTTATAGATGGAAACAAGATTCATAGTACGGCGATTATTTGCGATAACGTTGTGATTGGAACTGGAAATATAATATACCCATACGCAGTTATAGGTCTGCCGGGGTTTACCAGTAGCGGCCCCGATGATGTTTGCGGGGTTGTAATTGGAGATGATAATTGGATTGGAGCTCATGTCTCTATAATGTCCGGAGCAGAGAGCGATACAGCGATAGGGTCTGGAAATTTTATAATGAATTACTCGAATATTGGCCACGATGTTTTAATTGGGGACAAAAATGAAATCGGAGTGCGAGCGATTTTGGCTGGATTTTGTAAAATTGGCAGCTTAAACAAGATAAAAATAAACTGTTGCATTAGAAATAGGGCTGTGCTGGGTAGCAAAAATATAATAGGGATGGGCTCTGTAGTCACTTCATCGTTTTATGAAAATGAAGTGCTTATTTATGGCTCTCCGGCGAAAATAATTAGAAAACTAGATCGGCAGACGGCCGAGGGGGGCGCATAGTGAGAGATTTGGGAAGAAATTTGGAAATACATCCGCTTGCATATATTGAAGATGGAGTTGAGATTGGGGACGGTACCAAGGTTGGCCCATTTTGTATCATAAGAAGTGGGTCAAAAATTGGAAAAAACTGTAGTTTTACGGCCTATTGTGAGATTCGGGAGAATGTCACAATAGGTGATGGAACATCGTTTGGAAGTAGGTGTACAATCTCTGCGAACGCCGTTATCGGCTCTAATGTTTTAATAAAATATGGGTTTGTGCTGACAGACACGGCAGACTTGAGCAGGAACGACGAGAAGATGGTTGTGGGGATTGGAAACGGAACGCTCATTGGGGCGAACGTAACTCTCATGCCTGGATTTGAGATAGGAAGCGATTGTATTATTGGCGCGTGTTCTCAGGTTCGAAGCAACATCCCAGATAAAGAAGTCTGGTTTGGGTCCCCGGCAAAATTTTATAAAATAAAGATTAAATAACAAAGTGAAAAAAATAAAAATAAAAAAGAAGAACGCCAACTTTAAGTCCATAAGGAAGGCCTCATCATCGTCTGGGGGGGCTATTGAAAATACAAGTAGGATATATACGATCCCATCGGACCAGCTGCCTCTCCAGAGTAAGAGCGGCGGGAAGTCGAAACCGATTGTTCAATATTCTAATAAAAAAAAGATTTATAGATATGGAGTAAATAAGTTTAACAAAAAATTATTTTCCGATCCGGAGCCTGCCGGCCTGAGCATAGTTATTGCCACAATGATATGGAGACGTCATGACGTCTTCATGGCCTGGGCTGCGGGAATCAGGCGATTAAAAAATAGATTTCCAAAGATCACTATAAATGTAGTAGTCGTCGGCAGTGAGGGCAGGTTGTCGCGAGAACTGGTGGAAGGCTGTGGGTTTAAGTATGTGGAATCCCCCAACGCTCCGCTGGGGAGAAAGGCGAACATTAGGCTGCTGGCGTGCAAGGAATACGACCCAGACTATGTTATCCTGACGGGGTCCGATAATTTATTCTCAGATAAGTATTTTTTATTTGTATTGTTGAATATGCAAAAGAAGAAGTATGACGAAATAGCCTCATTAGACATATATTATTATGACTTATTAACGAAATACTCAACTTATTCGAATGGATATCAGGGGAATATAAAGGGTATCGGACATCATCGAGGAGAGCCTATTGCTCCGGGGAGGGCGTTATCGAAAGAAATATTGGAGAAATTAGAGTGGAAGCTATGGCTCGACAGTGAGGATAAGTATTTAGACAAATGGCCAAGAGATGCCATAAAAAACCATAGAAAAAGACACCTTCACTTCTCGTGCAGGGAGAATGGCCTTGTTATGTGTGATATAAAGGGCGAAGTAAATATGACAAAATCCATTATACGCGTCAATCATGAAGTTGTAAGCGATGAGTATATCCGCCAAGAGATCCCAGAGATATTCGAACTGGAAAAAATAAGGAAGTCGAATGGCTCATAGGTATTTATATAAAGACTTAATTGAGTCACTCTTGGGGCCTAAGACTCCCACGGGGCCGAGCAGTAGTGCGGGGGAGTACTATAAAAATAAATATCATTTTCAATATAATATTTTTGAAAATAATTTTTATATATACGACTACATAGACTCCCTCTCTCCAACGACGCTATTTGAATTTGGGTGCAATATAGGGAGGCATCTCAACCAGTTTAGGGAAAGAAATATAGAAGTTTATGGAATCGATATCAGTGAACGCGCCATTGAAGAGGGGAGGAGGGTGTTCGGACTGAGAAATATATGGGTGGGGGACGATACAGACCTGCCCAGTATAACTAAAAAATATGATGTTGTTTATGTGAATTCTGTCTTATGTCATATTCCCGAAGTAGATGAGATTATTGATAATCTAAAGAGAATTGGAAAAATAATTGTGATATTTGAAGCTCCAGACAGAGAGCCCCAGGGGACCGCAGAGATGGCTCCATATTGGTTTCCGAGGGATTACGAGCAATTTGGGTTTGAAAAAATATGGGAATATTATGCCAACTCCTGTAAGGCAAAGTACTGTCTTTACCATTTCGAGTGAGGTGTATGGTGTGCGGAATACTTGCGGTAATTGGTGACTATAGATATCCAGAAATTCCGGATTCAATAAAGGATCGCGGCCCAGATTCTTGTGGAGAATTCATAGGAGACGGGGCACAGCTCATACAGACGAGACTGCAGATTACAGGCGAAGATACAATGCAGCTCCCATTAGAGTGTGATGACTATGTTCTCTTATTTAATGGCGAAATATATAATTACAGAGAAATAAACAAAGAGCTTAAAGAGTATGATTTTAAGTATGATTCTGATTTCGAAACAATATTATTCTCATTTAAGAAGTGGGGCGAAGATTTCGTAAAGAGATTAGATGGACAGTACGCTATACTCATTTGGGACAAGAAAAATAAAAAAGAGTATGTTTATACAGATCCATTTAAAGTAAGATCACTATATATGCAGAGCTTTGAGGGATCAGTGGTATATTCGTCAAATATTTCATCGCTCCCATTAATAGATTTTAATAGTACAAACATAACTGGATTCGGAAATGTCAGTAGCGCAAAAATACTATAAAAACTTTAAAATAGCAGTCGAAAAAAGGATAACCAAGAACTGCGCTGTGCCACTATCGGGAGGGCTCGACAGCTCACTCATAGTGAAGGCGGTGTGCGAGCTAGGGCGAGAAGAGGATTGCCTCTTCTTGTGCTATGGCGACGATAAGTATGCTAAAATTGTTGAAGATAAATATGGAATAAATGTACATTACTTCTCTCACAGGATAGACTCTTTTGAAGATTATTTATATGAAATAGTGAGAATATGGGAGGAGCCGTTTTACTGGGTATCGGTTGGATATTTTCTTTATCGTGAGATTAATAAAAAACAAAAAAGAGTAAGCATAAGCGGACTAGGATCCGATGAGTTATATGGCGGGTACTCATATTATGACACGGAAGAGTATCCCAGAGGGCTTTTCGCAGAGATTTCTGCGAAAACCAACCAGGACAAGCTACATCACGATAAGAATCTTCTTATTTTTCATCACCTTCGGAAAAATGATAAAATGGGCTTAAAATTTGACATCGAAGGACGGTACCCATTCTTGGATCGTGATTTGCAAGAATACAACAAAGAGTCTTTTGGCAAAAAGATAATAAAAGAATTACTTTTAGAAGATTTCTCTAAAGACTTTGTATTTAGAGATAAAAGTGGCTTTATTATGGAGTGGGTAGACCACGACATAATTGACAAGCACGTCGAGGCATTGAGAGCAAAGGGGTTCGCGGTGGAGCCGAAAAGCAAGAGGCAGAAAATGTTTTTTTGCCAATTTAACATATGGCTCGATATCTTTAAAGTTCCGCACGATAGTATAGCATTTAATGGAGAGGTTTTTTGGAAAAAATAGATACAAATATTGATTTTTTTAATTTTTCAAAAATGTTAAGCGGCAGCAGGAAAGAGCTGGTCGGATGCCTGGAGAGGTGCCTTGAGCATGGAAACTTTATCTTAGGCTCCGAAGTTGAGCTTTTTGAGGATATTTTTTCCAGAAAAGTTGGGTCGAAATATTGCGTTGGAGTGTCGAACGGCACAGACGCATTAACTGCGATATTAACATCTCTCGACTTACCACCGGGATCTGAGGTTATAGTCCCGGCTTTTACGTTTATATCATCTGCATCGGTTATCTCAAAAGCGGGTCTGACTCCTGTTTTTGTAGACCTTGCTCCAGGATCCTTTTCCCCGTCTGTCGATGGAATAATGAACTCTTGCACGGGAGCTACGAAGGCGGTAATCTTTGTTCACCTGTTTGGAGAGTATAGCGATCTAAGCAGTCTATCGGCTGCATGCAGAGATAGGGGGATCCATCTTATAGAGGATTGTGCTCAATCTTATGGTGCCCCAAATGGAAGCTTCGGGATAGCGAGCAGTTTTAGTTTTTTTCCGGCAAAAAATCTAGGATGCCTTGGGGACGGGGGCGCGGTTACCACGGGCGACGGGGGGGTCGATCAACGACTAAGAATGATTAGAAAACATGGCATGTCATCAAAGTATAACTATGAAATTACTGGCGGAAACTATAGGCTGGATGCATTGCAGGCTGCATTTTTATCAGTATTAATTCAGAAAGCGGACGAATGGATTGAAAAGAGAAGGGAGAATGCTAGATTTTACTTTAATGCTATAGGTGATATCGAAAACATTGTTTTGCCAAAGAAATGTAGCCTACACTCTTTTAATCAGTTCACAATAAGAACAAGTCGAAGGGACGATTTGAAAAAGTTTTTATACAACAATGGGATCCCCTCGAATATATATTATCCGGCACCTCTTTGTGACTATTCGGCGTTCGCAGACTCAGACGGCCTGCTGGAGTCGAGAAAGACCTGCGATGAGGTCTTATCACTCCCTATTTATCCTGGGCTAAAAGCAGATGAATTGGAGTATATATCTCATAATATTAATCTTTTCTTTAATTATGGAAGTAAAAAGTGAAAAAGTTTGGACTCATCGGTGCCGCTGGATATGTAGCCCCACGGCATATGCGAGCAATAAAAGACAACAACTGCGACTTGGTAGCGGCAATTGACCCATTTGATTCCGTTGGAATTATTGATTCATACTTTCCAGGGGCAGATTTTTTTACCGAAATCGAGAGATTTGATAGACACGTCGACAAGCTGAGAAGAACAAGTGGCAAAATAGACTACATAAGTATTTGTTCGCCAAATTATTTGCATGATTCGCATATAAGGCTGGCGCTTCGTAACGATTGTGATGTTATTTGCGAAAAGCCACTGGTTGTAATGGCAGGTAACTTGCAATATTTGAAAGAGATAGAGAGAGAGACGGGAAGAACAGTAAATTGCATTTTGCAGCTTCGTCATCATCCGGCCATTATAGACATAAAGAGCCGATATAATAACTCCAAAAAAGTTGTCGATGTAAATCTTGAGTATATAACGTCAAGAGGCAAGTGGTATTGCCAGTCATGGAAGGGACAGGAGTCTAAGTCGGGAGGTCTTGCTGCAAATATTGGTATACATTTTTTCGATATGTTAATATGGATTTTTGGGTCGCCGGTTGAAAACATAGTCGAAAGCAAGTATTCATCAAGCGTCTCTGGAACCCTGATTCTAGAGAGAGCAAACGTAAAATGGAGGCTGAGTACGGATGAAAATGATCTTCCAAAAGAATCTATCGCTGCCGGTCAGCCTGCTTTTAGAAAAATAACGATTGACAACCAAAGTGTTGAGTTTAGCGGCGGATTCACAGATTTGCATACAATTTCGTATAAAGAAGTATTATCTGGCAACGGGTTCGGAATAGACGATGCAATGGAGTCTCTAGTGGTGGTCAATGAAATCGCAAAGAGCGTGATGTGAATTACACGGCCATATATGGAATTGGGCTTCCAAGGACGGGGACTACCAGCTTGGCCGCATATCTTTTTGAGCTTGGGGTTTCGTCTGAGCACAAGTGCATGCTCACCGGTGGCACTCCGAATGTCGCAAATCTTGATGCAGTTGCGGTAATCGATAATTCGCTATACCAAAGATACGAAGAGCTGCTGGCCGAGTCGAATAGCAGCGGATTTATATTAACCATCAGGGACAGTGCAGCCTGGACACGCTCGGTGAGGCGGTTCTCTAATCACGAGGGGCTTCCCGATATGCTCGAGTTCCATCGCGATGTTATAAAGACCTTTTCCGACGCAGGCGCCATGGATAGGCTCTTGATCTTGGATATATTCAAAGATAAGGACGTTACCGAGAAGATAATAAAATTTATTGGGGCTTCAGGCGATAAAAGTGCAGGCTTCCCGCGCCTAAACGGTAGGAAGGAATGATGACGATGAGAATTGCACAGATAGGGAATGGCTTTGTTGGCAGTGCATTGCATAAGTCGTTTAAAATAAATGGCGTAACCACAGCTATATACGACAAGTTTCAAAAAATAGGAACGATTAATTCAGTCCTAGATTCGGATATTCTGTTTCTCTGCCTTCCGACTCCATTTATAAGCGGCAAGCACTTCGACTTATCTGCGATCGAAGAGAATCTTGAACTTTTAAAAAAGAACAACTACAAGGGGCTCTGTGTTATAAAGTCTACTGTTGAAATCGGTGTAACCAAGACGCTGGCAAATAAGTATGGGCTTAATATTGCTCATAATCCAGAGTTTTTAACCGAAAGAACGGCATTTGAAGATTTTCACAATCAAGATTACATAGTTATTGGAAGCTCTAGCAAGTCTGAGCTGTTCGATAGGCTGATATTGTTCTATAAGAGACTATACCCGTCGGCAAGAATCGCGGCCTGCACTTCTGATGAGTCGGAGGCAATGAAGATTATGAGAAATTGCTATTACAGCGTTAAGGTTTCAATATTTAATGAATATTATCTTCTATGCAATTCTCTTGGAATAGATTATAATAATGTAAGAGACTTAATGCTCGGCCCGTGGGTTGAAAAGATGCATACAAATGTTCCAGGCCCCGATGGTGGACTTAGTTATTCTGGACATTGCTTCCCGAAGGATACAAATGCCCTTCTGGCGCAAATGAAGAGGGAAAAGTCTATATGCAAAGTCTTGGAGGCCGCGGTTGAGTCCAAGAATATACTAAGGCCCGATTCTATAAATATTATCGAAGATTAAATGCTAATATCACATCGAAAAAGTTCATTTACATTAAGAATAAAAAAGTCGGAGGAAGTTCTGTCGAAGGCGTCTTTCAGAAATATTGCATAGGCCCCAAGCAGAGCATAAAAAATGGTGATTCTGTCAATATGCAAGAATCAAAATATGGAATAATCGCAGGAAGAATGAATGGGATAAATAAGAGGTCTCAGTGGCGGCCGCATAGCCCCGCATCAAAGATAAAGAAGGAAATCGGACCGGAATTATTTGATTCATACTATAAATTTTCCGCCGTAAGAAATCCGTGGGATAGGGCCGTTTCTTTATTCTGGTTTGTGGGAGGCAGAGAGCTGGAGGCTAATAAATTCGCCGATGCAAAGACTTTATTTAAGTTGTTTTCGAAGAAGCACGCGTCAGAATTAAACAACTGGGAGCTTCACACTATAGACGACAAGCCAGTTTGTGACTTCTACATTAAATATGAAAACTTACATAATGATATAGCAGTTGTTTTTGACAAATTACAACTTGGAAGGTTTGATTCTAAAAGTTTGCCAAAATTCAAAACGTCATACCGAAAATTTAACAACAAATACCAGGATTATTATGATGAGGAAATGGTAGAATTCATTCGAAAGCTTTATTCTAAAGATATAGATTATTTCGGATATAAGTTTTAAGTGAAAGGAATTATAAAATGGATACAGTATTAGTTACCGGATCTGCGGGGTTTATCGGCGGACACCTTACGGACGAATTACTCAATAAGTATAAAGTTATTGGTGTTGATAATTTAAGCTCTGGATTGCAAACAACTCTGGAATCTCATATTGGGCATGAAAATTTTATTCCGGCTCTTTATGATATAACTTCTGATAACCTAGAAAGAGCCTTTCAGAATCATAAAATCAAGTACGTGTTTCATCTTGCCGCAAAGTCTGGAGTAGCCCCCTCCGTTGAGAATCCGGTTTTCTCTGATTTTACAAATATAAACGGAACGGTAAGGCTTTTGGAGTTATCCAGAAAATATAAGGTTGAAAGATTTGTATTTTCTTCTTCATCGTCTATTTACGGTGGCTCTGACGGCCCTCCTAACTGCGAGAGCGACGAGCCCAACCCTCGGTCCCCATATGCTCTCCAGAAGCTAACAGGTGAGCGGTATTGCCGACTATATGCATCCGAAATGGGATTAGATACCGCATGTTTGCGATATTTTAATGTGATCGGGCCAAGGCAGCGCCCCGATTCGGCTTATGCGGCCGTTTTGCCCGCGTTTTCGGTCTGCAAGAGAAACAATGTTCGTCCAACAATTTATGGCGATGGAATGCAGAGTCGAGATTTTTGCCCCGTTGAAAGTGTTGTTTCTGCGAACATATTGGCGGCAGAGCATCCTGAAAAGTTAAATGGGGAAGCCTTCAACGTAGCCAGGGGGGAAAATATGTCGCTTTTACAGCTTTGTGAGATTTTAGATCTTATGCCTCCAATATTTAAAGCCGAACGATTAGGCGACGTAAAGCACTCTCTCGCCAATATAGATAAGATTAAAGGAATTCTCGGCTATTCTCCGGTCAAAAATATAGAAGAAAAAATCTTAGGGACGAGCTACTCATATTAATTTTCCATATTTGAGTATAGTTATGGGGGACTAAATGCTCAAACAATTAATTGGAAACACACCATTAGTTAGACTTAGGTCCGGAATTCTTGTAAAGCTTGAGACCTATAACCCCACGGGCTCAATAAAAGATAGAATCATCTCATATATCGTAGAAGATGCATTAAAAAATAATGCAATCTCGAAAGACACTATATTGGTTGAGGCGACCTCCGGGAATACCGGCATATCTCTTGCTGCGATTGGGGCAACCTTGGGGAACGAGGTAAAGATCATAATGCCGTCTAACATGTCCGAAGAAAGGCGAAGCATGATGAGGTTCTTTGGAGCTGAAATTATTGAAGTTGCTCCATATGATTTCGCCGGAGCCATAAAGTATAGAAATGAACTTGTAGCCGCGGGGGCTTGGTCGCCCATGCAATTTGAAAACAAACTAAATATACAATGCCATAAAAATACAACCGCAAAAGAGATATTTAGGCAATTAGGCGAAAGCACATGGGGAGCCTTTGTATCCGGCGCCGGCACCGGAGGGACAATGATGGGGATCGCTGCTTTTGTTGCAGAAAATGATTTAAATACAAAGCTTATATTTATGCGCCCAGAAGAAGAGGAACACGGGATTCAGGGAATCGGCGATGGCGGAGATTACCTGATGAATGCTGAGCACGCTGATGCAACACTTAAGATAAAAACAGAAGATGCAAAGTCAAAGATGATATCCCTGTCCAGGGAGTTGGGAGTTCTAGTTGGTATTTCATCGGCGGCCAATGTTCTGGCAGCCGAGCAAATTAGATTAAATAAAAGCATCTTCGGCGAAGTCGTAACCATAATCTGCGATCGTGGAGAAAGATATATATCTGATGATGACTTAAAAAGGTTATTTTAAAATGAAAACAGTATTCCTATTTGATCTGGACGGCACCCTTTGCGCGTCTCGGAAACAAGTTACAAAAAAGATTATAAAGTTATTATCCAAAGCAAATAAGTCCATCGAGATCGGAATCCTTACGGGTTCGGATATGGACTTTTTAAAAGAGCAGTGCGAAGAGTTATTTTTAGCAATGCCGCATGATTTTAAAGTTTATGCCCTGGCCTGTAATGGAACCAAGGCTTATAACGTTATAAAGTCTGATGAAAAAATCTCTTATGAGGTTATTAAAGAAGAAGATTTGCGAGCCCACCTGGGAGAGGTCGCCTTTAGAAAGTTGATGACCGAGCTGGTATACGCCCAAGCTGAAATTATGCAAGATGCCGATGATATTCCACTAACCGGGACGTTTATTACGTATCGCGGCTCTACAGTAAACTGGTGCCCGATTGGGAGAATGGCAACTGATGCCGATAGGGATAAGTTTAAAGAAATTGACGCAGAACGAGGGCTGCGGGGGATTCGGGCCGGGGAGCTCCAAGAGTTTTTAGATGAAAATGGAATAAAGCTTACGGCCGTTATCGCTGGTGATACTAGTTTTGATATTTATCCCGAAAACTGGGACAAGACATACGCTATGCAATTTTTTAATGAATACGATGTTTACTACTGGGGAGATAGAATGACCCCAGAAGGAAATGACTATACGATGCATAAATTATTGGAAGATAAATCATTTCCGGTAACCGGACCAAAAGATACTTGCACCTCTGTAAAGAAGAAAATGAAAGATTTAGGAATATAATTTAACTATTTGAAAATTTGCTAATATTCAAGCGTAGAATGAAAGCAAATTGGAGAATTTAAGTGAATCGCTCGGGGCAAATATCGAGGCTGCACAAGATTGCCGAAAGAAAGCTATTTTGGCACGGAACAACCTCAAATAATTTAAGGGGGATCCTAAAAGAAGGATTATTGCCAAATAAGCCCCCCGTTTATAACGATGAGTTTGGACGCGGGGCCGGCACAAGCTCCATAAAGACTCATGGTGGCGTCTATATGACCGATAATTTTGGATCCGCATCTTCCGCATCGAGCACCGCCACGACCCGCGGAGATAATAAATTAATGATTGGCATAACTTATGAAACTCGCAGCCCAGATGCTATGGTTGACGAAGATTTTGTACTGCCGAATATATCCAGGATTATTGGGTCTTCTGCTGACCAATTCTTTCGCACGTTTGAGGGCAGCCTTGTCTTCCACGGCGCTAGAAGTGGCTGGGGATACTCGGGAAATCTTAATCCAGATTTTTACAATAAGATATATGATGAAATTAGACTTTGGGACTATTCGGATAAGATAGACGACCTAGGAAATATTTTAATCGAAAACCATCCTGGATTTAAGAATAGGATAAAAAGACAGAGAGAGCGATTCTATGGTTTATTCAAAGATGTCTTCATTTCTTATGCGAATCACCTCATGGAGGTCGAGGCTCATCGTTATAAAGATGAGAACATTAAACGTTATAATAAAATAATTGAAGGAATCATAAGGCGCAACAACCAAATGGTAGAGGGGGTCGAAGATAAGATTCAAGATTATGAAGACTTAATCGAAACCACTAGAAATAATGCCTTTAAGGGCTCATGGGAAAAGCTAAGAGTCTCGGTCGATGCCCTAAGCGCCGCCGCTCCAGAGCTTATAAATATAAAAAGTGATAACGATTGGCGTCATCAAAATCTTCGCTCAATGATGCCAATTGGATTCTCGGGAAAGAACAGAATACTATATGTGGTAGAGGATTCTGGGTATCCAAATTATGAATTAACATTTCATTATGGTGGAAATGATTATGTCGATTATATAGCTGAGCACGAGAAGACCGTGGGCAGCACCTGGAGGGCGGTGCTTCCAGGCGGAGAGGTAATTGGCCAGTCCGATGGATATGACGAGGAGATGTCCAAGCGTCAAAGAAAGATCGCGAAATTAAATAAAGTAGCCACGGACTACCGGGACGAAGGCTTTGTCGGGAAGTACTGGGGCTCAGCAGCCTCGGGCATAATGATAACGGACGGCGAAAGAATATTATTACTCAAGCGCTCACCATACGTTGAGAACCCGGGATTGTGGGGCATTTCTGGAGGGGCCATTCCGAGGGACTCTAACGGGGGCGGGAGGGATCCGAAAGAATCTGCAATCCATGAGGCCGAAGAGGAGATCGGAGGCATACCATCTGGAAGGTTTGTAGATAATTATGTTTTTAAAGATGGCAGCTTTACTTTTACGACGTTTCTGCTGGAAGTTACTGCGGACGTAATGGGCTCGATAAGCCCGACGCTAAACTGGGAGCATACAGATTGGAAGATTGTCGATTTAGACGAGGTTTCGAGTCTTGATGTTCATCCGGGGGTTCTATTGGCTCTAGCTCACTTTGATATCAGCGCTAGAATGGACAAGATTGCAAGCTTACATAAAATTGCTATGCATATCTACGGCAGCGGATCTTCGATTGTTGCGTTTGGCTCCAAAATATGGAGATTCGAAGATGATGATGAGCCCATACCTGATGACATTATAGATGAAATAAATACCGAAATAGGGATGAAGTATAAAGACTGGGAGATCTTAGAGGATCTATACACGGCAATCGACGATGAGGGGCGCTCTGACGTTCTTGTTGGGTCGATCCATGACGCCCCCTGGACCAACCCTCCACGCTCTGATCTTCACTTGCAAAGAAGAGGGGGGTTTTCCCTGGACCCGAAGTCTTCAATCTTAGTGAAAAAAGTATTCAAAGAGCTAGGGCTAAACAACGTTGTTTATTACGGCGGAGATGATGAGTTTGAAGCATCAAAGCACGAAATACGCGGGAGAGTTGCAAAGACCATGTTTCACGGTACGTCAACCAAGTATTTGGGAGATATTTTAAAGACGGGACTTCGGCCGGGAGTGTCAGAGACGAATTATAAAGATATTGCCCATTCTGATTTAATATTTTTTACATCCAGATTTGATGAAGCTCGAGCGCACGCGGTACATACAGCAGATAAGGTTGGCGACGACCCCATGATCGTTGAGTTTTCTCTGCAGGATGAGGCCAAACTTGTTCCGGATTATGATATAAATAACAAGTCGGAACAGACCAATGTTTATGACTATATTTCCAACAAAACTCGCAGCTCCGGCACCCAAGGTGAGGCAATGCCGGGCACGGCGATGGCGGTGTCTAGGGAGATGGGCGTATATGGATATCGCGGCAGAATCCCGGCAAAATTTATTGATTCATATTATATTCTGGCGAACGCTAGCGATATTTATCGGAACGATGAAATGAGCTACAAGGGGCTGTCAGATTATTACGAGGCAACGCCGGAAGAGGCCTCAATATACTTTGAGACAAAAAACGAATTAGGATACGGACAGTTCGAAGAGATAGAATATGAGGAAGATGAGGATTTGGCCGATGACAACGAGGCTCGCAAGCAGAGCGGCCGTCAATTGGAGCTTCCATTCTCAAAAATGCCCTTCTCATTCTCGGAGGATCTGCTTGGAGAAATAGAAGATAGCGAAAGCGGATACACCCTGGTTAGGGGCATTCCTTTTGAAAAAATCACTATGTCTAAGGGTCAGGGCGATTCGACTTTGAGGCATCTTCGCCTCGGAAGGCCATCGATGACGGAAGGGCTCCCGGAATTATTTTGGGACACCAAACACGAGCAACTTATTGTTGAAGATGGCAATCATAGAATTTTTCAAGCATATTTAGATGGAGATAGAACCTTTGATGCCATGGTATCCTCTGGAGATTACAACGATCTTTATAGTCCAGTCGGCGATGATGAGGAGAAGTTTGAGTGGGGAGCTTTTCCTAACGAAAATATAATTGAGGATGGAAGATCTTATAAAATTGCAAAGCTCCATAAGCTTGCCAGCCCGCTCAAGCTCGGAGGTTTCTGCGAGATTAAAACAAACTTTGAAGATGCAGATTTTTGGATAATAAGGAAGGGATCGAAAGAGTCAGTGGGGTCAGTGGTCAAGTCTTTCGAGCCGCAGCACATAGGAGTTGCCGTAAGGCCGGCGGCAAAAAGCGTGCTAGATTCTAATTATCTTTATTATGTATTAATGAATATCCATGCACAGGGAGCTTGGGAGAGACTTTCTTCTGGGTCGTTAAATTTAAAGCATATAACGACAAATGATATAAAAAACATTCCTTTAGAGCAACAACACACAAGGGGCGAATCATGAAATTTAGAGACATATTTAGGCCGTACGCCAAGATAAAAGAACTAGAAAAAGAAAACGAAAGACTTATGGACGAAAACGCTAGCGTTTGGGAAATGATGGATGAAATAAAGGCAGCAGAAGAGGATGCGATAGAGACCCTTGCGGTACACAGCATGTCTCCTGCGGCAGAGGCCTAAATGGAAGATGAGAAAAAAGCAGAGGACGAGGATCTGAAGCCGCGCCCTCCAGCGAGACTTGCTCCTAGGGGCATAAGAACCTTTACGGTCTGCCGCCAAAATGACGAAACGGGGATATCAGGAACGGGAGTCATAGTCGAGGGGGCGTTATTGGCAACAGGACAGGTAATGCTTCACTGGCTCTCGCCCTCACCTCGCGGATCGATCGCGGTATTCGACTCAATGAACGACTTCGTAAGCATTCATATTACTTCGCATTTAATAAATGGCACCATTATTACCTTTGAAGATGGAGAGCAAATAACATACAATATTGACGGCACCAAGGATAATAAACTTCCGGAGACGAAAGAGGGAGAGTAAATATTTACGTCAGCTCCATGCTTTTCGTCAAGTACTCCAGAGCCTCTTCCGGGGTGTCGCATATTTTAAATAAATTCAGATCTTCTTCCGAGATCACTCCGTGGTCCGCAAATGCCTGAAGGTTCAAAATAGAATTCCAATAATCTTTACCATATAGGACTATTGGAACTTTTGGCATTTTCTGGCACTGTACTAGTGTTAGAATCTCGAATATTTCGTCCATAGTTCCAAATCCACCGGGCATGGCCACAACGGCTCTTGCATGATATGTGAGCCAAAATTTGCGAATAAAGAAGTAATGAAACTCGAAGCTTAAATTTTCTGTGATGTATTCGTTATTTTCTGCCTCAAATGGGAGGGATATTCCATATCCGATACTTTTATTTGGATTGGCCAAAAATGCACCCTTATTGGCGGCCTCCATAATTCCAGGGCCGCCTCCCGAGCATATATGCATATTTGTCTTGTTTTTATCAGACCACCCAATCAGGTCTCCAGACAACTTCATGCACTCTTCGTAGTACCTCGACTGGGAAAGTTGTTTTTTAAATTCTTTATCTTTTGCAAAATGAGCATCTTCAGCTTTTGACGTCAAGTCTAATGGCGGAAGCGTCCTTGCTGACCCGAAAATTACAACTGTATTTTCCACATTGTTGTCCTTCAATCTCGTTTTGACCTGTTCGTGCTCTAGTAGTATCCGAATATGTCTAGCGTCCTTTCCTCGAATGTAGTCTAGATCGTCATAGCATTTAACTGGTTTCATTTTTAGCCTCCGCAATATATTTAAAAATTAGCTATTAATTTAAAGGGATATTACGAAACCCGGAGGGAAAAAGCATGTGTGGAATATTTGGATATATTGGAGATGAAAATTCATATGACATAGTGAGATCGGGGCTGGAGCGGCTTGCTTACCGCGGATATGATTCCGCTGGAATCGTCTCGGTAGTAAATAGTGAGTTTTTGATCGAAAAGTGCGTAGGTCACCCGGAGCTATTAGCCGAAGAGGCCGAATCATTTGGATTATCATTCGGGCATAATAGATGGGCAACACACGGAGTCCCAAGTATAGTTAATTCTCATCCTCATTTTTCAAATGATAAAAAAATTGCCTTGGTACATAATGGAATTATTGAAAATTATGCCGAGCTAAAGAGCTTCCTCGAAAAGGAGGGGTTTAAGTTTGCCTCGGATACGGATAGCGAAATAGTTCCAAACTTAATTCAGTTTTATTCTGCAAATTTAGATATAAAAGATGCCATAATTGCCGCCCTTAGATCGATACGTGGAGCATATGCAATGGTATTCACACATTTGGATCATAAGGATAGGCTTTTTGTCGCCAGACTAGGCTCCCCCGCCTGCATCGCTAAGGATTCGGATGATAATATATTTATATCCTCTGATTTCGGATCTCTGCCGTCCGGTGCAGATAATGTAGTTACAATGGCAGACAACCGTTTGGCGATAATCGCCCGAGGTGGGGCGGTAAAGATGCACGCTTTAGACGGGGCGGGAGTAGACGCGAAGTTTGAAAAAGTAGAACTTGTAGAGTCACAATATCATTTGGGTGATTATGCTCATTTTTTGGAAAAAGAAATATTCGAACAGCCGGACTACTTGAGGACGGCTATTACGGGGAGAGTTTGCGATGACGAAATTAGAATTGGCGGGATTGATTCTGTTGTTAATAATCTGCTAGAAGCAGAAGAGATAATATTTACCGGATGCGGATCGGCATTTTATGCTGCGCAAATCGGAGCGATGGCGATGGAAACAATCGCAAGAATAAGAACCAGAGCGATTCCTGCCGGTGAATTGAAATATTACAACGCAGTTGTTACGGGCGGAACGGTTTTGGTGTCAGTTTCTCAGTCCGGAGAAACAGCGGATACAATTGGATGCATAAAGGCATTTAAGAACCATGGGGCATTAAATGTTGGAATTGTAAATGTTCCAAATTCTACAATTTCAAAGATGGTCGACGCAGGAATATATATTCGTGCAGGAAAAGAGGTGTCTGTGGCATCGACCAAGGCTGTTATGAACCAAATAACAGCGATGCTAGCTATGGCTGCAATGATCGGGGCAAAAAGAGATTTTGCTCGACTAAGTTACGAGTCTTTGCTGTCTGAGTTTAAAAGTCTTCCGGGCGCTATGCTTGGAGCGCTTGAGTCTGCCGACAAACTCAAGGTGTTGGCCAAAAAATATGCAAAATATAATAACATGCTAACGATCGGCCGAGGGCCATTAGAAGTGGTCGCAAAAGAGGCTGCATTGAAAATAAAAGAAATAAGCTATATTCACGCCGAAGGATACTCCGCTGCTGAGTTGAAGCACGGGCCTCTGGCCTTGATTTCGGAAGAAATGCCAACATTAGCGCTGGTTTCCGCTGATGCATCTGAGGAGAAAATGATTTCAAATATTAGAGAGATAAAGGCAAGGAAAGGAACGGTGATCGGGATATTCGAAGATAAATGCTCTGATGAGCTACGAAATATTGTTGATGACTACATTGAAATTCCAACTTGCTCGAATAAAGTTTTGAATCCACTGATGTTTTTGGTTCCATGTCAATTATTTTCGTACTATTTGGCAATAGAGAGGGGCTGTTCGGTCGATATGCCTCGTAATTTGGCAAAATCCGTTTCCGTTGAGTGAAAATTTCTATTGATAATCAATGCTCTTCAAGCGTAAGGACTAGGTTAAAGTGAATCGTTTTAGCAAAATAACAAGTTTGCATAAAATCGCAGCCGACAAGGAAGTAGTTACTGCCTATCATGGTAGCAATGTTCCTATTCATGTTTTCGATCCCAGCATGGGAGCTCAGGGCGTTATGTGGTTCCACGAAGATAAAGATAAAATATTAAATGGTGAATCTGGGGCTATATCATCAAAATATATAATGGAAGTCGAACTATCAGTTGGCAGAACCGCCGGATGGGGCGAATATGACAAGCTTTACCTGCAGCAAATTCAAGAGCAAGGGTTTGATTCCATTTATTTGGATGGAAATTGGGTAATATTCGATCCTAATAATGTAATGGTAATTAAGATTGAGAAACAATGAAAAGTTTTAGAAAATTACATCTAAAAAGACTCTTTAAGCAGTCTTCTGCCGATCGCCCAAAAATTGAGCTATCAGAATTTGAAAGAGCCCAATTGGGCTCGGATAATGAAGGAAAAAAGCCATACATATCTGAGGAGAATTGGCCAGAATTACGCCAACATCTTTTGGATAAAAAAACCAAAGGTTATGGCGATAAAGATTTCAGATTAAACCCAGATCTTGTTGCATATACTCCCGGAGAAACCGTTGGGCTTCTATCTCAGCCGGAAATTATAGAGTGGCATGAAAAAATGCGAAACTATAAAATCCCCGAAGAATACAAGACAATCGCCCTGGTTCCATGCGCGTCAACAAAGCCTTGGGGCCATGGTCGCTGCAATACTAGCGAATATTATAAGGCATATAATAAAATAAGAAAACAGGTCGAATCCGGTGAACTGGATGATTCTGTATTTTTCGTCACGGTAAGTGAGCCGCTCGGAGTTGTGCCGGAGGATATGTGGAATGACTTCCCGGCCTATGACAATCCGGGATTATTTAAAGATGATTATTTGCGGACCGGAATGACGGCGAAAAAGTGGAAGGAGAAGTACGATAAAAGCTATAAACTGCCATTTGGCGGAGAGTCTTATGATTCTTCGATCAACGCGTTGTCGGCAATAATCGACACCTTTGTTAGAAATAACCAATTAGAAGGAAGAAGGTTTGTTTCCTTTGTAGACTATAGGCCGGACTCATCCATGGGAAGGTCCACTCATTCCGATATGCTAAGCCGAGTCGAAGAGGGGTTCGAGGAGAGCCCCTTCGACAGGAGGTATAAATCAGAATATGCGCGGCAAAAAATGGAAGATAAAGAAGATCGCCGAGGCCTTCACTCTTATATGGTCGAGTCTTTGGGCGACAAAGAGTCTTCCAGGAAGGTTCGTTTGGGTCAAATTTTTAAAATATCAGAAGAAATGGATGTCAACAATGTTCGTCCAAATGATATCATAACAGTTTTCCATGGCACAACCCTGGCGGATTGCTACGAAATGATTAATGGATTTGACGCAAATAAGATTATGCCAAGGCTTTATAGCGGCCCGAGACACGCGGGTATTTTCGTGGCCCCAACCGAAGAGGCGGCGGATAAGTTTGCAAGCTATGGGCAGATAATTCTAGAGATTGATGTAAGGGCCAAATTTCTTCATGGAGTTGATTATTCTGGGAATATAGGAAGAAAAAGCGATCCGCATGCCCATTCTGTCGATTGGCATAACGCCGAAGTGAAAGCCAGATCCGAGATGGCAGGTAAAAAGTTTCCAGATAGCTTTAGGCCACATCTGTCTCTAACCTGGACCCAGGGAGGCGAGCCTCAAGCATTATTGAGAGGCCTTGTTTCTCCGAGGCAAATAAAGAGAATAAGACACAAAGAGTATGGCAAGGATCCGGTTTGGTATTCGCGAGAAGAATTTCTAAAATTAGGCCTGAAAGTTGTTCCCCGGAAAGATCAGCCATATGGATCTGAGAGGAGGCTTTCGGATGTGGGTTACGATCTGTCTAAGCCAAATTATTCGGACGAAGAATTCACAAATATGGTAGCGAAGATAAATAATGTACCCCCCGAGAAGGTCACTAAAATGGTTGACTTTTATAGCGAGCTCAGGAGGGATAATCCAGACCGCAGCGATATGATTCTCGAACTGCTTGTTGGATCGGGCGTGGGGGAAACTGCCGCTACGGCATATTCGAAAAGATATGCAGAATTAAAAACATTAAATCAGCTGCTCAAGCTCGCAGTCCCCCGCGACGAAGGTCCGCTTTGGCGCCAGCCGGATCAATATGCGGAATACCGTGAAGATTTTTATCCAGATTTAGATTCAGATGAGATCGAGCGCGAAACAGAATTTGACAATCTATATCATGGGCAAAATGTAATTTGGATTGGAGACTCCGGAAAGATGGTAAGGGCGGATTCTCATTATGTTTATCCAATCCAAGGGAATGTATTTTACGATGAGAAGATTTCTCAATTGGCCGACAAGATAAATTCATCTCCAGAAAAGGTGATTCTTTACGCGCCATATGGCGAGATGTCAAAAGTCGGACTCAGCGAGGTTGAAGAGTCGATACAGTACCAGGAAGATTACGGCCATGCGCCATTAACAACTGGAGATGAAGATCTAGATGAATATTTGAAGGATAAAGAAGAATACTTAAATAACAATGCAGAATATGATGACGAATATGAGATAATCAAAAGCTCATATAACGAGCTCAAAGATGAGTTAGAATTGCAGTTGAAAAAAGCAGAGGAGTCTGGAGGGGGAGATCTGGGCAAATTTACATTCCAAATTCGAGATGGGAATCATAGGGCCTTTGCGGCAATCAATGCCGGAGAGAAGTATATTTGGATAATGATTTCTAAAAATCAAATGCAAAACATAGAGCAGGATGATTCATGGGTCGCTGGATATAAGGATGTCTTGGAATGAAGGGCTGCAGAAAAATGCAATTAAAAAGATTCCTTAAGATCGCCGAAGCCGTAGAGCGAGTCACATGGGAAGCTGACCACTCATCTGTAGACAGGGAAATGCATGATGCCCAGGGGGAAGTGCAGCAGTTTTTGGGGCCCGAAGATAGGAAGGAGGATTTGTTTGGCGACGGAATTGAAATTATCTCGGTCGAAGAGTTTGATTATAATGCTCCAATAAATTTGGCAAAAAAACAAGAAGAATATGGAAGGATCTGGACGAATGAGCTGAAAGATAAAATGATGAGTGGGGTTCCGCTTCCTCCGGTAACATTATGGAAAAGTTCATGGGGAAATAGAAGCTATAAGCTCGTTAGTGGTCGTCATCGACTCGCAGCGGCCATAGAGCTTGGAATGACGCATGTACCTGCCCTGATAATGTACTGGAGGGGGCAATGAGAAGCTTTAGGCGATTAAGAGTTAAAAGTCTATTTAAAGCTGCCATGAAACCAGAAGGCTTGACCGAGGAAGAGCTCGGGATCCTTGAGGACGTGATAGGGGGGTATGAGGCGCTTAATTGGAGTAGGTTTTCTGAGCTTATAAATAAGGACGGTGGATCCACGGAAGTTATAGATCTTACGAACGAAAAAGAGGGCCTGAGTAAAATTTATGCATTTGGCTGGCGGGGCGACAAACATGTTGCTGACATGGACGGTGAAAATATAAGCGGCTCCGAAGACGCGAATCATTGGATTTATAACATTTCCCCAGAAGACTACGTTGACGAGGAGAATTATCAGGAGGATTACTTTGCCGGAATAGCCTATCACGCAACTCCAGGAGAGAATGTTAAATCAATTATGCGAGAAGGGCTATCTCCAATGAGCAAGACGAGGGGGCTTTCAAATCGCTGGGTTGGAAGTGCTATTTTCGCAAGCTTCAATCCAGAAGCAATTGACTCTTATGGCGACTATATATTTGAAATAGATTTAAGCGCGATGCGCAAAGATTATGAGCAAAAGAATGAAGAGCTCCCTGTTATAGAGATGGAGCCGGCTATTTATAGAGAAAAAATGATAAACTCCATAGCCTGGGCTCTGGGGGTGGAGTATTCTGATTCTGAGGCGGCTAATGACGGAGTTGATCACGATACAATAATTATCAATGGTCACATACCATCTAAATATATTTCGCTAAATGAGCAGTGGTCTGAGTTCGATCCGGATGAGTGGCCAGATGAGCCTGATTATGCTCTAGATAGGCTGTCGAAATGGCTTCGGAGTAATGGCTTCAAGAAAGAGGCAAAAGATATATCAATAATTAGAGCTTGCGAAAGCGAAAGAGGCCGGATGGGCCAGATAGAAAAGCTGCACAAGGTTGCCGCACAGGCAGATAAGGAGTATCTAAAAAAGATTAATATAAAGTCATTGCAAAAGCAGATCGCAAAGAGCCCGGAGCAAGATCCTCGATCTTATTTTGAGAGCCTTTCCGAGAGGGCAGAGGATGGACCAATTTTTAATAGATCGGCATTAAATGCCATTGCCCTCGTCGGTGATGACCTGTTGCCCCATAAGAATAGAAAGCCATTTATTAAGTGGCTGGCGAACATTAATATGAATGAAGCGGCATCGCCACGGCTGGTTTTAATTCAAATTAAGGATTATGTGAACTCTCTGGATGCGTTCCCTGAGCCGGGAATGGGCCCATGGCAGAGTATTTCCGCGCAGACCATGATCCAGGCTGCCGAAAAGTGGCACGAGCAGTTTGTTCCGGCTATTGAAGTTGGCGAATATAATACAAAAAATGTTCATCATGATTTTGGGGACGGATACACGATGGTTCTTGTCCCGCCCGAGGATGTCGAAACCGAGGGTCGCAACATGGGGCACTGCGTTGGGGGCTATTGCGATGACATCATCATTGGGCGCCTTAAGATCTATTCTCTAAGAGACGCCAAGAATGAGCCTCACGTGACAATAGAGGTGGGAGGCTCATCGGGCAGAAATGTGCATCAAATAAAGGGAAAGGAAAACGCCCCTCCGGTACAGAAGTATGCACCATATATTCGTAATTGGCTGGATGAGTATTTTGCTCCAATAGATTATGAAGATTCAGACGATTATTGGATGATTGCCGAGACTGAAAAGATAATGGATAATTATTACTCCGGAGCCCTATGGTCTCCGGATGAAGTTATAGCAGTCCTAGCCGGTCGAGAGGAGCATAACTTGGTCGACGGTGTTTTGAGCAATATGGAAGAGAAAGGTAAAGAGTACAATCTCAGTAGTGTTTTCTTTTCCGTACTTGGGATGTCTGCGCTATCCCCAATTGCTTTGAGGTTTCTTGCTAAAAATATTGAAACAATAATGATCGACGAACGAAGTTACGGATTTGAGAAGGTTATGAGGGCGAATAAGGACAATCACCTGCCAGATGTGCTTATCTCGAAAGCTGTGAGCTCATACGTCCTACATTCCGAGCATATATCGGAAGAAGAGGTTCTGGGGATCTTTGATTTGCTAGAAACAGAGGAGTTGCGAGAAATGCTAATAGAAACATCTCTTGGATCCCATCTGGAATGGAGGGCGTTGGTGATTCTCCCGGTTGAAAAATATAAAACTATAGAATTTATTCGGGAACGGATGAAGGTATGGATTGACGCCTTTAATTCGGATGCGAGAATCGAAGGCTTTGGCGTCCCAGATGGGTATATGATTCAAGATATGATGGAAAACCTTCCTAATGAAGTATTTGATGATGAAGGGCTAAAGGAGTCTGCAAGAGTCTTTTTGGATAGATACGTGATATATAATATGGAGAATCAAAATGATTATTACAAAAAAGGACAAGCAATTAAGGCCTTAGGAGAGTACGCGACCAATGTTAATCTAAAAGAGTTGCTGACAAATAACACGATGCACACACTTGATGCAACCTTGGCGAAAAATAACTCGGATAGCTTCTCTGACTTTACAGATAACGGACTACACACCGTCGAGGAGTTTATCACGATAGCCATCAGGATGGCCAAGAGATATGTATGTAGTGATTATGAAAAATACTTAAAGTTATTAAATGGCCGATTTAATGACCCAAGATTTGAAGTATTAAATAAGAAATTTGTAAAATGCATGGTAGAGTCACGTCCATATTCTTATTTTCAATTAGAAATACATAAGCAGGGCCCAAGTGATATATACGCGGCAGCAGCCCTGCCCGCCGCGAAAGCTTTATCCGAAAAAAATCCAGATGAATTTTTTAAGCTCAACCTTCACATGATGGCGGAATATTCGGAATTTGGGCTCGCCGCAGCGGAGGCCTTGGCTACAGGGAAATACCCATGGGCCTTTTTCGAGGAGGGCCCCGATACGGCAGCCGATGAAAGGTACGAGGTTCTTGCGGAAGTCGCAATAGACAGGATAATAGAGAGCTTTCCGTGGGTATTCTTTGGAAGTGATCTTTACAAAATAGATAAGTACAAAGACAGAATACCGATTGCCATGAAGGGGATGATAGAATTAGGCCCTCGAATCTTTTTTGATCTAAAATTTCACGAATCGGATGAATACGGACACTTGACAATGGAGGCTGCGGAGTCTCTGGCGAAGGCCTCTCCTTATGAATTTTTTGATAGCAAAATACACGAAATATACGGTGATGCAGATTTCGCAATTTCTGCAGCCAGTCGATTAGCAGAGGCAAAAGGTGGTTACTACTTTTTTGAGCTCGGTCTGGATAAGATCGATGACTATAGTGGGCTTGCTCCTAATGGGCGGACAGCTCGCGCCCGGTGGCTTTCGAGCGTTACCAAGCAGGGGCGCTGAGTGAATAAATATAAAACATTTTTAACCTGGTGGTTGTTTTTTTCGCTCATGCTCGGGGCGATAACCCAGGGACTCTATATGGGCCTGGGAGAGGCTCTTTGGGATAGTGACTTTACCAAGCTGAGCTTTGTAAACTTACTCGTTTTAATTGTTACGTCCGTGTGGTGTGGGCATAAATCATGGCAGATCGATCGAGGTCTGACCCCGAATATAGAATTTGGATGGTTTATGAGCGATCTGGTTCTCACAATAGGAATGATTGGAACTGTTATAGGTTTTATAGAAATGCTTAGTGGGTTTGCTGGCATAAATATAGAAGATATAAGTACAATTCAGGATTTGATTACAGAACTAGGAGTTGGAATGTCAACGGCGCTATATACAACTCTTACTGGCCTCATAAGCAGTGCCCTGTTAAAAGTTCAATGCTTTAATATCGACGACTCTGAGGCGAAATAAGTGGGAAGGTCATACCATTCAAACTTGGCATTTCTTGATATTTTATTTAATACGCTTCTGTGCTTTGTTGCTCTATTCGCAATTGCGCTGTTAATTGTAAGTCCAGAAAAAGAGTCAAGCGAAATAGACGTGAGGGCCGAGTTTATAATCACAGCATCATGGCCGGGTGACAGAAACGATGATATAGACATTTATGTCGAAGACCCAGAGGGCAATGTTGTGTTCTTTAGAAACCAGGAGGCGGGAATGATGCATTTAGATCGAGATGACCTTGGAGTTGATCCCTACTCCTCCTCGATATCAGAATCAATAGATAATAGCGATAACAGGGAGATCGTTATGATCAGGGGAATGATGCCGGGAGAATATGTTGTAAATATCCATGCTTACATCAAAAGAACCGAAGGAGAAACTCCAGTCCTGGTTACAATAGATAAAATAAATCCATTTGGAACAGTTTCTTCAAGAACCCTGTTAATGAGGTACAGCGGGCAAGAAGAGACTGCCTGTAGGTTTATATTGGATCGAGAAGGACGGGTAATTGGGACGAATAGTATTCCAAAGTATTTTACAGGGATCGGATGGTGATAGAGGTTTCTTTGATATTTATAGTCCTTGCGTCAATATTGTTATGGTTTGTTATCGGATCAAGCGGTAGGTGGTGGGCTAAGCTTGTTGCGATAACGGCTACGGTCTTGTTTTCGCTCAATATCGCCCGATCTTTAGAGAACTTGGCCGGATGGCCCGCCGAGGTCGGGTTGCCAGATAAATTTTTAATACACTGGGCCCTGGCAAGAAGTCCAAATAAGGCGTCTGGAGAGCCGGGGGCAATATTTTTATGGATAAGCGAAGCCGATGGAGAGTTGGATGATTCTTATGAGTTTTTTCGACGCCGGCAGTTATCAGATCCAAGATCTTATAGGTTGCCGTTTTATTCCGAAGATATGCACGAAACAATTATGGAAATACAAGAAATAATAAAATCGGGGAGACCGGTTACCGGAGCTATGGGCCCGGAGGAGGATGGAGGCCTTGAGCCCGGCGGCGGGGGGTTCGGGAGCCTTGGAGCAAAAGGCGGAGAGGTTAGGCTGTATGACCTACCTTCGGCGGGTAGTGTTATTTTGGAAAAATAGTTTTAAAAATTATTGTTCGATAAAAAATAGACAAAGTAAATGCCTTATATGAAGTATTATAATTCTATAATTAAGGAGCTTTAATGCTTAGGGCAATAATAACAGGCACGGCGGGACAGGATGGTTCATATTTGGCAGAATTTCTGCTAAGTAAGGGGTATGAGGTATTTGGAGTTAGTATTCGCAAGAGCGTTAATTCTGGAACGGAGAACATAGCTCATCTAATGGATGATGAAAACTTCCACTACACCGAGGGAGACCTTTCTGATCCCATTTTTATCGGCCGGTTGATCCATGACGTACAGCCTCATGAGTTTTACAACCTAGGGGCCGCCAGTCATGTTGGTTACAGCTTTGTGAATCCGGTAAAGGTATTTCAGGTAAACGCAGAAGCCGTGATAATGCATCTTTCTTTGCTGAAAGACTACTCTCCGGCCACTCGCTATTATCAAGCCTCCACGAGCGAAATGCTAGGGGGAGTTGACTGCCCAAGGGAGGGGTATAACGAGAACTCTCCCCTCAATCCCCGCTCTCCCTACGCTATTTCTAAGTGTGCGGCTCACCTGTCCGTAAATAATTACCGAGAAGCTTATGGGTTGTTCGCCGTTTCTGGAATTTTGTTCAATCACTCTTCTCTGCGCCGAGGCGTGAGCTTTGCAGCTCGAAAGATAACTCACGGAGTTGCTTCCGTTAAGTTGGGGCTTCAAGATACGTTGAAAATGGGCGACCTGTCCGCATTTAGAGATGAAGGCTGCAGCAAGGACTATGTAAAAGCGATGTGGCTGATGCTACAGCAAGAAGCTCCGGAAAATTACGTCATAGCCACAGGATCGGGAGCAACAATAGGAGAAATGCTCAGGTACGTTTGTTATCTCGCCGGCCTGGAGTTTGAAGAAGTATATGAGTTGGATAAAAGATTTCTGAGACCGTCAGATGTCCCATACCTACTAGGAGACGCGAGCAAGGCTCGAGAGAAGCTCGGCTGGGACCCAGAATATGACTGGAAGGCGCTATTAAAAGAGATGTATGAGAACGACCTGGAAATGCTGAGCGCAATTGGCCAATAATTAGATATATATCTGGAGATATAATGGCATATTCAGACAAGGTAATGGATCACTTTGACAGTCCAAGAAACATGGGCAGCTTAGATAAGTCTGATCCGAATGTTGGTACTGGCATGGTAGGCGCGCCAGCCTGCGGCGATTTGATGAAACTGCAACTCAAGATTAATGACAACGGTATCATCGAGGACGCAAAATTCAAGACATTTGGGTGTGGCTCAGCCGTGGCCTCTAGCTCACTGGCGACCACCATGGTCATCGGAAGGACCACCGATGAGGCGGAGGCTATTTCCAATTCCCATATTGCGAGAGAGCTCTCATTGCCGCCGGTCAAAATTCACTGCTCTGTCCTTGCAGAAGATGCCATCAAGGCTGCAATCAGTGATTGGAAGAAAAAACGTGGGATAGAGAATGAATAAAGAAGAGATACAGAAAATCATAGATGAAGATATAAATTCTGGCTTAGAAATGCACGGAGGAAACATTTCCATTCATGAATTCAATGAAAGTGACAATTCACTTAAAATAATAATGGGTGGAGGGTGTCATGGGTGCGCATCATCAAAAATAACTATGATGCTTGGAGTCCAAAGACATTTTAGAGAAGTGTTTCCAGATATCGGCGAGATTGAGGATGTTACCGATCACCTTTCTGGCACAAACCCATACTACTAGGTTGGCACAAAATGGCAATTACAATGACACAACCTGCGCAGGACAAGGTAAGATCGCTTCTAATGAAGCGGCAAACACCAGATAACTATCTTAGAATAAAACTTCAGGGCGGCGGCTGCTCTGGCTATATGTACAAATATGAATTCATAGACCAGCCCGAAGAGAGGGATAAGGTGTTTGAGTTCAACGGTGTCAAAGTTTGTATTGATATGAAGTCTTATTTATTCTTAAATGGAGTGGAAATTGACTACGAAGAAGACCTTTTGAAATCTGGCCTGGTATTCAACAACCCAAAGGCAGATAGAACTTGCGGTTGCGGCGAGAGTGTATCATTTTAATGAATTCTAAATCCTTACTAATAATTTGAGACCTATTACTATGAAAGGATTTAATAAAATCCCACTATTACGAGGCATATTGGAGGACATGGGGCTGAAAGACGCCGCTGCCGCCGTCGGCGAGCTCATGCCATATAACTGCGACTATAGTCATCTAATATCAAAGAGCGCGCGCGGCAGAGTTCCGATCCCACACCTAGGGATAGGGCCGGGGCAGGAGGTTTCAGCAATGGGGCCGCTGCAAGATGGCGTTCACTACATATATGTATTAAAATTAGAAAACAAAGTTGACGGAAAACAAGTGGTCGACGCACTAACGGGCCTGCCGATATACAACTGGTATGTCGGAGAGGCAAAGAATCCCATCACGCGGCTCTTACAGCACAAAATCGGCCGTCTATATGTAACGTCCGCCGGGCTTGATACCATAAAAAAATTATATACCGAGCCATTCGACAAGGGCGCGGTAGAAAAATTTATGAGCAGAAAGATGCGCTTAAGTGATATTTTTTCCCCCAATTCTGATGGTCCCGCGGCGGGCGGCGGTCCAAATCAGATGTCAGCGGATTATACCGAGGGCAATTCTCATATTCGATGTGGCGCAGCCTGGACTACGCTCCATAAGCCGATAGAAATGGTCCACCTAGAGCCCATAGAGAGGAGCGATGGCGAGTCCAAGGAGTCCTTTAGAAGGCGATTCTTGGGAGTTGAGGTTTCGATATATAAAGATGTTGAAGAAAAATATGGAAAAGACCATGCTCGCGGCGGAAATAGGTGCAACATACTGAAGAGCGATCCCCATTCTCCGTATCCCTCTGGTGCGAGTAATAGTTACTATTCTGACAAAATAAAGTCTAAACCAGAATTTGAAATCATAAATTATATGGACTCCATGGAGGCTGCCGATTTGGAAGTTATAGATGCGGCCTGGTGGCTAAAGGGAAAAGTCATCGACATATTTGAAGAGGCACATCCAGATTTTGGTAGTAAAATCTCTGATGCAAAAAACATCATCAAAGAGGAAAGAGAAAAAGAGCGAGCGGCAGAAGAGAGGAGAAAGATAACAGAGATAGAAAAGTTTTTAGTAGAGGCAAATGGAGACCGAGTTCTTGCCGCCAAGTTGATGGGAGTGAAGTACCAGAGCTTAGCGCATTATGCGGATAAGTTTGGGCTAAACCCGGAAGATTACAGGGATACAAAAAAAGACGAAGAGAGAAAGAAGATTATTATTGACACGCTGATTGCTAACAATGGGAATGTAAAAGAGACATCAAGAAAAATAAAAAGGCCCGGAATAACGCTTAGAATTGAGATGAGGACGCTCGGGATAAATATTGATGAAATAAAAAAGAGAGTAGAAGACGCTGAATCGAGTAGCATTTTAAATGCACTAAAATCCAGCCACTCAATTGCCGAGGCGGCCCGGATGATCAACATGCACTCGGCCACATTTGCCACTAAGATGAAAAAATATAAATTTGATAAAAGTGATCTTCTATATAATGAGCAGCCAGTGTCGGCGGAGGATGTCGTTGCTGCTCTTTATGAGCTAAATGGAGACGTAAACGCTGTTGCCAAAAAGCTAAACAGAACAGAGAGTGGAATTAGAGCCGTTGTCAGAAGAAATAATATAGATCTATATGAAATAAGCGGAAAGGCGCGTAGAATTAGCTACCGTGATTTAGATTTTGATAGCAGTAGGGAGGAGTTCATAAGAATACTGGAGGAAAATTTTGGCAATAAAAGTGCAATGGCCCGGGCACTAAGCACAAATGATAGAGGCTTGAGCGCCCGGCTGGAATATTACGGGGTGGATATTTTAGGATATATGCCAAAATCGCTAACTCCAGATGAGATTAGAAATAAAATTGATATAGCTCTTATTAATAATGGCGGAATTGCAACCACTACGGCCAGGGAGCTTGGGATTAGTTCGTCAACTTTAAATCGATATATGATGGATCTCGAAATGAAGCTACTGAGCGTATACAGGAGAGAGTTTCAGGACAAAACGGTAAGGGATATAAAAGATGCCGTGTCGATGTTTGATGGTAATAAAAATAAAGCAGCAGAGCATTTAGGCTTAACTATAGCTAATTTATATAAAATTTTAGAGAAGTGGGACGTCACGGAGCCCATGCTATCTGATTTGGCTTAAAATGCTAAGTAAAGTCGAAAAACCTTGGGGACACGAAGAGATCTGGGCGAAGTCTTGCTCCGAATCGGGATATGTGGGGAAAATATTGTTCATTAAAGCTGGGCACCAACTGTCGTTTCAGTATCATGAGGAAAAGGAAGAAACCATAATGGTTAAGTCTGGAATCCTTTATCTGCACACCAGGGGAGCGTTCAACGATATGACGGATTTAAAGATAATAAAATTATTTCCAGGGCAGACGTTTCATGTTCCGGTCGGCCTGACTCATCGGTTTGCCGCAAATGAAGTAAACGTGGAATTGATTGAGGTATCAACGCATCAGTTGGACGACGTTGTTCGCATAGAAGATGATTATGGCCGCGAAGCTTAAGGGGTGTCGTCGTAAGTTTCGGTCGGTAAAAAATCAACTCGAGTTTTATGCGATGAGAAGATCGGGACATCATGCGGTAATGCATTGGATTTTTTCTCAAACTAAAGAGCCAATTTATTTTCATAATGACATCATATGCCACAAGCCGCCGAATATGTATGTGGATCGTGGACGAATAATCGGAAGTGGGTCTCCATTCCCGGCGAACCTCCCATACTTCGCATTTAACTGTGAAGACTCATCTCTTGCAAGAATGATAAAGTACAAAAAGGACCCAAAAAGTCTGATGAAACTGAGAAGGCCGAAGAGGCTATATAAGATCTTAATCTTGCGGGATCCGTTTAACTTATTTGCGAGTAGAATAAGATTGTTTGATAGAAATAACACCATTCGAAAAGAGGAAGGAAAGAGCCTAATCTCTATCAAAAAGAATATAGATCAAACCAGCGAAATCGGATGGGCAGACAATAGAATGGCGGAAAGATGGAAAGAGCATGCAAGAGAGCTTCTAGGAGAGACATCTTTTCTTGGGGATTCGATTTCTATATCTTATAACGAATGGTTTTTGTCAGAAAAGTATCGAAAGCAAATATCCAAAAAATTGGATTTGGACTTTTCGGACAAGGGAATCTCCAAGGTACCATCTAATGGGTTTGGAAGCAGCTTTGACCTAACAACGAAGAATGGGGCGGCTCAGGAAATGAAAGTTTTGAGTCGCTGGAAGAGATATTTAAAAGACGATAGATTCCTGGGGCTTTTTGACGACGAGCTCTTCGAATTGTCTTATAAAATATATCCCAAGCTTACAGGTGAAGTTGGTAAAATCTTAAAATGAAAATAACAATTTTTGCATTCAATGTAGGGGCTACAAGGCGGTTTACAAATGGCCCCGGAATGTCCCTGTATAATTTTATAAAGGCAATGGATAAACGATTTCAAATAGATATATTTACCACACTAAAAGTAGAGCAAAAACTTGATGGAATTAATTATTACTCAATTGTAGATATCGCAAGACTAAAAAGAAGCATTGAGGGGTCTGACTATGCTCATCATTGGAGCGGCAGCGGGGGGCATTATCGAGTCGCCGGAAAGATTTCAAATAATACTGGGACTCCGTTGATAATGGGCCCAAACGTCTTGGACTGTGTAGATCTAAAGAGAGAATCGACACTACTTGGGATGGCTGCTCCGAACTATGTGTTATCTGTAAATGATAGGTTGAAATATAAAATAGCGAAAGAACATAAATTTGATTTGAGGAAAATGTCGACTCTCATTGTTGGGCCAGAGATGGAGCTGTGGAAGCCTAGCGATAATGATGCTGGGTTTATTATGTGGAAGGGAAACTCTAAGCATTTTGCGAAAGATATAGGCTTTGGCCTGAAGTTGGAAAAGGCTTTGCCACAATATGATTTTAAATTTATAGGGCACCCTTCTCCATATTCATATTCTGATCATATTGACTTAGCTAAAAGCGCCAGCTTATACGTTGGTACGTCAATATCTGAAACAAAATCCCAAACCCTTATGGAGAGTTGGGCGTCTGGCGTCTGCTCCGTAACTCATCCTAAAATATATTTGCATGGCAAAAACTATGAGACCGGAATCATCGTTAATAAGACGATTGAGGACTATTCTGAGGCAATAATTGAAATAATGGAAGATGAAAGGCTTCGTGGAAATTTGAAGGCTGGAGCTTATGAGTATGCCGTTGAAAACTTCTCATCCGAGGCTTTGTTTTCTAAGTATTGCGAAATTCTCGGCTCTCTTTAATCGCTATTAATATTCAAGAGTAGAATGAGATAAGTTGGTCTAAAATAATGCACTATGGTAAGATATTTAAATGGATAGCGAAGTAGATAACATTAAAAACAAGAGCATTCTAATAAAGACGTATCTATTCGAGTCGGGTCTTTATTATTTGGCGAAATCTCTTGGAGACATGCTGTCGAAAAACAATAAAGTTATTTATACTGCAAAGCCAAAGTTCAAAAGACTTCATGGCCGGGCGGGATTCTCTCCGGTGTACCCCCGGCCAAACGACGCCAATCTGCATGCCGGGTTGACAATTGTCGCGCAAACTACTCGGATCGAACATATTGTTGCCAAAAATAATATAGATCTTATAATATCATTCGAAACCTTCATGCCGAAGGCTCAATGGACAACAAGGGCCAGGACGGGCAACCCAAATTTGAAAATTATAGACATACCAATGCCGGAGTGGTCGATAAAGAGGTATATAGATAACAATTCATACAGAACGTTTGATGAAATATGGTGCCTGACAGATACATCAAAAGAGATCTTTGGGAAATATGAAAACGCAAAAAAAATGTCCTGGAATTACGTAAATCAAGACACCTTTTCTCGAAAGGTAGACAAAAAAGACCTTTCTGGCATAAGATTTTTTCATCCCGGGTCTACAAACCCATCGTTTAGTCAGAAAAATACAACAGAAGTAATTAAGGCATATACGAAATTCTCAACTAACTCTGGAGCGAGCACAACCCTGACAATAAGCGGGCTTCTTTCTGATAGGGATCGGGCCCTGGCTGAAAAATGTAAGAATATCATACTAATAAATTCTATATTAGTGTCGAAAGACCTGGTTAGTATTTATGACAATTCTCATTGTGTGCTAATGCCGTCAACCCGAGAGGGTCTGGGCATGAGTCTCTATGAGGCCTCTGCGATGGGGTGTGATATAATAACTACGAATGCCGATCCTATGAATAAACATTCCAAGTATCTTTGTGATGTTATTTCGTATAATGCAAACGAAACTCCGGTAAAATTTGCGATAACCAGCGAATATCAAATTTTAACACAGCTCAAGAGCTATTATGAGGATTTTATGACAGCGAAGAAAACTAGCGTCAAAGATGTAAAGATAAAGAAGAAGACGAAAAAAACAAAGCAAATTGAGGCTGAAAATGAGGCACTCATGGACGCCTTTGATGATTCGACAGAGCAGCCCGAAGATTCTGGAAGCTCTTTGGATGAAAACGTCCTTGAGGCTCTAAGGGCCAAGGTAAGCAAAACTATGGAGGACGATGTGCCAAGCATAATAACTCAGCAGTCTGTCAGCATTGAGATAGCAGTAATAGGTGTCGGTCAGGCCGGGTCGAGAATTGCAGAAACAATGCATAAAAAAGGATATGACGTTGGAGTAATTAATACTTCCGCGCAAGACCTGGAGTTTATAGATGTTCTTCCCACTCAGAAGCTGCTTCTTGAGGGCAGTCTTGGTGGGACGGGAAAGGATCTGGATCTTGGTCGAGAGATTTTTGAAGAAAACGAGTCCGATATACATAAGTTCGTAGGAGACGTTGCTGCGGGAAACCACATGGTTTATTTGGCAATATCGGGCGGCGGCGGAACGGGCTCTTCAAGCGTTGACACTATGGTGGGGATGTTATTTGAGACCGGCATGCCAGTGGGGGTGATTTACATTCTTCCGAAGGCAACCGAGGACGCCCGGTCTAAGCGAAACTCGATAGAAACCCTTTCTAGACTTGCAAGAATGACTTCTGACAATATGGTTTCGAGTCTTATTGTGGCTGATAATGCGAGAATCGAGCAAATTTATTCTAACCTCAGTCAGAATAACTTTTGGAGCGTATCTAACAATGCAATTGTTGAACCGCTTCATGTATTTAATACACTTACGTCTCGTCCGTCTCGATATACTTCAATGGATCCAAGTGACTTTGGAAAGATAATCTCATGCGGAGACTGCTCTGTTTATGGGATGATTGAAGTTGAAGATTATATGGAGGAGACGGCGCTAGCAGAGGCGGTAATAGAGAGTCTTAGTGGGAATATGTTGGCATCTGGCTTTGACATCTCTCAGACTAGGGTCGGTGGAGTTATAATTTCAGCCCCAGAGGGCGTTCTTAACAAGCTTCCGGCAATAAATATAAATTATTGTTTTCATATGATTTCAGAGCAAACAAACGGAGCCTCCGTATTCCAGGGAGTATACGACATAGAGAGTGACTCCGATTCCATAAAGATTTACTCTTGGTTCGCCGGACTCGGGCTTCCCAGGGACCGAATTGAAAGCCTCAAACAAGAGAGCAGAATGCAGGCAGAGGTCGCCGGCCAAAAAGAAAAAGGAAGAGTGGCAGCAATGACCCTCGATCTTGAAGAGGATAACGTTAACACCGTTGCCGACCAGGTTCACAGAAAAATCAAGAAGAAGAAGTCGGGCTTTAACAAGCTTCAGCGCGGCTCTATCATAGACAAGAGACGCAGACGGTAATGTTATGGATAAAAACTTTTATAACTCTGCAAGTGCCGAAAAATTATCATGGGATCCAACCTGGTTTGGAGTTGTCAATTTTGACGACGATCTGGTTGATGCAGTAAAGAAGTGGCAAAAAAAGAATAAGATAAAATCAGATGGATTAGTGGGTCCGTCCACATATAGAAGAATATGGACTGAGCGCCAAGCGAATATCTCAAGCCACTTGCCGAGCGCTGATACCTCGGCGCCCAGTGGTCTCGAGGCCTGTAGTGACGAAAAATATATAATTCACAACGGCAAGCCACTGCCCATAAGATGGCATAAGGTGGTCTTGTGGGATGAGTCCGGTGGACTTAAGGCGGGCTCTGGAAATTATTATGATTATTCAGGAAAGGAAGACCGGAAGCCAACTATGTTTGTAAATCATTGGGATGTTTGCTTGTCTTCGGCGTCTTGTGCCAGCGTTCTTAATAACAGAGGAATATCAGTACATTTTTGTATAGATAATGATGGAACAATATATCAGTTGCTAGATACTCAGCATGGAGCGTGGCACGCCGGCGGCGCGAAATGGAATCACAGCTCCATTGGCGTTGAGATTTCAAATGCTTATTATGAAAAATATCAAGATTGGTACGTTGATAATGGATTTGGCAAAAGGCCCGTAGTTACGAACGCAATAGTAAGAGGAAAGAAGCTGTCTTCTCACTTGGGCTTTTATGACGTGCAGATAAGAGCTCTAAAGGCTTTGTGGGCGGCCATTAGTAACGGAATTGAAATCCCCCTTGTGTCGCCAACTGATGATGGCGGACTGGGCGTCTCCGGAGTCTCTCCCAGTGCCGTAGCCTGTAGTTTTAGTGGGTTTGTGAGTCATTATCACTTAACTAAAAAGAAAATCGATTGCGCCGGCCTAGATATTGCAACCTTATGCAAAGAGGCTGGAAAGATAAAGTGAAATTTAGAAGCCGTTATCTTGTAAAGCCACAAGATTTAAACCCAAGGGGCACCCTCTTTGGCGGAAGGCTTTTATCGCTAATTGACGAAGAAGCAAGCATTTTTGTATTTTGTCAACTAGGCACAAGAAATGTAGTTACCGTTCATATGTCTGAAATTAATTTTTTAAATTCTGCAAAATCTGGTGATGTTATTGAGTTTGGAACAGAAATTGTAGAATTCGGGACGACATCGATAACACTCAAGGTGTTGGTTAGGAACAAGAGGGACAAGAAGTCTCTCATTACGATTGATAAAATTATTTTTGTAGCGCTAGATGAGTTCGGCGAACCGGTACCACATGGAATTGAAAAATTTTCAGAACGAGGCCGATGGAATAAGAGGGAAAGGAAAAGTGAGCAGTGAGCAGTGAAGACGATATAATTTCTATTTCTCTGGATAATGTTAACTGCAAAATAAGCGGATTCATTCCACAGGAGGTTACGAAGATCATAGATGAGGCGACTAGCTACGAGCATCCTGGGTACAAATATATGCAGGGCGGTCGCGGAGGGTTCGGAGCGAGAGGGAGCCAGGGCGGCTGGGATGGGCAAGTCCGACTCATGACAAAATATGGGAAATGCCATATAGGCCTACTAAAGATAGTGACAAAAATTTTAGATGAAAACAAATTGACGTATGAAATAATCGATAATCGCCCAGTTCCAAAGTATGGCGAGCCAATCCAGATGCTCCCGGAGGCATTTGAGCCGAGAGACTATCAGCAGAAGGCGCTAAGATCATCCATAAAGTCCGGAGGCGGAATAATAAAGTCAGCTACAGGCTCGGGGAAGGCATTTATGCTCTGCTCTATCGCTGCGCATTACAATATACCAACTGTAATCTATGTTATTGGGATTGAATTATTATATCAAATGAAAGATACAATGAAAGACGCCTATGGGATAGACTGCGGAATCGTCGGAGGCGGAGAATGTGATGTGTCAAAAGACATCACGATAATGACAATCTGGTCTGCTGCTGCTGCATTTAACAAAAAAGTTAAGACGATAGATAATGATACAACTCAAGATTCAAAAAAACATATCAAAGCCCTTAACAAGGAAAGCGTTAGGGCGGCGGTTGAGAATGCTCAATTGTTTATTTTTGACGAGTGCCAATATGCGGCATCTGAGACTTTGCAGTTCTTGCACAAAGCCTCGACATCTGCTCGACACAGGTTCTTGCTCTCTGGAACGCCATGGCGGGATGGCGGGGATGATCTTCTAATCGAGGCTGTGGCTGGCCCAAAAATTGTTGACATCAGTGCCACAAAGCTAATCAGGGAGGAGTACTTGGTTCCTCCGGATATACATTTTTTAAACGTCCCAACCATGCGAAAGGTTGGCAAGACATATCACGAAGTGTATAAAAATTATATCGTAGAGAACGAGGAGCGAAACGATCTCATCATAAAGGCCGCGAGAAGGCTAATAGATGGCGGAAGAAAAGTTCTAATTCTTGTAGTTAGAGTTGCCCATGGCAAGCTTCTTATGGAAAGGCTGCAAGATGAGTATAGGGTTGAGTTTTTGGACGGCGCTCGAAGCACGAAGAATAGAATGGAGGCCATTCAGAAGATGAAAGATGGAAACCTGGACTTGCTAATCGCCTCAAAGATTTTTGATCAGGGCGTCGACATCCCCAGTCTTGATGCGTTAATTCTTGCCGGCTCGGGCAAGTCCAGCGGAAGAGCACTTCAGAGAATTGGCAGGGTTATCAGAAAAAACAAGGGGAAAAAGAAGGCCATTGTCGTAGAGTTTTTTGATAACTGCAAGTATCTAAGAGATCACTCTGAGGCTCGAATAAAAGTTTATCAGAGCGAACCGGGATTCAAAATAATAATGTCTAGAAACATCCCACTAAAGAAGTACCCAGATAGGAAGATAATCGAGTGGACCTGAAAAGTTTTAATTAGTTTTTTTAGACATGTTCTGTCCGCATTGGTACCATATATGCATCCGGAGATTTTTATGGAATATGTTATGATTTTTGCCCTGATAATATTTATAGGAGCACTCTTGGGGTCTCTCTACTTGTCAAGGCCGAAGCCTCTGCCTAATGGCGTAGAGATGCAAAATATGGCCCTAAAGACAGAGCTTGGCGTTATCTCTGATCGCCACAAGTTGGAGATGAGAAGGCTGGAGGAGAGAATTAAGTCAGAGTATGAAAACTGGATGCAAATCAGAGAGCGGCACATCAGAAAAGATGCAGTAGAAAAATCTAAATCGATAACTCGCGGGCAGACGGCAGAACATTTCGCTCCATTCGCAATGGAGACCGGCCTGGACCCAAAGGATTTTAGATTCTTTGCCGCGCCCATCGATTTTGTAGTTTTTGACGGACTGGCCCGAGTTCGAGAAGGTGTTGCGCAAGATATAGAGCAGATTATATTCCTTGACGTAAAGACCGGAGGAAGCTCGCTAAGCAAGGTGCAGCGGGCGATCCGACGAGCGGTCGACGACGGCAGGGTTAGTTTTTCAGTATTCAATCCAGACGAGGACTCCAAATGACTCAAGAAGAATTTTATGAGAATATACCAAAGTGGATATCAAAGCCAAAAAAATCATGGAATCACATCACTCTTATGGCACTATTTTGCCATGAGTATCGAAATAAAAATGGCGTAAACTTTAGGCTGGTCAGGTGGAATGGGAGCCCAGGCCTTGGAAAGGAGAGCCGTGACTTCGCAAAATTATTTAAAACTTTGGCCCCAGAAAATTATGATGAATTGGGCGATGAGGAAAGAAAAAAGACAAAGCTCGATTTGACGGTAAAAATTTCAAATTATATATCATGGATGTTTAATTATAAGTTTAGAAGTGGTGAAAAATCCGTTACTGGTACTGGATTGTTTTTAATGCCATCAATGATCAATGAATTTGAAAGGATGTATGATTCAATGCTAAAAAAGCATAATGAAAAGAATAAATTCAAAATATTAGCCGAATGGTGCAAGGAAACTCATCCCAGCCTAGCATCCGAGCACCAAATTGAAACCACTGATGACTTAGAGATTATAAAAAGATATATAGAAACATATTCGCTTTCGCCCCATGAGCCAGAAGCTGCCCTTATAGGTAGAGCGAAACAACTTGGGTTAATACAATGAAGCACAAATTAGAAGGACTAACAGCCGCGCTGTTTTTAGACGGAGGATGGACCCTAACGGGGATCGTTGAGTCGACAAGCGATGAAAACCTAGTGGTGAGGTCCGATGGACAATTATACTTGATATTTAAAAGCAAGGTCTCAGCGATGAGCATACTCGAAAAGGGGGCATCGGCTCCAATTCAGCACCTTGGACCCGAAGAGGGAGAGCCAGCAAAGGCAGCTGATACTTCTTTTCCAGAAAATAGATTGCATTATGATGAAAGCGCAATGTCGATTCCAAAATCGATGCTTAACCACATTGATGATGGTGAAGATAATAATTTTTCTGCATTTTTCGGGGGAGAGCCGGACGCAAAAGGAGGCCTTAGTGGCATGAACTTTGTCATAGAGGGCGATGATGATCCCAAAGAGTAAATTAGATAGAGAAAAATTGTTGATAAAAAATGAATGTGATAAGTGCGGAGAAAATACCTGCAACCAGTGCTCAAAGAAATTCTCTAGGGTTGATAGATACACCAGCGCCGAAATTCCACTCGAATATTGGAAGCATTCATTCAAAGACTTCGCCGGAGATAGGAGGTTCAAGTCGGCAATGGAGCCGAAGATAACGAATATAGATAAAATGTACGATGACGGAGAGTCCTTTGGGTTTATTGGCCCGCTAGGTACCGGCAAGACGTATATGGCAGCGTGTTTTTTGAAAATAGCAATCACAAAAGGCTACTCGGCTGGGTACTATAATATGAGCGATATGATCCAAGACTCAATCGAAGACCGAAATTTTTTTTCCAAGATAACATCGACGGATTTTATAGTAATCGACGAGTATGATTCCCGATGGGTCTATCCGTCCGAAAAGGCCGAACTCCTGTTCGGACAAACTATGGAGAGGGTTCTTCGGCATAGGTTCCAAAATAAGATGCCGACGATAATTTGCTCAAATACCCCGTCACTCAAGGACGTATTGGCCGGTAGCTTTTCCAGGTCTACCGAGTCTTTGTTTTCAAAATTTTTAAAAGAATATGTAGTTTCCGGATCGGACTTCAGAAAGAGAGCTAAATGATAGATGCTAAGATTATAAACTGGATGCTAAAAGGCTCAATCGAGCTAAATGGGATCTATAGAGAGATAGAGCATGATCTTTTAAACAAAGTTGTTCTTCCGACCATGAAGCCGGCAGAGGCTGCAATGTATAAATATTATTCTCGGCACAAGATTCCGCCATCTTTTGATGTCCTATATTCCTTGCTCGAGGAAGAGGGAGAGGACTCAGAGATCGCAAGATTTATAGAAGAAGAGTCATGTGCCGCAAATGAAGTCGGATATTTTTTAGATAAAATAAAAGAGCGCTATAATAAATTTCTAATTAGCAAAGTAGGAGGGGTCGCAGAGGATGTAGAGAGGGGGGAGGAGTCGGTTGAGGATTTCAATGAGGGCTTGAAAAAAGTACTTTCGCAGACTGAGAAGCTGTACAAAAACGATGTATTTTCAGAGGGAATGGTTTCAATGTCGGTTGAGGACCGAATTAGAGATTATGAATATACGGCGGAAAACCCAGAAGAAATACGCGGCTTTTTATCAGGATATCCTGCGCTAGATGAATATACCTGGGGGATTAAGAACTCAGAGATGTTGGTGATCGGCGGAGCAAGCTCATCGGGCAAGTCATTATTGATGATGAATATGGCCATAAATGCATGGAGGGGAACAAATTCTCCGGAAACTGGCGATATTACATCTAATGATGGAAAAAATATTTTATATGTATCACTCGAGATGAGCAAAAAGCAGCTAGAGCAGAGGCTTGATGCGAATATAGCGCAAGTATCCCACCGCGGAGTTATGCGCGGGCGGCTAAAAGATGGCGAAAAGAAACGATGGAAAAAGGGTCTTAAGTTTCAAAAAAACTATGATAAAATATTTTATATACTCGATTTGCCACGCGGCTCTACCATGGGAGAGATCGAAGCAAAGTTTGAAAGTATTATGGGAATATTTAGGCCGGATGCAATCTTTATCGATTACCTGCAACTAATGAAGCCAGTCCTTGGAACCGCTGGATCCGACTGGCTCGACGTCGGAAAGGTGTCCGAAGAGATGCATGAGTTTTGCAGAAAAAAAGACATTCCGGTTATAACCGCAGCGCAAAGAAAGGCCGCGGGAAGAAAAAAGAACGGAAAACAAGAAGACAATGTTAGCCTTGAGGATTTTGGCCGAAGCAAAATGATTGGAGATAATGCAGCCATTGCGTTCATAATTGGGAACAGAGAAGACGAGCAGTTACGAGAAGATATGCAAATACATATTGTAAAAAATAGAGACGGCCCAAAGGGGACCGTCTCGCTAAGAAAAGTTTTCGCAAAGTCTAGAATTGAAGATTTCCCGGATGACTGGGTTGAGGATCCGGGAGATGAAAATGCAATTTAAGCCATCAGATATAAATAATCTCCGCTCAAAAGATATAGTCAAGATCAGCACTATCTTCGAAAAAGATCGAACATATTTGATCGTAAAAGTTGGCCGAAGCGATAAGTATATTAGAGCCATTCCTCTTGACAAATATATGGGCAGTCCGGACCGGCCCGAGGCGATTCCGGCAATTGACATACCGTCATATATGATTTGTGAATATGAAAAATTAGATAAGAGCCTATTGCTGTTTATGGCGAATCAGTCTAATCCACATATACTAGAGGCGCTCGCCGCACTGGGGATGGAATGAAAGAAAAAAAGGTTGGAAAGATTAAAAATATTAAATATGACACAAAAACTAATGATTTGGAAATAAGCGTAGTAATAACTGATGAAAAGTTCAAAAAAAAATTACTAAGAGATCTGTCTCTATCTGGAAATATAGAATTTAAAAATGATTTGCTCTTTTATAAAGAAACCTCGGAGGCATAATGCCAAAATATACATTTGAATGTACCAAATGCTTGACTCAGCATAATTTTAATTATGGAATTTTAAAATATAAACAACTAATTTGTAATAATCATTTTGAAGATCTTTTATGCGATGAATGTCAAAATAAAACTTTGATCAGAAAAGTCTCGGCCCCCTTCGGTAAGATAGAAAGAAGAAAAGAAGAAATAGTTGAAAAAGCAAAAGAAGAGGCCAGGGTTATTACTAATAAAATAAGAGAAGGTGACCAGAGAGCTATTCGTGACATCTTTGGTGAAGAAAAATAAGCAGGAGAAAAGTAGAATGCCAAAAAAGACTTCAAAGAAAAATCTTTCAATTTTAGACGCGCTAGGCGAGCACATTGAGGCCGGCGAAGAGTCCTTGTGGAAGGGCACTCTCAAAGATTATATCGAGATGGTAATCACGAATCCCTCGATTCATATGGGTGCTCACGAGCGGGCCCTAAAGATGATCGAACACGCCGGAATTGACAGAGACGAGGATGGCAATATAACAAATTATAAATTCTTTGAAAATGATTTATTTGGTATTGACGAATCAATAGAAGAAATCATGTCCTACCTTCGGGCCGCAGCTACTGGCAGTGAAGTTTCTCGAAGAATACTTTTAATGTTTGGACCAACTTCTAGTGGTAAGTCTCAGTTGGCCATTTCGCTAAAAAGAGGAATGGAGGCATTTTCCAGAATAGACGAGGGCGCCCTATACGGACTCTCAGACTCCCCAATGCAGGAGGACCCGTTATGCGCAATTCCCGAAAGCCTAAGGGGCCAGTTCAAGGAGGAGCACGGCATCCTAATCCGTGGGCAGCTAAGCCCTCTTATGGGTCTTATCCTTCGAGATAAATACGATGGGAACTTTCTAGACCTCCCAGTAAAGAGAGTGATACTATCAGAGCAGTCTAGAACTGGAATTGGAACCTTCGTGCCGTCAGATAAAAAGAGCCAAGATATTTCAGAATTAGTTGGCTCCATGGATCTTAGCAAGATTGGGGAATATGGAGCAGAATCTGATCCTAGAGCGTACAGATTTGATGGGGAGTTAAATATAGCAAATCGCGGGATGATGGAGTTCGTCGAAATGCTCAAGGTCGATCAGAAATTCCTCTATGTTCTGCTAACATTGGCACAAGAAAAGAATATTAAAACTGGAAGATTTCCATTAATTTATGCAGATGAATTTTTATTAGCCCACACAAACCAGACAGAATACGATCGTTTTTTGGCGAAAGATGAGATGGAGGCTCTGCACGACCGCATAATTGTGGTAAAAGTTCCTTACAATACTCGGGTCAGCGAAGAGATGAAGATATACGAAAAGCTGATCTCTCAGTCTAGATTCGATGGCGTTCATATAGCCCCGTATACGCTTCATTGTGCCGCTATGTTTGCAGTGCTCTCAAGGCTTAAGACTTCTAAAAATGAGGGCTTATCCATAATGAATAAAATGCGCCTATATAATGGAGATGACGTTGAGGGCTTTACAAAGATGGAAGTTCAGGCTCTTAGAAAAGAGTTTTCATCAGAAGGCATGGACGGGGTGTCTCCTCGATATATTATAAATAGAATTTCAGCAACCCTTGCCGAAGATGGCGTTTCTAGTATTTCTCCAGTCGATATAATTCGATCTATTAGATCAGGGTTCATCTCCAATCCGAAACTTGACGAAAAGGAAATTGAGCGACTAGAGAATATCTTAACCTTTGTGATAGAGGAGTATAGCAAGTTGGCTAAGAACGAGGTTCAAAAAGCTTTCTTCCTAAACTTCGAAGAAGAGGTTTCAAACTTACTTCAAAACTATATGGATCAAGTAGAGGCATTTTTGGATGGCTCAAAAATAGAGGATGAGTGGGGGAATCTTCGAGAGCCAGACGAAAGACTTATGCGCTCAATAGAAGAGAAGGTGAAAATTACAGAGTCCGGAAAGAAATCATTCAGACAAGAAATCTTTAGAAAGATGCTCCGCTCTGCAAATGATAATGGAACCTATAATTACAAAGAGCACCCCAGACTAAGAGAGGGTCTCGAGAAGCAGCTATTTGATGAGCGGCAGGACGTCATCAGGTTGACGGTCAGTACAAGAAATCCAGATGAAAATGCACTTAAAAAGTTAAATGTAGTAATCGAGGCGCTTTGTGATCATCATGGGTATACTCCGGAAAGCGCAAACAACCTGCTCAAGTACGTCAGCTCACTGATGGCCAGAAACTAGGATAAGCAATGTCGAAAAATGGCAAAAGCCTCTCTGACATTTGGAATCTTAAACGCCGTGGAAAGAGAGATTCTGACAGGCATAAGGAGTTGGTAAAAGACGCCATAAGAAAACACGGAAAAGATCTTATTACAGAATACAATGTTATAACAACCGACGGCAATAAGAAGATAAAAGTTCCGATAAAGTTCTTGGATCAGTACAAATTTAAATATGGGAAACTAAATAAGAACGGCGGTGTCGGCCAGGGGGTTAGCACGAAGCCGGGCGATAAATTTAGAATCGGGAACGGAAAACCCCAAAGGGGTAAGCCCGGAGATGGAAAGCCTGGAGATGAAACGGGTCCCCGAACCTTTGATGCGGAAGTATCCATAGACGAGTTAGTAGATGTGCTTCTTAAGGAGCTGGATTTGCCGTGGATGGAACCAAACCTTGGAAGCTCAATCGCCGTAGAGTACGAAGAGGTAGATTCAATTGAGAAGAAGGGAATAAATCCAGATTTAGATTTGAAGAAAACAATTCTTCAAAACATAAAAAGAAATGCAGCTAAGGGTGAGGCGAAAATTGATGGCATAAATGAGTCAGATTTTCGCTATCGGTCCTGGGATACGGTAAGAGAGTATCATTCAAACGCTGTTATATATGCAATGATGGACCGCAGCGGTTCGATGACTGAGGAGAAGAGATATATAGCGAAGAGCTTTTATTTCTGGATGGTGCAGTTTTTAAAGAGAAGGTACGATAATATAAAGCTAGTATTTATTGCCCATGACACCGAAGCCTTCATAGTCGATGAAGAGCAATTTTTCAGCGTAAATAGCGGCGGAGGAACAAAGTGTAGTTCTGCATTTAAGATGGCATATGAACACATTATGTCAAACCACCCGCCCGAGGAATACAACAATTATATAATGGAGTGGTCTGATGGAGACAACTGGGGCGAAGATAACCTTCTGTGCGTTGACTATATAAAAAAACTGCTTCCGCTGACTACGGCCATTGGATACGGGGAGATTATTCCAAGCACAGAGCATAGGGCGTGGATTCGAGAGGGAGATCTGCTATCAAGCCTGCTTGCCCGAGAGATCAATAGAACTAGATTTGTATCCATGAGAGTAACGGAGAGAAGCCAGGTGTTCGACGCATTAAAAGTGTTCTTTAACATAGATAATATTTCCAAGAAGAAAAAGAAGGGTCAATAATCTATCCGGTGCCATGGAGCAGCTTATATCATGAATAAAAATTTAAAAGAAAAACTTAAAGAAATTGAAAAGATTGCAAAAGAAGAGTTGAATCTCGATTATTATCCAGTCCAATGGGAAGTTGTTGGACAGGAGGTTCTTTTGGAGGTTATGTCTTATGGTCTTCCGTCAAGATCAAGGCACTGGTCGTATGGGCAGTCTTATGAGTATCAGAAGATGCAAGGAGAGATGGGACACTCAAAGGTTTATGAGCTTGTGCTAAATAATGATCCGTCATACGCTTTTTTATTGGATACAAATTCAGATATTGCAAACATAATGGTAATGGCACATGTGCTCGGTCACTCTGCCTGTTTTAAGCATAATTATTTATTCAAACAGACAGATAACAAAATGGTTTATCACGCAGCAGAGAGGGCAAGAAGGATAGATGACTACATTGAGAAACACGGACTAAAGGCCGTTGAGCATATTATGGATGTAGCCTTTTCTATGGATAAAAATATAGACTGGCACAGGGGCGTTTTGAGAAAGCCCTATGGTAAAGGGCTCCCTAAGAAGTCCTATAAAGCGCGAGCAGGGCACAAAGATGAGTTCGTAGACATTCTTGGTACCCCGAAAAAGAAAAAAGAGAGAAAGCCCCCCACGTTTCCTCCGCATCCTGAATATGATCTTTTGTGGTTTTTAATTCAGCACGCAAACTTGGAAGATTGGGAGCGAGATATTTTTGAGATCATCAGAGAGGAGTCATATTATTTTTATCCACAGTACGTTACTCAGCGACTAAACGAAGGGATTGCATCTTGGATTCACGCGGAGATAATGTACAGAATGAAGTCTATCACAGAGGCCGAATACCTAGAGTTCGTAAAGATTCACGAAAGAGTTGTTCAGCCTGGCGGAAATAAGTTAAAAATTAATCCATACTTTTTGGGCTTCACTCTTTTAAACGACATTAAGAAGCGTTGGGACAAAAAGTTTGAAGACGGAGAGTCTGAAATAAATGGCCTAGAAAAAATTTATGAAGTTGTTGCAAATGAAGATGACGTATCTTTCGTGCGAACCTATTTGACCAAGGAGATCGCGGAGGGCCTCAAGCTGTTTTGCTATAAGTATATAAAAGACCAAAAGGCCGGAAAAATTATTAAGATTATATCAACAGATTTAGACGATGTGGTTGAGAATTTGATTTCTGATTGCTATGGGTATCGCGCCCCGGAGCTGTGCATTGTAAAGGCAAGTCATGAGGGCTTGGAGCTCGAACATACAAGTGGAGACATTGGGACTCTCGATCCCAAGCACCTAGAAAAGGTAATGGGATACTTGTTTGAAGTATGGGGAGCCCCAGTAAATGTTCAGACAATAGACGACGACGGAGAGGAGCTGCACTATACTCGTGACGAGCTTGGGTTTAGTGGATAAATAAAATAAGTTTTTATCGAAAAACCTTGCCTTCGGATTAGTATAATCTAGCCACACAAAACAATCCGAGGTTTAGAATGAACGACGATCAACCAACCGAACAGCTGGGGCCTGTGGCCCATAACAAATCTGCATCGGCAGATTTTTCGTTTCAATTTAGCGCAGCAAGAGAGCACCAGAAAGTAGAAAAGAGAATTTTTAGCTTTTTATGTGAAATCTCAAAAGACTTTCTCGAAAAGAAGAAGACCATAGGGATCCTGGTTGTGCTTGGGGTATTTGACACTGCGAAGGGGCACATAATAGGCGGAATGAGACAGATTGGAGTAAATCCAATCCAAAAATATATGGACGTTTCCTCTCTTTCTTTTAAAGATGATATAAAGCTCTTGCTAGAAGAAGGCCATGATGGCGCCGTTATTGTAAATAGAAATGGACAAATAATTGGAAATAGAATTTATCTAATTGTAGAAAATCCGGCTCTTGAAGTTCCAGAGGGATGCGGGACTAGGCATATTAGTGCGGCATCATTTTCTACAAGAGAAGACGTTATGGCCGTGTTTACCTTGTCTGAGGAAACATCCGTTGTTAGAACCTGGAAAGAAGGAGTTTTTGTTGACCAATATCACCCAAGAGATGACGATGAAGAGGATGGTAAGTGACGTTTTATAGCATAACCAATTTGGATATAAAAATACTTTATATAATTAATGAAAATAATGATTCATTGAAATGGAGGCACGAATTATTCGGAAAAGTTCAGCATCTGGCCGAGAGTAAGTTCAATAAGTCTAGATTCTTTTCGGAAAAGGATGATGTTCTCCAAATTATAAAGCTGGGTATGTGGCGCGCCATCTCTTCTTATGATTATAAAAAGGAATTTGATTTCTTTAGATGGATGCATTGGAATGTGGCAAACGGCTTAAGGGACTCGTTTTCAAAAAATCAAAAAAATAGCGCTGCGAAAAAGATATGCAGAGATATGCTTGCAAGCACCTGTAGTTGTTACGAAGATGGGGCCACCACTATTATTGATGTAAAAAACTACTCGGATAGAAGGGCGAGTGGCGTATTAATTAAAAATATTCTATTCGGACATACTTTGGCCGAAATCGGAAAAGATATCGGAGTTTCCCCAGAAAGGGTTCGTCAGATAAAAAATGAAGCGATCAAAAACCTAAAAGTAGAGAGCCGATAATATGGAAAATGAATTAGAAAAAATCAAGCTCAGAGATGACAAGATGAGCACATACAATGACGCATATAGCGGCGCCCTAGAGTACTTTGACGGAGACGAGCTTGCTGCGGGAGTCTGGACTTCGAAGTATGCGCTGCAAAATTTAGATGGAGACTTTCTTGAGACATCGCCGAGACAAATGCACCAGCGATTAGCGAGAGAGTTCTCCAGAATTGAAAAAAGATACGATAACCCAATGAGCGAAAAAGAGATCTTCGGTCTACTCGATGGATTTAAGTATATTGTCCCGCAGGGATCTCCGATGTCGGCCATAGGGAATAAGTTTCAAATCCAATCTGTATCGAACTGCTTCGTGATCGACTCTCCTATAGATTCCTATGGAGGAATCCTAAAAACAGACCAGGAACAGGTGCAGATCATGAAGCGCCGAGGCGGCGTTGGGTTTGATATTTCAAATATAAGGCCGCAGGGCATGCCAACGTCCAATGCGGCGAAGACCACAGATGGAATCGGGATCTTCATGGAGAGGTTCTCTAATTCGTGCAGAGAGGTAGCACAAGGCAATCGAAGAGGGGCGCTGATGATCACGATATCTGTCCATCATCCTGATATAAAAACATTTATAGAAATAAAGAAAGACAAGACAAAGGTTACTGGAGCAAATATATCTATAAGGCTTTCCGACGAATTTATGAGTGCGGTAGAGTCTGATTCTGATGCTCAGCTTCGGTGGCCGGTAGACGCAAAGGACTCAGAGATTAAGATATCAAAAATGGTATCAGCGAAAGCTCTCTGGGGAGAAATTGTTTCGGCAGCACATGTTTCTGCCGAGCCTGGCATATTATTCTGGGATAACATACTAAACAATACTCCTGCCAATGCTTATGAGTCGGAGGGATTTGGGATAACAAGCACCAATCCATGCTCAGAGTTGGTCTTATCTCCAAACGACAGCTGTAGACTATTGCTATTAAATACCACCTCTTTCGTGGAAAACCCATTTAAAAATAATTCAAAATTTGATTTTAAACTATTTTCAAAACTAACCAGAAAGGCCCAGAGACTGATGGATGATATGGTAGATATAGAAATCGACCATATCGATAATATTATAAGAAAAATAAAATCCGATCCAGAACCGGAGGACACGAAGGCAGTAGAATTGAGTCTGTGGCTGAAAATCAGGAAGTCTGCAGAGGCAGGGAGAAGAACGGGCCTTGGAATGACCGGCCTTGGAGATACCGTTGCGATGCTCGGACTCAGGTATGGATCGGACGAATCTATCGCGATGATTGAAAAGATAACAAAAGAACTTGCAATATCATCGTATACAGAGTCATGTATGCTGGCATCGGAGCGGGGGGCTTTTGAGATTTACTCTTTTGAAAAAGAAGAAGGCCATCCATTTATAGAGCGCCTATTCGCTGAGAGCGATATGCTCAGGGAACTGCATCTTAAGCATGGACGGAGAAATATATCTATTTCAACAATCGCGCCTTGCGGGAGCGTATCCTGCCTTACTCAAACCACTTCGGGAATCGAGCCCTCCTTTAGGCTTGAATATATTAGGAGAAAGAAGATCCCTATGAATATATCATCTTATGATGATTCTGCGATTGACTTTATAGATGAGATGGGAGATAAGTGGCAGCACTTTTCTGTTTATCATCATAATTTTAAAAAATGGATGGAGATATCCGGGAAGTCGGATCCGGCAGAGTCCCCCTATCACGGGGCGACATCGGCAGAAATAGATTGGGAGTCTGGAGTTAGGCTTCAGGCTGCGGCTCAAAAATGGATTTGCCATGCAATAAGCAGAACCACAAACTTACCGAGCAGTGCCACTGCAAAAGATGTCGATAATATCTACCGAAAAGGATGGGAAATGGGACTAAAGGGCATGACAGTATATGTCGAAGGAAGCAGAGACGGGGTTCTAATATCAAAGAGTGATGCGAGCGATGATAGCGATAGCATCTTTGACCAGCACTCGGCCCCCAGGCGCCCCGATAGCCTTTCTTGCGAAATCCATCGGGCATCCATCAAGGGCGAGGCGTGGACGATTCTGGTGGGCATAATGAGCGGGCGACCCTACGAGGTATTCGGAGGGCTCAGCCGGTATGTGGAGATTCCGAGATCATTTGCGAAAGGGACCATAACGAAAAGGTCCAGAAAGACGATGAATTCAATATATGATTTATCATTCGGAGAGAAGGACGATGAGTTTGTTGTTAAAAATATAGTTGAAATATTTGATAATCCAAATTATTCAGCATTCACAAGAACCATATCTCTCGGGCTCAGGCATGGAGCGCCAGTTAATTACATGGTAGAGCAGCTTCAGAAGGATAAAGATGCAGATTTTTCATCGTTTTCCAAAGTTGTTGCCAGAGTATTGAAGAAATATATAAGCGATGGAACAGCGGTATCTGAGCGGGCCTGTCAGAGTTGCGGCTCTGAAGGGTCTCTTATCTATCAGGAGGGCTGTGCAACCTGCCTTGGCTGTGGGGCTAGTCGCTGTGGATAGTGCGACCTTCGAATGAAAACAATAATTTTAACAGATAGAACTGGCTTTGATGACACAATAAGCGAGGTTAGATCTCAGTGGCTTTCAAACTTATTAATTTATATTGGTATAGATGAGACAGATATACTTAATATGCCCCGGGATATCATGGTTGAATATTTTATAAGCAATGATCTAGAAATTATAGATTACCCAGGAATTGGAGCCCTTAGCGTTTCTCACGAAGGAGAGGTAATTGGAGAGTGGGCTGGCCCAGAAATGAAGATGAAGGAAGAACCCAGTGGAGATCTTTATTATGAGATAACTCTTGAGCACTGGTCAATTGCAGAAGAGGAGATTTTAGACAATGACAGAGAAGAGTAAAAGAAAAACATTTGTATTAGATACTTCAGTTTTAATTTATCATGAAGACTCGATACACGGATTCCCAGATACCGATGTGGTTTTGCCAATGGTAGTGTTAGAAGAAATAGATAATATAAAAACTAGAAATGATTCGGCCGGAAACTCTGCTCGGTATATCAATCGTTTTTTGGACAAATTGCGAGAAAAAGGATCATTGCAAGACGGAATCTCACTTGATAACGGCCAGACGATCATTGTATCAACCGACTCTGATACCTCGATTCTTCCATCCGGAATGTCCGACTCTAATGATAATAAAATTATATCTGTCGCAGTAAAGCTTTCGAAAAATAATGATAATGTTTTCCTAGTCTCTAGAGATATAAATGTAAGAGTAAAGTGTGATAGCCTTGGGTTAAAAGCTGAAAATTATATAAAAGAAAAGGCAAGAGTAGAGCGAAGAGGCGCTTTTACTGGAGTCTCTGTATTGAATATGACTCCCGAGCAGATAAATTCGTTTTACAGCGAGGGCTACGTTGAGGCTGATGATCTCTCTTTGGAGCCAAATGAATTTGTAGTAGTAAAGGGTGGGCAGCAGAGTGCGCTCGCATCGTTTCGAGGAGGAGAGATAAAGCCCCTAATATTTGCCTCCGCAAAGGGGTTTGGCATAGAGGGAATATCTCCAAGAAACAAAGAGCAAGCATTCGCGATGGACATGCTTCTTGATAGCAACGTTCATCTCGCAACTATAACAGGAAAAAGCGGTTGTGGAAAGACTTTGCTTGCTGCCGTGGCGGCAATTCACCAACTAAACATAGGGACGTACGACAAGATCATCATCTCTCGGCCAACTGAAAGCATGAGCGCCGATATAGGATTCCTTCCCGGACTGCTAGAAGAGAAGATGGCCCCATGGCTACAGCCGATATTTGATAATCTTGAAATAATATTCAAAAACGGAAGAGATTATTTGGACTTAATGATTGATAAGGGAATTATTGAAATTCAAGCACTGTCACACATTCGGGGACGAAGCCTGCCAAGAACTTTATTTATTCTAGATGAGTCACAGAACATCACGCTGCATGAAGCAAAAGCCGTTATTACTAGGATGGGTGAGGGCTCGAAGCTAATTATGCTTGGTGACTTGGAGCAGATCGATGCGCCGCACCTTGACTCAAGCACCTGCGGCCTCGGAGCTATTGTAGAGAAGTTTAAAGACTTTGAGCTCGCCGGACACATAACTCTCCTAAAGGGAGTTCGCAGCCCACTAGCAACGCATGCGGCGGAAATTCTGTGAAAAGAAAAAACAAAATAGAGAGTTACATAAAGATAATTATGGCCTCTGAGTCAACATATGTTGTTGTACCTGGTGATACATTTGGGCAGATAGCAGAAAGAATGGGAGTGTCACAAGAAGAGCTGCGCCTTGCCAACCCGGGGGTAACCCCGGGCAGGATATGGGCTGGGCAGCTTATTGTCGTCCCGGAGCCATCTAATTCAATTGATTTAATTATATCAGTAGTAATGGCGGAGGCGCAAGCACAAGGAGTGGTTGCTATGAAGAATGTATTTACAGTTATAAAAAACAGGTCTGAATATTCAGGGAAGTCAATGTACGAAGTAGTTACTTCTCCGTATGAGTTTTCATGTCTTAATAGCTATTCTGCATCAACGTATTCTGAATTTATCATGAGATACAAAAATACTGAGAAATGGGCGGCCGCAAGGCAGATTGTAAGCTCCGGAGAAAAAAGTGGTGGCGAAATTGGAAATGCATCTTATTATTACAGTATAAGGCTTTCTTCTCCGCCCTACTGGGCTCGGCAAGAAAATAATTGCTGGGTAGAGCTCGGCAGGGATTCTGGGCACGTATTTGGAAAAGGGGGAAGGCCGTGGGATTCGTGCCTCCCGAGCTAAGCTTTCCCGCGCTGATTGAGTCAGGTAATAATGAAAATAAAATTAGAAAATAATAACTATTTAAAGATCGAGTCATCTGGTGATTTGTCCGCCTCTCTTTCGATAAAGGCGCGAAAAAACGAAGACTCCATAGTGCTTGTCACCGCCGAGCTTGACTCGGAAGCTATAGACAGTCTTATTTCTGAGCTTGTATCTATTCGCTCTAAGTTGAAAAATGCCTAATGATGTAAAAATTATTGATTGTAAAAAATTTTGCAAAATGACATCTGAAATGCGCAATAGCAAGTATTGCAACGGAGAGGCAAGGATTGTTGACGGAGATATTTTTTATGGCTGCTCGGAGGCAATAAAGTCAGAGCCGGAATCTGAAAAATTATTCTTTGGCTGCAAATTATGGGACATGGGCCTTAAGGATAGCTGTGACACTTGTAAGCTGCCCTGTAAGAATAATGCGAATAAAAACTTCAAGAGAATAGCGGAGCAAAAAAGGGAGCTAAGAGTCCTTATTGATGATCTTAGGCCAAACATGATGCTTTATGGCGTTTCCGCGAATCAGGTGGAGAAGATCAGCGAGGTATATACGAAAAAAGGCTCAGACGGAGAGGTCGACGAGATTGGGGCAGAGGGGATTAGGATCGCCAATAACGCAAATAAGTTATTGCGAATGGCGATGGACGGAAAAATGGTAAACCCCTCATTTGTCGGAGCTTACTCGAAATATTCACAGGGTCGATTAAAAAAGCTTATTGACAAAAAGAAGAACAAGAAGAAAAAGCCCTAGTTAGATGCAAGTTTATGAAAATCCTGAAGAAACGCATATAGGTCCCCCAGGGGTATACCTATTCCTCCATATCTTGATAGCGATGCAAAAATAACCCCGATCACTTCTCCGGATTCATTAAAAATTGGACTGCCGGAGTGGCCTGGAAAAACTTGCTCTGATACTAGAAGGTAGTTGTTTCCGCTGAGATTCATTGCTCCCAGCCTTATGGATGGCCTGTGTGCTTCGGCGGACATATATGTATCTATAATCACAGGAAGGACTCCAGACGGGGCTCCGACTATATAGATGTTTTCAAATTGCTGAACCTCATATCCTATATTCGCGATTATAGCCGGAGCTATATATCCATAGATAGCGACTATGCATAGGTCAAGTCCGCGGTCCATATATAGCGCCTCGCCCGGCATCGCATCTGTGCGTGGGTAATTATGTCTAAAGTAATCTGATGTTTCAGCAAGAAGGTTTGAATTTTCATTTTCAAATCCAGCATTGCAAAAGTGAGCATTTGTTATTGCATATGATATATTTCTAACCGCATCGTATTCGATGCCAAATCCAGTCGCTGTGGATAGCGAAACCCCCTGCGGCTCGCCGGACTCATCCAAGTGACTTGGCGTCAAGTAGGACAGCTTAACCACTGGATTGAGCATTTTTTGCTCTTGGCTTCTTGCTGATATTTGAAATGATTCAAAATTAGCATGTTCTTTTTTAAAGGTTAAAATGCTTTTCGTAATATATGTAGATGATATTGCGGTTGTTAATACCAAAATGTATTTTAGAATATTATTCACGTTCAAACCTGTATTATCTTCTGTTCCGAAAAGAGACTCTGCCGTATTATGGTTATTAATTAGCAATATATAATATCGGCAACTATAAGAGATACTAATATTTTTAATTTAAAATAGACAATAAGCGAGGAAATTATGGGCTGTGGTTGTGGAAAGCGAATAAAAAGAACAAAGAAGTCATTATCAAAAAAAGTTTCTAAAAAACTAACGTCGAGCAGCTCGGCTAGTTCGAAGCTTGCAAGTCGCGGCACATCGATTCGAAAAAAGAGAGTTTCAAAAATAGTTTCATCCCCAAGAAAGTACAAGTAGGTTAATAGATGTCTGACTTTAGCATATATCCATCCGCAATTGACGGATACCAGCAGCTGCCACTAGTTATAGATGGAGTAAGCCCAGTAAGAGCGGAAGATCTAAATAGGTATCGATCTGGAATAATAAATATAGAAACAACTCTTGGCGTCGATCCGCAAGCATCCGATTCGTTCGGCGAATACTCCACAGTAGGGGAGCGACTGGAGGCCATCGACGAGAAGATTCTAAATATTACAATTCCACCGACTCCATCGCTCGATGATGTAGTATCTTCTGGTAGAACCACTGGGGGCAGGATTACGGCAGGCGGAATATCAATTGGAACTATAGACTTACAAGAGGCCGACGGAACCGTTGGTTGGGATATGGGCTCTGGCCAGATGGCAAGAGTATCTCTGTCGAGTGACTCTGCATTTGATGCCCCTAGCAATATATCGCCTGGCACTACATATATTTTAATCATAGAGCAGAGCGTTACTGTCAATACCATATGGCACTCTATCTTTAGTTTTCCAAACGGAGTATCTCCATCCAGCGTGGCCGGTGGGACTACCACTATAATTTCATTCATATCATATGATGGAGCGAAACTATACAGTATTGCTCAGGATAATTTCTAATTAGGTAGTTTAATGTTATTTCCAGCAACCTTTACGAGAAATGCGTCAAAACCTGAGCTGATTGGATCATATGGAAGAGCCGTGCCTAATTCGCATGGACCAGGCGCGGGCAATACAGTTCCATATTCAGAATTTAGAAAAAAAGATATGAAGAAAACGGTCGAAGCCATGATTGACTCCGGTCAGACTTTTTTCGGATTCACTGCAGACGATGGGATTGCGGGTGACAACTCCGCTGGTGAATACTGGGTTGATTTTATATCTCTTCTAAATGAAACCGTGGGAACGGGTATAAAAATATTTGCCACCGTAAGGGAGCGCCACCTCATTAAAGGCATTACAAATAGATGGGGAATCACAGGTGGCAATCGAGGAGGAATAGCGGGAATTGGTGTTCCTACGAGTAATGATCGTGATTCCGCTGTTTCATGGGCTGCAGCAGCGACAGAATTTTCCGCACTATCTCTGACCTACCCACACTTTGTCGGATTCTCTGTCGATGACTTCGGCCCGGTAATGGATCCTGTATTTGGAGGATACACCGAAGTAGAAATAGAAAACATAACTATCGCAGCCAAAAGTAGTAATTCTAGCTTTAAATTTTGGCCAACACAATATTTTAATCATATGTTAAAGCAAATAATACCAAGTACAGTAATTGGCATGACTATCGAAAGTAATATGATTAAGGACGAATATGTAGCAACAGAATATTCTTTTGACATCTCTTTCTCCCCAGACACAGCCGTTGTTAGTTTTCTTTTTAATGACGCCAACAATGAAGAAGAATTTAGTGGATTATACAAAAAGTTTTTTATTAATGGGACCGAAATATATTCTGAGGATTGGCTTGGCCACAGCTTTATAGAATATTTTAATAGCAATATTACTGAGTGGGTTGTTTCTGGCACAAATGTATTAAGAATAGAAGTTGTCGCAACAAAGTATATAAACGAATGGGCTAACAAATTACTATATATAGAAAACCCACGTATCGAAATTGATGGAAAGCTGGTATCATATATTCAAACTTTTGATGTAATGGAGTCATACCAGCAAATAGATTCAGTTGCCTTTCCCGACAAAACAGGATTGATAATTACTAGGCCGCCAGAGTTGCACAAAAAGTTTGCATCAAAAGTTGATGGATTTTTTGCTGTATATGCAAATAAGTCAAAATATGTTAATAATGCTAGATTTTTATGTAAAAAATATAAAACAGCAATAGGAAAAAAGGAACTGCACTACGTCGAACAGGCCTATTTATATGGCGAAGGAATAGTGCCCGACCACACCGTTGATAAATTTGAATCGGTATCTGATATTGTTAGCTCCACACTTGCCTGGAATTGGCCCATAGATATATTCGATCCATCTGGTGGGGTATTTAAAGAAAAAGTACCTACTGGCTTGGGGGATTTCGCTATACTATGCATTTGGCCAGAAAGACACTCCGGCATTCCGGGGTGGAGCCAGAGATGGGTGTCTAATGAAAAATACACTGGGAGTATAGATTTTAAATTAAAAGATAATATTAATACTCCCGTTCCTGCTCCTCCTGCGAATACCACTGAGTTATTCAATAAAAAAATATATACAAGCGATGGTATTGTCTTGTATGATGACGGCACCTACGAAGAGGAAGGTCCAGGCCCATATACAGCCGAATCCTTTACATTTGATGTGGGAGCCGCGCCTGTAAATATAATATTTGAAACTTCGTTAGTTGAAAGTGTAGGTAATGTATATTTAAGAGTTGAATTTGGAATGAATCCAGGATCGGGTTGGTTGGCAAATGATGATTTCACATTTGGCAATAACACAGTAGATACAGACGTCTCAGATGCTTATACTGAAATAAGAAATTATTTTAAAAGACCCAGGTGGGAAAGGTAAATGTCGCACGAGCAAGACACCTTCGGGCTAGACATCTTCAAGGTACATTGCTGGCTGGAAGATCGTGGATTTTATTTACTATTAGGCCGCGATGGGGGCGACGCCGTTGATGTAGAGTCTAAGATTGTATCAATAAACTCTTCCCGATCTGAGGAAATGCAGCTCCACATTTTACTCCATGAGTGCGGGCACATTCTTATTCATAAGAATGGCGACAAAATGAATTGCAGACAGATATATGGGGAGTACACTAAGCGCTCAAAGATTTATAAGGTCTTTACCGTCATAGAGGAAATAGAAGCCTGGAGTCGCGGGCTTAAGTTGGCAGAAAGACTAAATATTCCAATAAATAAAGATAAATGGAACAGAGACGTCTCTAGGGCGATTTGGTCTTATATGGATTGGGCGACCAGTTAGTTCTCATACTGAGTGCCGCCATAGACCGGAAATACCATTTTGTCTTCTGATATAACATTTATGTTGGCAGAAATATGAATAGCATCTTCTTTCCCGAGAAGTTCTGATATAATAATATTAATGTCTTCGATCAATAAATCTTTATCTTTTATGCTAGAATGTAGAACATATTCTAGATTTAATTCGATATAGCATTTATCTTCTTTTTTGTTTATCATCTCTCTCTCATTTGTGTTAATTATTGTACTTGTTTTCTTGTTTAAAAAATCATATTTTAATTTAATGGCAATATCCAATTTCCTGCGTATATTGTTAGTGCCAACCTAAAAAATATATGGAGAAAAAATGGCAGTTAAAGTCAAGGTAGATTTGCTTAGCGAAAGAGCTGTGATGCCCACTAGGGCGCACAATACAGATACAGGATATGATATTACATTCACTCGAGTGCACAAAATTGATGGCGATGTAATATTCTTTGGCACAGATATTAGCCTTCAGCCGAGTCGTGGGCATTACTTTGAGGTTGTTCCCCGGAGTAGCATATCGAAGACCCCTCTTTCGATGGCGAACTCCATAGGAGTTATAGACGAAACCTATACTGGAGAGGTTCTGATTCCGGTTCGAGTTAATAATCACCAGCCTGGCGCTACCGGCAGGGGAGTTTCGTGCCCCGGGGGCGTCGTGAAGATATTTGGAGCTCGGCCCCAAAGCATGCATGCTTTGGGTGAGTTAATTTTGGCGAAAAAGCCCTGCATGTTCCAGGCCATCCTGAGGAAGCGCCTTACTGCCAGCTTTGAAATTACCAAGATTGAAGAAACGGAGCGAGGAGATGGGGGATTTGGAAGCACAGATAATACGGCAGAAACGGAATCTGTTGCCAAATAGAAAATTAAAATTAACTTAGTACTCGTTCTGCCAAACAATAGGGGGCCGAAATGCCGTTAGTAATTGTCGAATCACCGAATAAGTGCGCAAAAATAAAAAAGATTCTGGGGCCCGGCTACACGGTCATAGCATCTGTTGGTCATATTATGGACTTGTCCAAAAAGAATATGGGCATTGATACTGATACTTGGACCGCGAACTATCTTGTCAGTCAGGACAAAAAGGATGTTGTAAAAAACATCAAGCTGCAGGCGAAGCAGCACGATGAAATTTATATCGCGACTGATGCAGACAGGGAAGGTAGCGGAATAGCCTTTCACATCAAGGGCCACCTGCCGAAGCGCGGAAAGAAGATTTATCGTTCAATTTTTAAAACAATAACGAAAAAAGATGTGCTGGGCGGGATTAAGAATCCAATTCCTTTTAATGAGGATCTTTATGATGCCCAGCAGGCTCGTCGAATGACGGATAGACTGGTGGGATTCCGTGTGAGCCCTGTGATGTGGAATAAGGGCTTGCGTGGAACCAGTGCGGGTAGAGTTCAGTCTGTAGCTCTCAAGTTTATAGCAGATAAAGAAAAGATTATTCAATCATTTGTTCCAGATGAATATTGGGAGATCTCTGTTTCCACAAAGTTAAGTTTTGATGCTGACTTTTATGGAATAAACGGAAAAGCGACGAAATTAAAGAGCCAAGCAGATGCAGATAAGATTACTTCCGCTATGGACAAGAAGAAAGACGATTTGATTGTTTCTGATTTTACAACGAAGAAGAGGGCGAGAAAGCCCGCACCCCCATTTATAACCTCAACTATGCAGCAGTCTGCAAGCAATGCATTTGGGTGGAGTGCAAAAAAAACCATGAATGTAGCTCAAAGTCTTTTTAGTCAGGGTAATATCACGTATCACCGCTCAGACTCTATTCGGGTGGATCCTCAAAAGATTTTAGACCTAAGAGCAAGGCTCGAGAAAAGCCACGGAAAAAAATATCTCTCGAAGACCGTGATCGCTTATGGCCCAAAATCTGGCTCCCAAGATGCGCACGAGGCGGTAATCCCCACGTATGATCCGTCCTCATCTCCCGTAACCTCGGACGAGAAGAAGCTATTACGATTGATTGCGAGTAGATTTTCCGCCTCCCAAATGGCAGACGCCGAATTTGGACAGGTCTCTTTGAGGCTGGAATATGAGCATGGAAAAACTATATTCAATTTTAAGAAAAACGGAAGCACGCTACTGTTCGATGGCTTCCTAAGGGAGTACGGAGAGATAAAAGATGATGTCATCCTTCCAAAGGTAAGTGTTGGCCAAAAGATATCTTGGAATAAACTTACTTCTTCCCAGCATTTTACCAAACCTCCGTCTAGGTTTTCTGACGCATCATTGATTAAGCTCCTGGAAAAGGAGGGAGTTGGAAGGCCGAGCACCTATGCTTCTATTCTGGATACTCTTCTTAATAGAAAGTATGTGGAAAGAAAAAAGAAGTCTTTGGCAGCAACAGAAACCGGAATCATGGTCTCTGACTATTTGACTGACAGCTTTCCATCGATCGTTGATGCTAAGTTTACATCAGACATGGAATCTAATTTAGATAAAATTGCAGATGGAAGCAAAAGGCTGCCAGACGTTTTGGAGTTTTTTAATTCCGGCCTAAGCGATCAGGTCGACTCCGCCATGGAGGCAGAGCTTCCCAGCACGTTTGTATCGGACGTTGAGTGTCCAAAATGCTCCGAGAAGATGAGGAAGAAGTTATCTAAATTTGGACCGTTTTTGGCGTGTACTGCGTGGCCCGAATGCGATGGGACAGCAAAGCTTGGGTTGAAGGAAAACGCACCAGAGACAGTAGAGACGGGTCATAAGTGTCCCGAGTGCTCCAATATAGTTATAAAAAGAGAGTCAAAGCGAGGGCCGTTCTTCGGCTGTAAGAGCTATCCAGTATGCAAGTTCACGGCGAGTGTTGGCGAAAATGACGAAATGATTCTGCGTGAAGCGCCCAAGTCTATTGGAATGAAGTGTCCCAAGTGCAAAAATGGAGACTTGATAGAGAAGACCGGCAGGTATGGGAAATTTAATTCTTGCAATCAATATCCAAAGTGCAAGACCATTGTCAATATAGATGCCGATGGGAATATTATAGAAAAAAGCAAAAAGAAAGCAGTCGCGAAGGGAACAGGAGTTACTTGTCCAAAGTGTAAAAAGAATGAAGTTGTAGAAAGAACATCATCTAACGGAAAGTTTTTTGCATGTAGTGGATATCCTAAGTGCAAAAACATATTAAAGACGCTGCCTTCAAAATGATACTAAAATCATCTATTAATTTTCAATCAAATTGATGGATACGTATAAACAAACCAGGAACATAAAATGCCAGAACTCAATAACTTATTATTCATGCCAAACGCAGAGCTCAGAAAGACAGCCAGAAGAGTGGAGGATTCCGAGTTTGGCATAGAATTAGACTCCCATATGGATAAAATGGGTCAGGTTATGAATTATTTTGGAGGAGTGGGACTTGCTGGGCCGCAGGTGGAGGACCCTCGCCGGTTATTCATTATGTCTATAGATGGAGATAATGGAACCATCGTGAAGATAGTTAACCCAGAAATAATAACCGCCTCTGATGATATGATCCCGGCGGAAGAGGGATGTTTATCTTTGCCGGAATTTAGAATTGACATATCTCGGCATTATTCAATTACATTATCCTTTCAAGGTCCGGACGGAAAGGCTCATACCGAAGAGTTCAAAGGGCTATCCGCCGTTATTATCCAACATGAAGTCGATCATTTAAACGGGAAAACCATGTTAGATCACGCCGGCAGGGTAAGTCGAACCATGTATCTAAAGAAGGTTAAAAAACAAATGAGGAAGGCGAAGAAAGCAGCAATTGCTTTGGGGAAATAGAATGTCAAAAGATAGATATTCGGACAGTCATACTATAGATGTGTTTCAAGGCGAAAAAGAGCTAACAATCCATGCTAGCGGCAGCACCTCCCGGTTGATTCTTAAGGCCGGAGATGCAGTTTTTCAAAACGAAACTCTTGACTCTAATGTATATTTAAATGCCGAAACCAATGTTATAGTTTGGGCCGATGAGTGGATTAGCTCTAGATCCAAGAAGTTAAGACTTAGAACCAGAATAGACGGAGTGGCCCCCAGCAATACTGTATCCGTTCTTTCTGGAGATATTGCCGTTGAGGCTACAAACAAATTACATTTATATGCTGACAGCGATATAAATGTAAATGCTGGTGGTGGAATCGAAGCTATTTCTATGGGGCTCATAGTCGAAAATTCATCCACCCCGGACGATACGGGGAATTATACTGGCCTTGTAGTTAGAAATAAAGAGGGTCAGTCCGGCTATATTGCAAAATTTCAAACCGGGGCTGGTAATGTCTGGAAGACAAGAATAACCGACGAAGGTCAGGTTCAATGCAAATCTTTAAAAATTGAAGATGGAAGCCCGGAGCCTGGGATGTTATTAAGAGCAAGTGATACAGGCGGAAGCGCATTCTGGGCCTGGGCGGATGTTATTCTTGGCGACCCTGCCGCCGGGGAGGCTTATGTTTCGACTGGTGGTGACTCAAATAGAAATATTACTATAAGTGCACCGCGAGACATTTTGGTAAGTGCGGATGACGATATAAGCGTACACGCTGGGGATACCCTCAGGCTTTCCGCCGATGATGATGTAACGATAAGCTCCACCGAAGGAGAGGTATGGATTAACTCAGACGACGGGGTATACCTGATGGGAGTTAAGGAGTCTGGGTATGTCGCATATGTCCGCAATAATAGCGACAGTGATCAAGCAGATGGATTGCAAATAAATCTTGGAAAAACAAATCCCAACCCTACAAATAATTGGGTCCAATTTACAGCAGATGGGGACTCGCGCGGAGCCATCCAGGGATCTTATGGATACTCAGCCGCGAGCGACTACAGCGATGGCACATATGACATGAGAGTTCTTAATATGTTCCGAGCCAAGTATGTCGAGGGGGACGCTTCTGCCCACAGTCCAGGCCACGAGCGCGAGGACTCTGAGGTGCTCGGAGAAGAGGGCTATGTTATGTTTGTGTCCGGATCGGCAGACTTTGGAGAGTTCATCGAGGTCGGAGACATAGATGAATGGCCAGAGACAAATCAAAAAACATGGAAGCTCGGTATACCCGAGGGCTGCGTCGTTTGGGTTGATAACAATAAGTTTTATAAAGAAAGCAAAGGCACCAGCACGCCGATGATCGTAACTGACAGGGCAATTGTTGTCGGCAATGGGCTGCCGGCGATAAAAGATTCGGGAGTAGATGCCATAGGAGAAATACTTTCCTTCATCGGACAGCTTCCAGTATTCATAGCCGGCCCATCTAAAAACGGAGACTTAATCGTCCCGGTGGCTAATGAAAACTTCTGCAGATGCATAAGCAAAGATGAAATAACATTTCAAGAATATATGTCAGCAATAGGCACCGTGTGGGAAGATAGAGAAGATCCCGGAGAAAACACATTACATAGAGTTATGTGCGCAATCGGCAAGAAATAATCCCAACTTAGCTCTTTGTAAATCTATCCGCTATGCTGCTACTCGCCCAGCTATTTGGCTTTATCTCGCAGCCGAACCCTTGAGACCTAACCAGTATTTGTAGTTCTTTTTCAAACCGGGCGGTTTTATTTTTTATAGCATCAGCGCCCACATCCAGGTGGACAATTAGTTCTCCATATATTATTCTATCCATCTCTAACGCAATCTCTATGCTGCGATAAGCTTCATATAATATTCTTGAGCGCAAGGTTGGAATTATTTCTTTTTTCATATTTTCTTTAATATAAAATATCTTAGAGCCAACGCTTTGCCTGTACAGGCAGACACAACTAACCATTGACACTTTGTCTTTAAACTTTTGAGAATCGGTTCCAACATAAGTCGAATAGCCATTTTCATCGAGGTCTTTTACTATTTTTAGGAATTCATCATATGAAAATTCCTCTCCGTTCATTCCTCTGATTGTTTTTTCTTCTAGCATTAATTTAACATTCCATGTTATATTTTCATAAATATACAAAAATATTAGTCAGATAATACTCTTGAGCACCATCCTGGTTGATGTTTTACTATTATATCATTATGATAATGATGGGTTAATCTTATGCAATTTTTTATTAGAACAGAAATAAAAACAAGGCGTGATCTTGCACAATTACTAGATAAGATCGAAATCTTATGGGAAGATATATCAAAAATAAAAGACAAAAGAAAGAAGGGACGCGAAGCTCTTCGATTAAAGAGAGAAATAAGACACCTATTATTTGACTGCAGCTCCGAAGGTAAATGCGAAGTAAAAAAAGAAATAGAAAGAGTCCTAAGCTGTTGGCTAAGAATCCACAAGGAATGATCATGCCAAAAAATATCTTGCTAAAATTATACCGGGAGCTTGATAAAAACAATCGGCCATCTCAAAAAAAAATAGCCTGCCTTATAAAATTTTCGAATATCAACGTCCCAGTTGAGGAGATAGATATTGATGGTATTGATAACGCCATTACTCATTTGAACGAAAATCCCGGGCAGGCCTTATATCTGGACAATCCGATTGGAACAAAAAAGAGGTTCGGAAAAGATTTTTATTTAGAAGTCCCCTTTCATTACGGAGAGGTTGTTACGATGAATAATCCCGCCGATGATATGGGGTGGGATATAATAATTATACCATCGGCCTCAAAAGAGGGTATCGATGAAGTTGGCTTTGGCCATGATCTTGTGCCGATAGGATATGTTCCCGTAAATCCAGATGAAAAAATATGGAAAGAAAAAACAAAAATTGAGGGGAAGCAAAAATCGCCGCCAATAGGAAATGATAAGATTATTCTGGCCCCGAAGGGTTCGACCAATATCAGCGAAGATATTGAAATAATTGAAAACTTCTTTGACACATTATGGCAATTTGCTAATGTTATATGGATATGATAGGAGGCGGCATGCTAACTAGATTGGAAAGCGATAAAGACACCATATATAGTTTAAAGAAATATATTTTAGATCTAGAGGCAGAAAATTCTAGCCTAAAAGAAAAAATAAAACATCTTAAAAAATCCATTAAAATACAGGAAGATGAAGAAGATCTCTATGCCGTTTATGGTGGAGATTAATTTTTAATAATTACTAGATGATTATCTTTGGAATCGTAATATCTACTCACAGGGTGTTTCTGCTAATTTTCTAAATATAGAAAGATAGTATCGGGCTATGATGGAGTTGTATTTTTAATTATGAATTATAAAGAAAAAATAAATGCTTTGGCAGAATACCTAGAGGCCGCAGGGGCCGTTGAAGAGTCGGGCCTTGTCATCCGCCTGGCGAGCGTCACTTATATTGACTTCTGGGAGCCATCGGAAGACGGCACCAGGTATAAGCCTTATGCCTTTAGGTATCACTACTCCAGAGATGAATTCGAAGTCTTGCAAACCAAAGAGGGGAATGGCATCGGGAAGATATTTGGGCCTCGAACTTCCGTATATAGAATATTAAAAGGCCTCGAAGACAAGTGGGCTCTATACCCGGTGGGGGAGCAATCCCAAGAGACCCCAAGAGGCAGCGCAACGGCACCCACTGTCACGTCGGATGTCCCGCAGGAGACATCCCCAGTGGGTGCCGTTGCAGCTCCAGCGATAACAGCTGCTGAGCAAGTTCTATGGGAAAGTGACGGGACACAGAGGCCGTGGCCAGGGGTCCGAAGAGAGGTCATGGAACTAATTCAGAGACTTGATGATGGGACATTGTTCGGGAGAGAAAGAGGAGCCGCCCACGAAGACCTCAGCCTTGCGAGAGGGCTGGTTGATGCTCTCGGACGGCGCGGGTATTACGGGAACGTTCGCAGGCTAAATATGACGAGGCGCGACTACCTATTGAGCCACCTGGAGGGTGCCATACTGAAGACGGAAAGCTCAGCGGTAATCGAGCCAATTGAGCAAAAAGCCGGAATCAACTATAGCGGACTGAGTGAGGATGCAAAAAATGCGGCGGATATAATGGCAAACCTCGCAAGAACAATGGGCATGCCAGCGCTGGTTATGACATCCGCCTTTCGGGGATCGGCCCACCAGGCGGGCGTAATGTATCACAATTATATAAATAACGGAGGAGATGAGAATGGCGCAGGACGGGCCTATCTCATTGACCTCTATAGGGATGACGTCGGCGCTGCCGCTATAGCGGATTGCTTCGAAGGAAAAGACAGATCTGAAGCAGTAAGTTGTGCTGCGATATACTTAGAGAGCAATCCAATATCAAATCACGCCCTCGGTATTGCATTTGATCTTAGAAATACCCCAGGAGCACTTGAGGTTGCAAGAGAGGCGGTTTCGCGCGGGCTTGTCGACGCACGCATTGGGGACGAAACTCGGCGCCCCGACCCACACGTTCACGTAAAGATCAACTCTGTAAGCCAAGACGGCCTTGCGTTCCTGCAAGGCCCCAGAGGTGGCGGAGGATCAGAGACCGTATAGCGCGCGAAGGCAAGCACTATGCCCGACGTGGTGGCATAACTTTTCTGTATGATAGCGCAGACCCCTCGAACCCGGCAACCTTCTTTAGGAACAAGATCATCGTAAAGTGAGTGATTGCATCTCCAGAGGTAACAATAAGATCTCCGGTAACTCCCGCCCCAGCATTATTCGGCAGGGTCATTGTCCAATCGGTCTGCCCCGAGGTTAGCTGGGCCGCGAGCACGCCACTATCGGCATCCCACTCTATCGATACGGAGCCGTTTGCCGTTAGCATCATTCTTGATATGCTGACCCTGTCAGTTCCGTCATCCTCTGCGCCACTTAGGTCAGATATATTTATCGTCGTTCCGCCATCTCCATCGCCATCACAGACTATTTTTATTGTAGCGTCAAGTTCTGCATCTCTAAGCGTTTGAATTGTTACTGCCATTTTCTTTCTCCAGGATTTAATGGGTTATTATAGTTTATTATTAACTATTAATAGTTGAGAACATAGTTGCGGCCTTTAGTAAAATAATCTACAAAATCATGAATAAAATTAGAATAAATAAAATATCAGAATTATTAAAGCAAGCTCTCACCCCGGGGTTAATTCACAAATATTGGCTAATCGCGACTGCTGGCATCGACGCCACTCGTGTAATTCCCTATAGAGAGCCAACCCAAGAGCAAAGAGATCGAGCTGAGGCGAGGCGAGAAGCTGATATTTATCAGGCCCAATTGCGGCGCCAAGAGGCGATCAGAGCAAAGGAAGAAGGCCTAAGGGGGCACGGCATAATTCCGATTAAATATATTGGCGGAGTAAACGCAACAGAGGGTCATCATATAAAGTCAAAATATGGAGATATATTTGAAGTGTTATATCAAAACGGCCCATCGATCGCAAAAATTGTTGATACAACAGATCCGGAGCCCGCTGTTTGGCGGAAGATAAAAAACTCCAATATAAGTGCAAATGCAAAAAGGCACCTCCCAGAGATAAAAGCTATTATAGATATGAATAAGGTCAGCTCTGAAAGTAGAGCCGGAAGGTCACACTCTCTCCTTGGAACGGTAATTATAATGGAAAAGCTAGGCCCCTATTCTGCGGAAATAAATAACCTCTTAAGAGGAAGGAGTGATAAGACCAGCGATAAGAAGAAAGATGAAGAATTTATCCACAAAGCCCTCATAAGAGCCATGGGCGATGCGCTGGTTTCTGTCGTTAAGTCCGCAAGCGAAACAGAAGAAGAGCAGGATGGCATTGCTTCATTCTTGAAATTTGCAACAAAGGTATCATTTGTGACAACGAATTTAGAGTCTGATATATTCAAGGGAGTGATATCTATAGAAGATGTCCATTCTGAATCCGAACTTATATCTAATAATATTCGGGCATCATTTTCAGATTTTTATGGGTCCAAAGATTTGGTGGAAATTTTTATAAAGCATTACATAATATCATTAAATAAATATTTTTCATCTCCAAAAAGACCTCTTCCAAAGTACAATAAGCCGCGTGACGGAGTCTTCCCTCCAAGGGAGTCATACGATGGCCAAGAGGAGGGGTTTTTATATTTTGAAGAATATGCACCAGAAACTCGATCTTTGTTTTCTGCGATAATGGAGCTAAAAAGCGCTGGAATCTTATGGAATGACTTGCATGCAAATAACATTATGCAAAGAATTGAAAAAAATAGTCATGGAGATATAGGCGACCTTGTGGTGATAGATGTTGGGCAATATGAAATAGAATAAATTCAGCCATCTAATTCTTCGCACAGCTTAAAACAGTTAATATTTTTATATATACTGGTAATCCTGATTGTGATAGCCCAGCTTGGAGGCGGAGAATGAGCTTGGTAAATAAATTACTGTCGTTATTCATCCTTATGACTGGATGCAGCAGTGATATAGCCATGACCGACAGAAAAGAGACCAGAGTCGTAGTAGACTCGGTGAGGCAGATTGATAGGATTGGAAAAATAGATATTCTTGTGGTCATTGACACTTCCGGCTCTATGTCCGACAACTTTGATAGTATCGGAACTGGAATGGAAGAGTTGCGAGTCGATATAGAGGGGCTAACCTCGGAGTACCACTTTGGCTTTATAACGGCAGACGGTCAGAATCTTGGATTTTCTGGAATTTACGATAGCAGCTCATCCGCCATTGACATGTTAGTAGCACCGAGCACGCTGCCTCCGGCGAACGGAGAGGCCGGGTTTATGGCTACATATTCTTTTCTGACATCTGAAGATGGAGCGGGCTTTATCAGGGAAGAGTCTGATTTGTTACTATTTTTAATATCGGATGAAGATGAGCAAAGTGGAATCTCTGCAAGTATTTTTTCCGAATGGCTGTATAGCATAACTCCGTCGACGCGACATGATGTGGTTTCCATCACGCAAATTGAAAATAGCCTGTGCTTTTCATCATTCTCAAATGATGTCGGATATAAATATATAGAAATTGCAAATATATATGGAAAATCGGCAATAGATATATGTGGAGAGGCCTGGTCTGTATGGTTGTCTGAGTCGTCGTTCCTAACGCAGCGAATCGACTCCATAGCCCTGTCTGATCCGGCCCCAGTTATTAGCTCTATTGTCGCCTATATAGATGGAGAAAAGACGGATAGATGGGAGTATTCAGAAGGATCTAATTCTGTTATTTTTAACTTTACACCAGATTACGGATCCTACATAGAGGTTGGTTATGATGTTTTTATATAAAATATTATTACTCGCATCTATAGCCGGATGTAGTGATTATAAAATATCTCCAATTGTAGAAGAGCTTGAGCCGGGAATTCTTGCCCCAGAAATAGAAGTCACTCCGACCGAGCATTCTTTCGGGTCCTTGAGCGCGGGGAGCGAATCCTTAGACGCCATAGTCTCAATAAAAAACATAGGAAACGATAACTTAGACATTAATGATATGTATCTAAGCAATAGTTTTTCAACGTTTTCTTTTTCTTACTTGGGGCCCGCCGAGATTGAGCCGGGAGGCTCTTTTGATGTTATCATTACATATTCTCCGCAGACGTTTGAGACCAATCTTGACACCCTGAGCGTTGCGTCTAACGATATGGACGAGCCAATAGTCGAAATAACTCTGGATGGAACCGGCGATGCCCCGGTGATATATATAGACCCAGAAAATTATGACATGGGAAGCGTATATCTTGGCTGCGAAGAGCAGCTGGAAATTATAGTAGGAAATCTTGGAAATTCTAATTTAATAATTTACGATTTACAATATTATGCAACAATTCCGAATGATTTCTTTCTAGGAAACTATACCGGAGAATATGGCCCACTTCCTATAACTATTATTCCTGGAGATTACATCTTTCTGGATATAGATTATATTCCAATAGATGGACTCAGTGACTCGGCGTATGTCCAGGTGGATTCCAATGATCCGGCAACGCCGGTAGTGGAGTCGGCACATGAGGCCATTGGAGAGTATAAAGATTGGATAACTGATAGCTTTACCCAAGAAGGCCTGGTCAATGTGGACATATTATTTGTTGTGGATAACTCCGGCTCAATGAGTTCGAATCAGACGAACTTGAAGAATAACTTTTCTAACTTTATAAGCGTATTCTCGGCGGCGGGGGTGGACTATCATCTGGCCCTTATAACAACGGACTCCCCCGACTTTGTTGGGCCGATTATAACCTCTGCATCAACGGATCCCATATCTGACTTTGAAGACCAAGTAGATACAATTGGATACTCAGGAAGCCCAACGGAGAAGGGGCTTTTTGAGTCTTTTCTTGCAACGTCTCCAGGGGGCGATGCCGCAACGGGGAGTTCGACCGGATTTTTTAGGGCCGACGCAAAAATGGTTATAGTTTATGTATCGGACGAGCCGGATCACTCAGCGTCTAGCTCTTCAATGTCCTCATCGGATTACTCCGCTCATCTTTTGTCTACGAAGACATCATCAAGCATGATCGTTGCACACTCTATAATCGGAGACTATCCATCTGGCTGCACCTCTAATGGCGGCGCACAATTTGGCTCTGGATACTACGATGTAACGATGGATCTCGGCGGAACATCAATGTCAATTTGCGCAAATGATTGGAGCGTAACGATGGAGGGCCTGGCTAGGGACTCTCTGGCCGGAATTATATTCGCCCTATCCAAGACCCCAATAGAGGAAACGATAGAGGTTACCGTCGATGGAATTGCCTCTACCGACTGGATATTTGATTCCTCGATTAACAGTATTATATTCGGCTCCGCACCGCCGGACGGCAGCTCTATAGATATTAACTACGCAGTAATAGGAGAGTGCGACTAATGTTTAGATTTATTATTTCATTTATTTTTTTTATGACGGCTTGCGGCCCGAGCAACGTAGTTGTATCGGACAATGGCGACTCGTCTCCCCCCTCTCCGATAACTTGGGACAGCTGCTCGCAGGAGATTGGGGACCACCCCTGTAATGTTGAGCTTGCAGACCAAAATGGCGATTTGTTCTCCCTTTATGACAACTTTGGGAAGATTATAATACTAGATTTTAGCGCAGAGTGGTGTCCGCCATGCCAATCTGCAGCGGCAGAGGTTCAGAGCACCCAAGATGCAAATAGTGATCTGGTATATGTAACGATATTGATCGAAACAGACGAGGGGCTTCCCCCGTCGGAAGAGGACTGCAAAGAATGGGCGGATAGATTTGGAATAACATCTGCCCCGGTTCTTGCGGGAAGTCGCGACCTAATAGGAACTGAAGCATGGCCGCTTACGTCCTGGCCGACATTCTTTTTTATAACAAAAGATATGACACTAAACGCTTCCCTGAAAGGGTTTGGCTCAGAATATATAAGAATGCTCATAGAAGACACTAGAAATCAATAACACAATTTTTAATAACTATTATTGATAACTACATAATACACAAAGGCAGTCTAATATTTAAAGGAGGAGCTATGCCAGAGGATAAAAATGGCTGGGGAGAATACTCGAGGCTTGTTCTTAATGAGCTCAGTAGCCTGTCTGATGGAATGGCAGCGCTGAACAAGCAGATTCAAGAATTAAAAGAAGAAATTGTAGAGCTAAAGGCGAAAGAAGACAGGGTCGATGAGCTAAGGATATGGAAATCAAAAATTGACGAAGTTTTATCTCCAACTCAACTAAAGGAGCTTAGCGAGCATGTTTCTGACCTTAACCTATTTAAGACAAAGGCGGTTACGATCTTCGCGGTAGTACAATTTCTGATGGCAGCGATGATTTGGTACACGAAGGTAGTGGGATAGTGAAAAATTTTATATATATAGCGATAGGGGTAATTATAGCGATAGCCTCTTACCTCCATATTTGCGGAGCAGAGGCAGTACTCGCAGAGAGCGTGACGGCAGAAAATGTGGGCTCGGCCTCTGCGGAACAGGCGTCTCTGTCTAGAGCAGAGTCAAAAAGCAGAGATGCTGCAGTAAAAGTTATTGATATGGAGAACCGGGGGCATGGGTCTGGGACGTATTTTGCTATAGGTGATCATCATATTGTTATAACTGCAGCTCACGTTGTTGCTGGTTCTGATATTTTTCTTATAAACGGCAGAGGGAGCGACTCCACAGTTGGTTCTGTTATATATAGAAATGCTGAAAGCGATTTTGCAGCAATTTTGATACCAGAAATGGAAGGAACATCTCCAGTAACCCTCCGCAGGACTCGGCTTGATTTGGACGATCTGCTGGGAGAGCGAGTTTTTTATACTGGATATCCCGCATTTCACGACAGGCTTTTTGTATACGGAGTCATCACCGGCTTTGAGCAGGGCAATACGGTGGCGATAATGAATTCGTATGCGTGGCCCGGCTCAAGCGGCTCTGGGGTATTTGATCGCAGGGGTAGGCTGGTAGGGCTGGTAATGGCCGTTGATGTAAATGAGTTTATAGTTCCCCAGCTTACAGAAGATATAGTTTGGGTAACCTTTGTTCTTAAGGACGATATAGATAATGTATCTGAAATCCTAGATTCTCTCTAAAAAATAGTAATATATTATAATAACGTAAGCGCGGAGGCTTTCGGATGGGCAAAGAGAATTTATGGTCAGAACTGACTGTCGATAGGGGTCAGGAAGATATTGTGATTGAGGTCATTAAAGATATAATTGACGGGCCTGAAGAGCCAAGGGTCAAGCTCAACTCTATAGTTGGGCTCTTAACCATAAACCACGAAGAAGAAACGGTAGAGTGGGATAAAGAACAATTTCTCGACCGATACACGGAAGGGCTGCTAGATGAGGGTGGCAACCCAGTTACCAAGCCGGCGCTTGGGCATGAGAAGGAGCTTGTAAAAATGGGGCCTCCAGGCGACTTGCCTCTCCCTATATTTCAGCCGATTGCAGAGGCCAGAGAATCAAGAAAAAATTCTTTAAAAAAGCTTAGTTCTATTGCGCAAAAAAGCAAGATTAGGCCGCGAGCACGAAAAAGACTAGTCGCAGCGCTTCTCGATAATATTTAATTGAAGCCCAAGGGCAGCCTAATGCTTGAAAAAAACGTTTGCATCAATCAGTCTTTCAGGCCACTCTCTGAGGTCGAATGCCATGAGTGGATTGGAAATGTATGGTGGAATACAAAAAGTTTTATTATAGATAATATTTCATTCTTATCTTCATTCTCAGAGGCTCCGGCCGAGATTGGCTCGGGAACCTCTGGGATCGTATATAGAGTTGGGTCTATTGCCCTCAAAATAAGTGCCCATAAGACCCCGGGAGTCTGTCGCTCAGGCGACAATATCGCACTCCCAAGAATTGCAGGAAATGGGCTTAGAGTGTATTCCGAGGGGTCTCTAAGTGGCTCGACTTTTCCCGGATACATGTTCAAATATAGATTTATGGAATTGTTAAAAAATGAAACCACATACTCCATTGGACTGAGCCAGGATGAGTCTAGTAAGCTTTTTTCATCAATAGATTTTTTGATAGATAGTAATTTTGGATTAATTCCAGAGAAAATATCGCAATTAATGTATATAGATGACCTGCTGATTACTAACGAAGTTGTGAATTTTATTTTAAATGACGACATTGCCGCCTCTAGCGTTGGAGTGATAAACGAACATTTATCTGGCAGCCTGACGAAAGACTGGGTGCATCGCCTCGTAGAGGACTATCTTCTTCTTTTAGATCTAGACCTTGCAAGTGATATTTCTTATCACAACCTTGGGCTCCGCGAGGGGCCTGGGGGGTTCGTATTTTTTGATATCGAAGATTAATGATTATCAGGGTTATGCTCATTTATATTTTAGAATAAAATCCCTGCTAATTATTCTAGTATAATAGCAACATATCATCCATGCGGGCGCAGAATGGGCAGAATTAGTATCATGAATTATATTATTAAAAGAAAAATTAATATTTTAGCAAAACATTTAAGAAGAAGTGGTAACACGCTAGAGGCGGATTTAATTATCCGAATGGCAAGTGCTGATTACATAGACTTCTGGCAGCCAAGATCTAATGGAAACGGGCATAAGCCTTATGCCTTCAGGTACTACTATGAATCGGATACATTTGAGGTTCTTCGAACAAAGAGCGGAAATGGGATCGGAAGAACATACGGAGAGGGAACGCGTGCTTATAAAAGATTAAAAAGTGTTCAGGACCTGTGGGATAACTTCCCCCTTTCCGGCAATGATACTCTGCCAGCCCCTGAGCCAGCACCTGAGCCAGCACCTGAACCAGCACCTGAACCAGCACCTGAACCAGCACCTGAAGCTCCCGGGAGAATGGCCGGCCCTCTTACCGCTGCGGGAGATATCTTGTGGAATTCCGACGGAAGTCAAAAGCCCTGGGAGCCTGCAAGGAGAGAGGTCAAAGAGATAATTCAAAGATTGGAGGACGGCATTACCTTTGGAGGCGTTGATGCCGATGTGCTGAGCTTGGTCAATGGTCTTATTGCGGAGCTAAATGATAATGAGTATTTCGGAAACGTTCCTAGATTCGGAGTAACTAGAAAAGTGTATCTACTCGGCCTGCTGGAGGGCGCTGCACTTGCGGCAGACAGACACCAGCAAGCGGCTCAGCCCGCGGCCCCGCTCGAAAACCCGGCATCACACAGTTGCCCGTCGGGCGAGCTCGAATTGTTTATGGAAGCAGTTGCAGGACAGGAGAGTAGCGGCGACTATAATGCTCTCAACCGCGGTACAATGGCAAGGGGGCGGTATCAAATCCTTGAATCCAACTGGGCGACTTGGGCTGCTCAGTCCGGACTTGAGGCGGGAGCCGAGAATACTCCTCATAATCAAGACCATGTCGCTAGATACAAGCTCTGCCAGTACTATGGGCAGCTAGGGAACTGGTGGGAAGTTGCTCTGAGGTGGTATGGCGGTATGGGCGCAGTCAATGGCGCGCGTAGGGCGAGAGCTAATGGGGCTGAGGCGTTCAATGAATTGTACGCAAGAAAGCACTGGGGAGGCCGCGCCCAAAAGGAGCCGGGCTGGGCCGCGTATGCGGATCAGGAACTATCCAGAGCGCCAGCTCTGATGAATTCCGTTCCCTCTGGCCACAGGGTATTGAACTCATCAGAGCGGGAGGCGTTAGCGTAGTGCCGGGCACAATGTTCGCTTTTCCAGGGTGGAAACAGATTAGTCGCATAAAGCTTCGTGCGGCACAGTAGAATATCCAAATGGATTACGTAGATGTTATAATCCCGGCCTACAACCCCGGGACATTTTTAGATGAGGCGATCCAAAGCGCCTTGGGCCAATCCCACAATAAGATAAATATCATTGTGGTTGATGACCATTCCCAAGAAGACGTTGAAAAGATAACTAAGAAATATAATAACATCACTTATATTAGAAATGATAAAAACCTTGGGCCTGCGGCTTCGAGGAACATAGCGATAAAAGCTTCGGACGCTCCATACATCTCCCTGCTTGATGCTGATGATCTCTGGAGGTCAGACAAGTTGCGTCTCTCTCTGGACGAATTTAAAAAGCATCCAGAGATAGGAATGACCTGTGGCAACTACCAGATTCTTGTTGATCGAAAGAGACTTATGAAGCCATTTTATAAAGGTCCGATCAAGATCGACTGGCACAAGATGATGAGACAAAATTTTGTTGCCTCTTGCTCTACTACAATAAGAAGAGATGTGATGGAAGAGCTCGGTGGGTTTAATGAAGAATATTGGATCAGCGAAGATTATGATATGTGGACGAGAATTTCCGAAAAATATCCCATTCACTATATTCATGAGGTTCTTTACCACTACTCCTGGATCAGGGAAGACGGCTCATCTCTTACCAAAAGGGCAGATATTCAGGCGAAACATGACTTTAACATTGCCAAGATCAGAGCAGAGTCGAGAGCTCGAGTGAATACTGCTAATATTCAATAATATATTGCAATATATATTATTAAATATAAGTCACCAGATAGCACAATTAAGCGGAGAAGGCGAGATGATCATAGAACTAATAAAATTAGCTACCCATTTAGACGAGAGGGGGCTTGTGAAAGAAGCGGATTACTTGGACGCGGTTATAAAGAAAGCAACTAAAGATTTCGGTTCGAGTGATGGGCTGTGGGATGAGGACTCTCGTCGGGACGATGAATACGGGGAGGAGCAAGAACTTTACGAGGAGGGTTGGGACCGAGTCGATATGACAAACATAACTCCCAGTCCCAGGGGCGGGAGGCATATGTACTCGGCCCAAGCCCTGGCGGCGCTTCCATACGATCCACATATAGGACTAGAGGGCCGCCAGCTTGGGCATTATCTTTATGCGTTCAGGGCTGCTGCCGGTGGTGTTCGACCCAAAGCCTCGCCGAGACTAAGGAGGGACTCAGAGCTATTAAGCATATGGAATAGGGGACTTGCCAATGGGAGAAGAGAATACGAAAGACTCCATTCTGAGCCGGTCAGCTTCGAGGAACGTATCGAGCCGGTTGATATAGCAATGGAAAGAGTGCCTGCGCAGCCAGTTGTTGAAGACTGGCACGCAGAACTTAAAGCAATGGAAAGAGTGCCTGCGCGGAGCGACAGGCGATGGCTTGATGGACCCTACGGAAGACAACCGGGACCGCATGACCTGATTGACTCATAACGAATAATTGGATAAAATGGACCAAGAGGCCCAAATATAAAAATAAGGGGAGTGGTACACATATTATGAGTCGTTTTAATAAAATAGCCAATCTGCACAGGGCGGTCATCGAAGCCGGACCCATACAGGCCGCGGCTCCACTCATATCGATCCGCAAGTCCGGATCCACCTCGGAAGAGGGCGAAGCTTCGATGTTCGGAGTTGACCTGTCCTCGTATTCTAAAATAATTTTATCTAGAAGTGAGATAGTCAGAATTTCAGAGTCTGATCAGCCCTCCTCTCCAGTGGTCTTTGCGAAGCCAAACGGCCTTTGGTACGGATGCGGAACAGAGTGGCTGGAGTTCGCAGAGTCGGGGCTTTCTAAGTATAGAGAAAAGATAAATTATATTTACGAACTAGAGTTATCAGAATCTGTATTGCGCATTGCGAATGAAGATGACCTGAAAACCTTTTACTGGCACTTCTCTGTCCCTATAAAAAGAGGGGATCACCACAACCCAATAGACTGGAAAGAAGTTGCCACGGAATATTCTGGAATAGAAATTTGCCCATATTTGCCGAGCATGAGGATGGAGTACAACTGGTATTATCCATGGGACGCGGCCTCCGGGTGTATATGGAGCCAGAAGGGAGTAAGGAACCTCAATCTTATTGCCAAAAGAAGCTGATACTAACTCCACGGATGGTGGACTTTAGCAATGAATATCATTATTAAAATAATAGGAACAATATAATGGGAACAAGAGTTACTGGAAGGCAAATTTTAGATGATTCAATAACTGGAGATGATGTAAATGAAAGCTCTTTAAGTATATCTGAACTAAAAGATGCGGATGCAGACACCAAAATAGAAGTAGAGAAATCACCAGATGAAGATAAAATAAGATTTTCAACCGCCGGAACGGAAAGGCTCTTAATTGAGACTGATGGCGGAATTGGATTCGGCACCGGCTCAGTCCCCGGGGCTGCCGGGTCTTGGAGTTATTACACCTTCAAGGGCGGAGGGGTTAGGGTTCAGGGGAACAACTTTTATTGTGATAATAACAGGGGATTGTTCTGGGGAGACTCCTCCGTGCAGATAAAGGGGGATGCGGCGTCCGAGACCCTGGACCTAAAGGCCAATTATACGACCTACATTCGCCTCGAGGGGACTTCCGGCAACATAGGCATAGGAACAGGCACCCCGACGGCTCCCGTCCATCTGGGGGGAAATATGAAGATAGATGGAGGGGTCAAGGTTTCAATCACGGACATTTCTTCAAATTATTCCGCGACGGAAAGTGATTATTTATTAAGATGCAACCCGATAAGTACGATAGATATTGCCCTTCCGGCCAGGGGGACATCCGCGGGAATGAAGTTAATAATAAAAGATGCAACCGGAAATGCCGGAACAAATAGAATAAGAATAAATCCATCATCTCCGGATACAATAGATGGCGCGGCAAGCTTTGATTTGAATATAAATCACGCAAGCATAACAATAATATGCGATGGAATAAATGGTTGGATGATAACAGGATAATATCTTTAAAAGATAATTAAAATTACCACGGAGCAGAAAGTGAATAGATTAGAAAAAATAAGTCAGATACATAAAACTATTTTAAAAATAGGATCAGAAAGAATAGACGGAAGTTTAGTATTTAAATCAAATGTTTCGGAAAGGCCGCTACTTGTATATGTATATCCAGGAGTCCATGGCGGAGGCCAATCATATGTGGGGGGAGTGGTGGAAGGAATGTCTCGTCCCGATAACTCCATTGTTGTGGTGGCCGCGGGACCCGATGCCAGTTGGGCCAGAATGATGGCAGCCGGAGAGGCGGCGCTGAATGGGGACAAGGCATCCTCGATCCGGCTCGTCGGATGGAGCGCGGGAGCCCGGGGAATAGCAAGGGCAAAGGCCGCCCATTCTTTTAATAAAATAATTTATGCGGACCCATCTCCTCCGAGCCTGATCGGAACCGACCACGGAAATGCTATTATGTATTATAATCCATCAAATTGGTCGGGGCGATATGAACATCTCGGCACCATGCAAAAGCAACTCGCCGTCGAAATGGGAGAAGGAAAGGCCAGGGAAATAAAAGAAACACATGAGGGATTATTAATGTTGTCCCTCACAAATATTTTTTAATCTCGCGGGGACCACCACAAATAATCCCGGAGATTTAATAAAGCAAAAAAAGCCCCGGTTTATATATATAATTAATGAAAGCCGCAAGGCAAAGAACAAAGGCCCCCAGCGGGGCCTTATTTTTTTATACAAACAATCCCCAATTTATTTAATAAATAAATGAATTTCAACAAAAAAGCCCACCACCCCAAAGTCCCCTGGTTTTTATATAAAAATGGAAAAACCGAACCACACCCAAGTTTCCACGAACGAATACCAATGAAAATCAACATTTAATTCAGTCCAAACATCCATTTATTTTTAATTGTGGGCCAGAATGGAGCAGAATGGAATTAAATGGGATTAAGTGGGACAGAATAAAGCCCCAGTTTAAATAAAAAATAATCCAGAGTTGTTGAATAGGAATTTAAAATAAGTATTCCCAATAGAATAGGGATTGATTATCCCCAGTAAGAGATAGAATAAAATTAAATACTAAGAGATAAGTAAAAGAATAACCTATAGGGCTATACAGGATTTTTTAAATTATAAGTAAGTAACCATAAAGAGCTATAAGTCCAAATCCCCCACTTCGGCCCTAAGGGGATAAGGTTATTTTTTAAATTATTGATTCTAAACAATGGGGAGTGCTGAATTTAAAATCATTGATTCTGAGCAATTGAAGCAGATGCAGCATTCCCCTGCAGCATTATTTAAAATCATTGATTCTGAGCAATTGAAGCAGATGTGGTGCGCGCCGCGCGTAACACGCCGCTGGTGGGCCGTCAAGCCATATAACCATATAGTTGCAATACATATATGTATTTATTTCTTTTATTCTTTTATGTATTGCGTTGCACGTTTGTTTATTTGTTGTGCGCTAATACATTTACTGTGCGCTATACGTTTATTAGTGTACGGCTTATGTTTATTTGGTGTTCGTTTATGTATTGATGTGTTGGATAAATGTATTGTTATTGGGATATTCTTATCGATACTTCTATTTATCTGTGGGAATAAATGATTTGGTTGGGCTGGTGGAGTGCCCTGTTGAACCGTGAGGGCTGTTATTTCGTTTTTCTTATAGGGGTTGGAAACTTTTATTTGATGTTTGGGCTTTGGAACAAAAGTATGGGGGGTTTTGGGGTCGCCCCGATGGGCCGAGAGGGCGGGGCGACTGACATTGGACTATGACGGTATAACTTCCGCAAATAAGATCGATTCATTATAGGTAAGTAAAGAGAGGTAACATGGGCGACAAGCAAGGTGAAGAAATCGTTGGAGATAAAAATATAATCGTTGAAACCGTTGAGGTTCAGGTTTGTGGGGGCTGCTATGATGCGGTCGGGATTGCTGGTCGCAAGCTCCCAGGGGCCAAGTGGAATAGCTATAATGGTTCGCGCGCCGAGCAAAAGTCATATTCCAGATGGCACCTTGCTTCGCTGCCTCCAGAACACCCAGATGAGACGAGAGAGCTTGAGAGGATAAGCTGTCCACACATCGGAGGCGGCGGGTTTCTTGGCGTAGCTGTTTGGGCATATGGCGTTTGGAGGGTGACAAGCCAATAAGGCTACCTCGATAAATAAGATCGATTCATTATAGTGATATGAAGGGAGAATAGAAATGATTCAAGCACCAGAAATGATTGCCTCTATCGTAAGCCGAGTGGAGTCGGCAGGAGGCTCCGCTCTACTTGTTGGCGGAGCGGTGATTGACTCCCTTGAGGGAAGGCTTCCCAAAGATTGGGATATTGAGGTTTTCGGCCTCTCCTTTGAAAGGCTCACCGAGATTTTTTCGGATCTTTCCCCGAAAGTAGTCGGGGCTTCGTTTGGGGTTCTCAAGCTGTCCGCCGCTGAATGTGATGGTCTTGATATTGATATAAATGTTCCGAGGCTCGACAATCATGTTGGGCTGGGTCATAACGATCTGATGGTAGACCTCGATCCAAACATGACGTTTGAGGAAGCCTGTCGTCGGCGTGATTTCACGATCAATGCTATGGCACTTGATCTCAGTACGGGGAAGATCGTTGATCCCTTTGGAGGAATGGAGGATCTGTCTAACGGAGTTCTTCGAGCTACCGATCCTGAGCTTTTTGGCCAAGACCCGCTAAGGGGGCTTCGGGCGATGCAACTTCTTGCTCGAAAAGCAAAGGTTGTTGATCCTGCTACGATGAACATTATTCGTGGCATGGCCGATTCATTTCCACACCTTGCAAAAGAACGTGTGCATGAGGAGTTTCGCAAGTTGCTCTTGAAGGCTCCCGCTCCATCTGTGGGTCTTGAGTTCTTGAGGGAGTCTGGCTGGATCTCTAACTTTCCTGAGCTTTCCGCCTTGATTGGATGTGAGCAACACCCAGAATGGCATCCAGAAGGGGATGTGTGGATACATAGCTTGCACACGGTTGATAGTGCCGCATGGGTTCGCGATAACGCCGATATTCCGAGCGATTGGATTGAGGCATTTATGTTTGGTACAATGTGTCATGATGTTGGGAAGCCAGTAACCACGATTACTCCAGCGATGGTCGCGAACGATGAGGCCTCCAAGGAGCGTTTGTGGACGGCATGGGGACATGATCGCGCAGGTATGCCGATTGTGGAATCATTTTTGCGACGCATGATGAATAATAAAGGTATTATCGAAAAGACCGCGGCTATCGTTGGCGAACACATGCAACCGTGGAACCTGTTTCAGGGGAAGGCTAAGGTGGGCGGTTGGAAGCGGTTGCATAATCGAATCAGGCTCGACGTTCTTGGGTGGATGTGCAAGTGTGATTCTTGCGGCGGCCCGTCCGTTCACATTGGAGATGCCGATTTTGAACACAAGACGAGTGAAATGTGCTGGGATCATTTTTCTGAGTTTGGAGCAGAGCCAATAGAACCCGTTCTTATGGGAAGGCACCTTATAGAGGCTGGAGTTCCAGCGGGAAGACACTTTGGCGATATGCTGAAGGCATCCTTTGATGCCCAAATGGAAGACGAAACTCTAAGTCAAAGTGACTTGCTGGAAGTAGCCCTTACTTCTCTAAAATGAGAAGGGGGATAAAAGTTCGATAAATAAGATCGATTTATTATAGTAAAGCATAAGGAGATAGAAAAATGAACACCAAGACAAAGGTAGCACCGCTACGCGAAAAGAAGTGGCAACTTGGCTACCTTATCGCTCTATATGATCAGCTCGAACGAGAGCTGAACGATGTCGAGCCTTTTCTCGGCATGAGCCTCGCAGAGCTAAAATGCGAGACAGGGCGCGAGGCCCAGAGCCTTGAGGACAGTAGAGGCGAGGATGCCGTCGCATTTGCCAAGAATAATGCGGCAGCGGCTTATCGGCGGCTTATGAGAGTACTGTTGTCTAATAAATAAGATCGATTCATTACGCTTAGGTGTAGAGAGAAACAAAAAAACAAACGAGGAACAAAATGACCGCTTCTGAAATCATGCTAACCGCCATGGAAAACACCTACGCCGCCGCGACTGCGGCGGCCGATGGAGCCTTAGATGATCACATCAAAGGTCTCGAACAGCGCAAGGGTCGAGGCTCTTATGTCGCGGGAGTCACCGATAAGGCCACTCTGTTCGAGTTCTTTGCGGCTGCCGCGCCGAGTGCCGTTGTCGTATCCCATGAGGATATGGAGGCCTCCTTTCCTGGCAGTACATATTCCCCATGTACATACGTTAGGGTGGATATTCCAGCGGAGTACACGGCTCGTCTTGGAGTGGTATCGTTGCAAAGCCTTCTCTCCAAGATTCTCCCTGGATCTACCTCCTCGCAGCTTTCCGTTAGACGATCACTGCATAGTCATAAGCTAAACGGGGAGGAGATTCCGACAATGGAGATCGTGCTTGACGGCGTTGAATCCGATCTGCCCGAAACCGATCATGCCTTTGTGATCATCGGCCCTGGCGATAGCGGCCAGATGGTCTGGACATGGCATCCTGGGTCACCTACTGCCGCTCCGACCGAGGAGATGGTATCCACGCTGGCGGGGATTCAGGTCAAGGTATCCGTGGCTTAGTCTGCATGGAGATAGATGAGGGTGGGCAGGCGTTCCACCCTCATCTTCGGTAGCAGATACTGTGGAGGCGATGTTTCGCCCCAAAATGAGGTAGCAGCTTCTTCCATAAATAAGATCGATTCATTATAGTTTAGTCGATTGTAACTTGCAGCAACTGCTTTTTATTTCTTCCATAAATAAGATCGATTCATTATAGGTAAGTGTAGAGAGGACAAACCACTTTTACTTTTCCCCTCTTTACACTGGAGCTTATCATGGCATCATCCGCGAAAGTCGAGGCACACCTCAGCGACATCGTCGCCAAAATTGTGGCCAGCCTCGAAAAGGGAGAGATCCCTTGGCACAAGCCTTGGGACGGAACCTCAATGGTTCCACATAACTTTGCCACTGGCAAAGAGTATAACGGCCTCAACTTTCTGTTGATGCTCATGTCGGGTCGCTCCGACACCCGCTGGGCGGGGTATAAGCAGGCGAAGAAAATGGGGGCGACGGTTCGCAAGGGAGAAAAGGCCTTCTATGGCCTACGCCCCAGAATGATCCGCCACCCTGAAGGCCTCACGAAAAACGGAAAACCAGTAATGGTCTGCATCGGGTTTGCGGTTTTCGCCGCCTTCAATGCAGAGCAGATGGATGGCACCCCAGAGATCGAGGTGATTGACGAGATCGACCCATCGATCGGATTTGAAAAGGCGGCCGCTGTATTGGCCAAGTCAAAGGCTGTAGTCGGTCACGGCGGGAATCGGGCCTGCTATAGCCCAAGTAGTGATGAGATCACCCTGCCACCAGCGGGCGCGTTTACATCGGTTGCTCACTATTGGGCGACCGCCATGCACGAGCTTGTCCACTGGACGGGTCACTCTGAGCGTATGAATCGAGAAGGTGTGGGCCAAACCCTGCGTACCCGTGAGAGCTATGCGTTTGAAGAGCTTGTAGCTGAGATGGGTTCGGCATTCCTTTGTCACGAGCTTGGGATCTCACGACCTGAGATCTTTAAAAATCACGAAGCCTACATCGGGTCTTGGATTCGCTGTCTCAAAAAAGATCCGAGAAAAATCTCGGAGGCCGCAGGGCAAGCGAACCGTGCCATCAAGTTTCTAAGGGAGCTTTAGACAAATGGAATGGGGCCGTATACGGCCCCATTCCCCCGTAGGCACGAACGCACTTGTTCCATAAATAAGATCGATTCATTATAGTGATATGAAGGGAGAATAGAAAATGTTTAAAGTAGTAGTGAATAGTTGTTATGGCGGCTTCGGGTTGTCATCTGCGGCAGAAGAATGGCTGACTGCTCGTGGGGCTGATCCTGAGTCTTTTTATTACAATAATAGGCACGATCCCCTTCTCGTAGAGTGTGTGCTCGCGCTCGGAGAGGAGGCGGCCTCTGGGCCGAACGCCTCGCTTGAGGTGGAATGCCATGAGGGGTGCAGGTATGTAATATCTGAGTATGACGGTCTGGAGAGCGTTAGCACACCTGAGTCCACAAAATGGGTTCAGGTGGCATACTAAAACTTTTGAGTTGCGATCGAGTCTGGCGGTGATTCTCGCAGGGCGGCCGAGGTTTGTGGTTTTCTTCGGCCGCCCAACTCATGTCTCAAATGTTTCTATATAACTTCCATAAATAAGATCGATTCATTATAGGTAAGTGTAGAGAGGACAAACCACTTTTACTTTTCCCCTCTTTGCGTTGGAGTTTATCATGGATATTCAAACTGCAAACTCGGCGGCCGTAGCTGGCGGCTTCCTTCATCTTCGTTCTTATGAGAGCAAGACTTCTGGCGAGATCGCCCATTACACGGTAAACGGAAAGGTTAGTTACCTGTCCCTGTTGGAGCGATCGGCGATCGTGCTGGCCGAGATGACTGCCGAGACGGTGTTCGCGAACTGCGGAGTTCAAGGTGTTGACCTTGAAACTTGCCGCAAGGCTCTTGCGGAGCAGTCCGCAAGTTACGAGAAAAGTATTTCTCGGATCGCCGCTGGTGGCGGCTCTACCGACTACAACTATGTACAAGACGGGTTGGCCCGACTTGCGTCAGACCCTCAAGGGGATCTTTACCTCTGGGGCTTGATTGTCTCCAAAGACACCGTACAGCGCGGAGTTTACAAGGCGGTAACCTCCGCTGACAAGACGCTGGTAAAACGCTGGATCCAGCGTCAGGCTCCAGCGAGCAAGTTCCGCAGGTTCAAGCTTACCGCCGGCTCTTATGAGTACGTATCCATCGGAGGCGAGAGGGTCGGATAACTCCCATAGGGGCGCGGATATCCGCGCCCCGCTTCGGGCTATACTTATAAGCAATAACTTCCATAAATAAGATCGATTCATTATAGGTAAGTGTAGAGAGGACAAACCACCTTTCTCGGAGGGATGAGGAAATGGAAGGAATATACATTGAAGCGCGCGAGGGCGAGCTTTGCTATGCTCATGCCATTTATCATAACGGAACAGAGGGGTATTGCCTCCGTACCTTCTCGGCGTGTACGCTTGAGTATATCCGAGAAAAAACAAGGGACATTCTAACAAATCCGAATATCTTTGAATACGCTCCAATGGGCGGCCTCGTTTCCCGTAAATAAGATCGATTCATTATAGCGAAGTATAGGGAGGATGTGATGGCCAAAAAGCCCCAAATCGTAAACGAGAGGAAAAAAAAGCGGATTGTTGTTTCGGCACCTCGCCGCCGCGACGAGGGGGCGATTGGCCTTATTCTTCGGGCAGGGGCGGGTGCTGGAAAGCATCAATCAAAGGCCTCAAGGGGCGACGGGCGACGAGGAAAGGGCAAGGCTCAGCGTTACGCGAAGCACCGCAAGTCTTGGTAATGCGCCAGTGGTGCGACTCCAGCGGAGCAGGGGTTTGTGGTTCTCCCTGCTCCGCGCTTTCATCTTATCACTTTTCGATAAGTAAGATCGATTTATCATGGATTACACGAACTGCCTTCGGCCTCTTTGCTGGGGAGTGAGTGACTTGGGCAAAAACTTTATAAATAAGATCGATTCATTATAGGTAAGTGTAGAGAGGACAAACCACCTTTCTCGGAGGATTGAAAATGAGCTTTATCAACGATTTAGAGTTAGAAGCGTCTTGCCGTATTGCCGAGGCAGGTGGATCGCTGGCTGGGATCGGTGCTGGTTTCGGCGCGGTGTGTGCATGGCTCGGCCCTCTGGCCGACATGTTGCCCCCTGCGAGGGATGGCAAGGCCAAGAGCGGAAAGATTGATCGCATCGGTCGCCCGCTTCAGGCAGGCCGAGGCCAAGGCCTGTTCGATGATGTGATCCCTATGACGATTGTTGAGGGGGCCATTGTAGAGATGGTGCCAGTTGCCCTCAAGGGGTCAAAGGGCCGAGGTTACGGCAACCGTGATTTGACCCTTCATTACAAGATTCCCACCGCTATGGCGGCGGCTGAGACTCCCCTTTGGGTGATTCTGGTGAGGGAGATGGGCGGAGAACTGCAGATGAGGCGGATCAACGCCTCGGAAGTGATCAGGGCTCAAGACCTCGGAGAGTTGCCCCCTGAGACTGTCAAGCTACGTGCCGATATTCGGAAGTACAAAAAGGCTGACGGCACGATAAAGAAGTTTGAATATACTCGATTTCGGATCGAGTGGGCGCGAGTGGCAAAACATCGCCCCGATCTATGGCTGGATCAGGACTGGGTTGCGTTTGATGCGCGCGCTCCGATCCCCATCCACTACGCATAGGGCGAGCAAAGAGCGAGAAGGGGGCCGCCTGCGGCCCCCTTCTTTTTTTGGGCAAAAGTTTTTCATAAGACTATACACGCAGGTGTGCTTACGAAATAACTCCCATAAATAAGATCGATTCATTATAGTGATATGAAGGGCAGAATAACTCAGCCCAGAAAGGAGATAGAAAATGGAAGTAACAGTTTTGCACGCCGATCACGGCATTTCCGATGAGCAGCAAGCGCACGTGAACGCCGTGATCGCAGAGCAGGTAGATGGGTTCTTTATTCGTCAAGTGGAGATTCCCGCTGAGTTGGGGACTGTTCCTTGCGGGCTTCACGGCCCAGCTATGGGCGATGAGCCAGTATTAGAAACTGAAGTAGAACGGATTGTGCGATTTAGCGCAAATGATCCACGCACGTGGGCAGATCGCATGATTGATCGTCCCACGCGGCCAGTTGGGTATGTTCAGGTGATTGGGGTTCGAGATGGTGAGGCGGCCACGTTGTTCACTGTTTATGGTGGCCCGCTGGCCCCTCAAAACCCTGACGACCCAGATAACCACGATGCGGATGCGGCAAGAGAGTTTTGGGCGGCGCACGCGCTTAGCAAGTAGGATCAGAAGGGTTGGTAGCTCAGTTGGTAGAGCAATCGGCTTTTAACCGATCGGCCGAGGGTTCGAGCCCCTCTCGACCCACCACTTTTCTATGCTAATATAAACGTACTTACGTGCAGATGGGGTGAGGCGACACTGGCAGTCGCACCGGGTTGTTACCCCGGCCGTTGTAGGTTCGAGTCCTACTGCCCCAGCCATTTCCATCTTTCATTAAATAATCCAATAACTCCCATAAATAAGATCGATTCATTATAGGCAAGTGTATGGAGGATGAGATGACCGAAGTAATGCTGAATCAAATGTTCGACGCGATCAATCAAGCCCACTTTGAAGGGATGATTTCTACAATCCCCGTAAAATGGAATAGTCGCCTTACCTCCACTGCGGGTCGGTGTCACTTTACAAAGCGGATGGGAGTTTCTACCCCTACGAAGATCGACCTTAGTCTTGGTATTTTTAGAAATGAAAATATGGATGCCAGCAAGATCCGAGAAACTCTTATTCACGAGATGGTACACGCCTATCTTCTTCAGGTCAAAAACCTTGGGGGCCACGGCTATGAGTTTCAATCAATGATGACTCGGATCACTGGAGTTAGAAAAAATCATCGGTGTCACACCCTTGATACAGCAGGGCTTGGTCGAAAAACTCAGCCTAAAAATGTTCAGCTTATCTGCGATCGGTGCGGTGTAGTTGGCACCAGAAGCCGTATGCCAAAAAACCCAAGGGCCACCTATTATCATAAAGGCTGTGGGGCTTCTCTTTCGTTCCGCAAGATAAAATGATGCAAAGTTTTTGCCCAGAGAACTGGGCGGCGAGGAAAACAATGAAGATCGGTGATTTGGTTCGTTATGTTCGCGCGCGTCCAGAGGAGGCTCACTTCGTTTTTGAGGTAGCCGCAGTTATGGATGATGATGGGCTTTGGGTTATGCTGACCGAGGAGAATGAGGAAGCCCCAGATGTTGAGGTCTTTCCAGGTGTTATGGGGGGCTTTGGCTGCTGGGAGGAGGCCAAAGAGTTCGAGGTAGTGAGTCGTCAAAACTCCCATAAATAAGATCGATTCATTATAGGTAAGTGAAGGGAGGATGAGATGCAGAATATACCCGATGATTGGCACTGTTACTATGTTGATTGCGAATGGTGCGGCCGTAACTATCATGCGTCAGAAGGCTCGTGTGGCTGTGAGTCCGAGGCCGTAGCAGGGTCTGATCGTCCTTGGCTTGAGAACTCTGGATATACACTGAGCTATGGATACTGGGAGCGAAAAGTACGGACACGGACACATACTTGCAGAAAAGATCATAAAGATGGGAAGGTCAAGGCTGGCCAGCTATATAGAAGCACAACTTACAGAAAAATATGCGATGATACTGGGCAATCCACTTTGTGGGTCAAAACGGCCGTTATAAACAATGGGGCGAAAAATGAGTGATTTTACCGCGATAGGAATAGCAGAAGGATTTATTCCATGCACCGATGAAGAAACTATTATCAAAGCATGGCAACACCTCATTGATACTGGCCTTGCATGGGAGCTTCAAGGGTGGTTCGGGCGCACTGCAATGGCACTAATAGAGTCAGGAGCATGTTCGAAGAATCTCGATAAATAAGATCGATTCATTATAGGTAAGTGAAAGGAGGATGAGATGAAAATAAATATTTCAAATACCGACGTTCTGAGCTTGACCCTGCATCGTAGTTGGGAGATTATAATCCCCGCCTATGAGGGATGGACTGTTCACCTCTCGCGCAGGGGAGGTGAGTATATAATGACATCTCCCATGACGGGCGTACACAGACTGTGCGTGGCCGAGACAACGGCGGATAGGCTTCGTGCTCATTGGGATGGATTTATTCGGACAAACTTCGCCTATCTCGTAGAGGTGGGGTAGGCCTCGGATGACAACTTTTTGCCCAAAATAGGGACCAAAAGATTGTTGCGATAAATAAGATCGACTTATTATAGAGATATGAAGGGAGGCGGAAAGTGAATAGAGCAAAAGGATGCAGTGGCCGTGGCGGTAATGCCAATGGAAAGAAGTATGAGGCTCGTCGTCACGGCGGGAACGGGGGAGGGAGGGGCAAGCGTCGTCGCGCCTCTGCTTCTCGGGTAGAGAAGGCTCACGAAACGGTCGAGCGTCGAGCTGGGAAGGCCGCAATCGAAGAAGCCATGCAAGAGGGCATGGCGCATGGGATCGAAGCCTACAATGCAAGCCTGTAAGGAGGACAAACTCCATGACTTGTTCGATAAATAAGATCGATTTATTATAGTAAAGCATAAGGAGATAGAAAATGTTTGATAAAGCGAGTGATGATTGCGTAGGCTCTCCGATTTACTTTGTAGATCCAGCTGAGAGGCCTGTTGCGAAAAGGCTGAGCGATCAGGAGGTTCAAGAAAGGCTTGATAATCTTAGTCGCATTGCAGATAGTGGTGGCTCTGTCGTTTCGGCGGCCTGTCGAAATGATGGAAGCAATGGGGTCATCTTTTCGATTGCGGCAGTTGTCGGCGGAGAGTTTTCTTTGAGGGAAATGGCCATTCCTCCGAGTGCTCCCATTCAGCTTGTCGAAGCCTTACTTATCGCCATTATTTCGGATACAGTAAAAGAGCTAAACGCACAAACCGATTGGAGCCTAAACAAGACGCTGTGCGGCTTTGGGCAGTGAGGGGTTTGCGATGATAATGTATGTTGGAGATCTGCACGGAGAGGTATCGGCCTTCGCTGAGATTGATCAAATAGCCAGAAAAAACAATGTTGATATTATCGTTCAAGTTGGAGACTCGGGAGTATCTTGGAACGACTCCTGTTCGGTAGTCAAGTATTTCAAAGAAAGAAACCTTGATAGCCCGATATGGTATAGCTGCGGAGGGAATCACGAGAACTGGGATAGGTGGCGTGCACACAAGTTGGAGCAAAAATCCAAAGTTGTCGAAATCGTATCTGGATTTTTTTGGGTAACCCGAGCGCACACGATTGAGCTTGATGGAAAGAGCCACCTGTTCTTTGGTGGGGCCGAGTCTATTGACAAACACATGAGAGTGGACGGTCTTACGTGGTGGGACTACGAAACACCTACCGCATCAGAGTTTTCGGATTTTTTTGAAGCATTTGACACCGGAAGGCCTGATATTGTAGTCGCGCACGAGGCTCCACTATGTGTGAGTCTGAATCGCAGTGGTCGCGACTCACAGGTCACCCCGAAAAATCTTCAAAATGTTATTAGACTCTCTAACCATCGGCCCGCTCATTACTACTTCGGGCATCATCATATACTTGAAAACTGGGATATAGATGGCACAAGATACTCTTGTTGCGGAATCGGAGGAGAATACGCAGAAGGGTAAACTTTTTGCCCAGTGTCGCCCAAACCCAAAGTAACAGAATATTCTTAGGTAAATAAGATCGATTCATTATAGTGATATGAAGGGAGATGAAAAATGAAAGCCGAGCTTGTACGATGGTCATGTGACTGCAAGGGAATCCATTTTCCTGATCATACCGAGGACATGATTATATGGGACTGCCGAGGGGACGACGACGATGATAGTCCGTACTTTTCTTCTCATTACAGAGAGAAAGAGTGGATGCCACTTGCCCCCCCAGAGGCTATAAAAATGCTTCGTCGCCTCAGTCGACTCTCCAGCGAGGGGGCTTGCTTTCTAAAAATCAAAACCCTCTGGGGGACATTGTGAGCAATAACTTAGTCTTTCTAACCAAATGCTGTGAGGCATACGATACATTTTATGGAGATACTCGCATATGCCGAGGGTGTGGCGCCGAATGGCCAACTCTCGTTGAAGTGAGTCGTAACGAGCATTTTAAGTGCTGTTATGCTCCAAAGGATATGGGACATATGGATGGCTGCCCAAACTCTGCTGAGAATAAAGGATAAGACTGTACCATGAAAATCTGTTTGACGGACTTTGCCTCAAAGAGGCATTTTGATAACCCAGAGTTCGCAGGAACTAAAATCCCATGTACTGTGGATCTATTTTCTTCTCGGGTTTCTGCTGCTGGATTCATAGACAAAGACCTTGTGGACGGGTACGCTCCATTCTGTAAGCACATTTTTATTGGGAACTTTGTAGGCGCGCTATCTGGAGTTAGCAGGATCACTCTTGAGAATAGAGAGTATTTGAACTCAGGATACTTTGCGCGGCGAGAGGGCGAGCTTCCGATTCTTACGCGATGGTTTGACTCGGATGATATTGAGCCATCCCCATCGCTATTTCTTGATCTTGTCCTCTACTCTGCAGAACACCTTGCAACTGAGGGCATCTACATTGAGGGAGACTGGGGGATTGTGTCTATAAACTCGGCGGAATCTGCCGATGAAAGCCCGATGCCACCAATAACAATGATGAGGAACGCCCTTGGAAAGCAAGAGGGCGGGAGCGGAGTCCCTCTCGATAGGGAGGAATATGAGCGATCCGTGTCATTTTGGTCGGAGTATGCCGTCATAAGGTAATAAAGGATTCTTCCATAAATAAGATCGATTCATTATAGTGATATGAAGGGAGAATAGAAAGAATGAAAAACTTAGATGATCATAGCGAAACCCGCGCAGAAGAAGCCGGAATGGCCCGATATATCGCCAACAATAGAGATCGGCTCAGACTGGAAGCGGCGATGAATGTTGCTCAAAAAGTGAAAGATGTGATATATAGTCATGGTCTTGGAAATATGAATCAGCCAGATGAGTTAGAGATTTTGGCGCGGCATCTTGCAGCGGCCTCAGTCGAGGTCATGGCCAACAAACATTGGAATAAAGCCACTGGTGATTAGTGATTACGGCTTCGGAGTGCAGGCAGGATGCCAACCTGCAAACAAACCTTGGAATAAACTCTGGCAGAAAACGAGACTCCCAAGGCAAGCCTCCAGTTTGGGGTCTGGACAAAACCTCATTTTCTTTGTGGGCTTCCGCCTTTATTCGGAAAATAAGATCGATTTATTATAGTAAAGCATAAGGAGATAGAAAAATGAATGAAGTTACAGAATATATATTTATCATCGGAACGATGGATGATTTTGAAACCATCGACGAGTTGATCGAGTATTTTGAAAACGACGAAGAAGATTGCCTAAACGCATCGCGATTTGATTTCGATTTACCATCACAGCTGGGTCACGATACGGCCCTTGATGTTGGTCGAGGCATGGCATTTGCAAGCGACTGGTGTGCAGATCATACGGTTTCCACGCTAATCCTCAGGCAGTAAAGTTATTTTTTAGATGGCGGGGCGGCAAGACAAATCGGGCGGTAGCTTATTGTGCACCTCCCCCAAATCTCGGTTACGCTACCCGCCGTCTAAAGATAAAAAACCCATACGCGGTCAAGCGCGTATGGTGAGCCAATGAATGGCTTTAGAAAAAACGGCACCCACTTGACCGCTGGGTGCCTTTATTTACATGCGCAAAACTTTTGCCCAGATCGTAATATTTTTTACGGACAGCGGGCAATCCAACTTTTCGATAAATAAGATCGATATGAAAGTTATTGGTGGAGGGTGAAATGTATTCAAGATTTATTAGAGACCTTGTCGTTACCTATATGGCTTCGGCCGACAAGGACAGAACTATGATCCGAAATGCGGAGTTCTGCGCGCGCGCGGGTAGGCCGAGCATGTATTGGCAATATAAAATCTCAGAAAATCTTGAAAACGCATTACTCTCCAGCGGCTTTGTTGTAGATCACTATACTACAAAGGAATATATCGGCTGTATGGCCCAGTACAAGAGAGGAGAACAATGATTATTGATTATTTAGATTTAGCTGCCAAATATGAACAGATTGCCAAAGATGGATTCCGTTATCAATATAAGGATGGGATAAAAAATAAAGTATACCTATCTGAGGAAGAAGCAGAGGAAGCAAGAAATCTTATTGTTGAGTATAAAAATAAACACGAAGAACTAATAATGCATCAAAACTAATGACAACGACATTTTGATTTGCCAATGATTCTTGTAATATCATCTGCGATAAATGATATTTTCTTGGGCCCACTGGTAGATATCTTTGAGGTAAAGTTGTGACCATCAGTAGTGATTATCTTCACGATTCTGTACAGTCCTGTTTTGCACTTTATTTCAACAGTGTCTCCAGATTTTAGTTTTTTTATATCCTCTTCCATCGGTTCAGTTTCTAAAAATAGTAGATTCAAACTGGACTATTGAAAATCCATGCTACTATATTTGCATATAGTGAGCGGGAGTGCGTGTGGACAATAGAAAGATAATGGCGTTTATTATTACCATTATCTTTCTATCTCCTGCTACATGGCTTGGTTGGCTGATAATCTCTAATAGAGATTGTTATTCTGTGGTGGGCAAAATCTTAGAAATACAAGAACTCCGTGATGATGCCCGTACTGAGTATAGGGCAAAAGTTTTACAGTTTCAAAATGGAACCATTGACATCGAAGAATATCGACGAGGTTATTCAATATGGATTCAAGAAGAGAACGAGTTGGCGTCATCGGTTGCGGGGCTTTACTCCGATGCCCGAAGAGATGAGTGCCTATAATGGGGCAAAAACTTTTCATACATTTATTTGAAACATTTATTATAATAAATGTATTATTATTTATTGTATCAACTTTTATTCTCGGCGATCGGGGCTTGATGGCATTAAATGTATTATCTGCATTGTCTTGCTATATCGCCATTGTGCTGAAGAAAAAACTTCAATAGTCGATTTATTTTTGATTCGTTGTCCCTGAGTGGGCTGTGCCTCGTTGTTATGATGGAGGCCATGGCGAGGCGTTCAAAATAAATCTCAGATTTGTTGTCCGCCAGCGGCCATTCTTGTCGTCTATAATAGTAGGGAAGGCGAGTTACCGCCAATAGTCCCAGACCTCGCGGCGAGGCGTTCAAAATAAATCTCAGATTTGTTGTCCGTGAACGAGTCGTTGGATCGTTATAATAGCAGAAGGAAGGAAAATATGACTAATCAAAAACTATTCACCCCAGCCCAACTTGAGGATTATCTCGCAGAGAGAGCCGCCTTTAGCCGAGGCATCCACCAAGACCTTCTCGATAAGGGGCCAGATTTTATGAAATCGTGGATCATCTCTGGGAAGGCCGAGCAAGTCCTGTTGCGTGATTTGGAAAATCTACGCTTGGATCTCCAGACTCCGCACGATGAACGATTGGCGAGAGAGCTAACCTGCTGGATAAACACCCCATACGGTAGCGATGACGTAGTGCCATGGGCGATAACTGCTCTTGAGTTTCTTAGGATGGGCGAGTTTCATGTTGCCGTGTCTACCGTCTGTATGATGCGCGAACACCTTTTTGAGAGTGGGCCAGAATCGCTAAACCTATTGACGGGGGATGTCTGGGCAGACTTCACTCCACTGCGCGGCGGAGTTGCGGGTGATGCGATTCGGCCAATCATTCTAAGGAGCGTCGAGGCTCACCCTCTTTATCGAACGCAAGATGAGATTCTTGATGCGGCTGACGATGAGTTTTTCGAACTAATGGAGGAAGAATGAAACACCGATTATTATGACAAGGCCTTGCTGTTCCGATTTTGCCACGGAACCCTAAGGCTGAAGGAGTCAGTTAGCCCAGCGCGAGGGTTGGTCGCGCCAATCAGCCAAAGGAAACACACATGGAAGATAACAAGAAGGATAGAAAGCCTATCCCCTGGTCTAAGGCCACGGCAGGGATGCGGGAAAATGTGCGTCGGATGCTCAAAGAAGGCCTAACCTTCTCTTGGGCCGATGACCGTCCCGATAAGACCATCAAATACACCGACGAACAGATTGATACTCTGTTTCGCGGGGAAGATTTGCCGCTCAAGTAGAGATAGGTGCCGCCTTGAGCTTTGGAGCCAAAGCTCAAGGCATTGCCCGCCGTAGGCTCCGAGGTTGTTTCGACAAATAAGATCGATTTATTATAAAAAAATGCTATAAAGACAAGGGGGAATTAGAAGTGGAAAAAGATATCGAAAATCTAATAGAGAGGTATGAGTTACGAATGAATAGTGCAAAGTGGAATATGGAAAGGGATATGGTTATTGCATTATCGTTTATCATTCGCGATCTACGGATACTGCTGAGTGGTAGCCGACCCGTGACAGTATGCAGCGTTGAGGAATAGTCCATTAGAGTGATGCCCAAATCTGAGGTGCGGCTTAGTCTTGTTTTCAGATTTGGGCAAAAGATTTTCATTTTTAGCATAGTGTCGATGGCCGAGAAAACTTCCATAAATAAGATCGATTCATTATAGGTAAGTGTAAGGGGCGCAAGATGCCTCCCGAACGCAGCCCATCACGGGCGATACGTGGGACGACCAGTTTCCCCACAATGGAGAATATTATGTCTATTTCGCTGTTTAATGATCAAAAGGTCGAATCTTCCGTTCAGATTATTCGGGAGACGATGAGCGTTTCGCTCAGCGATGATGGGACTCCGATCGTTTCGTTTGCAACGAATCGCGGCAAGGGTTCTGGAGCGCAGTCTATGGCTGTTGCCGATTATGCCGAATACGTTACGGCTCTTGAGGAGGTTGCCAAAAATGGAATCGAGGAACAGGCAGAAGAGAACCTTTCTCCTGCGGATACTGTTCGTCGGACTATCGCTATGGATAACGGCGTGATCACGTTTCGTGTCAAGAGCGGGAAGGGTGCCAAGCCAGCCAAGGTAAACTCGGCGGAGTTTTCCGATGTTGCCCAACTCTTGCGAGGAACCCTTGAGGCGGTCGAGGCGGCAGCGGAACGACTGGCTCCACAGGAGTAGTCAATATTGCCAACCCCTCTTTGCACGTGCAAAGAGGGGTTCTTCCCACCTTGGGGCGGGTTTGCTCGATAAATAAGATCGATTCGTTATAGAAACATGAAAGGAGACGGAATGCCCGTCTTCGGCCAGAGGAGACATTGCCATGCCAGTTAGTACAAGTACAGTTATTGAAGATCTAAAAGATCAAAATAAACAACTAGCAGATCGATTGGTCGCGATGTGCGGTCAGGCAGACGAGGATTGCCCGTCTGAACATAGGACTGAGCATTTTAGAGCAACAATGGCCGATGCTTATGATTACCTGCGAGAGATAGGATACCTAAAGCCAGCAACTCTTGATAAATAAGATCGATTCATTATAGAGATATGAAGGGATAATCCCCTCACTACTACCCTCCAAAGAACGGAAATAAAATGTCACTGTCATCCCTTTCGCCCGAGCAACTCGTTATTCTCTCAAAGGCTTCTGCCAAGGAAGCTAAGAGTGCGACTCCTGCTGCTGGTCTTTATACCGTTGAGCCATTCACCGTTACATTGAGTGGAGAGCTTTTGGTTTCAGAGGACGAACAATATGTTCCCACAACTTCCATTCCGCTTCTCGCCACAATGGTCGTTGCGCTCCATCGTGCAGGGTTTCAGCGTGATGGCATCCGAGATTTGATTATCAAGTCTGCGAAAGATGCCATGAGCAACGGAAGGCCAATCGGCGATGAGCTTGAAACAACCGTAGCCTACATGAAGAATGAGCTAAAGAGCCTGCAACTCGATCTTGCTCAGGGGCTTCCGAATAAGGTTCGAAAGGGTAAGGCTCGTTTGAATCGCGCCGAATGGTCTGCCGAGTAGGGCGGACGCGCCAAGAAGCCGCCCAAAAACGGGCGGCTTCAACGGGGCTTCTTTCATATCCTTTTTCATATCCTTGGGCAAAAACTTTACGCCCTTCTGTATCGTGGCATGAGCGACCAACAAAAGCTCGATAAATAAGATCGATTCATTATAGTAAAGTGAAGGGAAGACAAACAGGCCCGAAAAGGAGAATGAGATTATGCTTACGCGACGACAGTTTTTTGCACGAATGAGGAAGATTGGATATTCTAAGTCGAGACTTCAGTTTGCTCGGAATGGCCTCACCTATGTAAAGGACGACGATGGCGGCCGAATCACCGTTACGATTCCGAAGGGCCATGAAACAACTTTTCATATTATGGGCGATACTCCGAATAGCGGGATCTTCGTCAAGGTGCTTCCTGGCCGTCAGGTAAACTGGGGGATTCCAGTTGACACTGAAGATCTCGGACTTGAGATGTTGGAGGTCTGTCTTGGGCTTTGCTCTGGGGACATTCAGTTGGGCCATGAAAGATATGAAGGAGAATGAGATGAAAATGGATGAGATCACCCATTGGTGCGAAAAAACAGAGGCCGAATCAACCAAAACCGTTTGGCCAGAATATGACGCACAAGGAATCTACCTATGCCGAGTGTGCGAGGACTGCGAAGAGGTCAAGCTCAGTTGTTATCGCCCAGAAATCCTTACAGGCTATGGTCAGGCGGATGTGGACGAGCCTATCGAGGCCGAGAATGATCGCGCACTTTTGAGGGCAATGTCTTAAATACAGGCGTTGAAATAGATTATAATTAAGGAAAAAATAAAATAATAGTACGTTCCGACTGACCTCGGATAGTGGGTGTGGCGAGCTACCCATGAAGAAGCGGGATAGTTTCCGTAAAAAAAGCTGGTATGCCCTGCCATAAGTGGGTCGGTGCGGGTAGCCCCGAAGCCGTTTGGCGTGGAGGTATATTTTATATATTGGTGGAGCAGGTAGTAGAGGCTCGTGCATGGGTGCCTGTGGCGAAGGAATATATAAGAACCGGAGAAACGTCGGCGGCACTACCCACTTTTTATTGCATAAATTGGATAGGTGCATATATTACTATTGCTGGCCTTTGGTCAAGGTAACGCAAAAATTTGTTACCCATCTGCATCACTTTTATATAAAATTAAATTTGCAAATCTACCACTGAGAAGTATGAATATGGAATTATTTACCAGAAACCCGATGGGCGACTCCAAGATTACGGACAGGGGCGTACGCATAGAGGGCGAGTTTGTAGATATTCTGCGAGATTTTATCAAAAAGGTGGAGGCCGATGGGCCAGTAGATCTTCTTGATTTATCCGTAGTTCTGGGTTATTCTATCTCTGATATTATTCACCATGAAATTGTGATGAGGCGATGTGCCCCTGACCCCATAAGGAGAAAAAATGAATAAAGCTTTTTGGATAGTACTTTTTGCTATCTTTACATTTTCCGCAGCAGTAGCCACATATGTGCTGTAATTTAGAAATTGAAGGAGAGTAAATGGAAATTCTTACATTCGGGGAGTGGCTAAAAAATAATGGGTATGCCTTGAACAGGGATACAATAGAGAAGTATTCTTTCCTATATGAAGAATACGTATATGATATTTGCGCGCAGAAAGCGCAAGAAGATCTTGAAAAACTATGCGGCCCCGCGCACTCTCGGGGCAAAAACTTTACACACGCGCGCACTTCTTCCATAAATAAGATCGATTCATTATAGGTCCATGAAAGAGGGCGGACAGATGCTTATTCTAAAACGACGCGGCTGCGAAATATATCAAATGCTTCCAGACGGGACATGGAGGCTTTCAAAGACGTTCTCGACTATTCAAGAGGCAAGAAAGCATATGAAGTCGCGGCCTCAAAACCATACTTTTGACACGCGGCATTCCGGCAACCACAATCAGGAGTTAGAATAATGAGTAACGAACAACCAAAACTATTTAAATGCATGTCGTGTGGATATAAGAAAGTAGATGCTATGGCAAGCCCAAAGAATACAGCACTGTGTATTGACTGCACGGAAGAAGAAAACGACGCTGCCCGCGCCCAACAATGGGACTATATCGAAGGAATAGAACAATGAAAGCCAGATACACCCCAACAGTTCTTGGAGATTAGGCGATGGGGTTTATCCGAAAAATTGTTGGAATGATTTTGCTATTGTTTTCTGCGTTTTTTGCAGTCGGATTGCTTGGGGCAGTGGCGTTGATTTTCAATGGAGAGGCATTGTTTGGAACGGTAGAGCTTATAATTTCCTTTGTTCTTACTTCTGGGTTTTACTCTTTGGCGAAAAAGATTTACCCGAGCAGTTTGAAGATTTTCTGATAATTTATTTATTGGAGCCTTCAAAGAATAGGCGGGCCATCATTGGTCTGCCTTAAATTTTTGTAGATAGGATAAGAGCCGCAACCAGAGAGAGAATTACGGAAAAGGAAACTGCCTCGGCAAGCAGTTGTAATTTTCTTTCTTCGTCCACGATTGAAATTGTACGCATGTGTATGGGCAAAAAATTAACTAAATTTAATTAAAAATAAAGTTATTGAAAATCAAAAGAATAATTCCTATTCAACAATTATTTTTGATTATTTTCCAATCTCGACTTGAAAAAACGAAAGAGTTCGGTATATTTTACTTGACAGGAAGCAAACATATTATATTCAGTATATTGAATAGTGTATACTGCAGTTGGCTTCTTGGCTTCCTATGCTCATTGGGCCCCACTGACGTTGATTTTCAGCTACTTTATTCTCTTTGGATATGGAGCGCTATCTAAAAACAGTAAATAGTTTGCTTGAAACTGGGTTATTCCAAGATCCACCTGGGGAAGATTTCCAACTAAAGATAGTTGGAAGTAATTTTAGTTTATTTTTGGATTATGATTCCGTCCTGTGGTGGGAGAGGTACCGTAGATCAAGCGGAGAGGACGACTATCGAATAGTTTCTTTTGAAAAAGTTTTATCTAATGTCCCTCCCTCGGTCCAAGAGGGGTTATTGTTTCATTTAGATTTTTTCTCCCGAGACTTTGTTTCTTCTCGCAAGTAGAGACTATCAGAACAGCGGGCAAAAATTTGACATCTTTTTCGAAGGTATGGGAGCCTCGATTATATAATCGAAGCCCCCATCTTTGTTTTTGACTATGAAAGTCGGGCCGCCGCCTCTTCTACCGCGCCAACTGTGGAGCGAAGAAGTTCCGTAACTTCGGCAAACTCTGGTGCCGACACCTTTGCGGGCTTCGCACCCTTGCCGCTACGAACTCGGAAGTGAACCATGCCATCAACATTTGTGATGGTGCGCCGAACAGTATCCGCAGGAGAAAGGTTCTCTTCTGCCCGCTCCTCGATTCCATTTTGGGCGACTTCCTCAAGAGCCTCGATGTAGTCGCCGAAGTCCGAAACGGCCATCGACTGTGCTCCAGAACCCTTGCCCCGATTTGTTGCAAACGAAACAATTGGGGTGCCGTCATCGGCAAGCGAAACATTCATCGTTTCGCGAATGATTTGGACGGAAGATTCATCCTTCTGATCATTGAATAGTGAAATACTCATTTTTTCTTTTTCCTATTTTTTGGTTGATGGAGGAAGCCAACTCTCCCTCTCGCTTACCTATAATAAATCGATCTTATTTATGGAACTTCTCCGCCCCGACTCGCCCTCGCCCCCTGCCATATTGGGCAAAAACTTTTCATATCGTTCTAATTTATTCCTTTCCTGTTTTTGACGCTTTTTGCTTTATTTTTGGGCAAAAACTTAACAAGCCTTTCTATCTACCGATGATAGATTTTGATATAAATAATATCGATTTATTATATTTCGGTGAGAGAGGCGAGGTGCTTCGACCAAACCAGAGGTATATTATGATTGATGTTGTTTATGAGGGGAATACGTTTAGGTTTTATCTCGATGGGGGAAGGGCTTTTTGGCTCTGCGTCTCTCGCGGATCTGAAAATCCAAACTCTCAGGCTTTTTCTGGAGAAAATTTGGTGGCCCCTTCGGGGTTCTGGAAGGAGCTAAGAAAGGCCGCAATTGAAAACGGTACTGATGCCGCTTCTTTTCGATCTCCAGTAAAAGAGAAAAAGACCAAAAGAGAAAGAAAAAGAAGTAGGGAGCTTTTGAAAAATGTTATTTCGATTTTCTAATATCATATTAGAAGGTTTTAATATAAATAATCTTAATTTATTATAGCTATTTAACAACAGAGAGGTGTGGCATGGATCGAGAAGAAATGGATCGAGAGATTGAGAGGTTTTTGGCTGGCGGAGGTTCAATCGACGTTCTGCGATATGCCGACAAAAAGGATCAGGCAAGGGCGCGACGGATGCAGTACCATCGGGATCTTTCGGATCGTGGATCTGAAAAGTCCAAGAAGTTTCTGGAGAGTATGCGCGAGCGCGAGAGTACGATGATTTTCTCAAAAACTGATAGGTGGAAGAAGTGAAAAAGATTATCTATTTTGCATTGATATGCGTATGCGCGTATGCTATTTTGGCTTATGCTTTGGATAATCCTCGTGGTGCCGAAAGGTTGCGCGAGGACATCGAAGAGGTGACGGCGAAGGCCGCCGTCGCTGGGGTTGAGGCGGCTGAGTCTGCGCGTGAATATGTAAGCAAAGCAACCGATTAGGAGGTGAGTGATGCCAAACTGGTGTATAAATACTATTGAGATTAACGGTTCAGTCGAAGATATTAAAAGATTTAGAGAATCTATGCGTGGGCGTTCGCCAGCATATAATAAATATCTATCTGAATCTATTGAAAGCGGAACGGAGTTTTGTGAAATTAAAAAAGCTCACTATGCAACGCCTCCCGATAATAATAATCCAATTCAAGATTTTTCTTTGAACGCACTATGTCCCGTCCCAGATGATATTATGAGATTTCCTTATGATTGCAATCAGGCATCTAAGGCGCGAGAGGAGATTGGAGCAGAGCAGGATCATGGCGGCTATACGTGGCAGGTTAATAACTGGGGAGTAAAATGGGATATAGATCCAGAGGTTGACTTTGGGGAGAATTATATTACATTGGAGTTTGATTCACCGTGGGGGCCGCCGCTGGAAGCGGTTGAAAAAATGTCTTCGATGTACAAGGATATGAGTTTTTTGATAACTTACGATGAGTCAGGTTGCGAGCTTCACGGATCAGATCTTTACGAGGGCGGGGTGCATTGTAACCATGAGAATCTAAACCCTATATGCGGAGAATGTGGGGAGAGGCCGCCCGAGTGTGAGTGTGTGCGTTGCGTTCATTGTGATGAAACGGAAGATTGGTGTGAGTGCGAGTCTGAGGGGACTAAATAATGTTGGCTTATACTGTTATTATAAAAATCAGCGAAGAGAGTTATGGGTACGAAAAGTTTTACGGATCAAACGATCGATCGATTGCTTGGGACGAGGCGATACAGAGGTTCGGAGGAAGCGTAACACTTATTGTTCCTGGATTTAATGAGCCGTATTTTAAATGCACAAGGTAGTATTATAATGTTAATGTTCTTTAGCTATATGGTGATATTCTGTATCGGGTGGGTTTTTGGAGCGTATGTGCGTGGAGCTGCATACGATAATCAGCCATGGGAAATTTTCAAATGGAACCGCGATGTTATGGGATATAGGCTGGTTCCGCTCGGCTCCAGTATTTTTACTGGGGAGAAGATTATTATGGGGCTGGAGATGGACACTTCTAAGCTTCCAGAGGACGGACTCAAGTATACGTCTGAGTGAAAAGTTCGATAAATAAGATCGATTTATTATATTATAGTAACAACCAAATGAGGGGGAAACATGGGCGCAGATATGGTGATAGCAGTTTGTGAAGACGTATTTGACTTAAAGCGAGGGCGGGAAGTTATGGATATTCGACTTGAGAATATCCCCGATGGCGTACTCCGTCAGATTGCAGAAAACCACTTTTATAACGAGGAGGATGATATTGTAGAAGATAAGATTAATTCTCTCTCTGAGGGTGATCTTTTTGACCTTGATGACTTGACCGAAAAGGCCATGATCGAATATGCAAGGAAAGGGTTAAGAGAAGCCATTGAGAAGGTCTTTTCTGAAGATTTCTGTGGGCGAGATATTACGCAGCTTGGCTTGAAGGGAACCAGATGGCTACTCTCTGGAGGACTATCGTGGGGCGATGTTCCTACGGAATCATATTCCCTACTGAATATGATTGATGAGTCTGGAGTTTCGGTTGGGCTTGGAGTCTCGGATTTTGATTATGATAATTTTTCTCTCAAAGCATAACAGGGAGGTAGTGTGAAAAAATATAATATGGTTTATCGCGAATATGCGATTAGAGAAAATTCATTTGAAGTAACCGCAGAAAGTGAAGAGGACGCGAGAAGGCAAGCGCATGACACATTTATCGTAAAGGTGGCTAAGGGTGGGGAGTGAAATAGTTGGAACCTATTTTATAGGAGATCAAAAGTATTATCTTTATGGAGTATATGAGGACATGACTCCTGAGGGGGAATATGATTTTTATGATATTTATGACTCTCGAGGAAATTGCTTAAATGAGGGCGATCCATTTTGGGAGATCCTCCCTCCAATGGAGATGCAAGAGTATATTCAATCAATTCCAGCACTTTAGGATTATTATGAAAAAGAATTACTTAATTGATATGGCCTTTTCGGTCGAAACAGAAGCCGAAGAGGATCAGCTAATGTCCAAGGATTTCCTAAGAGTATTAATTGACTCGGCTATGACCCGACTTGTAAGTATCTCAAGAGAGGGAAATACAGAGGCGTTTGGAGTTTGCGATATGTATGAGATTGATCCTCTCGACGGCGTTGGGGATCTGGCTGAATAAAATGTCAGAGAATTATTCAAAAATAGATACAAATATTTTGCCCAAAATTGGCTGAGAGCCGCCAAGGGCTGCCGCGGCAGCTCAAGGGGTATTGGTATGGCGCAAGCCGAAAGACCAAGCGAGAGAGAGCCTGACCCGCTTATCGGTGATAATTGCCCACTCAGGCCCAAGTACCGCGAGGTTACAACGATTGATCAATCGTTGCCGATAGGCATACTTTTTTCATAAATAAGATCGATTTATTATATATCGGTGTAAGAAAACACCAATACAAGGCGAGCCTATCATGGAAAGAAAAGTACACTGGGTATCTATCTCGAGAGATAAAAAGATCGGAAAAGTAATGGCGAGCTATTCGCCATTAGATACCTGTCCTGATTCATGTGGATTTAAGAAAGGCGGCTGCTATGGCTGGGCCTTGTTCTATATTAGAAATTTGGGAGAAAAAATTAGTGATGGTAGGCTGACAATTCGCAGTGTCTTTTCGGCTATGGATAGTAGCCGCCGCAAGGCTCGTATTGCCCGACACAGGGTGGTTGGTGACGTTGTAGGTGATGCAGAAAACACCTATGAGGAGTGCAGATACATTGAGAAAGAGGGTCTAATTAACATTGGCTATACTCACCACTGGAAAGCGGATGAGGCTCAGGTTTTGAAAGATGACTTTAGAGCAAGTTGTAATTCCATTGAAGAGGCAGAGGAGGCGATTAAAATGGGATGGGGAGTCGCCCTATCTGTTTACGGAAGCAGCGTTCCAAAGAGTACTAAGATCGCAGGACAATCGGCCTTTCTATGCCCCGCTCGTAGCGGAGTTTCTGGGAAAAAGGATATCAACTGTGATAGCTGTACGCTATGCAGAATTGACGATAAGACAAAAAACAAGATTGTTATGTTTGAAACCCACGGAGTGCCAGCCACGATTAGTCAGGCAAACGCAAGCGCGGTAAACATGGATAACCTATAACGGGGCGGAAAAGTTCGATAAATAAGATCGATTTATTATATTAAAGCAAATGGAGGAAAGATACATGGAAGCTGACGAAGATATGGAAGCGGGCGAGAGATTGGACGGATTTATGAAGGAACATGGGCTATCGGCAGATATTCTTAATGCCATGTTTCCGCCAGATGAATACAACGACACCGAGACTCTTGAGGAGTTAGAGTCCGAATATGGAATGGATGTTGTAGCTATGGCAAAAAAGATGGCGACGACGATTAATAGTGGCGAGTGCTATTTTACCCATAACTCTGTATCCATTAACACGAACGGGACTTGTCTTCAGGGACACTTGGATGTTTCCTATGAGGATATTGTAAAGGCGTTTGGAGAGCCTGAGAATAGAAATGCGGATAAGTCAGATTGGGAGTGGAGAATCCATTTTTCAAATGATGTTATTGCCACCATTTACAACTGGAAGAACGGCCCCAATTATGGAGTAATGGTTGAGCCAGAAGAAGTATGGGAATGGAACATGGGCGGACATACGCGCGAGGCCGCAGAGATGATCAGGGCAGTATTCCTAACTAATGGCGTACTGATTTAAATCTTTAAAGACTACTTGGGAGGCAGATATGAAAAATTCAATGAGGGTAGAGGTAGAGTGGGATTCTGATGATTTCGTTCCAGAGCAAACCCTGTTCACTATTCCTTCCGATGTATATACGGATGCGGACGGAGAGTGCGCGGAGGAGAGCTTCATTGATGTAATTAATGATTACCTCCACGAAGAGTCTGGGGGAGGGTACGTCCTGTCTTGGGAAGAGGTCTAATTATGAAGAAGATTGTAAGCAACAATAAATGCCCCATTTGTTCCTCCGAAGATATAACGGGTGGCGAAGTTAAATTCGACGAAGTTTATTGTTGGCAGGAAGTTACGTGTGATATGTGTACGTCCACATGGGATGAGATATATCATTTCCAATCTAGGGCTAGCGTTGTAGATAACAGTGGCGGCAAAGAGTATAATAAATATTATGTAGTCACGGTTCCAGAGCTTTATCTGACACAGGCTCGCGTACACGCTTTAAATGAATCGGACGCAATTCAGCAGGTGATAAACGGAAACCTTGAGTGGATGCTTGAAACGCAATCCTTTGAAACAACTATCGAGCCTGAACAGTTTAAGTGGGCAGTGGAGGAAGAGTGATGATTCAGTATGATGTAAAAGAAACAATTTCTATTGACTTCGATGTTGCAATTGAGTCAGATATTAATTCTTGGAACGAATATCTTTGCGAACTTCTAGCGGAGCCGATGCTTCAGGATATCGGATGGCTGATTGTTGGCCTAAATGAAGACGGAGAAGTTATGTTGGAAGTTACAGGTTATGTACAAGAAGAGGGGTGTTAAAATGAGTCTACCAACCTTATATGGAAGATCGACCAATGGTAAAATTAAAGAGTGGAATATCTCGGTCCTTGAAATGGGCGACGGCACCTGCTACGTTGAAACTGAACACGGTTATGTCACAGGCAAAAAGCAGCTTGATTCAAGGCTTATTGCCGAAGGTAAGAATTTGGGACGTGCAAATGAAACGACCATTAGGGAGCAAGCACTCTCTGAGGCTCGATCTGCGTTTGAGCGTAAAAAAGATTCAGGATACGTAGAGGATAAGAGTAACATCCCTAAAGAGTCGGATGGACTGTTTCTTCCTATGCTCGCGCACAGATATGATAAGCACCCAAGTAAAATCAGCTTCCCCTGCTGGGGCCAGCCGAAGCTCGATGGCGTGCGTATGCTTGCGCGAAAAGAGAATGGCGCCGTCACAATGTGGTCTAGGAAGGGGAAATTAATTGATATTCCAGATAAAATTAATGATCAGCTCTGTACATTACTTAGCGATGGAGAGTGCACTGATGGTGAGTTGTATGTTCATGGCTGGACTTTCCAGAGAGTTATCTCTGCTGTAAAGAAGAAGCGTGATGATACCGATCTGCTTGAGTATCACATTTATGACCGCCCCCATGAGGTTGAAACATTTGAGGATAGGTTCGTAAACACGGAGCAGTCTCCACCTTCGCGTATTAAGTTTGTGCAAACGAAGATGCTAAAGACATCCGATGAGCTGGACGAGTATGAGGAGCGCGTGCTTGCGGATGGGTATGAAGGACTGATGGCTCGGAACTGTAATTCTCTTTATAAGTTTAAGAATCGTAGTTACGATCTCATGAAGGTTAAGCGATTCCAAGATGCCGAGTACAAGATCGTAGGGTTTACTGACGGCGATGGTCGTGAGTCTGGATTAATTGTATACAGATGTGTTACTGACTCTGGGTTTGAGTTCGGCGTGCGTCCGCAGGGAACGCACGAAACGCGTGCGCGTGCATTTAAGGATGGCCAAAGCTATATTGGAAAGCATCTGACCGTAAAATTCTTTGAATTAACAGAGGATGGTGTTCCCAGATTCCCTGTTGGAATCTGTGTTAGGGACTATGAATAAAAATCTTCGATAAATAAGATCGACTTATTATAAACAAGTGATAGATATGAAGATCGTCGAAGCCGATCTCGGTCTGGGCGGGTAACTATGAATAATATGACATTATACGAAGGATCATGTCATATTATAATTTCCAATTTGGTTCTGTTCCAAAAGAATGGAATAATAAATGCCCAGATTGTGGCTCGCCAATCAAGTGGGGGCTTCGCTCTGGTGAGCATGGGGCGAAAGCCTCCGTTTTTTGCTCAAACAGCTTGCTCGCATCAAGAGAGATAGTTGCGCCACTGAAGAGCGCAAAGCATTGTTCGTGGGCTGGATACGTAGTTAGGCAAAGGGACGGCGGAGTAAGATTTCGCGACCAGAATGGCCGCTGGCTTTAAGAACTTGTTGGGAAATAAAACTAGAAAACTAAAGCAGCGCGCAGTATAATCTTTACAAACCCATAGCACCTCCGCCCACCGCTTGAGAGTGGCGAGACACGCTAGGGGTACACATGGGTGAGTGGATAATTATTTCTGCTTGCTTTTTATATTAAATATAAGAATGGGGAGTAGTATCGATGGAGTTTTATCAAAAGGTTGCGCTGAGAACCGCGAAAGAGATGGGGAAAATGTTATTGTTCCTGTCTATGATCTTCGGAGGATTGTTTATTTTTGTGTGGGGGGGTAGCTTTTTGGGCTTATCTTCTATTGCGAGCCAGGTGATATACGCTTCGGCTCTTGTGACTGGGCTAATGGCATCCTCGGTCGTCGTGCAGCTTCAATTTGAAGCAGAGCGAGAAGAAAGAAAAAGGGCAAGAGAAGAAAGTTAAATCATTTAGGGTAAGAGATGAATCATATAGGAAGAAAAGTTTACATGATCTGGAAAGGAAACATTCTTTTTGGAACCATTACGGACTCAGAGTGCACCGAGGGGGGCTGGAGGTATCACAAGATCAGATTCTCTAATGGAGAAGTATATCATTCGTCCTTGGCGCATGAGAATCCTAGCTTCGACCCTCTCGATAATTGGATTCGAACTGATAAGGTTCACAAACTAAATCAAGAGGAAATGATTTATCTTATAAAGAAAGCATAAATAATTTTAATTATTAAAGTTTTTAGTAGAATGTCGCACCTTCAACGATCTTAATTAGAAGTTCGACGACATATTACAATAAAATAAATAGGAAATTAAAATGCTAGAAATAATTATGCTACCAACTTTGGCTAGCTTGTGGCTGATGGCTGTCGCCGCAACCGCGACAGTATTTATCGATTAGGAAGTAAGATGCAATCTAAGTTAAATCTAAACCGATGGCCGGAATCTAGAAGCTGCTTGGGGTGCGTCTATTCTATTAGAGCCACAGAGGGGGGGCTTATAGCGTATCTTTGCGAAAAGAAAATTACGTTAGCTCCCGAGTCTGTTTTGTGCAACGAGAGAGAGCCAGAGTACGAAATAGAAGAATTTTTGCCAAATGATCCAATAAATTGGTAAAATACATGGACCACCATCAATTACTGGCATTTTGATGTGGGCTTAAACCTTTTTGGCAAAATCAAATTTGCCTTAAATTAAAAACAGGAGGCCATCTTGGCTACAGTAGAAAGTAAATGGGAAGAGATTAAAACATTGGTTGCGAGCCTCGAGACTGATGTCGTAAAGAATGCAACTGGGAACGCCGCTGCCGGTACTCGGGCCCGAAAGGGACTTCGTCAGCTTAAACGTGAGGCCGGTAATCTAGTAAAGCTCACTCTCGGTAAAGAAGTTTAGTAAAATAAACTCTAAGATTTTAGGCCGCTTCGATTAATTTCGGGGCGGCCTTTTTTATTAATATTCTTGGTAACTATGATTGAACCTTTATAATCATAGGAAAACTATTTTGGATATCTCGGTAAAAATTGAGTCGGCCAAAGGCCAGATGACAATTTATTTTAGCCTAACTGAGGTTAAGAACCAATTTAACACTCTTCTTAATATCGTAAGAGACTTAGAGTTTTCATCAGATAAAGATAATATCAAGGCCACAATTTCTGTTTTGGATGATATTTTAGATCTCTTGGGGACGATGATGCTGGCGGCCGGCGACGAAGAGGGAGTATAATGGAGATAGCATTATGTACAATTTTATCAATTTGGCTTATAGTAGTTGCCTTGCCATTGTTTTCCATCGCAACGAGCGCAAGAAAGTTATCCGATGCGATAGAGGAAGAGAGAAAAAAGAGAGGGAATTATTAGATTTTGATCTTGAGATGGTACGAGGCGGAATGTCTACCGCAAGACTTGAAGAGTACAGGGAAAATCTTTTAAATAGAAATCAAAAATGAAACCACGCGATTGGGAGAAAACATATTGGGAAGATGCCGAAGGAAGCAATAGGGTATCCATTCAGGAGGTCCTATTGAGATTAGAAGGCGAGCCCGCCATCCAGGTGAGGGTAGATGTGCTAACTGGCATCAGGAAGGAGATACCACTTGAGAGGGGCAGAATAGAGACGGCGGATTTGTCTAAACCAATTATTATAGTAAAGAAAGATGGAGACTTTCAATACATCCTTGATGGGAACCACCGACTACAGAGGGCAATAGATAAAAAGAGAACCCATGTTCTTTCCAAGGTCTGGGTAGGAGAGATCTTTTAAATTACAAGATCGGACCACATCTCTAATAGCTTTACGAAGATTGCTGGAGTGGGAACAAGATTGACTGAGAATAAATCAGCAGGATCAATCCATTGATAGTCTGTGCTTTCTGGGTTCAGCTTTATATTTCCAGTCCAATTTTCTGCAACAAATGATAGGATTTCTTTATCGGGGCTTCTTTTTATATTATAAAGAAAAGTTAAATCTTTAATGTCAACATCTAGGTTTACTTCTTCTTTTAATTCTCTAGCCGCAGTTTGTACTGGAGATTCGTTTTGCTCGATCTTTCCGCCTGGCAGCCCCCAGTATCCAGGATAGCTGTCGGCCTTGTCGCTTCGCTTGATAATTAATATTTCTTTTTTATCGTTAAATACAGCGATTGTTGAAGCGTAGTACACGGCATCCTCCTGCTTTAACGGGGAATATTCGGCAGGATGCCGAAATGTGTTGATTGATTTATTGGGCAAAAGTTTGACAATATATTAATAATCAAGATAGAACTGTTAAATAAATATAGAGATAATAAATCTCGGAGGATCTACAATAATGATTAAAGAACTGATTAAGCTAGCGACTCATCTAGATGAGCGAGGCTTGGCAAAAGAAGCGGACTATTTGGACTCTGTGATTAAAAAGATTGCGGCAGATAGAAATTATAAATACGCTATGGACGAATTAGGGTCGAACTCTAAGGGCTACAGCTTAGAACTGGATATGGCAGGATTTGAGGAAGATGTTGACAATGTAGCCCATTGGATTGGCCATTTACAGAACAGCGGTCATCTTAATGTTGATCCAACAATCTCTGAGACAATTCGAAATATATCGATTGAGATTGTTCGAGCGCTGTCCGAAAATCAAAAGAGGCGGCGGGAGCAACATCTTGGCGGACAGACTGAATATGACGATCTGTCTATTGAGTAACTTCTCAATCTTGGCCGGCATTGGGATTGCTCAATAGGGCATCTGTAAGATAGAAGTGTTAAATCTCGGAGGATTTGTTATGAGAAAGATTGCGGCAGATAGAAATTATAGACTGAGGAAGAGCAGTGAGGATTGCTCCGCGAAGGAATCTGCCGCTTGGAATGCAGCTCTTGATAGTGCGCTTGCTATACTTAAAGCTGCAAGGGATCAGGCCATTGAACGCAATACACCATACGTCTCAATTTTCGAGCTTGAAGGCGAGGTCGAAGGGCTTAAGAAGATATAGGTAAAATAAATAAAAGACATGCCAATCGCACCTATCGCAACAAGGAGGATTTATTATGAAAAGATCGATCACTTGGGCAAAAGTTTGACATCTTAAGCAAAGAAAGGCTCCACCGGGGATTAAACCAGTGGAGCCTTAGCTTTATTGAGAGTAGTTACTACTCTTCTTCAGTGTCACTTCCAGTGAGGCGGGCAGCAGCCGCTTCAACCGCCTCAAGGGTAGAGCGAAGAAGATCGGTAACTTCAGAGAACTCTCCGGCGCCAACCTTAGCTGGCTTTGAGCCCTTCCCGCTCTTCACTCGGAATGAGATCACTCCAGAGTCATCAAGGGCGATAGTCTGACGGACAGTCTCCGCAGGAGAGAGGTCTTCAGTTGGAATCTCTTCAATTCCGTTAGAAGCAAAGTGACTAAGAGCCGCGACATACTCGGCGTAATCAGCGACAGCCATAGACTGAGCCCCAGATCCCTTGCCGCGATTTGTGGCAAACGAAACGATGGGGGTCCCATCGTCGCTGAGCGAGACGTTCATCGTCTCGCGAATGGTCTGAACAGAGGAGACATCCTTCTGATCATTGAATAGTGAAATACTCATTTTATTTTCCTTGGTTGTGAGTAGGGCGCAAGAGGCCTTTCCCCTTACACTTTACTATAATAAATCGATCTTATTTATCGAACTTTTCGGCCCGGAGGTTATTGCGCCATTGACACGGCAATGGGTGTTTGGGCAAAAAATTGACTTCCCGTAAAGATATTTTTACACCATATCATCTATAATAATTAAACTATTAGATGCAACGGTATATCAAATAAAGACCATATACTTTGATACTATCTGGTCTAATATTATATCTCTATATGCTTTAAGTTCAAAAAAGATGTGAAGTTGATATTCAAGATATGTCAAAAAATTTTTGGGCAAAAAGTTGACAACTCATTAAAATATTAGATCAGATATTTTTAATATAAATAATCTCGATTTCTTATGTAGCAGTAAGGATAGTTCTATATAATTATATATAGTGTTTAACAAGATAAGATAAACGTTTTATCTGGTTATTCTTTTGCTTAAAATCTAGGAACTTGCTTTGATTATTAATAATGCCAAATAGAACCGCAAAGCGCCACGGAATAAAATATATTTTATATTCCAGTTCTACTGCCAAGATAGCCAAGCTCATGTCTTTTTTCAACTAATAATTGAAGTAGGATGTGAGCTTTTTTCGTCCCATTTTGAGAAGGGCTTATAATCTATTTTATTAAACAAAAGGAAAACAAAATGCTCGACTTATTTGCGGAGACAAAATTTTACTTTGTAAAAACTGATGATAATAAATACTCACTTTTTAGTATTGCGACAGATAAATTAATCCTTGCCGATGTTGAGAAGAGCGATATAGATGAGTTTCTTCAGAATAATAACCCAACTCATCCCAGCCAGCCTGGCGCTCACAGCGCGCCAGGTGGGTCTATATTATTTCCGCTAACACATGATTCTGGAAGTAATTTTTATGATCTGACTTCATCGTCTGGGCTCTTGGCTTATGAGGGCGACTATACGGCATGGAGTGATTTTTTTAATTATGGCTCCATATGGCTTGATTATGAAGATGATATGCTTGAGAAATAGCCAGAACAAGGGGTGAGATAAATTATATAAATATATCCATCTATCGACATGTATAGCTATTTTTATATAATTTAAGTATAACTAAAAAGTTATGATTACTAATATTAAATCTTAATGTATGTACGCGCGCATGGGTATAAAATGAATGATAAAATAAAATTATTGGCAAAAAAACTAAAAGACCTAGGACTCCAAAGTGAGTCTGACGAGATAACAAAACTTGCCGTTGGGTTTCAAGATATATTACAGCAGCACTCAGATGAGCTATTCTATGGGACGGACCGCCAAGGTCCAGCATCCTCTCAGTATGCAAGCTCTACTCCCGCCTCTCGGCCGGGCAATACTCAAAGATATGTTCCCCCAGAGGCGACATCTCCTTGGGCCGGAGGAGCGAGCTCTGTTCGCGGAAGATATGTTCCTCCAGAGGCGACATCTCCTTGGGTGAGACGCCAGAGGGTCAGTCCAAGAAATTATTCCGGAGAATCAATTATAGAAATAAAAGATGGAGTTGATTATAGCGGCCTAGACTCAGATGCAAAGAAGGCGGCAGATATTCTAGCGCTGTTAGCAGAAGAGATGGGGCATCCACCGCTGGTTATGACGTCCGGATTTAGAGGCCCAGGCAGGCAGGCGCGTGCGATGTATAACAATTATAAAAGTAACGGCAACGGAGATGCGCAAAGAGGCAGAGATTATCTAGTAAGATTGTATAGTTCTCAGCCTGATAACGCAAACGCTGTAGCAGACTGCTTTGAGATGGCAACAGATGCCGAATCACTAAGCTGCGCAGAGAGAAGGCTGACTTCTCACCCTATGTCAAATCACGCCCGCGGTATTGCATTTGATCTTAGAAATACCCCCGGAGCCCTTGCGGTCGCAAGAGAGGCTGTAAGTCGCGGATTAATTTCCGGAAGAGTTGGAGATGAAACGGGTGATGCTCGCCCGCACGTGCACATGAAGATTGAATCGGTAAGCCAAGAAGGTCTTGCGTTTTTGGATTCCGGAACTTCAACAACGGCGATCGTTTAATGTTCCAGATAGTCATGGGAAAGGTATTAAATATTATATCTTTTTTAATTGCAATGGTCCTTATGGTGGTGCTGCTTTTTTTATCGGGCCTTGGCTACTGCGTTCGCAAGCTTATAGAATTAAATATCAAAGCCAGCGAAAAGATAATAGGCCTTCTTGACAAGGTTAAGAAGATTTTGGGAATAAATCTTTAGTATTTAATAATGTCCCCATTATCTTCAAAAGTTTTTAAGACCGGATTATTCTCTCCCATTTCGCTTGAAAGAGGAGAGTTTATACTTAAGGGTACAGAGTTTGTTTTAAATATAAACGCCCTCGGCCCACAGTGGAGAGTTAAGACTATTGTATCGGTAGTTCCATCCGGAAGGTCTTTGACCGGCACCATATCCCCGGTCACCGACAATCATAAAGAAATATTCTATAAGCAAGTATCATCAGATTATATATTAGATAATTGCCCGAAAGAAATCGCCGGAAAATTACTGTTCCATTTGGATTTTTTATTTTAAAAATAAACTATTAATAATCAACATTGAAATGTATTTATAGGGAGAGTTGTAAAATGAAAAAGATATCACAAAGAAGCAATCTCAAGAGGATAGCGAGTATCAATAATTATAATTTAAATAAAATTGCAGAGTCGAAAGACACCACATGGCCAGAGAGAATAGGCTCCCTGACCCTGGTGGAATCAACCGATGAAAAGATTATTTATAATGGAAGTGAACTCGATGGAGCGGATTTATTTAAATATGAGATAACTCCGGCAGCGGAGCTTCGATATGATGATAGCGTCGGGTTTAATATAGTTCTATTTGACGATAAGTCAGGGCCGGATGGGGACGTGGTGTATAACACCGCACCCGCGCAAGTGGGCGCGCACTCTATGAGTGGCGTTATAAGCTTCCTATTTGAGGAGCATGGGTCCCGGGAAGAGAATGAAGAAAGGCGCTGGAACTCTGATGATCGAGCTCACAGTCAGGCTCAATTCGCAGAAGAAGGATTAAAAAGTTTTGTCAATGAGATGGCACATGAAATCCATTCGCGCATGGCTAGGGGAAATGATTACTATAGGTATTTTATCGAAAAGAATGTAGCAAAGGCGTTAACCGCCACCGCTCTGGATCAGTTTAATCTTTATAAGAACATGCGAGATGAAGAATTAGAAGAGATGGAGAGTGCAAATGATTAAAGAATTAATAAAATTAGCTACTCATCTGGATGAAAGAGGCTTGGCAAAAGAAGCAGACTATTTGGATACGGTTATTAAGCGGGCTTCTCTGGGTGTTGATAACGAAACCATTCACACTCTGACAAGAAATACTGGCGATAATTATATTGAGCAATTTGAAGGTGCTCTGGCTAATATCTTGGGAGATCTGGTTCCGGGCCTATCACAAGAGGATTTGACCTATGTTCTGAGAAACTCAGGAGAGCATCAAAGAACTCTTAAAAGTCTAGTCGATCGCAGCTACTCTGTTGAAGGCGCGGGCAAAGAGTTTTTGACTAATATGGTGAATATGATGGAGAGATTCCGAGATGAAGAGGGCCGTAACGCCCCCCACGATCTTGATAATCGCGAGAAGCAGACCGCTGAAGAGTATGTTGCTGAGATGGGAGAGGGCGACCATCAAGACGAATTTTTTATGCAGAATTATGAGCGATAACAAGTGGCCCCATCAGGAAGATGAAGCAGCCTCGTAATAATTAAGAAGGATAAAGAATAATGATTAAGGAATTAATAAAGATAGCATCAGATAGAAATTATAGTAATCTTATAAAAGAAGCACAAAGTAATAATTTAATTTATGTTGTTGTCGCAGCACATAGAAGCTTGGGAGAGGATAGCTTTAGCACCACGGGAGTGGAGGGGGCATATAGCTCTAGAGCCAAAGCGGAAGAGGCTATTAGTAATTATAAATCTTGGAACAATGAATCAGTAAAAGAAGAATACAAAGAAACTTGGGCGGAAGATACCGCCTCGGAAGGCCAGCCGCACGGCGCCTCATTTGATATAGTTGAGCTCTCATTGGATTCGCCGCTGGATGGTCACTCGGCTGAAATGAATACTCCAGAGATGCAAGTAATTTAAATAATTAGAAAATGATAATTTATGATTTAGCTAACTACAGAGAGATAAACAAAACTCTCGGAGGAGAGGCGAAAGTAATTCTGGGACCCAGAACCACGATCTCAACATCCTCTTTTGTCCCAAGCTCTAAAGTCTTCTTATGGGAAACGACACCGAATGCAAAAGAAGATGCACGATTAATAATTGGAGACTATTGCTCGATAGCAACCAACTGCATATTTTTCTTGGGCGGAAATCATATCGCCGAACGTACATCAACATACCTTCACTATGATATAGAAGAGCCGGGAATCATATCAAATGGTGACATTACAATCGGAAACGATGTGTGGATTGGGTTTGGAGCAACTGTAATGTCGGGAGTAACCATCGGGGATGGAGCGGTCATTGCTGCCAATGCAAACGTCGTAAAAGATGTGGAGCCATATGCTATCGTCGGAGGGAACCCGGCCAAGCAAATAAGGAAAAGATTTAGCGATGAAGACATTGAGTTTCTACTTAAATTAAAATGGTGGGAATGGCCCGACGACAAGATAGAAGAAAACAAAGAAGTTCTATTCTCAGGGAAGTTTGATAGAGCAAGTTTTAACTATTAATATTCAACGTTGAAATGTATTCTTAAGGAAAATGGAACAATGATTAAAGAATTAATAAAATTAGCAAACGAATTGGACAGCAGAGGCCTTGTGAAAGAGGCGGACTATCTAGATTCTATTATAAAGAAGGAGGCAATAGCCCCGATTATGATCGCACTATGTTTTGCTGTTGCCGCAACAGGAGCCTCTGGGTGTAAGCCGGTATCTAAAGATGATCTATCTTCGGAGACAAATGGCGAAATAGATTTTGAATTTATTTATGATGATTCTGGTGCCGCCATAGATGTGAATCCGGTGTGCAACGGCGATGTTAATAATCACTCATGTGCAGAGAAGAGCGAAGAAGGAAACCAAATTATACTATCATGGAAATGTAAGAATTATGAATTCCTACGAGATGCAATGCATATGGACACGGGAGATACCGGGATGCTTAGTGTTGAGCTAACTTGGGAGCTGGACAATGATGGGCGGATATCCAGGGAGAATATCGTGTCGGGACATATTAAAAGCTGTTAGGATTAAACAAGGATTAAACAATGATTAAAGAATTAATAAAATTAGCAACTCACTTAGATAGCAAGGGTCTTTCGAAAGAAGCAGACTATCTAGATTCTATTATAAAGAAGGCGACAGAGAAAGAAGAAGACGAGCGCATGGACCCAGCAGCTCGTCTAAAGGAATTAACAAAAGAAATGAAAGAGGCTAGGGACCCCGACGATATGATCAGGATAGCTCAATCGATGGCAAGAATCAAAGATATTTATGAAGAGGCATATTACGATTACGTCGAGAACCTGTCAGGCTACGAGGAGCGCGAGTATTGGGAGGGGGAGAGGCAGCAAGATCTAATTGATCTGAGAAATTTTGAACGATAATATAATCCAGCGACCCCACAATAAATAAATAAATTATCCCAGTTGTTGAATAGGATAATAAAAAGGATAACCCCCAGCCCAATACCTCTATAGGAGAATACAATAAAAGAAAAGCTATCCATAGTCCTTTGGATTCTTTTTATCCTTATAGGGTAGAGAACATAAAGAAGAATAAAGATAATAAATCCATAGGGGGTAGAGAGGCCTTTATTCCCACAGGGGAGTCTTTTTATTCCTGAGAGAGAGAAGGTCTTTTTTCTGAGAGCGAGGAGGTCTTTTTTCTGGGGCGCAGAGAAGCTTATTTCGCGGCAGTTTTTTTTGGGGTTTTCTGGGAAAAAGCAGATAAAGCACGTAGGGTGGTTGCCCAATTTGCTCAATTTTTTATGTTTTTTATATAAGAACGGCACCCCCTAAAAATTTCCTATAATTTTTTTTTAAAGTTTTTTATATAAATTTTTCTGCTCGCTTAAAATTTTGTCGTCAGAGCTCACCGGAAAAAGCCGGACTGTATGATGAGGGGTTTAAAAAGATAATAAACTAGGAGCCCACGGATTCCAAAGAGCCCAAGCCCCCAGAGGTTACATGGTGGGCCAAATAAGATAAGTTTATAATAAAAGAGCCTCCGGCTCTTTCGTATAAATATAAAGTCTGGCCCGCTATATGGTATGGGATTATATTTTATAGAACTTCGGGGTCCGTGGGTTTTTATAACGAAAGAAAACCAACCAAAGACAACAGAACAAATCAAGCCGAGATTTCTGAATATTAAAAATAAATAAAAATAAAAAATTCCCGAAAAACAAAGCTACTAATAAATTGATAGTCAATGTACAAAGTACGGGCAGAAACCAAAAGTATTTTTAGGAAAGACGAAAGATGTCAAATGAAAAAATAGAAATCGAAGACAACAGAGAAGCGATAACAGACGAGGACACCGTAATCGAAGGGGATATGGAGTTCTCTAAGATTATTGATATGGCCGACTTTCAGGAGCTTGTTACCGGGCTTCAGAGCGGAGTTAAATCCTTGAAAAGTTCGCTCGAAGAAGCCGAGGCTGAAGCCCGCGAGCACGAAGAGGATCCCTTTGAGATATTGGATCATATGATATCTATCGGGAAGGAAAAGCTTCAAGGCATGGAGGATCAACTATCTACTATGTTTGATATATACCTTGGCGTTGGAGCCGAAACAGTATCTCGAAGTGACCAAGATTTCGCGCCAAAAGATGATGTCACTCACCCAGCATGGGGACTCTCTGATGAGAGAGATGACCTGGCTCGGTTAACTCCTGCTTATAACCCTATCGCGCAAGCCTCTGTTGTTTTGACGGGGCTATCAAAAATCGCCACAGAGCTGGATCAAAAGTCTTTAACGAAAGAGGCTGACATTCTCGATGAAATTATCGAGAACCTTGCCCGAAGAGGCAGCTAACATGAAAGAGAAAGACGAGGCGGCATTATCCGCGTTGCGCCGGTGGCTGCTTAAAGGCAACTACTCTGAGTTTAAAAAGGTCGCCTCATTACTAAAGACATCCAGTATGGATGTTCGAAGGGCGAATGCCGAGTGGAAAGATGTTCTCAATGAGTGCTGGAAGTGCGAGAGAGCCAAGGATGATATAGAGTTTGTCTCCGACGGCAAGAGCGACGACCCATGGATAGAAGAAAACGCCGAAAGATTTGCGGAGCTAAAGAATAAATTCTATGGAAAGAACCCTATTGACCTCTGCGACCTAAAGCACGATCAAGTTATCGACGGCATGGGAATGCACATCGGAAGCGAGTTGGCAGAGGATTATGTTAATTTGTCAAATCGGAACGCCAGAAAGTTATTTAATATTCTTGGATTTTACATTGACGAACATGTTTTAGAGATACCGGCAGAAGATGTCTCAAATGTTATTCGAAAAATAAACAGGCTATTAAACCTCCCGGACGAAATTGCAAAACACGTTGTTCCTCCATCAGACACAAGGCGCGAATCGCGAGTGATGAAAGAGAGGGATGACGGCACGTTTGATATAAGCGTGCAAAGGGGAGCGAGAATGATTGATTCTGGACTTTCCGACGAATATCTGAGCGACAGGCTTCACTCGATTCGAGAGATATTCATAGCAGCCGCCGACAAAGATGATGGCGTTATAGTTATTTAATGGAGAACTAAAATGATAAAAGAACTAATTAAAATTGCAAACACATTGGACGGAAGAGGTCTTGTAAAAGAGGCTGATGCTTTGGACCGAGTTGTCAGGCTTGCGTCCGACTCTCAAGACCTTGTATTGTCAGTGGGAGGCGCGGAAGTTTATTATAACGCCGAATGGAAAGAGTACCGCGTTATTCCTCCGGATTCAATTGGAACCGATGACCATTATCACACAGGAGATAAGGAGGATGCTATCGCAACGGCAAAGATCATGGCGGGAACCGAAGAAGAACCGCATAGCCCAGATGATGAAGAGTCAATTACATTGGAAGAAAGAAAAAAGAATGCAGTAATAGAGCTTGGCGCTGGCCCTGAGGCTTCGGAGCTAATTGAGAGCTTGTTTTGGCACGCTAGAACCGAGACTCCATGGGACTTGTGGGACGGGAAAGAAGAGGTAATCTATTTGGATGGTGACCGGCTCAACTTTGTATTTGATAACGGAGCCACTGATCCTCAGCAGTTTGAGGAGTATGATGCAACAAGTTATTTTTCTGACCTGATTACTGCCGCTCTGACTGATGACGTAGAGACAGGGGATAAAGATATGGATATCGATACTGTCGTTGAGCAAATAATGGATGAAATCTCCTAGAGGATAATAATATGTTAGACAAGCTAATTAGGTTGGCAAATGAGCTAGATAAGCTGGGACTTGAGTCTGGTGCAAATGAAATAGATAATATCATTATAAATTGCGCTGGTATGTTCGACTTCTTTAAAAGAGAAAAAGAAATGTCCCCGGAGATACGAAGCGCCGTAGAAAAGTTCTTCAATAAAATTAATAAAGATAGCCGTGATGCTCTCGGAGAGCTGGTCGAGATAAAGGCCGAGAAAGAAGATGGGCTGGTCATCTATCATGCTATGGGTGTGGATAACACATTAAACTGCTGGATTGTCACCCCGGAGGATAACGAAAGGCACAATGAAAGACTCGGAGCGGATATTCCACATGCCGCTTGGGATCATGGGATGCCAATAGAAGGATCTGATAATAGGATCTATGGGGAATGGTAGGCCATCTTCCGTAGATCTTCACGGGGTTCGTCACTGCGATGTCTATAAGGCTATAGAGTCGTTTCTCTTGAAGAACGATTGGGCTTTGCCGTTCGAGGTAATAACAGGTAAATCGATTGATATGCAGAGAGAGGTTTTTGCCGCCCTGGAAGAGTTGGGGCTGGAGGGTTCCGTTCGAAGCGATTATAACTGGGGAGTAATGACCGTAACCGATCTTCAGAGGCGCTAAGTATGAGTAAGTTCTCAACGCTATGGGATGATATATTCGATTCTATAATGATTCCCATGACGTATCTCTTGGTAGCGCCACTACTAATTTTGTTATTAATAACGTGGTCGGTTCAGTTCGCGGTTCGGACAGTTAATTTGAATATTATTAGGATAAATAACAGTGAGAGTAGAAAAGAAAGTAGAAAATGATTTCTTTATTCACTTTGCTGATAGAGAAATTGCAAAGAAGATTGTATCGGAAAGAAGGCTGTCCGTTGAGCGTGGGTACTCTAACTTTGCAGTGTCCGGAGTCTGGGGGGTTTATCTTCCGCAAGTGCAACATACCCATATAGATAGCGATGACATCGTAGCTGTAATGTTTCGAACGGATACAGTCCCAAGCAAAGGCTTCGTAGAGGAAGTTACTTGGGACGGGGACGTAAATCTAATTGGCCCAAAGATTATAGAATTAGATGAAGCGGAGGCGGTCCTAAGGAACACTCCCGAGTCGATGGAAGAAGCGGACAAAGAAGCATCTAGTGGCCCAGAGTTTGATTCGCTATGGATATCATATGACCCTCAAGACAAAAGCAACAGAGAAGCTTCAATAAAGTATTTTATGAAGCTATCATCTCATTGTTTTAATGAAAATCAATCAATTAAGATTATTTCGGAACCCTCTGGTGTTAGTGCATTTGGTGATGATAATCATCATCATACCGTGGAGCAGAAAAAGGTATTGTGCCGACCGCACCGCAGAGAGCTAAAGGTGGCAGCACTATGGAGGGCGGCATCTCTTGAGTATGGGGACGAGTCTAGGGCGGATACTCCCGAAAGTTTATACAACTTATTCGGACTCTCAGCAGACATCAGAAGTAGAATCCATAGGCTCGAAGAACTAAATCAACTATCAATGGATGCTTACGAGGACGGCTCGCCAAACGCAGAGGCGTTGGATGTTGAATATGCAGAGGCAGAAGAAGAGCTTGGAAGCATGATGGCAGAAGTGGGATTTCAAGGGGAGAGCAACACGGGAGGCTCTGATGTGGAACACCAGCATCAATCCAGAGACTTGAATGAATTAATGTTAGAATTTTCAAAGATGCACTTTGAATACCTTATGGGGCAATCGGAGCATAGAGGTAGGAGCTATTTATATGAAGACGCTCATGATAGTGGAGCCACTGGGCTTGCGCTAAGGTTAAGGCACTTAGCTAAAAGTTATGGATATTCAAATGGATATTTAAAGGAGGGCATTACAGACGAGCAGCTATTATCTGCCGCTAAAGACTCTTATGACGTCACTCGCGAAAGAAGGGAGAGATATAAGGATAGTTTTCTAACTGGGTATAAGATAGTCGGAAGGGATAAGCGTGGATTATTCTCCTTGCAGAATCCCGAGATACGATACCCATACAGTGGTGGCAGGAATGATAATATGATTTCACACCCGAACGGGGTCTATATTGGAACCTCAGAGGAGTTTGTGGTTGATTATTACTCAGGACTTACGGATTCCGAGGAGGCCATCCTTAAGTTAAAGTATAAACCGGAAGATATAATATCCGGAAACCCGGAGGAAGAAGGCGAGGTGAAAGTCTCGACCGCTATAATTAATGATATTAAAATGGAGCATCGAAATGAGTGGAGCATTTCGCACGAGGAGCTGTTAGATGAATAAAGCCGCAAGAACATTAATTAAATACCTTGACTCTAAAGGATTATTTGTTGCCTCTTCTGCGGCTTATGGTCTTTTCTCCTACGCAGGAATAGAAGACCATAGGGAAAAAATAGATGCGGCAGGTAGAGATAGAGAGGATCCGTTTGCAAAATGGTTCGATGGAAAAGAAAGAATATATCTGCAATATGAAGAAGATAGCTCAACGGATGAAGAAAAAGAAAAATCCCTAAGAGAAGAGTTTAAAACTATCCTTGGTTGGATAGATGCCTATACCGGAGAGTCATCCGATGAAGCATCCCTGCTTTACGGACGTCTGAGCTCCGGCAGACGCCTCGGAGAAAAGTTCTTCTATCAAGTCCTAAGGAAAGAGTTAGAAGAGCTTCACGCCCAGCACAGCGGCTCTTTAACGGAAGATAAAAGAAACTTTGTGTCCACCATTTCAAATCAATGGGGGGATAAGGGAATTAGAAATAAACATTTATCTTTATTAAAAGAGACATACAACAATCTGCAAAGAACCATGACCGAACAGGGAAACCCCTTGGGGATATCTTTGGATGATATTTATAGAAGATTCTTGAATGAATTTAAAAAGAACGGAAACGAAGATAGAATAAAAGAAATAGCCGCAGGGATATATAATGACCCGGCATCATGGAGAACCCCCGCCACCGAGCCCTCGATGTCTCAGGAGGCTTTTGTTTCTTTTTTCCTGGACGCCTACATAAGAAGAGTGCTCGGCGGCCCCGAGGACCAACTGGGGGCCGCAATAGAAGATAATAAACTAATTCGCGAGGAAGGACTTGATAAGTATTCATTAATTGTAAACATTAATAATGTAGTTTATGAAGTTAAAACTACAATGAGTGATTATTTAAATTCTCCCATAAGAGGAAACTTAGCCAATAAAGATTATTTAGTTGTTATATCTAAAGACCCAACGGATATAGCGGGGATGTCCACGGGCAAGAGATGGACCTCCTGCATGAATCTGGACGGGGGAGGCTTTAGCCGGGGAGTATATTGTGAGATAAGAGAGGGCGGCTTTATTGCATATCTAATTAACAAAGAAGATAAAGAAGTAGAGAACCCGTTAGCCAGATATAGAATAAGAAGATTTGATTCCGCAAGAACAAAAGAAGCCGTTGCCATAATGGAAGATGAATTATATTCTGATGGCACAGAGTATCCAGGATTCGAAAGGATAGTGCAGGAATGGCTCGATAGCAAGCAGGGAAAGCTTCCGCTCGGGACATACTTCTTAAGAGGCGGCGGTTATTCGGATACTTTCGATGATGACTCCAAGATTCACACAATAGACGAAACATCGGGGGCAGGAGGAACGATATCTGGACTATCTAAAATAGTTTTAAATCCCGAGATGATAGAGAAAGAAGATACATATACAGTTATAGATGATCTCTACAACGAGCATAGTGAGATTTTCACAGATGGCGACGATGATTATTACGGAGATAAAATAACCACACCGCACCTCGGAGGTAATGGAATTATATTTTATTCAAGAGATGAGGCAGAACAGTGGATAAAATATGAATCAAACTACTGGCGCGAGGAGCTACATGAATTCATCTGGAGGGTTGGTGACTATAGTTACGAATTAGCTTCAGAATATGATATTAAAAAAAACGAATGTGGGTTCAAAATTGAAGAAGATGACTTCGGGGCAAACAAGGCTTTAACTTCCGAAGGAGAAGATTTATTAGAATTCGCATCGGGAGATAGAAAAAGGTATTCTGTACTTCATACGACAAAGGAAGAGCAGATCAGGGATGCTCTTAATAATATTAAGAGCTCTTTAATCACCAAGATAAACGGAGAGGTTCTTCATAATAGATTCGATCCATCAAACGTGAGTGATGAATTATTTAAAGAGCTATATGATTACGCAGGAATATTTAAAGGAAACTATAGGTTGATCCAACTGGCTAAAATTTTCCCAGAGAGGTTTACAGAGGAGGAGTTAAGCAATCTTTTGGCAACCTCAAGAGCTTCGAATGAGGTCGAACTAGATAGGATGGCGGAGGCATATTCCAATATGAAGGACTCTCCCCGAAAGAGAGAACTAAGAGAAACCTTGATATCTTCAGTTTTGGAAAAACTAGATTATGAAAGACTAAGGGATGGGTTCGAAAGAGAAAACAGAACAGAGGGAGCTATTCGCAGAAAAGATGGAACTTATGGAAGATTCAAAACCATTTACAAGAGAAGGCTGGATCGATCAATACTTGGCTATTTAAACGAAGCGAGTCCCCTAAGAAATAATATTTCGGACAAGCTAATAGACAACTTTAGGATGGCAGACAAAGAGCTTAAAGGGTACACAAGCGGAGCAGATCTAAAGAAGTTAGAGTTAGAAGAATCGAGCGCCCCAAGTTCGACAAACTCTTTGGCCGAAGATCCTCTAACACCTCGGGGCGCAGGGGATCTTAAGAAAGATATGGTGCATAATCTTTATCTAATCAAGGCGCATAACCCAAGGACTATATCCTTTTACAAAGAGGAGATGAAGAAAGTAACCGTAAAAGATAGAAATGATATCTCTAGAAATACTTCTCCAATATCAGCGAGAGATTGGATTCACTATGCAGGGTCAACAGGTATATCTGGCGCACCATTAATTCCGGAGCTAGAAAGATTATTTAATGAGTCTCAGGCGATAGATGTAGTATTCCGGGATTCAAAGGTGCTATCTCGAGAGAAGAGGGAGTTCGGCAACTTAATCTTATGGGCAGTTAGGGCAATCCGAGAGGGAAGTTAAGATATCTCAAAGAAATGCAGTAATATTATAGTTATAGTGCAAGACTCTGCAGACTACGCGAGCAAAAATAAAAATCGAAAGAACAAACAACATAAAGAACAAACCAACCCGGAGTTATATTGAGTACCGATAGAAAAATAAGGATAGCATTTTATAAGGGATCTGGATTGCTTCGAGATAAGTTTATAAGAAAATACACAAAGAGCAAGTATAGTCACACTGAGTTGGTGCTACCGGATGGAAGCTGGATTGGTATTCGTCCGCCGTTTTATAGTGATGTGCGCCTAAGGCCGACGACAAAGGGCGCTAAGGAGCTTAGAGATTGGGACTTTATAGATCTCACTATTAGCGAGCAGCAGTTTCATAATATAATGAAGTTCTTTTATGCGACCGAAGCTCAAGGTTACGACTGGGTTGGAATGGTTCTGTCTCACATCACTAAGTTCAAAGTAAAGAGAACGAAGAAGTGGTATTGCAGTGAGTGGGTGGCGTATGCTCTTGAGGCTTCTGGGGTTGTAAGTTGGGATACATTTGGATTGTATGATTGCCGCGAAATGCCTCCGGGGAAACTATACGAGCTACTGAATGATAAAAATAAAAATCGAAAGAACAAACAACATAAAATAACTAACTTTGCATCGAAAAGAGTAAGCGGATTATTCTGCAAGGCCGTTGGGTCAAAAAATAAATCGCGATGACAAAAACAAAAACCAATAAATCTTCTATGAATAATTAGGACTTGGTTGAGTTAATTTGGTTAAACTATGCGCGATAATATTTTGAAATCCCTGCGGGCGTTGGCGACGAACTTGGAGGGCAAGGGACTGTTCCCTGAGGCCTCCACTGTTCTTCTTCTGACTGCATCCGGATCTGCTAAGATAAAATTCCCTCAGGTCTTTCGGGTATGGCTAAAGAGAAAGCTTGTTTCTTTGGGTCAAATTGACCCAAGGCTAACTCCCGCGATACAGATGCAAAATGTAAATAGGCGATTAAGAGATTACCCAAGAGAGTATTTGAGATATTTTAATGAGTGGAAGGGGCTATCATCCCCACCTGAGCGGTCCGTGACTCAGTTGATTACAAGCGAAGGGCCATCTATTGCCCCCTCTCCGTTTCGGAGTAATATGGATTACGGAGAAAGGCAACTAAGCTTATTTGACAGGAAAGGATATAATATGATTAAAGAATTAATTAAGATAGCAAATGAATTAGACGAAAGAGGCCTCGTTAAAGAGGCTGATGATTTGGATAATATTGCTTCAGATATGGAATTATTAAAAAAAGCCGCTATACGGTACGGTGATTGGGGAGACTGGCTTGTTCATGATGCAGAGGGAGAGGCCGCACTAGACGAGCAAGGAAGGGTAGAGATAGATTTTAATAATACAGAAAATTCTGTAGTGGCCGAACTCGAGAACGCAAAGAATGGCCCTTGGCGCTACGGCGGTGACGAGTCTCCTGAGAGAAGGAGGGACAGTGTTGCTCAGTCAATAAATAGCTTCTTAGAGATTTTTTCTTACCGTGAATCTAATTATAAAAATGCCTCGAACAAAAGCGAGGTTATTGAGTATTTGTACAACGCTTTGAATGAGTTGATTTTAGAAGCCGAGTCATCAGAGCCTCCAACGGAGGGCGGGGTAAGCGCCGCAGGATACTTTGAGAGCCGTCGAAATGCAAGTATTTTTCAATCAAAATCAAATGACATGGCTGCGGAAGCCCGCAGTATTGAGTATCAAGTTAAATCAATGATTAAACATTATGGCAGCGAGATCGACGTTAAGGCTACCTCGATTACTGATGGCACCGCTCTTTTGCACATATATGCCAATGGTGACTTTGGCGCTGGAATGAGGGATAAGGTTATAGACAAACTGGAAGGAATGGGGTTTGTTTTTGAGGACTCTCTCCCGGCAGGTCATACAGGGTATGGTAATAACCTTTATTTTGGTGAGGCATAGTTTTAAATGTTAAAAGAATTAATTAAGATAGCGAATGAATTAGACGAAAGAGGTCTGGTAGAAGAGTCGAGTACTCTCGACCGGGTTATCGAGGACGTAGCAAGCTCAGAGGGGTATTCGGAAGACGTCAGTGATAGACTCCCGGAGGATGCCAATGAAGAGGAGTCAAAAGCATTCTGGAAGAATTTTGCTATTGAGAATTTCGTCCTCATGTCTGAGTGGGGCAACTATGAAGATCTCACTGATCTTTGGCAGTCACCAGATCTTGAGATCGTAGAGTACTTTGATGGAGTTTTCGAGCGGGCAGACATGGCTACCGGAGACAACGGCATAAGCCGTGAGCTTGGCTACGCCATTGTTGATGGAATAATAGCGGAGGCTATTGATCGAAAGGGAGAGGATATAGAGGACCCTTTAAAGTGGATGGCGACTAAATTTGAGGAATACATGAATATGATTGAATTTCAACGAATTGAGGTTCTGCCCGCGCTTCATAATAGAGAGCTAAAAGATTATGACAGTCAAGAATGAAGAAGAGCCGCTAAGAAGGATAAAAGACTTTAAGCCTATATTTATTGAAAATAGCTTCGTTCCGAGGCTGCTATCTAAAATATCTCCAATAGAAATTAGCGCAATAAGTATTCTATTCTTAGTGTTCTGCAGAGAGACTGCACCTCCAGAGATGAAAGTCCATGAAACAATTCATTACCAGCAGTGGATAGAACTCCTGTTCGTTGGATTCCCCGTACTGTACGCATTCTTTTGGGTAAGAAATCTTTTTCGCGGAATGAATCCTATGGATGCTTATTTTCAAATTCCATTTGAAATTGAAGCGTACAAACATGAAAACAACCCAGATTATCTAAAGACCAGAAAAAGCTATGTCTGGTGGAAGGAGGCATAGATGGCAAACAAGGTAGCTTGGATTTCAGACATAACAACGCAGAAAAAGCCATGGGGAGAGGTTTCTCCATGGAATAGCGTTGGACACTCTTGCAACAAGATCTTAAAGATTAACAAGGGCCACCGAACATCTCTAAAGAAATACTCCATAAAAGATGAAACATTTTACCTGCTATCCGGAAGATTGCTGGTAGTATATGGAGATGACCGCTCCATTGATATCTCTGATATGAACACTGGAGAGTTATTAGAGGGACAGGTTCTTACGGTTCCATCGGGCTGTCCATATAGATTGGAGGCTATTGTGGATTCGGTCATAATAGAATCATCAAATAACAATCAGTCTGAAGTAGAGATTATAGAAGATGACTATAGTAGGCGACAAAAAAACATATAGGCCGTTGCCCTCAGAGGTAACCATCTCAACATCAGGAATAGAGGGGCTTGGCTTGTTTGCAAAAGTAGACATACTTTCAGGGCATGAGTTCGGAATAACACATGTAAGAGATGACGAGTTTGATGACAGTTTCATTAGAACCCCCCTAGGGGGGTTCTTTAATCATTCAGATGAGCCAAACTGTGAGGCATATAAATGTGGAAGGTTTATAAAGTTAAGGGCAATAAAGAATATTCCAAAAGGAAGTGAGCTAACTGCCTCCTATTGGCTATCATGTTATAGTCATTTCCACAGTGTTTGAATCATTATTATAACTACAGAAAGAAAAAGACACAATACTGTTTTTGATGTAATCTGTTCGTTCATTATAAAATGAGTCATCAGCGCGAACACTATCGTCGCTGTTCCGAATCCAATAAATCTTGCTGCCCATAGCTCTCCAGTTGTCTCTACTGCATACTTCCATCCGTAATAAAAGCACAGGGAAGCAGGAAAGCAGGCCACGGATATAGCCAAGATGGGCCTAGCTTTCCACCAGGTAGAGATAAACTGAGAATTGGAGCATAACCACGTTACTATGTTTCCAAGCGCTATGAGGCTAATTGCGGCCATTAGCTTTGATTGCATTGTGTCTCCATATTTTAGTCATTAAAAATTAATAAAGTTTGATATAAAATTTTGATATAAATAATCTCGATTTATTATTGGGATATGAGAGCGCAGAAGATCGCTCCAAACTTTTCGTTGGCACCATGCCCGAATGTGATTAAGCTGTATGGGTCGCCCAAGAAGGGGCGGCGTATATTTTGGAGAATAATAAATGGCTAAATTCGTACCAGTAACAATGAGATCAAACCTTATCGGAGAGGCGACAAACAGAGTTGTGTATTACGCTGTTAATCGAATCATTAAAATTGAGGAAGATCCTCATGGCGGATCAATCTTGACAGTTACCGCAGAGGACAATAGCGGCGGGACCATGACAATTAACTCCACTGATTCTCTTATTACAATTTTATCTTCCGCGTCAGTAGTCAACGAATAAATAAGCGCTTTTAATTCAGGCCCATAACTCAATTGGTCAGAGTGCTTCTCTCATAAGGAAGATGTTCTCGGTTCGAGTCCGAGTGGGCCTACCATCTAACATTCAAACCCTCTTTTTCGAGAAAATTATATGAATCAAGTTATATTTTTACTGGCAGCCTGTATAACTGCCACAGAGCCACTAACCGATGGAGCCGAGACTCCTGAGGGATCGTCGCCAAGCACTGACAGCATTGCTGATCAGCTTAGATCTACCTCTGACCTTCTCTCGGCTCCAGGGGCAGAAGAGGAGTTAACAACAAGGCAGTTTATAGAGCAGAGGTGTGGCTCTGAGTTGTTTGCAGAAGGCGGAGAGTTGGAGGGTGATACGTTCAGCTTTAACACGTGCCAAATTCTTCGGGCAATTGAAGAGTGCGAGAGAAATAATAACTGTACTTGGAAGCAAAACTAAACATTTTCCTAAGCGGCCGTCCCCTCTTAATAGGCGGCTGCTTAACTGGATGGAACTGCGAGCGTATATTCTAATGTTTTAAAGCCTTTTGGTTGGGGCTAGTTAGGAAGGGCGGGTGTCTCGCACAATTAAGAAAACAATAACTACTACGAGTATAAAAAATGGGAAGCAAGGCAGAGCGACAAAACCAGCACATCAAGCGGCTTATCGCTAAGATTAAAAAATTTAAGGCAAAGGGAAGGGCAACGGAAGGTCTAGAAAAGGAGTTGGGGTATATGGAGGGCGGAGATCGTCAATCATTTAAAACCGGACGAGATGCCGATCCTAGATACAAAAAGAATCATATACCAGATTAGCTACTAATAGTTTCCTCATGGCAAAAAGGAGACTCCCTGTGTTTAGCATGATGCACTTTAATTTAAGAGATATTTTCAAAAAACCTACAAGGTCTTTGGAGCCTTTGACTTATAATGTTGAAGAGCCAGAGGATATGACGGACGAAATAGAGCTGGCCCTAAGAGAGCTTAAAGACTCATTTGATCTTCCAACCGAAGAGGTTGAGAGGGCAATTCTTTCTCGCAGGGTCGCCGTAGAGAATAAAAATAAATAGCTTGCCACATCTGACGGCCTGAGATACGCTATTCCCGTAATTAGCCCAGAGGAAAGTTGAATTGGACAATAGCGAGTATTTAAGGTGTATTGGTTCGTTGACGCTACATTTGATAGTTCAAAACATATCAAATGAGGAAATCATGGAGATCCTCCTCGATTTTAAAATAACTTACGAAGAGCTAACTTTAGCCCCACGTGTAAGCAAGGTACATATAGCAGACATAATGTCGAGAATGTATGCCGAAAGTGAGAGCTACGATATACTGGCTCCGTGGATTATGTCAGAACTATTAGAAGAGAAGGCGTTTTATCATTAAAATACAAGGTTCAGTAACTCAGATGGTTAGAGTATTCGACTGTTAATCGAAGGGTCGTAGGTTCGAGTCCTACCTGAACCGCCATCATTTATTTGGAATAAACTTTTGCGAGAGGAATTGTGGGATATAGAGCAGAAAGAATTCGCTGGACTCATGGAACAGTAGAGGAGCGGCTTGTAACTATAACAACAGACATTGCACAGGTTCTTCCGGACGGAAAATTTTTAATGATTGACTCTGAGGATCTAAGTAAGGGCGAGGCCGGCAAGTGTGTTTTTGCTATTATCCGTGATTTAATTACCGGGAAACAAACTTCAACTAAGTATTATAAGTTTGGAGAACATATTCTTCCGAATATGTGGGTCGAACATAAATATCGAAGGCAGTATGAAACAGAGCGCGATTATGGCTAGAAGAGGAAGGGTTCCGTGAAAAATTATGAGTTTAATATCACAATAAAAGGAAGAGGTTCGTCTGTAGATGAGGCCTTTCAAAAAGCCCTAGACTCACTTAGGGATGACCCAGAGTCTGTCATTACAAATGAAGTAATTTATGTTGCGCTGAGCGCACCCAGCGACCCAGATGACAATGAAGATGAATCAAGTAGGTCTATTGAGAATTAACCACAAAGGAAGGCATCCGAATTGGCTAGGACGCGGATTTGAAATCCGTCGCTGTGAAAGCAGTTTAGGGTTCGAGTCCCTAGCCTTCCGCCATTTATTAGAAAAAATTAAATTATATTTGTAATAATTGTATTATAATATATCTTCTGATCTTTTACATCACTATAAAGACCCCAGTTCTCGGGTCTTTAAACTCAAATGGAATTACCGATCTTTGAGTGCAACGGCGAAAGCCAAGGCAATAGAGAAAACCTCGATTGGGAAAGGAGCATTCTTATGCTCCACTGCCGCCCAGCTAAGAGAGGGGATGAGTAAAGAAGCGTGGTAGCTTTGAATATCATCTAGTGATTCGACGCATGGGCCTTCATACCACTGAAGGAGTACTGCCGAGAGTATCCACGGACTTGTAGGTTCATCGTGGAAGCGGGATAAGGGTATAACCAAGAAACAAAGTCTTGGAAATGGGAGCTAAACCTCTCTAGAATCTAACTGTCGGTAATAGAAGTCTCTCTGGCGGATTTGGAAGCAAGTCTGTCGTCCCGAAAGGGGTTATGTGGATGGCCTACCAAGGGTTAAAAACATAACGCGCAACTAAGAGGTGAAGTGTACAGCTTACTCGAAGAAACGCAGAATATTATGACGATAGTAGGGCGTGCTGTTCCGTGGTCTTTACAGGCCGAGAACAGGGAGAAAGCTTGTGAACGGTTTTTACTTTCCGGTGTGCTTACACCTAACCCGAAAAGGGGACAGGCCCAAAAGGCTTGGTGATCACAAGCAGAGAAAATAGAAGTGCTAAATTTCTCTCCTTTTTTGATATACAGTTGTGGAAAATAATGTTAAAAGAAATCTTTAAAATAAAAACAGAGGATGATCCGGTAAGGCCGAATCTTTCAAATGAATTCAGAACAAGTAGTGGTAGAAGAATTTATGGACTCATAGTAGACGGTGAGTTTAGAGCTTTTATTTGTATATCATTTTTAAATGATATTCCAGCTTCGGTTTCAGACTTGGAGCTAATGGCCGATCCCAACGGGAAGATTATAACTCCCTATACAGTTTGGAGTCATCAGCGTGGAGCCGGTAGAAAAATCATAGAATCTATATTAGATATGGCACGAGAAAAGAAAAAAGATTTTAGAGTAATAACCCTGTCCCCACAAACTGTGATGGCAGAAAAGTTTCATTTAAAAAATAATGCTATAAAATTAAGAGAAAACAGTACAACTGTAAATTTTGAATATAAATTATGAATATCAAAATAAATATTCAGCACACGGCAGCGTTATTCGTAGTTCTGGTGGGCTCTGTAGACCAAATAATTAATAATTATGCAGAAGTTGAGTTGCTTAACTCTGAAAACGAAGTAAGTTATATCTCCATGCCAATGGCATTATTTCCGTGTATCGTAGAAGAGGGATCTTTGTTTTATATTTACAATTCCGCTCAGACAACGGAGATACGATGTGGAAGGCCTCCGGAGCAATAAGTAATCCGCAGAGATTTTTATAATCTGCGTTCCCAAGTAAATTATAAGTGAGAGTTAAATGATCGATAAAACAGAATTAATGATGCAGTCGATGTCTAATGATATTCGAGAGTTAAACGAGAAAATGATGTTTTTTGAGGCTATGTTTTCTCAGCTTTTAATGGCCTTGGGCGAGGCAGGAATCATCCAGCTCGACGATGAGCCACAAGAAGGCTCTCCAGAAGAGGCGCATAGTCCATTAATTATTCCATAGAGAATCTTTATTCACAACCATAACAGGAGCGGCCAAATGCCTGGTGTATTATCCAATTAAAGCTCAAGAAATTGCCCTCAATAATAATCAGCCGTTTCATATAGCGGCATGGTTTAAGAGTGGGGCCGCACTTACTTTTGGAGTCAACTCAGAGAGGTGTTCTAAAAAGTTTATGCGACGGTATCGGGACGGAACGGTTCGCTACCATCTCCACGCTGAGATGGATCTTTTGATAAAGATGGGGAGCCAAATCGCCGATGAGATTTATGTTATTAGATTTAGAAAAAATGGAGAAATCTCAATGGCAAAGCCATGCAAATACTGCCAAAAGTATCTTAGAAGATATGGCGTAAAGAGGGTTCGATATACGAACTGGGAGGGACAATGGGAACGAATGACGCTTTAATTCCATACTATGAATCAGATGAGGTGGGCGATCACATTCGTCCTGACACAATAAGTCATATCGGATATTCATTCACCCTGTCTGGGTCTGGAGTATTTCCCTCTAACCTTCTTGCGAGAGAAGCTTGTTGGCCAGCAGATAAGAATAGCGGTAAGGCCGCGTACTCTGACTCTAGAGAGAAAAAGATAATAAATATTATTTCTGCTTACTATCCTCGGGCAAAGTCTTGGAGCTCCTTGGGGTGGAGAGTTTCAAGGGTTAACGAATTAACAATAATTGATGATGATAATCATTACCATACTTGGCCCGCGTGACAATCATGGATATGTTTAAGATAAATTGGACTGAAAAGACAAAAAAGAAAACAACTACATCTATAACAGGCTTTGGATATCAGATCAAATCTTGGATTGATGATTATGAGAAAAATTACCCCGCTAATTCCTTTGGGACAAAAGTGATTGCATCGGTTGATAACACAGTTACAGTCTCCATCTCCCGCCACAATTCCATATTTAAATAGAGAAAACATGCTACACTCATCTTATCTTTCTAGGGTTTTGTCAGAAAACCCCCCAATGCCTCATGACAAGCAAAAGGAGCTTATAGCTATCTGGCAGTCGGATGGAGACAAAAAGGCTCTTGATGCTGTAATTTTCTCAAACATGAGATTAGTTTCAAGGGAGGCTTGGAAGCTATCTTCAAAAAATGTAGCCTCATCGTTTGAAGATTTAATGCAAGAGGGGGTGGCTGGCTTGCTTCGGGCGGCGGAGTCTTATGATCCAGATAAGGGCGCAAGCTTTTTGTCCTACGGAATGATGTGGGCAAACGCCTATATGAAGCGGCACATGATGGATCGAAAGTGCATAGTGCGCCTTGCAACGACCAGGAGTTCTAGGGCCATTTTCTTTAGAATCACCCAGGCACGCCTAAAGGCGGAAAAAGAAGGATTGTGTGGGGATAAAAAAACCACTAGAATCGCCGATCTGCTGGGGGTTTCGATCCCCGATCTTGTGGAAATGCAAAAGGCCTTATCTGGACATGACACATCTCTTAGCACTCCGATCGGAGATGAGTCTAATGGCGCAACAATGCAGGACTTACTGGTTGATGAGGGTACAATGGAGGACAAGGTAGAGAAGGAGAGTTCAAAAGTCGCCTTATCCCTAGCAATAGGGGCGGCTCTGAGTCGACTCCCCGACGATGAGAGATACATTGTAAAAGAGCGATTCCTTTCGGATAAGAAAAAAACACTGCGGGAGTTAGCAGCTGATTTAAAGATCTCTAGAGAGTGGGCGAGAAAGATGGAGATCAGGGCGCTTGGCAGTATTCGAAAAACTCTAGGGCGAGAATTCGATATTAGAGACTTCAGGAGTTACTAATAACTTCTTATTAAGAAGGAGGGTTTCTCATGAAAGACATAAGAAAAAAGATTAAAAACTGGAGAATGGAGGCCACCTCTCCCCGTAATGATGGGTGGGTATCAACACACTATCGAGAGCTTATCCTTGAGGCTTATACGGAAATCAAAGAGGTAGCCACCTCCATCGGGCTGGTGCCTTTAGGGGAAGATAGCGCTTTGCCATTCATTGACAACGGAGGAGATGATGACTAAGAGAAAAAAAGGAGAGCATGTAAGATATCAGTATTTAATATGGAAAAGCGATGAAGGCTTTATGTATATGGATCAGTTTTCTGATAGCGAGCTGTCAGCTTTTTTAAATGATATGGAAAAGGCAGTCGATGACTCCGAGGAGCCAATAAAGGTCATCGAAGGAGAGGAGGGTGAATAAAAATATATCAAAACTCATCTCTTTGGCTACCCGATTGGACGAGCTTGAGATGCACGAAGAGGCAGATATAATTGACTCTGTATCTGAAAAAATGACAAGCGACGAGGACGTAATGGAGGATCTTCTTGGATTTGTATCAGCGGAAGATGCAAGAAGGCTGATAGAGAAAGCAAACCTTATCTTTTAATAGAAAAAAAAGAGTTGACATGACTAGCCATAATACTGCGATAAACCGAAGTGGCCCGAGCGCCCCGCTCAAGTATATTCTTAATAATTTTTACGATAGCATTTCACTTCCAATTATAGATTATGGATGTGGAAAGGGTGCTGATGCAAAGCATTTGTGCAATATTAATTTGATGACAGATTCTTATGATCCTCATTGGAATCCAGTCTCATTAGCCGGAAAGGAGAATAGTTATAATACGATCTTTTGCACTTATGTTTTTAATGTAATAAAGCAGAGTCAAGAGGGGCTTCTTATAAATAAGATCAAATCACTCTTAAGCAGTGATGGGGTTGCCTATATTGCGGTTAGGCGCGATATAAAAAGCGAGGGAGAGACAAGCCGAGGCTTTCAAAGGAATGTGCTTTTAGATCTTCCAATCGTAAAAGAATATAAGAATAATTTTTGTATCTACAAGTTAACAAAATAAGGGCTCGTAACGGTTTCGACAGGGAGCAGAGAAATAGAGTGCAGGTGCTTTAATGATGATTCAAGCTAAAAGGTTCATCAAAACGATAATTGCAAATAACAATAATCACTTCTACGCCGCAGCTTTAGCTGCTTAGTGGTGGGGTTTTCAATAACCTTATTACCCAAAATTGAATAATAGGTAGAGATCCTACGAAAATAAAAAATCAAAAATGGTTCCCTGGCACAAGCTTACTTCACTTAGAGATAGGTGGATACCTTTTGTATCAGGTGGATTTCGAGGCAACATAGAAGCGGGAAATTTGTTGCTACCTTTTTAGTTTGGAAATTTAACTAAACAAACCTGTGAATGACTTAACTTTTAAAACTTTCTGGACGCGGGTTCGACTCCCGCCGGGTCCACCTTTTCTTATTACTTGGGGTTAATTAGTTGGATCTATGTTTTAATAAAGATCTTTTAGAGATTCTTGACCCAGAAGATATTATTAAGATAGAACTAATTCTATGCGGCGATGAGAGTTCTGAGTCATTTCTTCATTCAAAAGCCTATGAGCAATTGTTTGAGGTGTATATGGAAGAAATGCCTTATGGGATAGCAAAATGTAGAAGTGGAGAGCCAGATCTTTGGATATTGGACCGGCTCAGAGCAATAAAAAGCAGAGGGGGCAGTCTTGATGGCAATTGAAAATAAAATAATAAACGAATGGAAGCTCCGAACGCCGGTTGGACATGAGGGCATGTTTGTTCGAAATACAGAAGATGGAAAAGAGGTAGCTGCCATTGTTACTAAAGGCGGAGATAATTGGAATTGGGTTATCATCTCTGACCTTAAAGAGGTTGCAGTAGGAAGAGAGATATCCTCTGAGGCTGCAAGATTCAAGGTTGACTTGAGGCTATCGGATATAGTAAATAATTTATCCAATATTAAAGATATATTTGTTTTGGAGCAGGGCGACCATGATAAAAACAATTAAGAGCGATAGAGTTAATCGACTTGTTTCTAAGATAATAAACTCAAAAAAGCTCGAAGAGCTAGACCCAGTAATTGCCGGTGGCTCTATCCTTTCTGTATATTTGTCCGTCACTCTATACGATACGGACGATAGATGGAAATACTTTGAGAGAAGAGTGGAGAGAAACCCTAAAACATCTGGGATGCCAGTCTTTGGAGATGTTGACTGCTGGTTTTTAAAGGGCCATAAAATTCATAGTAGTAATGATGAAAATAACCCATTGATTGGAGATATATCACCACCTACGGCAAACTCGGTTGCCGTCCCTCTTTCGGGTCGGGATTACTTTTCTCCAACACTCGGAGCCCTTGGAGTTTCAAGAGCGAGTCGGTGGGCAAATACATTTCGGATGGCCCCCAACGTATTTGGAGTCGGACAGTATCAGTTTATAAAGGCAGAGCCAGAATCTCCTGAGAGCTTAATAAGTTCATTTGACTTTATTAACTCAATGGCCGCATGGAAGTCTGGGGTCTTATACTATGACGATAGAATTGATTCTGCGTTTAAAGATCTCCAGCTTCAAATGAACGATGACAAGGCGTATGGCGGGTCAATAGCTTCTCGTATTTTTAACGCACTCCGCGCATTTAAATATTCCATGAGATATTCCCTAGATTTCGATCCGGGTCTTTGCGATCATGTATTTAAAGTTTACTCCGAAATAGGGGGAATCGACTATGATTCTTATGCAGATAAGGTTGTTGAGTTAGAGAATCTATATGGTAAGTCAATATCTTCAGTGGATGCTTTAAAGGAAATGGTAGCAACACTGAAAGGCAGGTTCGAAGAGTTTGCTTTGATGAATACTTTTAAGCCAGAATATGCCCTGTTCTTGCTAAAAGATTCAGATTCAATTCCAGGACTCAAAGATTACATTGCAAGAAACGGGAGGCCAAAGCAGTCTAATCCGCCATATGTTTTGAACGGGGGAATTGTATGGCCTGGCTCGTCATTGGTAGCGGCTATAAAGTAGAGAGCAGGATTAAGATAATTGGAAAAAGTAAAAGTATCAGCCCTATATTGCCGAGAGTGTAAGGTTACAATCTATAGTCGCCACAGGTGCGATATGAGGCGGTGTCTGTGCGAGGAGCGCGGGCATCACATCGGCGTATCAATAGGCGGAGGAAGAGATTATACGAAGTTGAGCTATAATAGTTTTCACTCCTTTCGCCTGAGAGAAATAGAAGTTGAAGCTACAGTATATGATCTTGAGGAAGATTGGAAAAATAATACGAATAAGTATGGAGTGATTAGGTCATGACCGAAAAGAACAAGCCCTATTGTTACCAGAACTTCGAGTGTAAGCCGGGGACAGACAAGCGATTGTCTTGCGCTAACTGTCGCCGCCTAAAATCTAGACTACTAACCCTCTCAAAAGAATGGTAGCCAAACTCACAATAGAGCTCGTACCACGCGGCCAATGGGGAGCGAATCTTAGGTCCGAACTAAAAAAGTCTGAATGGGATAAGCTCAGAAAAGAATGCTATGCTAAGGCGGGATATAGGTGCGAAGTGTGCGGAGGAAAGGGGAGCAGGTGGCCAACTGAAGCCCACGAAATATGGGATTATGACGAAAAAACAAAGGTACAGCGGCTAGACGGACTGATAGCCCTTTGCCCGAGTTGTCATGAAGTAAAGCACATAGGAAGGGCAAACGCCACTGGAAACGGGCAAAGGGCTATGCGACACTTAATGAGAGTAAATAGCTGGGCCGAGTCAGACGCGAAGCATTACATTGACGCAGCATTTGAAACTTGGATGAAGAGATCAGGAGAAGAGTGGACTCTAGACATTTCGTGGGTCGAGAATAATCTTAATAAGAAAGACGAATGGATTTAAAATGAAGATCGGAGATATAGTTTATAAAAAGAACTCTCCTAACGATTGTGGCATTGTCATAAAGGCGAGCCTCCCGCCAAGCAGACCAGATAGAAACGCGGACAAAAGAGCCGTAATCGTATGGCGGGATGGACGAATTTCGGGGTCAAATAAAGAAAAATATTTAATGGTAATTTTAGAAGCATAGATACGGGAGATTAATAAATGTTAATAATGCCAATTGAAAACGCCGATGAAGATGCGCTGTTTTTGGATCCAAAGGATGTATTTAAAAGCGCAATACTTGGGTCTGTAAGCGAAGTAAGCCCAGAATATGACCACTGGGATCGAAAAGAAAAGAAAAATCTAGTTCTATACTGCACCGCGAAAGTTATAGAGTGCCTTGTTGCCGAGAACGATTGGAGCAGGGATGATGCAGTGGAGTGGCTAGAATATAATATCTTGGGAGCATGGCTAGGAGAGGGGACTCCTACCTTCATTAACTCAGAAGAATATGTATTAGATATAGACGACCCAACAACAGGCGGCTATGTGGACCGGGCAATCTTCGGCAAGGAAGAGGACTATGAAGAGGAAATAGATCTTCATATCACTTACGGCGGAAGCTAAAATATATCACCGAGAGAAAACTGTGGATACTGCCTTTTCATCATCACTCAGCATACTAAAGCCTTCTCCACCGTGTGACAACCTGAGCGCCGGCGATTTTATAAAATTTAAAGAAAAATTCATTGAAGATGATTTTCATTTTGGGATCATATTGGGACGCTGGCCATACGAAGATGAGTGCCTAATGGTGTTTTGGTCCCCAGAGGTAAGCCTTTCGGGAGTTATATTTGGCGATCATTACGAGGTCATTAAGATTGAAGAAGAAGTCTAAACTTATAGGTTGGTAAAATGTCAGGATCAATTAGAATGGTTATGCTGGAAATTCCAAAATCATTATCTGTGCACAACATAGCAAAAATTAAAGAGAAAATTAATCAGTTTTCTGGCGACTCTTTGGATATTATTCGAAGAACGATAGAAGATAAAGTTTACGAAGAGATAGACTCGCCGGACCTATCCGAGCGATTAGAGGAGGAACACTTGTTTTCTTTGGATGAGGATTCAAGAGCCGCCCTTATCTCCAGGTTTATAACGAAGGACTTTTTAATAAAGGCAATTGATGAAGTTATCACCCCATACCTGGCAGGAGAGGAGGCGTCCGTTGGGGAGAGGACTATTTACAAGAAGATCGGAGCGGCTACATATGCAATATCATTCAAAGAAGAATATTCCTATAGAAATGAAGCGACAGACTATTCGCTAGTTAGAGCTCTGATAGCATCTGATGTGCTATCAGGGAAGCTGTAGGGCAAATTGGTGATTTTTATTATAGATAAGGAATTATGAATAACAAGAAAGACAGGATGATTCCAATGGGCCAAGAGATAACGGTAGGAACCCTAGTTGAGGTCAATGGAACTCACAAAAAATCTATTGGAGTCTACTTGGGAGATGTCGGTTCGGGAAAGTGGGGCATGTTCTTCGGGTACTACGAGGGAAAGGTAAGGGCGCTATATCGAGATGACTTCCACCTGGCCCCGATGCTTTAGGAGGGGGTGTTTGGGGCCGGGCAAAGTGACACAAAAATAAAAACTAGATAAGCCTGTTTGCTTTTTAATTAGATCTTGCGCCTAGAGTTTAAATGTATTTTTGGACTTGATTCTATAAAATATTGCGAAAATACATTATTATAGTAAGCCAATAAGTTGCAAGCTATGATAAATAAAATCTAATCGCCCGCTATGTGAAAAGCGGATCGAGGCTTGATGGTAATAAATCTTAATAAAAAGAAGAAAGGAGGTCGTCTAATGAAGGACTTACCATTGCCATTAAAAAGAAATATATACTTACCAAAACAAGTTACTCAGGCTTCGATGAATGATCTTACAAAGTCTATTATAGAGATAAATGATGACGATGCAACGCTAAAAAAACTATATTCGGTTTATGATTTAGAATATATTCCAAAGCCAATTAAGCTATATATCGACTCCTATGGTGGCGCTGTATATCAATGCTTCGGGCTTATTGGTGTTATTGAAAATTCTGCCGTTCCAATTCATACAATAGTGACTGGAGCCGCTATGTCATGTGGATTTGTGATTTTAATAAATGGCCATAAGCGATTTGGATATAAGCACTCAACTCCCCTTTATCATCAGGTATCAACTGGATTCTACGGAAAAGTTCAGGACATGGAAGAGTCCTTGGCTCAAACCAAGAAGCTTCAAAAGAAAATAGAAGATATGACAACATCTCTTACGAAGATTTCCAAGAAGAAGCTCTCAGAGATATTAAAAACAAAAAAAGATTGGTACATGTCGGCGGAAGAAGCGCTAAGCATGGGCGTTATAGATGAAATTATTTAAAACTAGTTTGCGTAAACTAGTTGTAACTCGAACCCTGGATGAATGTAATGTCAAAAATAACAAAGACCTCTTTGGATATAGACGATTGGTTCTCTGCTCTAGAAAAAAACATCGATGTATGGATAACAGACCCTCCATATCCTTTTAATAATCAAAACGGAACTTCTCGATTTAATCACATTGATAATGTCGACGAAATGTACACGAGACTTGATTGGGCTGGAATAGAAAGCTTTATAAAAAACGCCTTTGAAAGATCAAACGATGGTGCAAGGCTTTATATCTTTTGCAATAGAGACGGACTAAGAAGAACATGGGGAGCTCTTGAGGCGGCGGGATGGAAGTTCAGAAACATGTTGGTTTGGAACAAGTCTGTAATGGGGATGGGATACCATTGGAGGAATCAAACCGAGTATATTTTATACGCATCAAAGGGGAAGCCAAAGAATTACGTCCAAGGAGTTCCGAATATTTTCGAATACAAAAAACCAAAAGGACAGTCGGCGAAACCCCCAGAGATCTGGAGAGATATCTTAAATAGAACATTGTGCGAGGGCGATGTCTGTGCTGATCCGTTTGCCGGAACCGATCCCCTATCTATAGCCCTAGAGGACCAGGGGCTATACGCCACTCTCGGAGAGTCTTATTCTAATATATTGGACACCATAAAGTCATGAATAAACCAGTAGCTCTAATCCTGGCAGCAGGAAGGGGAACTAGAATGCAGTCAAGCCTTCCAAAGGTCTTGCATGAGGTTGGAGATAAAACTATGATCGAGATGGTATATGCGGCGGCTAGTGGCGCTGGGTTTGAGCCCGTAGTCATTGTTGGCCATAAGAAGGATTTAATAAAATTTATCCTTCCCGATAAAACCCAATTCATAGATCAAGACCAGCAGCTTGGGACCGGACATGCGGTTATGCTTGCTGGAGATAAGATTCCACACTCCGGAGTCGTCTTGGTAATGCCCGGCGATGCGCCTCTTATATCTGCAAATACCCTAAAGATGTTATATAAAAAACATACTGGCTTGTGCACGATCCTTACTTCCAATATTAAAAAAGAAGAAGCAAAGAGCTCTGGATATGGAAGGGTTGTAAGAGACAAAAATCTTATAAGAGAAATAGTTGAAGCATCGGAAGCAACACCGGAGCAGCTTCTTATTACAGAGTTTAATACTGGATTTTATATATTTGATGCAGCTTGGCTGTTTTCGATTGCAGTCCCAGGTCTTAAGCCTCATCCTCCAAATAATGAGTATTATATAACAGACGTAATAAAGCTCGCCGCAGAGTCAGAAGGGCTCGGAGGGGTTCTGACTAGCAACCGACAAGAGGTCGTTGGCATTAATGACAAAAAGACACTGAACAGTGTGAGGGAGATTATTAAAAATGACAGAGATAGAAAGTAATTACATAGATATAGTTAGGCTTATGTACTCATTCTCCGAAGATGCCTCAAAGCTTGTAGAGCCGGTTAGCCTATCTTACATTGATGATTTCATCACGGCGTTCTATCAGTGTGTAGACTATGATCTTGTTGCTAAAATTTCGGGCAAAAATATCACAGCAGAGACAGTGGGCCAGCTGGCCTTGAATTTTTCCAAGAAGAACTGCAAAAAAATCATCGACCCTTATGACTTAGATTATGCTGATGCAGATTAGTGGTTGTCCGATTGCTACATGAGATTATATTCTTGTTAAATAACAAGAGGAGCACATGAAGTTTAAAGAAATAGAATACAAGTATTGGGCCGACGATTATTCGAAAGAATCCTTCGCCAAGAAGATCGAATTGGTTGTTGCCGATGCAGAATGCCATATGCCAAAGCCGATCTATGTTGTTTCGTGCGATGATTATTACACAAGAGACAACGGGGACGACAAGGACTTCGTTAGGTTTAGAAAGGGCGGCGGCTTATACGAGCTTACTGTAAAGCGAAAGCTTAAAGAAAATATAGTAAGAACAGAAATTAATCTTGATGTATCTGCGAATGATGACTCTGCAGTTGAGGAGTTTTTGGGTTTAAGCGGATATAGTAAGTCATTTCAAGTATACAAGGAGGCCTGGATTTGGAACTTCCATAATTGTGATTTGTCATATTATACATTATCAGATGGAAGAAATGTTATTGAACTTGAGTCTCATAGCTATTCCACGCCAGAAGAGGGTGTGTCCATAATAAATGACTGGGCGAGGCAGCTCGATACGACCTCCCTAAGAAGGGAGTCAAGATCACTGTATGAGATCTTTTGCGAAGAAGGCCTCGCTAAGTAGTTATGAACGAAAGCAAGCCAAAGCCGCTAGGCTATAAATTGAGAAATAAAAAAACCGGTTTATTTTTAAGATCAATCTCAAGAAGTGAGTGGTCCAAATTGGGCAAGACATGGCCGAGACTCGGCGATCTGACTCGAACTATAAATATGGGACTCAAGTCGCAAAGAAGGATGGGATCCGGCCAGGCCTATGATAGGCTGATTGACGAGCTAGGCGACTGGGAAGTGGTAGAGCTATCAGAAGATAATAGTTATTCTGCTTTGTTTATTTTGGACAAGCTAAAGGCTTAGTTGGAAAATAGTTCGTCTGAAAATACCAGAGTCTCTGGGCTCATTTGAGATGAATATATCAGATGTTCTGCCGGAAGCTCATAGGCCGCTCCTACCACGTGTGGGTTCGGGCCGGATGGCTCGTGACCGAATACAACGATAGTCGCTACAGAGGCAATTATGGCCGTTGCTGCATATATAAATAAATCTTTAAGCATGACTTGCTCCGCTTACATAATGATTACCATCTACTATTGAAACTTCATTTAGCGACAGCCGTTGACCATATCTCACTTAGTAGTAGATATCTGTTTTATGGCAAATCTTGGAGTTAAAGGTTGGAAACATTAATTTTATTATCGATATTTTGCATACTAAATTTAGTAACAACTTTGTTTCTTTTACACAAAAACAAGGTAGATGCAGAACAAGCCAAAGTCGAAGTATTAAATAAACATATGCAGCTGCACTCTGCGAGGTTTGGAGTGTTGTCTGATAACATTGAGATGCTAGAAACGCGCATAATCTATATGGAAAAGATTATTGAAATACTATATGCCAACGGCGGAAGCCTTGGCGGAACAATGCATTAGAAAATTTTGATATAAATAATCTCGATTTATTATAGCCATGATAGAGAGGTTCGAGATGATTCGAGTACTGGGACAAATCCCGCATAAAGTTGTCATTGCAGTTAGTGGTGGGGCAGACTCAATGGCGGCCCTTAGCTTCGCTTATAACGGCGGCAAGAGAGACTTGGTAGCTCTTCACTTCAATCATGGATCAGAACACGCTCAGGACGCAGAGCGGCTTGTTAGAGCTTACTGTAAAGAAAATGATATTCCACTGGTTATCGGTCGCATTTCTCGTGAGAAAAGAAAAGAAGAATCTCAAGAAGAATACTGGAGAAATGAGCGGTACGGATTTTTTTCCAGCTATGCAAACAAGAGGCACGAATCAATGGGGATTGGCAGAGAGGGTTTGAATGAATTTTTTTGTTCAATTACTACAATTATAACTGCTCATCATTTGGGTGACTCAGTTGAGAACTGGGTATTTACATCTCTCCATGGCAGGGGAAGGCTGATTCCGCACCAAAGGGATAACTTCCTTCGCCCATTTCTTTTGACAGAAAAAGAAGATCTTGTTTCTTGGTGCGAAAGAAAAAATATTCCATACATTATCGATCCGTCAAATTCTGATTCTCGGTATATGCGAAACTATATTCGAAATGAATTATTGCCGATGGCGATGATTGTAAATCCAGGAATATCAAAGACAGTAAAGAAGATGGTAAAATCCGCATACGAAAATTGCCCAAATAATCTATAGATTTTTTTAAATTTGTGACTATATTGCTCTGGTAATCACAACGGCGGAGCGCACCGCCTTCTGCTTCAAGTTAGTTATCAGATATATGCTTTGGCCCTTATGGTGGAATAGGTAGACACGAGTGATTTAAAATCACTTGACCATTGGTCGTGCCGGTTCGAGTCCGGCTTTGGGCATTATTTTTTCATTGAATATAAGATGAAAAAGCAGAAGCGACATTCTGCCTAAGATAATCTCTCTCAGCCGTACCACTGATTGTGTCGCAAGTCGGTAGCATAGAAGGGAAATGTAATTCAGATGAAAGCGAAATAGCTGAGGTTTCGTTAGTAATCACCCCAAAAAGAGCAATGAATGAGTCCTTACCACATTGAGTGTTATATTAGACAAACCCTATACGGGATAGTCCCAGAGGCTCTCTGGAAGGAACACTCTGAATCTGGGACAGACCCATTCGGAGCCATGTCTGCTGCGAGTGCGAGAAAGATGAGAAGGAAATTTCGAAAACTAAAGAGAAGAACAAATATATCGTCGAAAAGTTCAGCATCTCAAGTGTGGAATCGTGGAAATCGATTCTTAAAAGAAGAGATGGAATCATAAAGATCGACCAGTATAACTAACCGGTTTTTAATATTAGGTAGTTTTTCATAGTATAATATCTTTATGGGTCTATGGTGAAATAGGATATCACAGTAGCCTTCTAAGCTTCTATTCCAGGTTCGAGTCCTGGTAGACCCGCCATTATATTTTAGAAAAATACAGCTTTATAGCCCAATTGAGTTATATTAAAACTGTATTTGGCGTATTATTTCTATAATCAGTAATAGAAAATAATACTGTACATTACGCAACCCTTTAGCGGAGAAGAAAGAAAATAATATGAAAGATAAAAAGAATTCAAATCTCACAAAAATGAAGGGGTATCCCTTCGACAAGCATCGGTGCTTCTTTATTAAGGATTTTAATCCAGGAGACTCCATAACTATAAGAAAAAATAACAACACCCTCGAAAGAGGGATTGTAGAAAAGGTTGATATGAATTCTCTTGAAGTTATTTATAAAACAGCAGACGCCTCTGGAAATAGGGCGTTCACAAATGAAATTGCGTCACTCAGTCGCTACAACCCAGGCTGGCTTACAGATGATAAATAAAGAAAATCTTGCATACTTTGAAACGATTATAGAAGAACTACTGGGAGTCCTCGATTCTCACAAGGTTTCTATAGAAGATGGAGCGTTAATTACAGAGAGTCTGTATATAATGTCTTTATCTTATTTAAGAGAAAAGTGCGAGCCAAATGATCTTGCTCAAACTGGAGCTGTGTCCTTTGAGGCAAAGACCATGGGAGGAATTATTCCTCATAATATGGTTGGAGCCGGAAGGGGCTGGGGAATAGACTCTGCACTTTTAGATGAAGAAAACTAACGAAGAGGTTGAGATTGAATAATACTCGAAAAAACAATAATCAAACAAAAAACAACGAAGTTGTCTCGAAAAAGCCTACGCAGAGTTCGTCGGCACCAAAAAAGATAATGATTTTCAATACAAAAAAGGAGAACTAACATGCCCGCAAAAAAGAGCGCCCATCAAACGAAGGGGCTTAGCTTGTCTCTTCGAGATAACGATACCAGAAAGAAGGCCGGAAGCAACCGTCTTGATATCACTGTCAATTCGGAAGATTGGAGAATTCCAAATCAGCGGGTCAGCATGACTATCCGTGAGGCAAAAACTCTTCAGAGCTTTCTAAACTCTAATCTGGAAGAATAGACCCTCGTAAGAGGTGTTCGGCAGAATAGCCGCGACGGATTAAGTCCATCGTGGCTATTTTTTTAACTAAATCCAAAAGAGCACTTGAAAAAACAAGAACGCTCGGTATATTTTACTTATCGAAAGCAGCTAAAGAAATATACTATATTCGAATATATTCATGGGCATTATGCCTTATGCTGCTTACGCTACTTGCGCCCCACCTAGGAGATTGTTTTGAATAGAATACTTGTTATAGATGGTTACAATATGATACACCGTTGTCGATTCCAGTGGGGCGGCGGAGATGCAGAGGGTGAGTTCCAAATTGTTTATAATTTTTTTAGAATTATAAAGCCCCTTCTACTGCACTTCTCTCCAGATAAAGTATACTTTACTTTTGATGGCAGTCCGGTTTCTAGGCTAAGGATGTTTCCAGAGTACAAGGCGAACAGAAGGAGGGATGATCCGGAGTCGGCTGATTACTGGGCATCCTTCTCACGACAGAAAGATATTATTTATTCTCTTCTTAGGAAGGATTTTCCCCTGACCGTAGTTGGGCATCCGGACAATGAGGCTGATGATGTTATTTATTTCGTAGTAAAAAATATGCACTTTGATGATGATGTCGTTGTTGTATCTTCTGATACTGATTTTATTCAAATACTAAATGAGTTTCCAAACAATGTTAGGTTATGGAATCCAATTGCCAAAAAGTATAGAGAGAACACGGATTATGATTATGTTTCGTGGAAGGCAATGGTAGGGGATCGTGCAGATAATATTCCAGGGGTTAGTAGGATTGGGAAGAAGACTGCCTCAAAGATTCTAAATCAGCCAAGCGAGTTGGAGTCTAGACTGCTGGATGAATCATTTCGAAAAGCTTATGAATTAAGCTATTCCCTAATAAAGCTTGCTGATCTTTCTTCGGTTTCATCTGAGATTGTTTTCTCGGATTCAAGTTTTAATAGGGAAAAAATTATAGAATCTTTTGAGAGAATGGGGTTTTCCTCAATTCTCGATGAGCCCTATGGCGAAGAATTTTTTAAAGTTTTTGAAGATCTACTTAGATAGTTTTGGTAAAATATCCCCCAATAGAGAAAACAGGAGAGGCAAATAATGTCTAATACAATTTTTCGATGCGAATACGTTTGGCTTGACGGATCAAGGCCGGAACCATCCTTGAGATCAAAGACGATGGTAAACTCCATTAGAAAAGAAGAGGGAGATGCAATTACTCTTTCTGATTTTCCAGTATGGGGGTTTGACGGCTCAAGCACCCAACAGGCGGTTACTGGTTCTTCGGACCGGGTTTTGCGCCCCGTGTTTGTTTGTGCTGATCCTAACAGGGCAAATGCTGTGATTGTTTTATGTGATGTTTTAAACGTAGATTTTAGCCCGCACTCTTCGAATACTAGAGCGCCGCTTGTGGCTGCTATTAATCAGCATATTGAAAGAGCGCCTGTCATCGGATTTGAGCAGGAATATTTCTTTATGAAAGACGGACGAATCCTTGGCTGGCCAGAGGATGGAACTGAGCCTCGACCTCAAGGTCCATATTATTGCGCCGTCGGAGCCAGTAATGTTGTGGCAAGAGATATCGTTGAGAGTCATTTGACATCCTGTTTGGGCGCCGGTCTATCTATAACCGGGGTAAACGCAGAGGTGGCACTGGGACAATGGGAGTATCAAGTTGGAGGCCCATCAGTTAATGCCCTCGTTGCTTGCGATCATCTGATTGTAGCAAGATATTTAATGGAAAGGCTTGGAGAAAAGGAAGGAGTCTCTATCGAGCTTGCGCAAAAGCCGGTGAGCGGGGATTGGAACGGAAGTGGTATGCACGCTAATTTCTCAACTTCTGAGATGAGAAGTGATGGAGGATTACGTTACGTTGAGGCGGGGTGTAAGGCTCTTGGCCTTCAGTCTAACGTGGATCGTATTTCAGAAGTGTATGGCTCTGGCCTTTCAGATCGCTTAACTGGTTTGCATGAAACTTCGGCAATTGATAGTTATTCTTATGGAGTTTCTGATCGCGGGGCTTCGGTTCGAATACCGTGGCACGTAGAGAAGAGTGGCCGAGGGTATCTGGAGGATCGTCGCCCCGGAAGTAATGCAGATCCATACATTGTAGCAGAGTACATGGTATCTTCTATTTGCTCTGCATTTAAGCCAGAGGCAGAGGCCGAAAATACGGAGGACAGTAATGACGCCGGAACAGCTCCTAAAGAAGCATAGGATTAATAAGGTTTATTCTTATTTCGAATCGCGGGTGGATAAGAACAAAGTAGAGTTTGGCTGGGTAGAGTCGGAGCTAAAAAACATTGACGGAAAGTTTGTTATTTCTTATGGCTCCACTTCTAAAAAGATCGAGAACTCAGACAAAGAATGGTCGAAGAGAGAGGGAAAAAATCTAATAACACTTGTTGATTATGAGAGTTATTTTTTTGCATTAACCGGAATGACCACAGCGGACTTTTTGTTAAAGTGGGATGGAAGATTAGAAGTACTAGAAGCGTACTGGTCCGATAGGTTCCCTAACTCAAGAGATGGAGAGGGGGAGTTTTTATTGATGCTCGCAAGCCTTGCAGTAAATGGAAAGAAGTTTACTAAGTTCGGAAGGATATTTAAAATAATTGATAGCTCCACTTGATTTCTTGCATCTATTCGGTAGTCAATAAATTTTGATATAAATAATCTCGATTTATTATTGGTGTATAAGATGAGAACTCGAATTTTTAAAAAAGCAGAGGCAACATTTTCAAAGGCATCTTCGGCGGCTTATTGGTCTACTGTTTGTGTTCTTGTTTATTGTTTGTTCTTGAGCAATAGGAGGGGATTTAGGGATGTCAAAAAAGATTAAGCAGTCTAGGGTTATCACGGATTTTATAAAAGTAGTACAAGGAGCGAGAAAGGACGCGGTGATGTCTTATGCCTACCGGAGCTCATTTGACAACGATAAGATATTGGAATGGGCTCTATGTGATCTCAAGAGGCTTAAGGCACTGGTTTCAAATAAGTATTGGATAAAATACCCCTCCTATGTGTGTAGCCGCTCCTCACCCCGCCCGTATGGTTATTTGATATTCTTTCTCACAAAAGACTTATGTAATGTGTCTCTTGAGGCCAAGAACATTCTAATAGACAAATCTGTTGGATTATTTCTTTCGGCAACTCTGGATAATACTTGTGGAAAAGATATGCTTCGTGCTGCAAAGCGAGGAGTTAGGTCTAAAGACCAGAGGGCTAGACTGAGGGCATCTAAGATTGTGCCTGTTTCTGTTTTGAAAAAGATGATGGGCGATAGTAGCTACGCTGTCAGGTGTGCTGTGATTAAGAGAATTGGAATCGCTAACTGTGCTGATGATCTTGTGACTGATTCTAACTACTGGATAAAAAGAGAGGCTCTTATAAACTCTACTTTATCCCCGATAGACGGCATAGAAAGAATAAGAAATGAAATGACCAATTCAAACGATAATGGACTGCTAGGCGGTTGGAGCTATAGTCACATTCTTCAGGAACTTGTGGCGAGACTTCCAGCAGATGAGATTCCGTATCATTTGGATCTTTCTACTATTTCTGGCGAATTGGACAGGATACTGCGACTAAAGATGCAGCATCATGGAGGAGAACTTAATGTTAAGCAAGGAGAGTCGGGCGGCTAAGGTTTTGTATTTTATATTTCGAGGTAAGAGAAAGTTTCAAGTCTCGAAAGAGGAATGGGAAAAGAGCTGGCTTGATTGGTACTTAGCTTAGGCTTGCAGCTGCTCTGAGGGCGGCGACTCCGCCTCTTATCGCCGTTGGCATCAGGTTAATGTCCGGAGTATTATTCGCCGGTTCAGTTTGGTTTATAGCTTCATTCCTGGCCTCTTCTATACTGAACCCATAAGTGAGGCTATTAATCCTTTGCTGATTCTCTCCTGCAACGCCAAATATAAAGTTTCTATTGTTTGTAAATCCGGCTCTTAGCTTCTTTCTTCTCGCCCATCCTTGTTGCATTGCGGCGGTTGATACAACCAAGTCAATTGCTGCGGCTATACCTGCAATCGGAGCGGTTACTGCTCCAAGAACTGCAATTATTTCGACAATCAGCGCCCAGAGGCTTACAATTCCCATAATTATATTTTCTAGCAAATAATAAGCATGAACCATTATGGCTTCACATGATGTGTTTAGTGCCGCAAGTGATATAAAATCAGATGGGTTTCCAGTATTAGACCTAAAGGGTCGCGATCCACCTTCGATAAACTCCGGCCTAACAATCTCGCCTCCTCCGGTAAATATTTCTCCCATATCTTCTACCATTTCACTAAACGAAACCTCTTCGGGTGGCTCTTCAACGTATTTCCATCCACACTCTGAAGTCCCTTCGCAGCTTGGAGTTTCACTCGGAGAAAGAGTTATGTTCATTTTGTCAGATAAGCCAGAATTTATTTTTTCAGATAGCCCCGACACGAACCATGTATCCATCTGAGTTATTCCGTAGCTTCCAGCGTCTAGGTCTGTAAATATAAAGTTTATTTCTTTTCTCCACTTTTTCCAGGAGTCATATGCAAAGTAAATAGAGGCGACCACTCCAATAACAGGAAGCAGCCTTCCAAGGGCTCTTTTTACTAATCCAAGTGCTCCTTTTACTTTGTTTCCAATCCATCTTATTGGAGAGGTCCATGAGCCTCTTTTTTCGAGCCGCTCTTTTGTAAAGAGAAGCCCCGCCTGAACAGATGCTAGCTTTATCTCTTCTTTTGAAATAGAGTTTGGCATTACTCTTTCTGCTTCTTCTAGAGCCGCCCTTGCTGCTAGCTCCATAGTTCTGCGCCAAGACATGGCTTGATTTAAACTAGCCGTTTTATATAAGTTCTTTTCTATTTTCATGTAGTTTATACACGCAGTGGATATATTCTCAAGATCTATATCGTTTTCCTCTACTATAGCTATAGACTCTCTTATTTCATCTTGATCCAGAGATTCCGGCGGCGGCGTGTTTGTCATAGCATCTGAGCCGGGCCTTAGGTATGTTTCGGCGGCAGTTTGAATTGCCGAGGGTGGTGGCTTCATACACTCGTCAATTACGGAAGTCCATAGTTGGTACTCGTTATGTTCCCCGGAGAGCGTTTCGTAGGAAGATGTTTTTAGCATTCCAGCAAGCTTTACAGAGGCAGACGTCATATTTAAAGACTGAAATGCTTCACCTAAGTTGCGTATATCTTTCTTGTAGTTTGCGCTAATTTTCATTGTAAATCTAAAACCTTATCATTATAATACTATAATCCCATTCAGACCAAATTATTAATAGAGGCAAATATGTCCAGACTTGATGACTTCAGATCCATGATCGATAACTCAGATGATAAAAAGCTTTTATCCTCCGGCCAGGAGCTTCTTCGAGAAATGATGGAGATTAACTCTTTAACCGCAAGGCTGGAGGAGTTGGAGCGGGGACTAACTGAGGGCGGAAAGGCTGCTCTTTACTTTTTTGCCGCAGGGTTGGACGAAGATGAGCTGACATTTGCAGCAGAAAGAATAACCGGAAAGCTATCAAGAATTGAGCGGGCCGAGAAAAAGAAGGAGATGAAAATAGCAAAAGAAGAAGCTATTAAAAACCCGCCAGCCGATGTAGAGGGGGATTCTTTGAGCGAAGAATCTTCAGATGAAGTAGAATAAATAGAATGAAAAGAATAGTTATATCTGACACTCACATAGGAAGCCTTCATTATAACGGAAAGGCTTTGGCTTCTTTCTTAAAAAAAGAAGAGTACGACCAATTAATCTTGGCCGGAGATATAATTGATTTTATTAAGATTCCATTATTTACAGAGAGAGCGATAGATATACTGGAGGCGATAGATTACTCAAAAGATATAATATATATCGTTGGCAATCATGACTTTTCGTTCAAGCCCCTTATCGGCAAAGCCGTAAAGGGGATTTCTTTTGTGGATAAATTTGAGTTTGAAGAAGGTGGGAGAAGATTCAGAATAGAGCACGGGGATCAGTATGACTCCGGAATTGTTCACATGGACTTTTGGATAAGGATACTGTCGATTTTTCATGACTGGATGGAGCGAAAATTTGGATGGGATCTAACTACATGGTATGTTAATCGTAAGCTTAAAAAAAGAAAACTAAGAAGAGTATGGGACATCCTGCACAGGAATGACGATGTCGATGTACTCATTGTAGGTCACTCTCATATCCCAGAATGTATAATTTGGGTTGACGAAAAGGGAGAGATAAAGACATTCTGTAATTCGGGCGATTGGGTGGCTCATACAAGTTGGGTTGACATTTCCGACGGCGTGGTTAGGTTGCGGTCGGAAAATAGTTGATTATTTTTCGAAAAATTAAGTAGAATGACCTATCATTTTAATTGCAATTAAGTCGTTAAAATGGTAAAATTACTTTAATATTATAAAGGATCAAGTTATGTTTGCAAAAGTAAAAGAATGGGTTGCCAAGTGGCAAGTTAAGGCTGCCATTGTTGGCGGCGTGTTAGTTGTCGGCTCCGTGTTTGGAACGTGTTCATTTGAGCCAGCATCTTCGGTAGATGCTCCTGAGGCATCAGAGGCAACTGAGTCTAGCACCACAACTGGTACAACTGAGTCTAGCACCACAACTGGTACAACTGAGTCTAGCACCACAACTGGTACAACTGAGTCTAGCACCACAACGGTAGAGTAAAAACTAAAAGGAGATCTAATAGAATGAGCAAAGAAGTAAAGATAGGCCTTGATGCAAGAAGCGGAATGCAAATCGGATTAGATATTTTGGCAAACGCTGTCAAGGTAACTCTAGGTCCAAAAGGTAGGCACGCCGCCATTGACAGGTCTTACGGCCCCCCTTTGGTTACAAAGGACGGGGTGACTGTTGCTCGTTCTATAAGTCTTTCGGATAAGATAGAAAACATGGGTGCTCAGCTCATAAAATCAGTTGCCTCATCAACAAACTCTGTTGCCGGTGACGGAACAACAACGGCAACCATATTAGCTCAGTCGATTTATACCGAGGGAGCTAAGATGGTTGCCGCTGGGCATAATCCAGTTTTGATAAAAAGAGGAATAGACATAGCAGTAAGCACTGTCGTCTCTTTTTTGAAAGATATTTCATCAGAGGTTTCTGGAACGGATACGGTCAGAGATGTTGCAATTATATCTGCGAATAATGATATCGAATTGGGCTCTCTAATCGCAGAGGTAGTGACAACGGTTGGGGATGATGGAATTATCTCCGTAGAAGAGGCGGCTGGCTCAGAAACAACGACCTCTTATACTGAAGGTCTATCATTCGACAGGGGATATATTTCTCCTGCATTCTCTACGAATCAAGAGAAGCTCACAGTTGAGTTTGATAATCCATTTATTATTACATACGATGATGCCCTTACTTCTAGTCAGGAGTTTTTGTCTGTATTACAGGCCGCGTCTGAAGCGTCGAAGCCAGTAGTAATTATAGCAAAAGATGTAAACTCAGAGGCCTTGCAGACTCTTGTTTTAAATAAGGCCCGAGGAACTCTTGACTCCTGTCCCGTGAAGGCTCCTGGCTTTGGAGATATTCGAGCAGAAATGTTAGGTGATATTGCCACAATTTGTGGCGGGAGAATGCTGACAAATGAGGGGGGAAATGCTCTTAGGAGCGTATCGCTTTCGGATCTTGGAACGGCAAGAAAAGTAATTATTTCAAGAAACAAGACAACCATAATAGATGGCGGCGGAGACTCCGCTGATGTGGAGACTAGGATTCTAGGTATAAAGTCTCAGCTTGAAAGCTCTGACCTGTTCCCTCATCAGGCTGCATCTCTTCGGCATAGGCTCTCAACGCTGTCTGGGGCAGTTGCGGTACTTAGGGTTGGCGGAATGTCAGAGGCGGAGATGAGAGAAAGAAAGGATCGAGTGGAGGATTCGATAAATGCTGTTCAGGCGGCGATTCAAGAGGGGATCGTCCCAGGAGGGGGAGCTGCTCTGTTGCATTGCGTCCCGGAGTTGAAAAAATTATTAAAAGATTCTTCTTTATCTGCAGAGGAGGCGGTTGGAGTTGGAATAGTATCTCGTGCAATTTGTGCTCCGTTTAAGCAGATCTTGACCAATGCCGGAGTAGAGCCTTATGAGTTTATGCAGAAAATTATAAACTCAAAAAATACAACTTGCGGATATAATGCTCTGACGAATTCTTTTCAGTCAGATATGATAAAGTCCGGAGTTATTGATCCGGTGAAAGTTGTAAGGTCGGCAGTGGAACATGCCGCATCTGCCAGCGGAACACTTCTAACTACTGAAGTCGCTATTTATGATGAAGATATCAAGGAATAGAAAGTTTTGATATAAATAATCTCGATTTATTATACCTCAGTGAACCTATCGAAAAAAGGAATATAGAATGAGCAATATAGAATCAATTAGGCTTATTGAGGGAGAGGACGAGCAATCTCCTGAGATCGAAGTAGAGCAAGTATATAATTATCTAATAGCAAAGGGAATCAACTCTTGCTCTAATTCCTATAGCGGGGATGAAAAAGAGTATGTTGTGCGCTTCGCCAGGCTTCCGCTCAAAGACATCGCGCCGCTCTGGGGGCTTCTGAATGATGCGGTTAAGATTTCCATTCTGAATGAGAATCTCGAAGAATTCACAAGATTGATGGGGAGTCTTTGTAATGAATAAGGAAATAAAAGACTTTTTCATTAAGTATGGTACGGATAGTTTGTTTCGGCCAAATCATTATACCTATGATAGATCTGAAGTGGCCAAGGCTGCGCGGAGAACTATCTCCAACAATCTCCATCTAATGGAGCCGTATTATAGTGACTTGTCAGAAAGTGCGAGACAGGCAATAATGACCAGCCTCGTTAATGGCGGGGTTGACATATATAACGAGTCACCTTTTTGGGCAAGTATAATCGACGATCTATCGAATTTTAAAGAATTATGTGAATATGGGGAAACAAAGCTAACTCATATCGCTAGGAATTCCGATTCAATTTATTTGTCGGCAGCCCGATTGAATCCAAAGTTTGATTGGAAGCCGCTGTTTTTTCAGGAAATGAAAAGAGCAGAAAGGACTTCGTATGTATCTAGAATATTAGAAAGCATAGCCTCTGGGGTGGCAAAGCAGGATGAGAGCACTATTCCGTTATTTGTTCGCTCGGCCTTATTTGATAAGGCGACCAAGGTTTCGTTTGGATATAGAGTTCGCGGGTTTCTTTATAGGCATTATATAAGCGCCGGGGTTTTGTCAGAAAAGGAGGCCAGAAAGATTCGGTCCGAAGCCTCAGAAGAGGCATCAAATGCTGGACTTGAGACTCTTATTAAGCATAGGGATTTGTATAAAGGAAGGTATGAGAATCTTCTTTTAAAGTTTTCAGACTCCAAGCATGAATGGGTTCAGACGACATTGGCAAAGAGCCTTCCGATACACCTTTTGACATCAATTATGGGAACGGAATATTATTCTGCAAAAGTAATTATTGAGAGAAGAATGGAAGAGCACGAAGATGGAGGACCGGACGATGAGTGAATACGCTTGGTTAGTAACCCCTTTGCATAAAAATATGTTTAAGGAAGAAATCTTGGATGAATCAGTAATGGAGAACTTAAAGCTTAGCTTCGATGGCTCTATAATGGCGGTAAAACGAGGCAGCATTGAGAAGGACTACGAAGAGCAAGATGTAAAAATGATGATCTTGGGATATAAAAAGGTTCCAAAGGACTTGAAGGTTACAGATTCTGACTCTTTGTATAAGTTTTTGGCACTCCATGTTGATCTAGATGAAGAATAAAGTTAAGCAATTTTAAGCAACCCCGATAGGCTCATGTCTGTCGGGGTTTTCTGCTAATATTCATCGCTGAATTGTGAAATGAATTAATTTTGGATGCTTTAATGAGTCAGGGTGTAATAAAAAAAGAAGCCGGAATGGAGTCCGGAGGGCTAACGGATCCAAGAACTGGGCTGGAGATTAATATATCTACAACAGTTAGGTGCCGTTATCGTTTGTTTTATGGCGGAAAGCCGTGCAAGAGTGATGAAGGAAGGAGATCTCAAGGGGTTTCCCGAGAGGACTGGGAAACTCTATCGAATAGAGAATTAAATGAAATGATTGCTCAGGACTTTGCGTCTTCTGCATCTGGAGCTGTTCATATGTTTCTATCAAATTCATCAAATACTTCTACAAAAAAAAGAGAGTGGATTGAGATAAGAGTAGTGAGTCCATCCCGTCCGTTTAATGTATTCTTCTCGGCGGTGAGAGGGGATAGTATTGATATAATTACAGTCAATACTCGGTATAATAAACCACAGAAGCCCAGGATGTTCGACGTCGATGGAAAAAGGGCGGTTACAAGATAGATATGATTATAAAAGAATCACAAGTAGGAAGCCTCGAACAGATCATGCCAACGGTCTATAATAAGCTTCAAACGCTTGGCGAAATTAATAATGTAGTTCCCTTGGCAAACATCATGAAGGGACTTCAGAGCGGAGAGGCTAGAGCCTACGTTTCTAACGAGGATAAAAATCAGGATGGAATTCCGGATAGAATAAATATTGTATATCCCAAAATGGATATAGATCTTCGACAACACTTGGACGGCGTAACTACTGCTGATATTATGGCATTTCCAAATATTGATTCTCAAAAGGCTTTTAATGTTATGAACATTATGGGCGCGGTACTTGAAGTCCTCCATCATGAGCAAGATCATCTTAGTGGATTTAAAAGTACAGAGGATTCTTCTGGTAATATAACAGATGAGTTTAGTTCTGAGAGCTCTGCGGATAGTGCCGGTGGAAATGCCTCAAGCACTTTTATAAACAAATGGAGAGGCAAATTTGCTTCTACTACTAATAGTTATTCTAATATAGCAAAATGCTTTGATTTAAAGGGAGAATTTAAAATGCAAAAAGATCTAGTAAAGTTAGCCAATCACTTGGACAAAATCGGACACAGAGACTTGGCGGATAAGCTGGACTCTATTGTTGTGAAAATAAATAAGACAGCCCAGTTTATCATCACGGATGAAGAGGCAGCTGCCGCGAAGAAAGAGTATGGATATTCGGACGAAGACTGGGCTGCATTGCCGACAAGTGAGCAATTCGAATATGTCGATCAAATGGCAGGAGTTGCTTCGGGAGCTTACCCCAGTGGAACCGTGACCCTTGATGAGCCAACCGTATTTAACTACACTGAGGGCGGAGGTCAGCAAGCATCAGGCTCCCAAAGGAGCCTTGCCGATGATAACGCCGTAACTGCATCGAGCAAGTTAGATGGAATATTCTCTGTAAATCCCGTTGGAAAAGTGAGCCGTTAAAATGTTGGAAGAATTAATAAAGCTCGCTAATCACCTTGATCAGCTTGGCCATAAAGATTTGGCCGACAAGTTAGACGCGGTACTAAATAAGACCGCAGATTGGGGCGATGACTTTAACGATATTATGGAACAACTTCCGGAAGATCCGCTAACCATAGAAGAACCGTCAGCCACAACCACCGAAGAGAATATGATGGAAGAGCCTATATTTGCGCTTAATGAAAGCGCTGATGAAGACTCAAGAGAGGAAGAGCTTTTCGAGTCTAGCTTTGCCGCAGATAAGCCCGCCATCAAGAAAGAGGCGTCGTCATCTTTGGATCTCTCCGCATTGTTTGTAAGCGAGAGTTCTTTTTACGGGAGTTGAGGTGCAAAGCGTTTCTGATAAATTAAAGGTATTATCCGTAGCTCTAAATGAGCGCGGTCTTAGCTCTTATGCAAGCGAAGTAGAAGAGTTATATAATGAAGTTGATGACCCGTCTGATCTTGCCGGAGCAGCTGCTGTTGGAGTTGGCGGGGCCGTCGCGGGGTCTGTGGCTATGGAGCTTGCAGCAGCATCAGTGGCAGGAACCTTCGCCGGAGCGGGAGGTCTTACTTTTGGCACTGCAATTGGAGCCATTGGAACGGGCATCGCCGGTATCTTTTCTTGGCCCGCAGTAGCAATCGCCGCCACCATAGGCGCGGTGGCTTATCCGTTCGTTGATTGGTGGGGAAACTCAACGGGCTTAATTGATAGACTCGGAGGAACAAAAGACGATTCCATCGAAACGCTTTATCAGAAATGGAAAGATTATTTTAGAGACTTTGATCTAATTAACGGAAGGGGAAGCTTCCCAGAGACAACCACAGATAATAACGTGGGCGGAAAGCAAGATCGAAATGTCGATCAATTCTTCGGAGAGTTCGATGTTTTATTCGAGAATGGGCAAAAGGTAACAGAATCACAATTAGAAAACTGGGTGGAACAATATTCCGGAGAAGATCTTTGGGATTGGAATACTTGGGGCCTCGATGATGAGATGTACTTTGTAAATGCTTTCAATCTTTTAATTGACGGAAAGAAGTCTCTCGAAGAATCATTAATACTCGCCCGAGAAGAAGCGGAAAGACAAGAAGCGGAAGCCCCGGAAGAAGTTCCGGCAGAAGATTTAGAAGAAGAAGTTTACGACGATTAAAATATGGATAAAGAAATTTCTATATTGGACTTGGCACCAATCTCCGAAAACATGCCAACATTAAATAGAAGAAATGAAGAGGTTAATTATCCCATGTCAGATCCCGACGAGCACGAATTCGATGCGGAGCAATCGGGCAAAACTTTGACAGAAAGAATTAAGGCCAGAAACGTAAAAGAGGCAATAGGACTTACCAGTATGCCGATTGGATCTGTTCCCGGCGCAATTGAAAAGCAAGTTATAAATTATGGAGATGGCGATCAAGAGGCTTCGGATTCTTCGGGCTTCGGAAAGTCATCGCCAATGGATTTGCCGGAGGATCAACCTCCCGTTAATATTCAAAGAAAAGATTCCGGAACTTCCGAGTATAATGTTCTTGGAAATCCTACTAATAATAAAGATAAATCTGAGAAAGACTTCTTTTCGTGGCTGGGCTTCGGCGATGAATCAAGGGTTGTTACATCAAGGGAAAGTAAAATGAATAATGAATTAAAGAAATTAGCTTTGGCTTTAAATAACTCCGGGTATGCCGCTCAATCAAATATGATTAGAAAGATGGCCTATACGGGCGACCTCCATGGTCCTGTGCAGGCTCCGCAGAATACCCCTGATGACTTGGCCGCCAAACCGGAGAAGAATACTCCTGACACTATTCGGCCTGCCATGCGGGCTTTTTTGGCGGCAACAAAAAGAGCAATTAACGAGGACGACGACAACCTATTTCAGGGCCGTGACTTCACGGCCTTTGAATCAATTGAGCGTGTATTATTAGATCGGTACAATCGCGGCAATTTATCCACCTTTCCATTATTTAAACAGAGCTTCGAGCAACAAACACAAGGCCTTGCTCAAGGGGGCTCGGATGACGATGTTACTGAATTAAACGATTTTTTATTCAGGACCGGCAATAATCCGGGGCGTCAATCTGCTCCTTTCTACAACGATGCGCGTGCTGCGGCCGAAGGGTTGCGCCATGCTTATGATATCCATAATGCTCGGCTGGAGAGACTTTCATTACTTCGATCAAATATGATTAGAAAGATGGCAACAGGTGATCCTATTTTCAGTGCCATGGGCAGCTTTCTTGACGCGGCGAGACTTGCAATCAAAGAGGACGACGACAACCTATTTCAGAGTACGGACGCAACAACTTTTGATGTAATAATAAGGAGCATAAAAAGAGCCTACAATCGCGGCAGTTTATCCACCTTTCCATTATTTAGACAGAGCTTCGAGCAACAAACACAAGACCTTGCTCATGGGGGCTCGGATGACGATGTTACTGAATTAAACGATTTTTTATTCGGGACCGGCACTAATCCGGGGAGTCAGTCTGCTCCTTACTACGCAGGTGCTAAGGACACCCTGGAAGCTCTCAAGTCTGCTTATGATAGAGGTTATGCTCCAGTCGCAGTCACCAGCCGGGCAAATAATACAAAAACCGTGGGCGATACCAATTTTGAAATAGTCGAAGGAAATCTTGACGAATCTCCCTTTATTCTAAACCCAGAAATGGTGTCGCACATAGTCTATGATAGTGGAGCCCACCACGTATTTGATTCGGAAAATACTAGAGTGCTTTTTTTCCGCTCGCTCAACACCATAGCCCAAGCTCGTCAAAGCAGGGGCATAGTTATTCCTTTGAGAGATTATACCTGGAAGGACGATATTGATGCTGATCAAACGGGGCCGATTGACGATGCCAGCGACGAAGGAAAACTCTGGATTAAGATGAATGGAAGGTGGCTATCAAAAGCAGGGTCCGCTGCTACATGGATGCTGGAGTCGTTTGCAGATGATCATGTGGCCCTAAGGGCAATATCGAGCAGATCAAAAAAAAAGGATTCATTAGATAAGACGGCGCAACCCATCGGTCAATCCCCACCCGCTGGAGCCTCCAGAGGAGGTGGCCCCAGAGGCGGCTCAGGTGGCGCCTCAGCAAACGGAAATGTAAATCCCTTTCCTAATTATTCGCCGCAGCCACGGCAAACCGCCGCAAACGGCAATATTGGAAAGATACAAACAGAACTACAAACCGGTCGATACTACACCGGTAATATCGACGATGATTGGGGTTCAAATACACAGACGGCTTGGTATAATTTTTGGGTAGCGGCTCATGATTCTTTTAAAAACAATCCTGGATACGTTCCAGCTTCCCATGATCCTTTTTTTACAAGAATGAGGAATGATGCAAGTTACGCTGAGTCTTGGGAATCCTCATCCGGTCCGGAAGCAGCTCTTTCTCGCCTGAAAAGTACCATTGATCAAATGAGCGAATCACAGCAGGCTAGTGGGGTGCGACTTGATCCTTATGCATCCGTCGAGAACACCCAAAGGGAAGCGAGTGTAACTGACGATATTATTAGAAACTTCTTTGGGAGCCGCGACCAAGAGTGGCCGGATAACTTGCCCAGTTATTCGGCATTAAATAACGCTTGGGAGTCGGCAAAGGACGCAATTGGAAGCGCGAATCTCAGCTCCCATCTTGATTCCCTATGGAGTAAGCATGGAGAAGAACCTTATGGAATGTATGTATTTGGAAGATATAAGAGAAGCGCGGGAGGCACCGTAAGGTTCGTCGATCTTTGGATGGAGAATACTGCAATTAAAAACGATATAAAGAAAATGATTATGGATATGGATACTGCTGCTGCTGCTAATGGTGCTGGCACATCCATTTCAGGACTCAGCGGCAGAACCCCCACGAACGCCCCGACTCAGCAGCAAGCGGCTGCGCGTGCTAGCCAGAATCAAGGGGCCGAAATTCAGGCCAAAGTAAATGAGTTGATTACTACCAGGACCATCAGTAATCTAATTTCCAATCAAACAGGAAATGGTCCCGGTGATATTTATTCTATAAGTAGCCCGAACACTTCCGTCGATCTATCTGGAAGAGCGTTTCGGAATGACGGGGGAGGATTAAAAAAGGTTTTATTAGACAACTCGCCCGAGCCTACAGAATATGTCCAAGCGGCCAGGGATCTGCTTGGAAACTATCTCCTTGGAAGGTTTGGGGTCTATTTTTTTTCCACAACTAATGGCGAATATTCGCCCATCCCGGACCGGACAGAGACTCTTGGTAAGATAGCAAACACATGTATCATCGCGGCCATATTAAACGGCTTGGGAGAGACTAATCTCGCCAGACGTCTCCGATAGAATATAATCATCGTCATTAAATTTTGATATAAATAATCTCGATTCATTATTGGTAGTTGAACCGCAACCGAGATTGTTTTAAGATGATTAATATATTCAACAATAATGCTCCGAAGAAGAGGCGCAGAAAAAAGCGTTTATCAAAAGAAGAGATTAGTCGGCTGTCAGAAAAGAATCTAAATGCGATTCATCCGATGGCCGTACCCCTTTTGGCAAGAGAGAGGGGAAGAAAGACTAATGATTGGATCGAGAAAACAATATCTATAATTACAGAGTCTCCGCACAAGCTGTCCGAGAAATGGATTGCCTCAATAAACAAGTGGACAGAATCTTTAATTACATCAATATCATTAGATACCCCGAGCTATCTTGAGGGAACTAGATATGATCTTGGCCCATTCAATATTGTTAAGATTTGCGACCCGAAAGGAAACTCTCAGTATCCGATGCCAGCGATTTTGGCGGCAGATCAAAATGGTTGGAAGTATTTCTTTAAAACCACAAAGGCTTATTCTTTCGGTCCCGGCGATACGATAACTTTTACCGCAACAGTATCTTCTCACAAAGAGGGCATTACTTTTCTGCGCCGCCCAAGTAAAATAAAGAAGATTGAATCACAAGAATCTTTAGGAGAAACTGATGACAGTTAATTCGGTTGATATAGCAGTTGGGCTTTGCTGGGGGGACGAGGGTAAAGGGAAAATCTCCTCTGCCCTTTCAAAAAAGAAGAGCCCTGATGGATCAAGTTATTATAATATGGTTGCAAGATGGGCCGGAGGAAACAACGCAGGACACACTGTATTTCTTGATGGGAAAAAGTATCAAACCCACCTCATCCCGTCCGGAGTTTTCCATGGAATAACATCCCTTATCGGGCCGGGGTGCGTTCTGCATCCGGAGTCTTTTTATAAAGAGATCGATTATTTAAATCAAAATGGATTTGATACCTCTCTGGTAAAGGTTCATCCAAATTGTCATATCGTTACAGACGAACATATTGCTTTTGATAAAAAGAACCTTGCGGCAAAGTTGGGAACAACATCAAAAGGAATTGCTCCGGCTTATGCCTCTAAGTATGCAAGAACGGGGATACTTGCAGACGGAACTTTGGATTCATCTATAATTTGGAATGGCAGACTTTCCGGAAACATTTTATGCGAAGGTGCTCAGGGATTTTATCTTGATGTAAATCATGGGTTATATCCATATGTAACTTCCAGCGAAACGCTTCCTTATGCAGCTTGCAGTTTGGGATTCGCCCCTCAAAAGATTAATGAGATATGGGGGTGTTCGAAAATTTACGATACCCGCTCAGGAGAAGATCCAAGATTCCCGGCGTCCCTTCTTGATGATCCGGAGCTATCAGAGCTTGGGGAGTTGGGGAAAGAATATGGAGTTACAACCGGGAGAAGAAGGAAAGTAAATTGGATGAATTTAGATAATCTAATTTATGCCGCAGAAGTTACCGGAACGACTCATCTTGTAATAAGCAAGTGCGATATACTTGAAGAATTCAATGTGTTTAAGTTGTTCCATAATGATTCTATTATTGAGTTTTTAAACTTGGCTAAGATGAAAGTATTTATAGAAAGGAAGCTGGAGGAAAATACCTCTAATGTAAAGGAAGTATTGTTTTCATACTCTCCAGAGGTTATTTAAGTGGAAGAAGAAAAAAATATAGTTGTATTATATCATGCAAATTGTCCAGACGGGTTTTGCTCTGCCTTCGCATTTTGGAAAAAGTATGGGGATAAAGCCAAGTACATTCCGGCAAAGCACGGAGAGCCACCTCCACCGATAGAGGGCAAGACCGTATATATTGTGGATTTTTCCTATAATCGGCTTACATTGTTGAAGATGAAGGATGCCGCAAAATCATTGGTCGTTATAGACCATCATATTACGGCGGAGAAAGAGCTGGGGGATTTGGATTTCTGTGAGTTTGACATGAGTCACTCCGGAGCATATCTTTCTTGGAAGTATCTTTTCGGAGAAGATAACGTCCCTCCGATCGTTCTGCATGTTGAAGATAGAGACTTGTGGAATTGGAAGTTGGACTTCTCAAGAGAAATACTTTCCACAATTGATTCTTATCCAAAGACATTTGAGGCATGGGATGACCTGCATATCTCTCTATTGGATAGCGACTCTCCTGCTCATTCAAAGGTGGTGAGTACCGGAAGGGGAATTCTAAGGTATAAAGATGTCCTAATAGCTAGCCTAATTAAGAATTCTTTTAAGATGAATATTGCTGGCTATGAAGTTCCGGCTATAAATATATCTTTTTTCCAGTCGGAAATAGCAGGTCAACTTTCAGAGGGGAGCCCATTTGCGGCGGCTTATTATTTCGATGGAAGCGGGTTTAGGGTTTCTTTGAGATCGAGAGAGAATGGAATTGATGTTTCAGAGATTGCCTCAAGCTTTGGAGGCGGGGGGCATCGGTCGGCCGCAGGATTTAGAGTTGATAATATAGATGAATTTATTGGAGTTGAATATGATGACGGAACAAATAAACGACACAATCGATAAGATAAATAATGGAATAAAGCTCATAGAGGCCAACTATAGGTCTGGAAGTTATTCGAAGACAAATTTTATCTTTTCAGAAACAGAAGAGGAGGCGCTTCTTCAGATTCTTTCAAGCGAAGAGTTGTTTTCTAGGGCATTTCTTTCGGGACAAAATGATTGGTATTCGAAGATGGCTTTCGCGGCTATCGCCAAATCAAATCCGAGACTTGGCTCCAGAGTCATCAAGATGGCAATAGAGAATGAGGCAGAAACATCATCCGGCAGATATAGCTTTAACTACGGCACTATGATTGAATCTCTTCTGCGTTCATCTTCATATGAAGATATATCGATCCTAAATGATGTCGCCCTAAATCTTAATGGCCCAGCGCAGTTATTTGCGGCTCAATACTGCACTATTGATACCTTGAGGCAGCTAAGGAGAAGTAAGGATGCAAAGATAAGAGAGGTTGTGTTCTCAAGGCTTGGAACGGTAGAGTGTCTGGATGAAATGCTAGATGATAAAACAAAAGACATTAGAGTACAGGCGGTTCACTTGGCTCCAATGGGATACTCAAGGTTGTCAAAAATGACAAAAGAAATATCTGGAGCGGTATTCTCGGTTCTTATAGACAAGATAAATATTTCCAGCATCCCTATGCTTCTTGGCAATAGGAATATGAAAAACAAGTGGATAGCAAAAAGACTTCAAGCACGATTGGACTCGGGAGAGTAAAGATGGAAGAGGCAAAAGAAAATTCAAGAGTTGATATTTTAAATTTAATTTCGCTACACTCAAACTGGACTCCAGATGAGGCCTTTTATGAGTTGGCAGTTAAGTCGGCAGTAACGGCGGACTGTTCTCGGAGTTATTATTATAACTCCGGGGAGTTCAAGATTTTGACCGGAGAAAACTTCACCTACCTGTGGGAGCAGCTCCCTGAAGCAAGGGACGCACTCTTGTCTCAGGTATTGAGATGTAACTCAGATGACATTCCAGGGTTAACTCCAAGTGTAAAAGCATTCATTATCAATAAAATTTATAACTCCATCTCAGTCGATCTTGAGATCGAATCAAATCGGCTTAGAGCGGAGATTTCAAGGTCAATAACTGATTTTGATTATCTTTCAGAGATCTCAAGGCATGGCCTGACAGATCAGAGTGTTCGAACATATCGCATGTGGGAGTCCGTTGGGAGCAGTACTTCTGAAGATCCTAGTTTCTATAATTATCTATGGAACAGGATAAGCAGAAAGAAAGGCGCCGTTTCGGAAAGGAATTCTATTATCAGAAAAGCGTCTGACAGAAACGCTGTTTCGCCCGACATACTGGCTCATGTTGCAAAGAGGGGAACAAAGACAATGAAAAGAACCCTCATTAATAACTTTGTAGCCAGAGTGAATCAGCTTAGATATCCATTTGGATATTGGACAAAGGAGCGCGACCTAAATCCTGCCCAGCTTATTATCTTAAATGATAACAAGAAAGAGATTGCCAAAATTGAGCAGCGGCTTATGCTTTTTGTGGATACGGGAGACTACGAAGTAGTAGAGGGTCTAATGGGAGTTTTTTCAAAAAACAACCTTCCATGGCTGATCCCTGCGGCTTCTCAGCATCCCAATCTTTCACGACGGCTAAATAAAATAATCGAAGAACTAGAATAGGAAGATCATGGTAGATAACCGACGCAGAAATGAAAGAAATACTTTAAACATTAAAGTATACAACAAGGTGACAAAAACACACTGGGAACATCGCGGGGTTCCAAGAAATCATGTTGGAATGATTGACTTGAACCCAGACTTAGAGGTTCAAATTCTCCGTGGAAAACGTCGCGACAACAGGAGAGAAACGGATGAGCAAAATACTTAAAGGATTATTAATCTCCCTAATATTGCTGGCCCCCGGAGGCTCTGAGGCGTTTCCATATCGAGGAACCTCTGATATAAACTTTGTTTCATCTGGAAATCACTCTGTGGCGACCAGAAGCCACTCAGTCAGGTACTCTTTATATCATCAGAGTCAGAGTTACGCATCTTCTGGGGCGTTCTCATCAACATTGTTGAATAATGTTTTACAAAGAACTATAGCAGAATATGTGGTATTCCTTGAGAGGAGAGGCGTAAGAATAGTTGAGTGTAGGCCGAATTTGAGCCTTGATATATACCATGTATCATCTAATGTGTTGAACGATCACAATAGGTTTAACCAGTGGGGATCTTCTGCTGGGGTTGGAAATTTGGCGGCGTTCAATCTTTTTGGACTTTACGATGGGATTCCATCTGATCCAAATCAGTCGGCGATATTCCTAACGGACAGGGGCTCTAGAAATAATGAGCTGCTAATCGCACATGAGGCTTCACACTACCTGTTCGATAAGTTTTGCCTCAATCTTCGATTTTATGGCAAATCTGAAGAATTCGCTAGAGAATTCCAAAACTTTTATTCAAATAGGAATTAGATGAGTAACTCAAAGAACTCCTTTATCTGGAATGCTGGACTATCATTTGATGATGTTTTGCTTGTTCCGACATATTCAGAAGTGAGATCCAGACTCTCTCCTGACACTGCAACTTTCATTGGAAACACCAAGTTGGAGGTTCCAATGATATCCTCTCCTATGGATACTGTTACGGGGCCGTTAATGGCCTCTGAGCTTGGCTCTCATGGGGCAATGGGGGTTGTTCATAGGTTTAGTTCTACGGGGGAGCAGATTGCCTCACTGAGGCAAGTATCAGAGCATTCCGATGAAGCCCCAGTTGTAGCGGCAGTTGGAGTGGGAAGAGAGGGTCGAGAAAGGTTCTTGTCGCTAAAAAATGAAATAGGCTCGATAATTGATTGGGTTGCTATTGATATTGCAAATGGTCACTCAATACTGATGAAGGAAATGATTGAGTTTATTAAAGATAATTCTAATTACCAAATAATGGCCGGGAATGTAGCAACCGGCGATGGGTTTGCTTACTTGGCAGATGCGGGGGCCAATGCGGTTAGGGCGTCAATCGGGTCTGGAGCGATTTGCTCAACGCGGATAATGACGGGGTTTGGAGTTCCATTGCTATCAACAATTGTTGATTGCCAAAGAGCAAGGGCCGAAAATACATCTTATAAAGATGTATCTATAATTGCAGATGGAGGGATAAGGTATCCGTCAGATATGATTAAGAGCATAGTAGCTGGAGCCGATGCAATCATGGCTGGAGGGCTTTTTGCTGGAACGATAGAGTCTCCCGGTGACATTGTGAATATAGACGGAAGAAAAATGAAGGTCTATCGTGGCGCTGCAAGTAGAGAGATTCAAGAAGATAAAAGAGGAGGGCTGAAGCCGGGGACTTGCGCCGAGGGAGTGTCGACACATATCCCGGTGAAAGGCAAGGCTAAATATATTCTTGACGAATTCATGGGAGGGCTTCGATCTGGAATGAGTTATGCGAATGCAGTGACTATTAGCGAGCTGAGAGAAAACGCTTCTTTTATGAAGATAACAAACGCGGGGCTCGCAGAGTCTCATGCCTACGGAACTAGAAAGTAAATGGAAAAACAAATGAAAAATAACGACGACTGTGTATCATATTCGGATATTTTAGAGCGACTAGATCGAATGGAATCTAAGATCGATGACATGGGAGAAAAGATAGATAAGCTATCCGATATAACAAAGGAGTTTTCAAGTGTAGATGAAATGCTTACTCCAGAAAAGATGGATCAAGTAAAGGATATTATAGGAAGCTTTGGTGGCGCTATTGGGGCCGGAGCCACTATTGGTGGAGATCAGGATCTTGGATCTATGATTGACTCCTTTAAGGGTCTTAGAGAAAGATTGCAAGATATAAACACAAGGCTAAATGAAAACCCGTTACCACCGAGTAATGAGAAGAAATAGAAAATTTTGATATAAATAATATCGATTTATTATACCTATCTGAGCGGGTCGCCCTGCTCAGGCAACTGCTAAATAATTTGAACAAGGAATAATTAAAATGAATATTGCACAAACAAAGTCTGTTCTAAAGACAATGCCATCGGATAAGTCCATTATGCTCCATGCAAAACATGGGGTTGGAAAGTCCAGCGTTGTACGTCAAACTGCCGACGAGCTTTCCGCTGAGAGTGGAAATGATTATGGCTTTTGGGACGTTCGCCTCTCTCAGTGCGAGGTTGGTGACATTAAAGGTATGCCACACCTTGACGCGGAAAATGGAGTTACTCGCTTTCTAAAGCAAGAGTGGTGGCCAACAGATCCCGATAGTCACGGAATCCTGTTTTTTGATGAGCTTAATCGGGCATCCAAAGATGTCTTGCAAGCCGTCTTTGAGATTTGCTTGGACAGACGATTGGATGGACAAAAGCTTCCCGATGGCTGGCGAGTAGTCGCGGCTGTAAACTCTGACGATGAATATGATGTGGTCGAGCTAGATCCCGCACTTCATGATCGATGGTTTCACGTTGACTTTGATCCATCTGCAACAGAGTGGCTTGACTGGGCGCGAGAAGAAGGGGTTCATGCAACTTGTATTGAGTTCATTAATCGAAACCAAAACCTTCTAGACCCACCAGTCGGGAACCTTGAAGCGGGCCGTATTTATCCTTCGCGTCGAAGCTGGGTTGCTTTTAGCGATTCGATCATGGGGATGAGCCTCATTGAATCTAAAGACGATGGAATGCTAACACAAGTTGCAAAAGGATGGCTTGGCCGAGAGATCGCCGTAATGTTCCAGAAGTTTGTAGAGAATGAATTCTCTCAGTTGCGGCCAGAAGATGTTCTCGATAACTTCGAAAAGACCAAGCCAAAGATCGAGAGTGCTTGCAATGACATTGAGGTTATCGCGGCGCTTGCAAGGTCAGTAGTTGCAGAGGTTAACGGTCGTTCGCTTACTAAGACCAAGACAAAGCAACGTGAGGCTCTTCGGGAGTTCTTTATGATGCTTCCAAACGATGTTGCATCACAGTCTTGGGTTGCGCTACTTAGCGGCGCAAAGACAAAGAAGATTGTGATGGAGTGGCAGGGAGATGAAGATTTCCGCGAGCACTTGAAGCAAATCTATCTTACTAACTAGTTAGTTGCAAACCGCAGGGAGGCATGGGTTACAGATGCCTCACACTTCCAACCAGGTCGAAAAGGATATTATCATGGCAAACTCACAAATTAAAGCAAAGCTAGAATCTGCAATCTCAAAACTTGTATGTTTTCAGCCACTATATGGAGAGGTATTCCTCCATCTTAATAAGCGCGAATCAAAAAAGATCCCTACGATGGCGGTCGGAGTGATTCGGCGAGTAGACTTGGCGCTATATTATAATCCAGAGTTTATCGAAGGTCTTTCGTCCACTGAGCTTAGGGGAGTATTGAAGCATGAGGCATTGCATGTATTACTTCACCACCTTACTCGCGCAAAGCATTTTGCATATAACTTTCGTGGATATAATATTGCGGCAGACTTGGCGATTAACTGTCACATCGAAGGGCTTCCTGACGGGGCGCTTTATCCAAAGCAGTTCGATCTTAATAACAACGAGTCTGCTGAGTTTTATTACGAAAGCCTGAAGAAAGAAGCAGGCGAGGACAATGACTTCGAAAAGGTAATCGAAGGCAAGGGGGATACTGTCGATGACCACTCTATGTGGGAAGATTTTGAAGACGACATTGTAGAGGAAAAGGTTCGAAATATCGCAGAGAAGGCGATTAAAGAGCAGGAGAAGAAGGGCTGGGGAAATATCTCTGGTAACCTTGCGGCTCAAATTATCGCGGCCAACAAGCCGGTTGTCAATTGGAAGAAGGAAGTTAGATACTTTATCAACAAGCTTGTAATGATGGGGAGAAGGAACACAAGAATGCGCCCCAATAGGCGATATGGAGTTACTTCTCCGGGAAGTAAGAGAAACTATACTAGTAGACTTCTGATTGCATTTGATACATCAGGATCAGTTTCAGACGAGCAACTTTCATATTTCGCCACAGAATTGAATGGGATGATCGATCACGTAAAGGCCGACTTCATTCAGTTCGATACCAAGATCTATGGAGAGCCAAAGGAGTACTCCAAAAAGGCTTCTAAGATTGACATCGTAGGTCGGGGCGGAACTTGTTTTCATCCGGTAATGGAGCTTGCAGAGGAAAAGAACTATGATGGACTAGTCATCTTTACGGATGGGTATGCCGCATTTCCAGAGAAGCCCAAGTATAGAATGTTGTGGGCGGTTTGCGATCAAGACCGAGGAGTTGAGTTTCCATACGGAAAGAAAGTAGTAATCGAACAGAAAAAGAAGTAAGATATGATGGCGATCAGTTAATTGGTCGCCATTTTTTTAGGAACCAAATGATTCACGCATATAGCAAGACAGAAAGCAAATTATCAACGGTTGTAATAGCCTTTGATGCTGGCTCTAGAACGGAGTCATCTATGGATTTTAATCCCGGCATAGCACATATGCTGGAGCATTGCATATTCAAGGGTACGAACAAAAGAACTGCATTTGAAATTCAAAGGGAAATTGGCTTTTTAGGGGGGTCTGTAAATGCCTTCACTTCTCATGAAATTGTGGCATATCACGTAACGGTTCCATACGAAAATCTAGATGTTGCAATGGAAATAATGTCAAACATAGTATTTGATTCGGTATTTCCAGAGGATGAGTTTTTGAAAGAAAGAGAGGTTGTGAAGGAAGAGGAAATCTCAAGATTAGATAATCATTATTCATACATCTGGAATAAGTTTTCCGACAAGTTTTTTGACAATTATATCGGCACGCCAGTCATTGGAACGCAGGAAACAATTAGCAAGTTTACTAGAGATGAGGTTGATGCCTTTCACAAGGAATATTGCAAGAAAAGAGATGCGGTTGTTTCTCTTTGCTCTAATCTTTCCGAGGAAAAGGCAAATCTTCTTATGGAGAAGCACTTTGGAAAAGAGAACGGAAAGGTTTCCCGGCGCTTTAATTATGCCGACTCTTCGTATTCTAGCTCCGAAGTGGCCGAGATTAATAGGCCGGGACTAGAGCATACCTATGTTTGGATAGGAACCCCCGGAGTAAACCGAGGGTCTGACCACATTCCGGCGACTAGGCTTTTAATGTCAGTTCTCGGAGGAGGGATGGATAGCCGACTCTTTACAGAGGTAAGAGAAAAAAGAGGACTTGTTTATGGAATATCTTCATCTCTAAACGAATGGGAGCGAGGCTCCCTCTCCTTGATTAGCGGGTCTACTCGGGGGGAGAATGTAGATGAAATGCTATCAGTTATATCAGACGAGGTAGAGAAGATCAAGACAACGAGAATATCTGATGAAGAGTTGCAAAGAGCAAAGAATAAAATGAGAGCATCTTCTTACGGATTGATTGAGAGCGCTTCTGGCATGGCTCAGTACAGAATGAGAGAGAAGCTGATCGGACTACCATCGATCGAGAGCTATATGGCATCTCTTTCTTTGGTTACGCCAGAGTCGATAATGGAGGCTGCAAACATAGTATTCGATAACGATAAAAAGTTGACAATGATCTGCAAGTCAAAGAGCGAATAGTGAATTTGAAAATAACTGGAAATCTGACAGATGTTGCCAACTCTGCATGGATATCAGTCCCAGGTGAGACAAGGGCGGGAGAAAGAACAGACGACGAGGTTGACGAAGTAATTGATTTTCTTATTGAAAATCTTCATACATCTCCCTTTGAGTCCGTAACCATGACGTTTTCATGGGGCCGAGACGAAGCCGTGGTGGGCATGGATAGCTACTTGCATAATAAGTTTTCAAGAGTAGAGCTGACCGGAGGAGTCTATACCATGACAATGGATCTATGGAACTTCGCAAAGACCTCGCTATTATCCGAAAGAAAGGGTGGGCATAGTAGCCTTTCGGCGTGGCAACTTTTCGTCGAAGATTCGCCAGCCCTTGCTGCAAAGGTCGAAAAGTTTGATCTTTTTGGGCAAAAAGTTGACAATCAAATTGACGCAAGTGAGAGGCTCGGAGAACACAATATGGAAGTGGAGCTTGTTTCATATCATGATGCTGGCTCTGAATCTCAAAGTAGGGCAACTTGGAGAATAAAGTGTCCACTTTCAATAGCCATTCAGATCCTAGGACATAGCACTTGTTCTGCAAATATGACGAGCGAGAGGATCGGAATAGTCCCGCAGGATTTTATTAGCAAATTTGATGATACATCAGAAATATTCGGAAAGGTAATGGGACATACTATTGGAGATTCTGCATGTAGTTCTATAATGCTTGATATATACCGATCATCAGTAGCGGCTGTTTTCGAAGAATACCTTAGATTAATGAAGTCATCGAGGATTGCAAAAAAAGATGGGATAATATCAAATGATGAACATAAAAGATTAAGAGAGGTTGCTCGATACATTTTACCAGAAGGGCGAATAACCGAGTTATATATTTCCTTTTATATAGATGATTTTAAGGGATATCTTAATTTGAAAGATTCTACGCACGCACAGATAGAACATCAGTGGATCGCCCAACAGATGAGAGGGGCCATAGGAGAAGAGCATAATATTAAAATAGATTGATATTTATATGTTATTCGAGTATAACAGTTATGCAAGGAGCAATACATGGGTAGCGATTGGGTAATATTTTTTCTGTCGACAGTTGGGTTCACAATCGTTCTTACGATTAGTGACTTAATACTTCCGGTTAGGGAGTATATTGGATCAAAATCAGAAAGGATAGGATACCTAATTCAATGCCCTATGTGTTCCGGAGTATGGGTGGGCGCAATAGCGGCATTCATAGTGGGCGTTCCAATTTTTGAGGCTGCATTTTCTACAAGTCTTCTTAGTTGGATCATATCAAATGTAGTATTTGCACTCATGTCCGTGAGTGAGTACGTGGAATTAATGACTGAAGATGAGCGGAGCCAATAATATGAAGGACTTGTTAAATAGAGTTTCCATTCCAGGAAGAATAATGGACTTATTGTGGTCCGATGATTCCTTTTATAGAGAGGTTTCTTCTCTTAAGAAGGCGTCAACTTCGGGAAGGTTTCCGAAATCAGATCAGTGGTGTGATGCCGACGGCTTTCATATGGCCTTCGCACTTGCCGGATATTCCCCAGAGGATATACGAATAGAGGCCTCTGGAAGAGAGCTGTTTGTATCAGGTAGTGGAGTAAGGTCTGAACTGAAGGAGCCCGAAGTTTTGGCCGAAGAAGCCGATCTCGACGAGACTTCGGATGATTACCCTGCGAAAAATCCAAACCTACAAATACAGCAGGGGATGATCGTAAGAGGGATTGCCAGAAGAAGTTTTAAGGCAAAGTTTTTTATGAGTCCAGCATTTGACCCCGCCAAGGCAAGGGCGGTAATGAAAAATGGATTACTAGAGTTGATAGTTCCACATTCGGAGCCGGCTCATACAACAAACATAAAGATTACGGAGAAATAAAATGGAGTCTTTACAGGTATTAATTGAAACAATGGTTAAGGGAATCGTTGACGCAGAAGATGATGTTCAAGTATCACTAGAGGATACAGATAAGGGTCCCACGTTTGAAATAAAAGTTCACGCAGACGACGTAGGAAAGGTTATCGGAAAGCAGGGAAGGATTGCAACTGCAATTAGAACGGTGGCAAAGGCAGCCGGAGCGAAGCGTGGAAAGAAAGTAATGGTTAACGTCCTAAATAACAAACAATAGAGAGGTTCTAATGACCAGAACTTGGAGAGAAAGATGTTTGGCTCGCCCTGGGTTTAATTTTGGCAACTCACTAAGGAGTGCAAAAAAGAGAGCTAAGAGGTCAAATATGAGGTTTGAAATAACATTAAAAGAAATAAGAGAGTTATTTGAAGCCCAAGATGGAAAGTGTTTTTATTCTGGAATTAAAATGAATATTGTAAAAGAAGATGAAAGTGTTACTCATGATCCATTTAAGATGACTCTAGATCGTAAGGACTCTAGTCTTGGATATATTCCTGGTAATATTGTGTGGTGTATATATTGCGTAAATGTAATGAAACAAAAAATGCCATTTGAAAAAATGGTAACTGTTTGCGAGTCAATTTGCACAAGATCCAGCGAGGTATTGAGTAGTTAAAAAATGTCAAAGCTTTCGGAGAAAGAGGTAGAGAGGGTTAAGAAAAAGGTAGAAACTCTCTATAAGAATTTTGGAATAGATACCGAGAACATGTTCGAGGAAGAGCTGGGCAGGATTGTTCGGCATTATATTTCCAATCCGGAAAAGATGAAAGAAGATTTGGCCAAATCAAAGGTGAATGATATAGGTTCAGATGACATACTTTATTGATAGTCAATACTATTAATATTTTTTGCTATAGCGCACACGTACGCATGCGCTTAGGCTAAGTTAGGATTATTTAATGATTAATAAAAAAGAATTAATTAAGAAGGTCGCGAAAAGCACGCTTCTCTCTCAAAGGGAAGCCGCACAAGTTGTTGAAATTTTATTTGATTCCATAGTCGACTCCCTCGAGAGTGACGGAGAGGTCTCAATAGTAGGCTTTGGAAAGTTCTATTTATATGAGCACGCACCACGGCCCGTAAGAAATCCCAAGACTCAAGAGGAAATGATTTTAGATCCGTATAAATCCGTTAAGTTTAAGGTTAGCAATAAATTAAAGAAGCACTTTAAAGAAATAACTTAGATTGGGTTTGTATTATGGCCATAAAAAGCGACAGCAAATTAACAAAATTTGAATCTGCTAGTACAGTTGTTACTAGTGATTTTGCTAATTCTATTTATGGCGGCCTATCCGGAAGCATAGAGGGCGACCTTTTACCGGAGGACGACGCAAAGAATATAGGCCACGCCCATGACGGACTTGCTGCCGACGGACATGCCCAAAAAGTAAACTTAAAAGATCATGTAACTTCAAAGCTAGAGCATCAAAACCTAGAAGATGAGGCGGTTCATGTTCAGAATGTTTGGACATCACTGGATGTTGCAGATGCAATTCCAGAGTACATAATCGGAGACGATGGGCGTCCATGGTATTACCTAGATTTATCTGTCATTAGGGATGATTTTACATTTAAAGAAACTGGATATTTACCCGGGGATACAGATATGCCGGTTGGCTATTCTACGGCCGATGATTTGAGCCTAAACCCCGACCCAGCGCTTGGAGTTTCTGCCGTTCCGCTGATTCAGCATGGAAACGAAAACCATACATCTTCTGGGCTCGACTTTGTATTTGGGTCATCATCATTGGATGACATGCATGGAATGGGCCACTCAACCGCCGATGGAGATGGAGATAATCGATTTTTATTCGATAGAAGTCAGGCGGCATTCCGCGCCGGGTCTGCATCGGGCACTCACTGGGATGAGCCAAATAGGGGTGCTTATTCGGTATCTTTTGGTCAAGATAATGTTTCCACTGGAGCTGGGTCGTTTTCATCCGGAGTCCAGAACGAGTCACTTGCCGATCAATCCTCGGTCTGCGGCGGACATAAAAACTCCATAGATGGAGCCTCTTCGGATTCTGGAATTTTATCAGGAGAAAATCAGAGCATTATAAGCTCGGTCGCGTCATCTATATGCGGCGGGGCTCAAAATGCAATAGGATCTTCGTCCCAAGGCTCGTTCCTGGGGGCGGGTACAAACAACTCTATATTTAAAAGTCCAGTATCAGCATTATCTGGTGGAATTGCAAATTCAATTACAGACAGCTCAGCATCATCCATTTTTGGTGGGACTTCAAATATCATGGGAGTCTCCGGGAGGCCCGCCCATACCTCTATTATTGGAGGTGGCATCTCAAATCAAGTATTAGATATAAACAATTCGGCGATAGTCGGGGGTGTATCGAACATTGTCGTCGGATCCTACTCTGCGGTTCCGGTCATTCCAACCAGCGGGACTATCGGATCTCCTCCTCAAAGTTCATTTATTGGCGCTGGATATGGAAATCACATAGAGCTGTCTGATATGGCAGTTATTTCCGGTGGGTGTGAGAATAAAATAGATATAGATGGAAGTTTTTCGGCGATTCTCGGCGGAGAAGGGAACCTGATAAAAGATCGATATGGCGCTATATCCGGTGGGTTTCAAAATAAAATATTTGATAACTCCGAATACTCGGTGATATCTGGTGGATATATATCTGAAATAAAAGATTCGAACATTGCAACCATAGGTGGAGGAAAGAACAATACTATTGTAGAGTTTTCTCATGGCTCAACTATAGGGGGCGGGGAAGATAACTGGGCAAACGATCAGTCTGAATACTCTACTATATCCGGCGGAAAGGGAAATAAAATAGCCTTTTCGAGCGGGGCGCATATAAGTGGCGGATTTAACTCTGAAGTAATATCTGCCAACTTTGCCTCCGCATCTGGAGATGGCGCTCATTCGTTTATGCACGGCCAGTCGTCAAGATCTTCAGCGCCATTTTCTCCGTTCCCCGGAGGAAGTCAGTATATAGATACAGAGGGTGGCCGCGGATCCGCGCAAGCATCTTCTGTTATTTTATCTGGAAGGTGGGGTTATGGGTCAAGTACTCCTGGTCTGCTCGGGTCTCACCAGTATTATGCGCTTGCCCTGGACGGCTTTGGCGGGGCAAACACCATTTTTGTGGGACTCGGAACGTCAATGTCATTTAAGCTCAGAGGCATCATGACAGGATACGACTGGTCTGTCGGGGGACAGGAGTCTGTTTCGTTTGAAGTAGCTGGAGTATTTTTAAAGAGAGTTTCTCCAGGGGGGGGTCCGGGGAACTTGGCGGCCATGTTTGGACAGGTTGCATCAATCGCATCACGTCCCGGGTTGTCAATGGATACATCTGCGGATCCAACCATCGCTGTGATTGGAGACGTAAAGATAGGCATAACTTCAAGTAGTGCTGTTTTGGGAATTGGACCATTGAATCCACTAGACAATAAAATTAGATTTGATATCACAGAAAACCAAACTACCAATTTTCAGTGGACCTCTACGGTGGTTGAGATTGAGCTGGTTGAGAACAGGTTCTACTGGGACGGCACTCCTTAGGATGAAAAAGTGGCAATAGATAGTAACGATAAATTAACCTCATTTTATGATTCTGGTAGGGTTATTGTAACGAGCGAGTTCGCAAACTCATTGTTTGGGGGATTACACTCGACTATTGCCGGAGATTTACTGGAGCCAGATGACCCGCAAGTATCCGGCCACATCCATGATGGCCAACATATGGATGGCCACGCCCAAAAGATTAACCTAGAAAGTCATGTTACTTCTCAGTTGAAGAATATAAATCTAGGCGATGGTGCAGTTCATGCTAGAAATATCCAATGCTATCCCGAGTCCGAGATAGATAAGGCTATTCCGATTTATGAAATAGTAGAAGGAGAAAGGTGTTATTATCTGGATCTTTCTGGATTTGAAGCATCGGCAGCGGGAGAGGACACCCAGGTTCAGTTTAATGAAATGGGAAGTTTTGGTGCGAATAGTGGATTTGTATACAGATATTCCGCGAAGAGTGTTGGCATAAGGGTTCAAAATATGGACCAAAATGATGATTATGCATTATCTGTTCGTGGTGACATTCAGGCATATAGCGACTCGCTCTCGGGCTCATCTATAGTTAGTGATGGAGACTTTGCAGGAGGGGCTCCCGATTGGCTCGGCACGAATGGGTTCATGGTTGATGTGGGATCGGAATATGCAATATATTCACACGATGCCGCAGGAGGCGAGCTGTCGCAGGACATATCTTCCTCTGTGACTCCCAATAGATGGTACATTTTAAACTATAGTGTTTCCAATTTTGTAAATTATGGAACCATTTCTGCAGAGCTTACCAATGATATCGCGAGTGACAATATCACTCTTTCTTTGGAAAACGGGAGCCATTCGGTTGAGTTTAAGTCTAATGAAATACCATCTATATTCAAAATAAGAGTTTCGTCCGGAGATCTCTCGGAGGGGTTTGTTCTAGACGATATTACACTAACAGAGATGCTCGGCGGAAACATAGATGTTCACGGAACGATAACCGGAGGAGGGCAGTCTGGAATAAAGATAAACTCAGAAGGGCTAGTTGGAATTGGAACAAGCAGCCCGAACAGAAGGCTGCATATCGTCGGCGATGGCATCGACTCTCCAGTTAAAATTGAAAATATTCAACTCGGAGCCGGCGCCGCAATCGTTGTGGATGGTTCTGGAAATATATATACAGATCCAACGCTTGGGGTCCAGAACTTATTTAGCAATATAAATATTGTGGATGACAGCTTTGGAGTGGCCTCTGGAGGGCCGATTATCGCTGATGCATCGTCAGATACATTAACATTAGACGCTGGAACTGGAATTGAAATAGCCGGAAATGCGGCAACTGATACTGTTTCTATATTGTTAAATGCAGATCTTGATGATCTAAATAACGTTAATGACCCGCCAGGACTTGCAGGTAGCGGAGATGTCCTGATTTGGGATGGGTATGTATGGGGGCCGGGAGATGCGGCGGGCGGCGGCGAGTCTGAGGTTAAGTTTTTTTCTCAGTGGACTAGTACGGCTGATTGGGTTCAGAAGTTTGGAGATCCAGACTTTAAAGATGCGCAAGACTGGGACCCTGCGGATGTCGCCACTTATGATCAAATGGCGTACAGGCACAGGTTTGCTCCATATGTGTTTTATGTTCCAGACTTTGCAAATAATAATAACCCAGGCCTGGTCGGGAATACCATTAGGATACTGAGGGATAGTTCACAGGTAAGCTTCGGCATGGGCGGGGTTTGGCCCATACCCATGTTTAATTTAACTACTGCCATTCCTCTGAATGGCGACTTGAGCGCTGGAGTTGGCGCATCAATAGTGGGGTCTCATCAGGCCTCCTTGCCCGGCTATCTAGACGCAGTATCTGGATTTCCAGATGATCCACCGTCATCGTGCCGAGTGACGCTATACTTTTTGCTAGCAGAGGGCGTTCAGGGTACTTCTGCGAATTTTAATGTAGATCTTTTGTGTATGAGGCCTGTGGGACCGCTTAATGCGCCAATGCTTGAGTATCAGGATGGAGAGCTCATTTGGAGCGGTCTAAATAGTGGCCAACATAGTTCTACGACAATCATGCGAAACATTCATTCGTATCCAGGAGTTGTCAATGGAACCCTTGTTGTTAGTGATTTTTCTCCGCTCAAGATAGACTTGTCAAAAATTAATGGTGGATTATGCACTTTTACAACCGTTGTTACCGGAGCGGCAGCGGGCGGATACTTTGGCACAGCGCAGGGCGTGGATGAGAATCCGGTGGCAGATGCCATTGCATTGATTGGGGCGAGGCTTCTCTGGATTTGGGATACGCCGGCGGAAGAGGGCCAGCAGAATCAGCAGCAAGAAAATAGCCCACCATCTTCCAAGCTTCACATGACACACGAAGGAGAGCAGACGCAATTAGACAGCGGAGGGGTGGTAAATGATGATACGAATGTAAGCATAAACGGGTCAGGATCATCGGATCCAGATGGAGATGATATAACGTATATATGGACGCTTAGCATCGACGGAGTTGCCCAGCCAGATCCAGGAAATGTTTCTTCGTTTGTAGTAAACACTGCCGCCATCGGAGGATCCAATGTAGAGGTTGGGCTTACGGTTTCTGACGGCACCCTGAATAGCTTGGAGTCAATTGCCACTTTCGGAGTCATAGCTCTTAATCAGGCTCCTACCGTCACAGTTGATGCAGTTTCTGGTGTTCTTGAAACTGGACCTGGTCAAAATATAGATATTGCAGCTACAGCGGCTGATGTCGATGGAGTTATTGCAGTTTACGCATGGACGATAGACTCAGAGCCTCAGGGGGCAACTGCATCGTTTACTTCTCCAAACACAGAGGATACATCATTCATAACAGATACGATAGGAACTTATACTGTAAGACTTACAGTCACTGATGACGATGGAGCTACAGCGTTTGATGTGCGAACATTTGTTGTTGCCTCTCCAAATCAGGCTCCTACCGTCACAGTTGATGCAGTTTCTGGTGTTCTTGAAACTGGACCTGGTCAAAATATAGATATTGCAGCTACAGCGGCTGATGTCGATGGAGTTATTGCAGTTTACGCATGGACGATAGACTCAGAGCCTCAGGGGGCAACTGCATCGTTTACTTCTCCAAACACAGAGGATACATCATTCATAACAGATACGATAGGAACTTATACTGTAAGACTTACAGTCACTGATGACGATGGAGCTACAGCGTTTGATGTGCGAACATTTGTTGTTGCCTCTCCAAATCAGGCTCCTACCGCAGATATAACGGGGCCAAGCATCGGTCAAACCGGCGCTCTTGTATATTTTCTAGGATCCAACTCGTTTGATCCAGATGGTTCGCTGGCGGCGTACGATTGGAGCATAACTCAGCAACCTCCGGGGTCATCTCCTGTATTCTCTTCCATAAACGGAGGAGTAGATAGGAAGTTTATAGCAGATATCCCGGGCGTTTATCGTATAACATTAAGAGTGATGGATAACGATGGAGAGTGGAGCCCGATTGTTTTCCTTGACTTTACTGCAACTTAAAAATAGGTAGTTTATATGCTGGATGCCTATATAATGCTAGGCTGCAATGGTCACGTTGGAGATGATAACTTTACTTATTGCAATTCTGTTCTCAATCCGGTTGTTGACCTTAAAAAAAATGGAGCTCATTCTAATGTTGCTCTAATGGATTTTTTGGATAATTCGTGTGGCCTATTCGACGGGGTGTGCTTAGATAGGAACAAGATAGTAAATATAATTAATATGCTATACAGAGATTTTGGAATATTGTCAGACGAATCTCTCCACAAGATTCAGGCGTTTATAAGAATGCACAAAATTTGTGGCATTTATCTTATGTTACTTTTAAAGGAGGATTTTGAAGATGTCAGATTTAAAAATACCAACCAATAATCGCTATGTCGACTCGAAGAAGCGAGCACAGGGAAAGGTTGAAAATGCATTCAATGACTTCAAGGAGCTAATGAATGACAAGACTCACCCGGACAATCAAACTCCGGGATATAAAAATAATGTTGTTGCAACATTAAATCGCTTGCTTTCTGCTGCAGATGAAATGGATTCGGCGAACCCCGGCGAAGGAATTTTTGGGTTAGTAATTTTGTGCCTTCGCTCTTCCTTGAAGCTTCGAGACGATAATTTAAGATTAGAGGTCGAGCTGAGAGATTTGAAGCGCGAAATTGGAAGACTAAAAAAGCAGAAAAGAAATTGACAGATAGAGACAATATTTTGGCGATGCTCTTGGAGATGGTCGACGAGGCAGCCTCCCTGGTCAGATCTCAGGAAGACCTGGGAAGGAAACTTTCAGTAGACATATCCGATGATCGTGCTTATACTGCTGTTGTGGCGTACAAGGCCGCCTTAGTCGATGCCGTTGAAAACATAAGGAATAATAATGATTTCCGCAAAAAAAGAAGTAATCTTCCAAAGGGAGGGGGTAGATAAGCTGTACTCTCTTCTTAAGTCGTTTAATATTGGGTGTGATTTTATATCCGTTGATAGTAGGGCGTTCTTTGACGTCTATGACGTGAAGCTGTCCAATGGGACGAGAGCCTCGAAGGTAGGAAGAGTCCTGCCGGATATCGGTATGGCAATGCAGTCGTGCTCAACGCCCATAGGCCATCCTGTTATGAGGGAGGGCGTTTATCGAATAAGCATTCAAAGAGAAGAAATTAGATCACCAAATCTAATCGACGTAGTAAGTCTATTCGATGGAAAAATGGCTTCGCCAGCAGCCATCGGCACAGACTCTCACGGAGAGCCCTTGTTCGTAGATTTAAATACTCTACCAAATCTTCTTATCGGAGGGGTTCCTGGTTCTGGGAAGAGTGTTCTGCTGCACTCTATAATTTTATCATTGCTGAAGTCTAAGTCGGAAATATATTTGGTCGACCCAAAAATGGTTGAGTTTAATTCTTATGAAAACTTTTCCCAAGTCTCAAGGATAGAGAACTCGGTAGAGGGAATGCTTGAAATAATAGATGAAATTTATGATATTATGAATTCCAGATTCATAAGATTCAAGTCCAAGTCGGCAAGGAATCTTCGTGAATATAATGATAGCGTTATTGCAAAAAAGGCACTCGCGCCGATAGTCCTGGTGGTGGACGAGTGGGCGGATATGGTGTTGCAATCTAATGATATTCAAAAGCCTTTATGCGCTATTGCGCAAAAAGGTCGAGCTGCCGGAATCTCTATAGTTCTAGCGACCCAGAGGCCTTCGTCGAAGGTCATCTCTGGGCTGATTAAGGCTAATTTTCCAGGAAGAATTGCGCTAAAGGTCGCCTCGGCTGTTGACAGTCGTGTAATTTTAGATGCAAAGGGGGCCGAGAATCTGACGGACGTTGGAATGGGGCTCTTTTTAGATGGAAGAGTATCTAGTCCGATAATGTTTCGTGCGCCATTTATAGAAAATGTAAAAGATGAAATTGAAAAATTATCCCTGAACCTTGAAGCCCATACAAGGAAAAAGACTTCATTCTGGGGAGGGCTCTTTAGAAGTGGGAGTTAGAAAGGACGATATAATTAGGGGGGTTGGATTTTTAGATATTCTGGATCTGTTAAAGATAAGGCCAGAAAGAGTATCTTCTGGAAACTTTACCCACAGATGTTGCTGCCCATCTCCAGATCACAAGGGCGGTCGAGAGAGGACGAGCTCTCTATATATAGACTCGGTTAATAATAATTTTTATTGCTACGGCTGTTCGAGTAGCCACAATCAAATAGACTTTTATATATTAGCAACAGGGTGTGACTTTATGGCAGCCCTCCGCGCACTAGAGCCATTAATTGATCACTCAAAGACCGACAAGTCCGGGGTGATAGTGACTAAGCCGTCTACTTTTTCATCGCTGATGGATATATCTGTTTTCTTTCGAAGTCTCCAGGAGAGGTATCCGAATGACGAAGAGTGGATAATGACACTAATGAAGAGGACTGACCACCACATTGAAAGCATTGGCCAGAATGAGGCCAAAAAATGTAAAGCACTCCTCTCTGAAGTAAAGAGAGTGTGCAAAAAGAGGTATAATAAATGAGAGTAGTTATTTGCGGAGACTCACACATAGGGGCGGTCTTTGGCCTTGGAAGAACAAAGGACGCCGGCGGTAACACGAGGATAGATGATTACGAGAAGAGTCTAAATCATATTATAGATCACTGTATAGATACAAGTGTAGATGTTTTTATTCAAACCGGAGACTTGTTTGAGCACAGAAACCCAACTCCAGAGCATATTGATATAGCAAATCGAGCTCTCAAGAGGTTGTCTAAAGCGAATATTGCTACTGTTGTAATTATGGGAAACCATGACTACAGAAGGAGCGGGGATTCATTTACGAGTTCAATTACATCGCTCCCAGCGAAAGACTACCCCAATGTCAGGCTGATTGTAGAGCCAGAGGTTGTAACCTTTTTTAATTCAAAAAATGAGGGAGTAAACATCTTGTTAATGCCATACCGAGACAAAAGAATGTATGCGGGAGAGTCCTGCGCAGAGCGGTCTGCCGGATACGAGGCTCACGTAAGAGAATTGTGCAGATCTGTGGATAACAAGTCTCCGATAATGGCCGTCGGGCATAACTTTTATTACGAAGGAAGCTATAACGACTATGGCGGATCGGAGATCCTGGTTAACGCAAATTGCTTTGAGACATGCGACCTATCGGTGATGGGACACTTGCATACATTTAGAATTCTTAAGAAAAAGAATCCACCATCAATTTACGTAGGCTCTATGGAGCGTACGAACTTTGGAGACGCCAACGTCGATAAGTACTTTATCGATTATGACGTGGTAAATAAAAAGGTAAATTTTCATAAAGTTCCCACGAGAGACCTGATCGATTCGGTTATTGATATTTCTGATGCAACCTTTGCCAACTGCAAGGACAGGATAGAGGAGGAGGTCTCAAAAATCGACATGAAAGACAAGATTGTAAGGCTGAAGGTTTCAGTAAAAGAGTCTGTGCTTCCAGCTGCGGATAAGCTTTACGTTCAAAAGCTAGCAAGAGATGCTGGTGCGTTTTTCGTCTCCAGGGTAACGGTAGAGCCGGTAATAGTAAGAATTATAAGAGATAATGATATCTTAGATCATGAAGATGATTATGAAATGTTTTCGGCGTTTATCGCTAGCCAGGGCATTGAATCGAAAATGAAAGAGAAGCTTTTATCTGAAGCGAAAAAGATTATAGGATAATTAATGATTCCACTTAGTTTGAAGTTAAAAAACTTTTTCTCTCACGCAGATAGTGAGATTGATTTTTCCCAGTTCCAGTCGGTACTCCTGATTGGAAATACAGAGGGAGATTATGGAAAGTCCAACGGGTCCGGGAAGTGCCTTTCTGGGGATACGATTCTGACCGAGGCGTTTTCTGGAGAAAAGATAACCGTCAAAGATCTCCATGAGAACTTTAAGGAGTTCTGGATATGGGGGTTGGACGAAGACCTCCTTATGCGCCCAGTGGAAGTTGAAGCAACGCACCTGTCCGGAGAAAAGGACATCTTAGAAGTAGAGATGACCTCTGGTGGTATCGAGAGAGTTTCCCGTACCCATCCCGTAATGATATCCGATACGGAATGTATACCTGCCGAAGATTTGATCGTCGGGGACTTTGTTGCCTCCCCACGCGCACTGCCCGTAGTCAATCCCCGTTCTTCAATGAGGATCGAAGAGGCTCGGCTTCTCGGCCTATATGCGGCGGAGGGCGGGCTTACTGGTACATCGTGCAACTTTACGAACACGGATGACGAGATTATAAGCATTGCTCACAATGACGTACAGAGTATTTTTGGCGCAGACCTATCCCGGCGGGGAATAACATACTCCTTGGTAATAACGAAGAACATTAAGGACATAAGAAGGCAAATTTTAGATAGAATGATACAGATCGGCCTATCTTTAAAGAAGGAATCGCCATCAAATCATAAAAGAATTGAATCTCTATCCAGCACCTTGTGCTACGATAAGCTTATTTCTTATGATGATTCTAATCTTACATCGCTAGCCAAAGTTGCAAATTCTCCGAGGACGGCTCGTGAGTTTTTGTCAAAGCATGCTCTTTGGGGGAGCCTCGCTATAAACAAAAGAGTCCCAAGAGCAATCTTTTCGGAATCAGAAGAGAATGTAGGCGCTTTCGTTGGAATGTTCTTTTCCGGCGACGGGTACGTCTCTTCTTCTGACAGTTCATCTCCGGAGGTTTCTATCGGTCTCGGCTCCAAGGGGTTTGTATACGACCTTCAAGAGCTCTTTTTGAGATTTGGAATAAAGGCATCAATAAGGTACAAGCGAGTTGCCGACAAGTACGATTCATGGGTCTTGTCGATTCATTCGAATTATAATAATATTTTAAAGTTTTACAACCTTGTCGATGGTCATGTTTATGGGCCGAAAAGATCGAGGATAGATACCCTGATCGCCTCCTCTCGAAAGAGGAAGGCGAATCCTAATCGTGATGTCATTCCATCTTCCCTCTTCTGCGGGGAGATAATAGAAGGAATTGAGTCTGGGGGGCTGCGAGGGCATCGGTCAGAACTGAGGCTTACTAAGAGGCAGCTGTCCCAATCTAACATGTCCAGGGAAAGACTGGGTAAATATGCCGACGCCCTGGGAAGCAATAGGCTCCGGAGCCTTAGCGAGTCTGATATATACTGGGATAAAATAAAGAGAATCGATAGTATCGGCAAGGCTCAGACTTATGACATACAGGTTGGAAATGATACTCATCTATACGCCCTGAATGGATTTATTACGCATAATTCGTCAATTTTCGAAAGCATGCTTTGGGTGCTTTTTAATAAGGCAAGGTCGGCCATGATGGACGACATAGTCCTGTGGGGAGAAACTTCGTGCTGCGTGGAGTTTGAATTTCAACATAATAATCGAGTGTATCGAGTTATAAGAGAGAGAAACAGGGGGAGCTCTACTTCAACCGTGGAGTTGGCTCAAAAAGATGATACTGGAGCCTGGAAGGATCTCTCTGGATCTACTTCTGGTGCTACAAATAGCAGCATAGAGGAGCTTATTGGGCTTGATCACAAAACATTTACAAGCTCTATATATTTTCGTCAAAATGATATATCAGAGTTTGCAGAGGCGGATCCGTCTAGAAAGAAGGATATTCTAAAGTCTATAGTTGACATCTCTAGATGGGATTCTTACGAGAAAGAGGCCAAGAAAAAAGCTCGATTATTAAAATCAGAAACTGACATATTAGAGGCGGCAGTTAGCACCTATGCAGAGACGGTCGAAGACCTGGGAGATGCGAGTGCTGAGTTAAAGGAGGTGACGACAATAGTCGCAAATGCAAAGAAGGAGTTGTCAGCAACCAACAAGCATCTTGAGGGCCTTGTCTCTCAATATTCCAATATGAAAAAAGCTCTTGATACAGATAAATACGATAAGATCTTAGAGTCAATCGCAGCTCTCGAAGAGAGGGAGGCAGATCTTTCTGGTGATGCAAATGAGCTTAGCCAGCAGGTTGAAGACAAGACAGATGAAGTAGATGCCGAGCAGAAGAAAATTGAAGAAAAGAGAGCATCATTATCTCAGTTATCAAAAGTAGAAAGTTGTGATGATAAACTCTCAGAACTTAGAGAGGAGCTAATATCCTTATCTTCGTCAGGATCCTCTGCAAAGGATGCGCTAGGGTCTCTTAGTGAGATTCACATAACTCCGGGCGAGTGCTATGTGTGCCATCAGGCTATTGAGTCGTCCCTGTACGAGTCCCTGAGAGATGATCATAAGGAAAAGTCAGACCGCTATTCCGAGTCAATGACTCGAGCTGCATCAAAGATTAGGATTGTAAAAAAGAGCATCTCAGATTATGAGGGGTATAAGAAGGAAAACTTAAGAATAGACACCCTGGAAAAGGAGCTGTCATCTTTTGAGTTCCGCCACTCAATTTTGAGCGAAGGGCTCGAGAGAGAGAAGAAGAAGCTGATAGAGCTGAAGCGTGTACTTGGAAACGTTAGTTCGAAGTTGTCTGTAAATAAAGATATATTAAAATCCCTTCAAAACTCCGACTTCCAGGTTCTTAGAGATAAGGTTAAGGACCTAAAAGATCGACGCGAAGACCTTGACTCTATCATTTCTGGTAACTCCGAAGATGTCGGAAGGCTAACAGAAAGGGTCTCTCAGCTCGAGCAGTCGGTAAAAGATATGAGAGGAAAGAAGACATCTTTGTCATCTAAGCTTAAAGATATATCTTTATTTAAAAGTATGTCAAAAATGATGGGCAAGAACGGAATTCAAACCATTCTTTTGGACGGAATCATTGAAGACCTAGAGTCTTCGTCAAATAAGATTTTATCATCTATCTGTAATGAGCCATCAACAATAACCCTAGAGACGCAAAGAACCGGATCAGATGGGGTCTCTACGGTGGAGACTTTGGATCTTAAGGTTAAAAAAGATGGAGTACTACACGGGTTCAAGTCGCTTAGTGGTGGAGAAAAGTTTCGAATATCCTTGTCGCTTCGGGTGGCCTTGAGCGATCTTTCCAGCCGCTACGGGGGCTCCTCGCTGGAGTTTTTGCTGCTGGACGAGGTGAACTCCCCCTTGGACCGCTTCGGCGTTGAGACGCTATTTGTGAGCGTTATTCGTGCGCTAGAGGCTCAATATAAAATCATGGTGATAACCCACGACGAGACGCTTAAGGAAAAGTTTGATCACGTTATTGATGTAACGAAGGTGAATGGGAAAAGTTCGATCGACTTTTTGGCCAGATAGTTACTAATTTTATTGATTATCTTAGAGGTAACAATGTCCGGAATAGTCTTAACGCTAACAGAGAGTGAGAGAGAGCTTGTATCTGGAATTCCAGAGTACGTAGAGTTTGATACAAATGTTCCTGCAACAGTATTTTATACGCTAGATGGCACCACGCCGGACTCATCATCTTTGATGGCCGCCGAGCGAATATACTTGCCAACGTCAGGGGCGTCTGTTGCGCTGGCTGCAATTGCCATATCTGGAGGTATATCTTCTTCGGTGTTAGAGGAGGAGTATATTACAGATAGCACCGATCTGTCTGGCCCAAGGCACCTTGGAGATGAGGGCATAAGCATTCTTCCGTTCGGAGAAGATGCGGTGGATAATATGTCATATTTAATTGACGGAGGAAAGGCACAAGAGACCTCTATAGATTTTTCTTCTTTAGATATTTCGGCATCGGAAACAAGCAAAAGCGGAACTCCAAATGAAGGAGGCCTTAGTGTTGATTTCATAAAAAAAGCCATAAGCTCAGATATGGAAACAGATTTTTATGGAAAAAGAACTACGGTAAATGATATAAGCTTCAATCCAAAGGCCGGAGTAATCGTAATTGATGGAACCTCGAAAGAGAAAGCAGAAGAACAAGTGGTCAAAATTGTGAACCGTGCTTATAATAATCTAGATACAGTATCAAAGTTTTATGACGAAAATTGGAAGCAACAAGAGCAAGTTATTACTGGTAACTTAGTAAGGAGCATCTATAATCCGCAAACAGGGATTATAGCTTTTTTTTACTGGGAGAGCAAAGAGTCAAGATGGCTTGTCTCTAAGCAAAAGGTTGATCCAAAAGAGTTTAAATTAAAACATTCATCCGGCGGCCGCCGGGGTGCTGGTCGTTTTGTCTATCGATGGATTCAAGAAAGGCCATCTTCTAAAATATTCTAAGGAGCTACTTTTGTTAAAGTTATCAGTCTCTTCTATGGGCACATTTGATAAGTGCCCAAAGAAGTATCATTATCGCTATATAGAAAAACCAGACGTGCCAAGGGTAAAGCATAATTTTACTGAGTTTGGATCATGCGCCCACCTAATGCTGGAGATGTTTCATGAGTACATAATGAGCCACGGGCCAGTAGACGAGAAGGATTATCCGGCGCTTATGAAAAAGTGCTTTAAAGATTCTATTAAAAAGTTTGATTTTTATCTATTAAACACAAAAACATGGTCCCCAGACGGAGATAAGGATGGTATCGTATATCTTCGAGAAATAATGCAGTCGTATCTTGATCATATCAGGGATGACGGCATGCCCGAGGTGATAGGAGTGGAGGTTCCCTACTCATTCGAGATAGAAGAAGGAGTTACGGTAAGAGGATACATCGATAGGCTGGATCGAATATCTGAAGGCGAATACCATGTTGTCGACTATAAGACCAGCAAGAGCCTAAAGTATATGACTAGCTTTCAGTTGCTGGTTTATGCAGAGGCAATTAAGAGATTGTATCCAGATGCTACGGTGATTCACGGATCATATCTCATGTTAAAACATAATTGCAAATATTTAGATTGGACGTTTAATGCCAATGATCTAAAAAAATGCAGAAGCAAGATAGTAAAAACCGCATCAAATATTCAGACTGAAACACATTGGGTTAAGAAGCCGTCGATTTTGTGTCAGTGGTGTGATTATGAGTCTATATGCCAGGGCTCCTGGGTAGAGGGCGAGTAAGAATTGATACAATTATTTAAGCCACAAGCAAGGCCGGAGAAGTTAATGAAGAGTTATTCTGGTGTAGTCAGAATGTATAATGAGGAGATATATGTAGATACTATTTCGGGCGAGGGCTATGGAGCGGTCTTAAAGAAGATAGATCCGCTTTTGTGCAAGATGGCGTCTAGAACACATATGCCTGGATTTAGATTTGAAGACATAAAGCAAGAGCTAGTAATATTAGCAATCGAGGGGATCAAGGCCTTTGACCCCGAAAAGAAAGTAAAGCTTAGTACCTTCTTGCATATTCATCTTAGAAACAAGTTGGTATCAAAAATAAGAAGTATAAATAAACTTTCAAATGATGCATTTTCATTAAAGTCAAAAAATGGAAATATACTTTGCGATTGTGACGGTGAGATTCTAAAGTCTAATGATCCAAATAGTGATATTTTGGGCATATGTGATTCGTGCGGAAAGGAGCATAAGGCTCTTTTTAGAAAATCACGCGGAGAAATATCATTTTCTCAGATAAATCCAAAAAAGAATAAGAGCGGCGACGAGTACGGAGAGTTCTTTCAAGACAGTATAGACGCGGATGCTTCTATTTATGGGGACAAAAGAACCTCTCTGCAGATGATGGAGTTTCAAAGATCCTTGCGTTCATTAACTGATTCTATTGATCCAAAGACCGCGAAGATTTTAGAATTAATCTGCTTATACGATCTATCCCTAAAGGATGCTGCGGATAAGGTCGGAATAACTGGATGGGCTGCGAGTATAAAGCTTAAAAAGCTTGGAAAGAAGCCAAGAACCAAGCGCTTAATAGCGGAAATACTCAATAGGGACTGACCATGTCTGGAAGCGACATCGCCGAGTTCATTGAGGCCGAAAGGGAAATATCAAGGTATAAAATCTTATTTCTAAAGCGAAGTGGGGCAGAGAAGAATAAGGAGCAGCTTTATATAGAGGAGCTTATTCTTAGTACCAGGTTTGAAGATATTGAGTGGAAGACGATCCAGGAGTTACGCGAAGGAGTGAGTCTCTTTCGTAGCTCAGTGGAAGAGTTCGAAAGAAAGTATCCAGACATTTGCATCAAAAGTTCTCCAAAGCCTTGTGAGAATGGGGGCTCTAGCCCAGAGGTAGTAAGAAGAAAACACCTATTTGTAGAGAATTTATATCTTTATTTGCTCGAAATTCAAATTCAAGAAGTAAATTCGGTTCAAGATCCTTATTTTTATGAACTAGCTCGGTCAAAAAGCAAGTCAAAGGATATAGATCTAAAGACAATGCAGATTGATGAGGTGCTGAAGATAGAGACCGCATATGTATCAAAGTGCAGGGCAAGAGCTCAGGCTATAATATATTCTATGGGCCGGTATTCTTTTTTAAAGTTGCGCGAGTTTAATTTAAGGTATGGAGAAATAACGAATGAAAATGCGAAATCTGCAGAAATCGCATTGGATTCTATAATCTCTGGTCTTGAGCTCTCCGGCTATTCTTACTTCAATGAGGGCCTAAAGGAGTTATCGCAACTCATAGTCGGGACCATGGGCGAGAATAATATGACAAGCTCCATAAGTCCGCTTGTAAATTTATGCGATGAGTTTCCAGATTTTGAGTTTTCAATAAATAAAATCAACCCCCCCGGTACGGAGATTTTCGATCCCAGAAGCTTTCTTCCTAATAAGAAGCTTGCGAACGCACGTGCGTTTGCCCTAATTACTCCTATAAAAAGATCTGGAAACGAATATATAAACTTGATGTCAAAGAAAATTTTGGATAAAGGCGGAAACGATATCTCTCATCTTTTTGAAAATTCCTTATTTAATATTAAAGCTGGAAGCGTATATTATAAGGCATTGGCATGCAGACCGATTTGGGATGTTTTGTCAGAAAGCATCTCTGATGCAAAATTAATTTTAAACGTTACCGACCCGGTGGACGGGCATGGTTTAAAGATGATTGCAAATTCTGCCTCAAAGTGTAGGATATATTTAGATAGAAAAAGCAGCAGAATCCTTATTCCAAAAACGAGGTCCGAAAGCCTTCATTTTATCCAGATGGATGCGTGGAAGAGTAATGTTATTCAAAAAATAAATGACGAATATAATTATGCTAATAAAAACCTTACCACTGATAGGGCAAAGAGGCTCGATAACAGAAGGGGCTTCATAACGGAGCTTTTAAGCTCCGTTAAGTATTAAGAGGAAAATATGAATATAAATCCAGAAATCACCGGAAAGCTAAAAGAACTATTTGATAAGACTCAAATCCCAGATAATTTTGAATATAAAGAAATTTATGACTCAATCATAGATGCCCGCAAGGAGTTCGACTCCGACGAGATGGGGGCAACACTCCTTGGGATGGTTGAGGCCGGAGAGATGACAGAGAAGGATCTTCTTTCGATGGTGTCTCCTAATACTTCAAAGTCCGAAGCCATCGAGGCAATTGGAATTATTGGAGGCTTAACATTTTTTAAACTCCCTATAGAGAGCATAGAGAAGATGCTCTCTTTCTCGAGGAGTGTTGGCGAAGATTTTACTCCATCTCTTTTTGAAGAGAGAGACCCCGATGAGGATCGTGACGAAGAGGAGTCAGGCGCACGTGGCGTGTCCCGCGGCCTCCCCGGAAGGGGGCAGTCTCCAGAGGATTTACTGTCGTTTTGGGCAGAGACTCTTTTGGAACCCGAGAGTGTTTCTGGCATTGAGTTCGAGGCGGACTCCGAGTCCGGACTAAAGGCCATCGCAGCCCTGGTCGGATCGGTTCTAATGGTTGATGTTCCCCACGATTCGTTTTCGTCTCCATCATCTGATGCAGCAGATCTTGCTACAGCATTAAATGAAATGAACTCTGTCCTATCAGGGCTGGAGGCTGCTTCTGGCAAATCGGAGATGGAAATCATTTTGGAGGATGTGTATTCTCATCACGAGGTGATTCATAATATTTTAACATCAATAGCCGGAAAGGCCATATCCTCGGACGAGGTTTTCGAAGGTATAAGCGACGACGCCCCCGGCGAGCCCGCCACCCCCGCCGATAAGAAAAAAGAAAAAAAGGAAGAGGCAGCCAGAGAGGTGTTCAAGGGGGAGGATGCAATAAAAAGGCCAAAGGAAGATCAGGCGCTAAAGGTTAGGCTTATAGCTTCTCGCTCCCAGGGGGCCTCAGGGGTTGGAAGTCAAGGAGTTTGCGGCTTTTACGATGGCTTCAGGGGATCGGGGGTATCTGGGCCAATGGATGCCATTACAGAAACCAGGGATGACTCCGGAGCAATAGTGAGGGTGTCCGTAGATCTTTCCGTTAGGAGCAGGCTCGAGAGCTCCATCCTAACAAAAATAGAAATATTGAAAAATAACTCTTTGAATGGCGCAGACATAAACGCCAAGGGAAGCTTTGTAACCACTGAGTTTAAAGAGAACCGCTCTATAGTTATAGGCGATGCAAATGATCTTTACTCTGCAATAAAAATTTGGGACGAAGAGGTCTTTGATCTTCATCGCTCCTATCGGGCGGTAGGATCCGAGGCCGCCGAGGATATTTTGGACCTATTGATGTCTCCGTCTATGCTTAAAAATGGAAATAAAATGCTAGAGACGTCTATTGTGATGATTACTTCGCTTGTATTTCCATCTTTTGCGCTTCAGAAGTTTCGCGGAGTAAGCAAGGAAGACAAAAAGATTGAAAACTTTGAAACCACTTACAATGAAGTGTATGAGGTTCAGATCAGAAGAAAGTTTAAAGAGCACTTCATGAGAAATCGCGCCCATAAATATGGAAAGTTATTTCTAACACACTCGATGTATCGCAGCATTAGTAAATCATTTATTAGAATGATTACAATAGCCAAGCTTAATACTAAAGAGTACACCGGCTGGAATGGAATTGAATGCCCAATGTGTAATAAGTGGATTCGGTTCAGCAAATACACAAGAAATATGTCTGGAAAAGAATCTGCAGTAGATCTTCAGAAGACTTCTGATTTTAGAATTCAAAACTACAGCCCAATAAGTTCTAGTGGCAAAATATTAAATCGAGAATTCATGTTAGATCCGGAGGGATTGGGATCTGTAATTCGTTATGAGTATAGCAAGAAGCCAGATGAGCCGAAGAATTGGGACGAAATAGAGGAGCTAATTAGGTCGAGAAAAAAAGAAGATCATGTCGAGGGAATGCTTCGGCGGCAAGAGGCCCTCGGATCGATTAGGGGCTCCAAGAAAATTCAGACGGCCGGAGTAGAGGTTTCGACCGTTCGGTTTAAGTGTCCGTTCGCCTGCGACAAGGCGGGCGGTTGCGCCGGCGACGGGAAGCCAGATGTTGTATCACAGTGCGGATTATCTTTGAGTTCAGAGCTGCTCAAAAGAAAGGACCCAGAAGTTAGAATCCGCCCAGAACACCTACAGCCTGTGCCGGCTGCAGCCGGCCCGGGCTTTATAGAAGAGTTGAATGAAGCGGTAAGATCCGGAGCAGTCTCCGAGGATGAGAGGGAGGTTTTTGAGAGATATTTTGAAAAGGTCCGATCCGGAGGTTGGAAATTCTCTAGGGTATTTTTTGCATGCCCATGCCATATAGAGATTGAGGAGCAGGTGGTATCCTCGAATATCCCAAGGGATATTCGAAATAAATATAGATATCTTGCAATTCCTCACTACGGCCCAATAGATGCTATGACAGGAGAGTCGACAGATTACGCCGCTCCTACTACGGCGGACGGACGGGTGTCTGCTATAGAGCCTGGGAGGGCTGGGTATTTAGTTTGTGGTTCTGCCACATCTCTTTCATCATTCGATAGGGACCCGAATAGTAGCAATTCAATGTCCAGCTTCCTAAGTCGGGTTGTTAGTGATGACAAAGGAGAGGCGACGAGGGGGGTCTTAAATCTTTTAGTAAGATTCGGGATCGACGCCGGAGATCTCGAGCCATTTATATTGGAGTTAAAAAATGCAAGCGCAGGTTTTGACGATAACAGGATTAGAAAAATAGCAGAATTATTATCATTAGCCATGGGGGTCAAGCTAGACTCCACTCATGGTGCCGGAATTCACAAGTATAGTGCGATAAAAGATTTGGGACTGGTATGCAAGAACGGACATAAATTTACCATTGGGCAATCTATAGGATTCGGGTCTGCGCACGCCGGGTACGACCTCGGGAAGAAAGGCAGTATGAGCTGGGAGTCGATTGAAAAAGATAGACTGCTAACCTCCAGGGGAAAGAATAGCACAGCACGCTTTGTCGAGGCCGGAATTCTTGTGGAAGACAGCAATGACCTCGATCGCAAAAGCTACTCGAGCTGGAAGGAGAGCCCTCTCGGTCTTCGGAGGGATTATGATTTTATAATGCCATCAAAAGGCGCAGCTTCGCAGCCCGCCAGGTATCATTTTAATTCCGATATCGGATCAAGGCTTCGGTATATATGGTCTCCGACAAGTTCGGTTTTTGAGTCTTTTGATCCAGGCGAAGTTAAGCTCGGAGATCCAACCAAGGCTTCATCTGGAACCAATATGGTTCAAGATGATGGTGTTTCGAGCAGCGGGGAGGCTACCGGAGTAACGGAATCGGACAAGATGCAGCACCAGAATTACAAGGAGGAGCAGAACAAGAGGGCGTTTGAATCCAGAGATCTTCCGGGTCTATACATCAGACAGGTGGGGGACATGATTACAGCGCAGTTAAAGAATATAATAACATGGAAAAATGTCGGGACATCATTGGATGTTGCAGGGGTTTTGCGTAGTGAAAATGACCCATGTTGCAGCGATGAGCAAATGAGCCGGATAAGAGAAGAGTTGATGGGCATATTGGCCGACCACGGCGTCGAAAAGGATGATGATAAAATAGTTGAAATGGCAAATAAGGCAGCAGAACCACTGATTAGCAAGTTTGAGGGAAAAGACCCAGATTTATTAAGAAGCTTGTCGCAATACAGCAAGGAAGAAGTTCAAGGAGTTATAGAGGAGGGGGTGTCTTCAGCGTTGTCGCTTTATGGTCATGGAGCGGCTGGGACGATTCTAATCGGCTCTGATTATGTTTCTTCTATATATCAAATTTTAATCCCAGCCCTAACCATGGAGGAGTCCACCCTGTCGGAAGACTTAACTCTTCGACCCAATGAGAAGGTGCCGCGTGGATATAAGAAGAAAATGGGGAGAAGAAGAAGCGAACTCACAGGCCGGCTAGTTATGCTGGCGACTGCATTGAGGTTATCCGACTTGTTAGCTAGAATATCAAAGATTTATTTAAATAAAGATCTTAGTCCGGCTAGATATATTGGCTATAATCTTGGAGTCGACTTATCATCTTCAGATGCTATTATGCAACTTTCTTTCGAGGACCTGTCCGGAATAACAAAAAGCGAAAGAGATGCACTCGCAACGACTGGTAGCGATGAGGAGTCATCCCCGTGGTCTCTCGATACTCCGGGAGGGATAAGAACATGGAAAGAGTCCATGGAAGACCTCTCTGGCGAGCTTAGTGCTACAATTTCTGGCCTGCGAGCCGCGTCATTGTCACACTCATACCTGGAAAGGGCAAGGGGCTTTTTGGAGTCTCAGCTTTCAGGCAATGGTGATGACGCGGCGGATATCATTAGGCACATATATGGGGACATATCAGTTGTTGATATATCTCTTCACAGAGAAGATAAGTATGCTAGAGTCACAGGAAGTAATCCCGAGAGGTATGTCCCCACATATTCGGCCAAAATAGCAAGGTTCAGCGAAGACATTGCATTAAAAGATTCAAAATTCGGAAAGTCAGCCGGATACTATGTTCGGGGCATAATGCACATATTATCGACCGCCGCCGACCCGGGCGATGCATACGGGTTTGGAATTCCAAGCCCGGACGCTCAGGGCATTGCATATATACTGGCCCAAGGGATTATAAAAGAGGGGAGAGTTCTTCATCCTCCATATGGAAATCCTCGAGATGATTTAACAGAAAAGCTCCCCCAAGAAGTAATCGAAAACGGCTGGTCAGTATTCGCGGTGCCGGACACTACCACGAGCCCAAAATACTCTTTTGAGAAGACGATGGAGCATATAAGTGTGGCATATCATCCTTACACTAAGATTTTAAAAAAAGATGGAGATGTTCCGGGCCTAATTTCAAACGACATGATCGGGTACTCATCTACGGGCGGAATTCCATTTGGAAGAATTACTTATCCTGATTTCTCGGCAAAGACTCCTTTTCCAAGAAGGGATCTATATAATGGCCACGTTGGAGTGGTGGTTCCTATGGCCTTCTCTCCGTCAATAACAGACGCGGGGACCGTTACTCGTCCTCAGAGCTCTTTAAAGCCAGAAGTTACAAGTATTCGGCCAGCATACCCAACGAGGGTCCCGGTCATTGACATTAGACTTCCAGTTGAAATATCATCTGGAGGAAGAAAGATGACAAAAGACTTGTCCTGGGCCATGCAAAGGTCTCCGGCGGAAGCGTCATTGATAATGTCGAAAATAGACAAATCATATAGCCGGATGAGGAGGCATATCGAAGGAGTAGACGCCTTGCACACAGCCCACATGAGAGGAGATGAGAATGCCGCTACCAAGGCCGCCAAGAAGCTCAAGAGCCTCGCACTCATCGACGAGTCGTCTTTTTCTAAAATGATCGACGAGTCCCTTTATCCGGAGCTAAGAGCTGCGATCAAAAAGCACTATATAGGCATAATATCATCCCTACACGACGAGTATCGCTCACTGCCATTTCGAACAATTAGTTCGCTAACAATGACTGCAAAAAAAGAGCACTCAGTTACTCCAGATGAGAATGGAATAATGAGAGAGACTATCTCTGAGGCTCTAATGGGTTCCGAGAGTCGTGAAGGCTCAAGAGTGGTTGATAGGTATCATCCAGTCTCTATGCAATATATTCCAATGGTGGATTGGGTAACTGCGAATCATATGATTATGAACGAGCAGTATGGCCCCAGGTTCGGAGGCCACGGAATGTGGGGCTCTGGAGATAACGATGCTTATCGTGCCAGCGTTCAGGCAAACTTTAAAAATGCTCTGGTAAATATGTATGGCCTAGAGGTCATGGCAAGTGATATTAATTTGGCCATTAGAAAAAAGAAAATAGAAGGGATAACAATTGACACAGAAGATATTCTTAATGGCCGAGGCATAGTGGGGAAGCTGGGACACGATGGGGTTAAAAAAGTATTAAAGTATGATTCAGAAGAGTGGACGTCAGAAGTGGGGAATTCAACTCTTTTTTGGGACTCTCCGGATATGAGCAAATTTGAGGCGAGTAAAGATGTTTCTTCGTCTACTTTTGAGACAAAGGATAGACAAGCAATGATGAAGAGTCATATAGGGGCAATAAAGAGGGGTACTTTTTACAAGAAGGCTGAAAATTGGTCAAGATATGCCGGTGGAATTTATGAAATTAATGGCTCCACAGATAGAAGCATAATGATTACCCCCGAGGAGTCGGGAGGGATAAAGACGTCTGTTTTGAGTCCTGGGGCCTATATTCGGATAATGGCAGATATAAAGCCAGACGATCCAGAGGCTCTAGACGGGATAAGATCGTATGATTCTGATGAAATCTTGGACATAGCAAAGCTAAACTCTATGAAGATAATGTATTCGCGTGACAGCGATAAGCCATTCGGGAGAGACGACGCCCATGGTATCTTTAATTTTACAAACAGGCTCTGGGAGAACCTGACAGGCGATATGAACTCAATGCTAGAGAGGCATGCGAACGAGGTCGGTGCCCTATTTGGAGAAGAAGAGATCAGGAAGAAATCTTCGACCGAAAAAATGGTAAAAATAGCGAAGCGAAAGTTGAGCCTGGAGCGTATAATAATGATCGCAAGAGCAGAGGATCTGCTCGGGCAACTTATAAAGTAGTGTAATTGAAATAAAATTGGAGAAGTCGAAATGAGTAACGAAACAAGCGTAGTAAGAATTTTTAATGAAGATGAATCATCAGACGGTACCACGTGGTCCATGGATGATGCGGTTGCTTATGTGAAGCAATATATGGTCTATGAATTGCAGATAAAAGACTTACAGGAGTCTCGTAGAGACTGGTCAAAAGACTTTATCGAGGCGAAGTCTCTTCCGAAGAAAGAGCTCACTCAGGCCCTTAGGGCTGCAAAGGCGGAGCTTGATATTGATGTAATTCACGAGATATATGATAGTATATCAGATATGATTTAAAGATATTTGATAAACACTATGGGCAACATCACCATCGCGATTATGTTGGTGTTGCCTTGTTTATTTGCAAGTTCGGTAGGCCGAGACGGAGCGACAAACAGGCGCTAATATTTTAATAAAAAGCAAGATAATGGAATCATAATATGGCCAATGGAAAATTTGTTTCTCTTCATAATCACACAGAGCTTGGCAGCCCGTTAGACGGAATGAACGGTGTTTATGATATCTTTGAGAGAGCGAAAGAGGTCGGCCATCCGGGGCTTGCGATAACAGATCATGGAACTTTGACTGCCCATTATGATGCGTTTAAGGCATCTGAAAAAACCGGGGTAAAACTCATTCCTGGGTGTGAGTTCTATTTTTCTAACGATCCAGCCGAGCGCAGATCTTATCATATGATAATGCTGCCAAGGACTCAGCTGGGATATCAAAATATCCTTAGGCTTAATTATCTTGGCTTTAGAAATCAAGTTTCTGGCTATATGGGGAAGAAGACTCCGCGCATAACCTGGGAGCATATTGAAAAGTATAATAAGGATATAATTGCGCTGACTGCTTGCCCTTCTGGGCTGATAGCGAGAACTCTGATTACGGAGCAGAACGAAGAGCTTGCGGTCCAATATTTAAATAGATTTAATTCTATATTTCAAGATGGATTTTTTCTAGAAATTCAGCCACATGCTCTTGACGTTACTACAAAGGATGGAAAGCCAATCAGCCAGCCAATGCTGAATCAGGCATTAGTTCGCTTGTCCCACGATATGGATATACCATATGTAATAACCTGTGATGCGCACTATAGGGATGCAGAGCACGCAAAGTATCATGACTTTATGTTGGCAATCAAAGACAAAAAAGCTCTTGACGACCCGACGAGGTTCAAATATGGCGTTCAGGATATGTACCTAAAGGCCGAGGATGAAATAACGGATTTTTTCGGAAGTGAAATATCAAAAGTTGGCATGGAAAACTCCATGAAAATAATGAATGCTTGTGAGTATCCAAACTATTTGAGAGCAAAAGGCCCCCAGCTGCCTAGCTACCCCGTTAGTGACTCCTCAGATTATCAAAAGTTTTTAAAATGGAAAGAGAGCAAGAGCCTAATCGGAGTAGAAGATAAGGAATACCTCAGGTACAAATGTATTGAGGGATTTAAGAGCAAGTTGGGGTCTTTGTCAAAAGAAGATAAGGCCGCATACTGGGAGCGAGTAAAGGTGGAGCTAGATGTTCTGGAAGAGAAAGATTTTTCTTCTTATATGCTTATTGTTGCTGATTATATAAATTGGGCAAAAAAGAGAATGCCCGTTGGAACGGCGAGAGGAAGCTCTGCCGGTTCTATGGTTGCATATCTTACTGGAATTACTGGGATTGATCCAATTAAGTACGATTTAATCTTTGAGAGATTTCACAATAACCAAAAAACATCATTTCCAGATATAGATACCGACTTCTCTCGCCCCGGAGATGTAAAGGAGTATCTAAAGGATAAGTATGGGCCCTCAAAGGTTGCCTCTATTTCTAACTGGGGAAAGCTATCTCCGAAGGTCGCAATAAAAGATTGCGCCAGAAGCCTTCGGTTGGGCGGGGACAAGTCTACGGCGTTTAAGATTGCAAATTTAATTACTCAAAATATGCCAGATTCGAAAACTATTGATGAGGCAGTTCGCGACTCAAAGCATGTAGCAGCATATATGCAGGAGTATCCAGAGTTATACGAGTACACATCAAAATTACAAAATCTAACAAGGAACTGGAGCGTTCATGCCGCTGGGGTCGTCATTGGAAATGAGCCATTATATAGTTTCGTACCTCTAAGGTTAGATGACAAAGGGAACACGGTTACTCAGTGGGAGAAGAGCAGGTGCGAGGAGAATGGTTTAATAAAAATGGATCTCTTGGGATTAAAGACTTTGACCGTTATGGATGAAGCTCTTTCTCTGATCTTCGGGACAACCGGTGAGTCGATATCTATCGAGAACATTCCACTGGACGACGATAAGGTGTACAACATGATAGGAAGGGGCGGTACTTCTGGTGTTTTTCAGCTTGAATCATCTTTAACTCCATTGTGCATAAAGCTTAAGCCAAGAAGCATATCCGAGATATCTGACATCAATGCAATCGGAAGGCCGTCATGTAAGGCTGAGTCTAGGGCGAAATATATCAGAAGAAAACTTGGAAGAGAAGACTTTAAAATAGAGCATCCAAATTTAGAAAGAGCATTAAAGAGTACCTTCGGAATTTTGGTCTATGAAGAGCAAGCAATGTTTATAGCACAAGACGTTGCAGGGTGGGATCTAAACCAGGCAGACTCATTGAGAAAATTAAGCAAATTAAAAGGCAAAGATCCCGCCTTAGCGATGAAGGTACAGTCTGATTTTATAAAAGACTCCATGAAGTATTCCGGAATGACTCACAAGATGGCATGTGAAGTCTTTAGAGATTATATAGAAGTATTGCAGGGGTATTCGTTTAATAAAAGTCATTCAATTTCTTATTCTCATATTTCATATTATACCGCATGGCTAAGGTGTCATTATCCGGCAGAGTTTATGTGTGCCCTGATAAACTCAGAAGATCAGAATAGTGACGCAGTTCAGGAATATATAGATAGTTGTGGGTCTCTTGGGATCAAAATTCTTCCGCCGGATGTAAATAAAAGTGGGGGTAAATATAATATTGTTAACGGAAATATTATTACTGGACTCGCAGCCCTCAAGGGCGTTGGAGATAAGGCTATAGAGTCAATTTTAGAAAGCCAGCCATTCGCATCGTTCGAAGAGTTTGTCACGAAGAATAACTCCAGAACTGTCGGGAAGATCGTAATTCAGTCGCTAGCAAGGGCCGGCGCCATGGATGAGTTCGGCAAAACTCGAATGGATATGCATGATAATTATCAAAAATATAGAACAAAAACAAATTCTGAACTGAAAAAGGGAAAAAGTATTGGCGAAATCAAAATTGATGCTTATCATTCCGACGAATGGGAGAGAAAAGAAGTGCTTTTAGGTGAACAGGCAGTATTGGGTCGTGCTATTAGCGGAAATCTACATGAGGTTTTTTCTGACTTCTTTTCCTCTGGCCCGAATGTTCTAAAGTTTGTAAGAATCCCCCTTATGAATAAGGGTGATTCCGTTAGAGTTGAGGCCATTATCAAGGCCAAGGTAAAAGAATTTAAGATAAAGAATGGAAAGAATGCGGGGAAGAAGTTTGCAAAATATCTTATAGAAGATGTTACTGGCCAAACCTGTGGCATGACAGTCTGGGCTGATGACTACTCTAGATATAGAGATATTTTAAAGGACGGATCCCCTCTTAAGGCAGTCTGCAAGGTGAATGAGTATATGGACAAAAAAGATTTAGCCCTCTCTCATCTCGAGAGAGTATATGGGAGTAGACTATGATCGAGTGTAGAGGGTGTGGGTTTGATGTTTCCAATGGAATGCGATATTCTTTGGTAAATAATTGCTGCCCAAGTTGCGGCCAGGCTCTTTTGGGGGAAGCATACATGCAAAGGCTTTCATTTTTATCCGAGAAGATAAAGAATCAAGACTTTGCAAGCGGCCTTTCGAAGGATATAATATTTGATATGTCATTGTTTATTCTTTCGGAGTATTTTTTGCCGACAGATGAGGCGACCAAGCCTCCTGCTGCCTCGCCAGAGGACTCTGAGGCGGCTTCCAGCGTAACGGAGGGCTCCCCAGATGAGGCTCTGCCTCCCGAAGATGATATTAGAGGGCAAATTAGAGCAGAGGCCATAGAATCTATGCCGGAGCTGTCCAAAGAGGAGAGCGAAGACTTGAGAGTGGCTAGATTAAAGCGCCTTGCAAATGAGTCAAAGGGAATGAGAAAGGCAGGAGCCTCGGTTCGGAGAGTTTCTGACTAATGATTAGAGCGATAGCCAATAAGCGCTTGGACTTAAGCGACGAAGAGTTTAATTACTACTCGCAGATAGTTGAAGAGATCGGCGAGGATGATTTTCGTGGATTATTTACAACGAATAAAGATGGAATAATTACATCTATAGCTCCGCCTACAAACCGATCGATACCGATGCTTGTTTTGTTTTTTGTTTTAAACTTAATGTTAAATCAAAGAATTAGAATAATGAGCTCTGAAGCGTCCAGGCTTAAATCCTCCCTCGGAGAGGGCAGGATAAGCTCCATAGAGAAAAGATTGAAAGCGATAGAAACATTAATTAACAATGAGGAAAAAGATGTCAAGAACGTTTAAAGATATTGCATCAATAGATGGCTTCTCGATAGAGGGTATTGGGCTTAGTGACATTGAGGATATTGAGTCTATGCTCCCAAAGAATGGGATTGTTGACGTTAATATTGCAGAAAAAGGCTTAGTCTACACTCTGGAGGGGCAAAACCTGTGCCAAGAAAAGATCGTAAAAATCGATCGGTGGGTGGCGGTTTTGGATTCGAAAAAGAATAAAGCATGGTCGGCAGCAGCCCTTGCGAAATCGAAGGCCGCCGGACACAAGACGGTCAAGGATAAGGAGTGGTATGCCCAGTCAGATGATGACTATATAAATGCATGTAACGCCCTTGCCCTGGGAAAGGCGTGTAAGAAGTGGTTTGAAAATAAGGCTGGATATTTTTCAAGTTGGCACTACACGTTTAAAACATTTTTACGTCGTGATTATTCAATAGAAAATGCAACAAGTATGAATGTTACGGCGTATAATAGTCCTTCCGGATCTGGTTCAAGGTATCCGGCGGAAACCCCAAACACTCAAGATGGTGTTGACGACTGGGGAGAGACAGAGTGGGAGTAATCCTTCAAACAATGTGGCCATAAGTTTGTAATAACGCAACAATAGTGCCAATAACAAATGTGAGATAATCTCACAATAAACAGGAGAATGAAAATGTCAGGAATGGTATTTGGAGAAGTAGATTGGAATGCCGCAGATTCTGGTGGTAAGTCAGATTTTATGCGACTAGAAGAGGGCGAGAGCCTTGTGCGTGTTATGGGTAATCCGGTGCAGTTTTATGTTCACTGGCTTACCGCGCCAGACGGAAGCAAGAAAAAGGTTAATAGCCCGCTCGAGACCCCAGAGTTGGTTCGCAGATTAGAAGATGTTGGGTTCCGCCGCCAAGCTCGATGGTTTTTAAAGGTTCTGAATTGCGCCGCTAACGAGTTTCAGCTGCTTGAGATCGGACCTCAGATCTATAATGGAGTTAAGGCCCTAAACAACAACAGCAGGTGGGGCAAGGTATCTTCTTATGATATCTCTGTAACGAAGGGACCAAAGGGCTCTCAGCCGTTGTATGGAGTTACTCCGAATCCGAAAGAGGCTCTTCCGGCAGACCTCAAGGAGGCGTTTGTCGCGTTTAATGACCGAATAAATGTCGAGAAGCTAATATCTCCGGCAACTGCCGCAGATATCTGTGATGTTATGGGATGGGACGTTTCAGAGTATACGAACGGAAAGGCTACGGAATCCGCAGAAGACGAAGACTTTGACTTCGACTTTTCGTAAGATGCAGTCAGGCCGAGGAGCTTAACATGCTATGGTTGGGCTCCTCGGCTCTTTTATTTGGAGTTTCGAATTGGATACGATTCTTGGGCTGGATATATCATCGTCAGTAATAGGCTGGGCGCTCCTTCGGGACAATAACGGAGAGGGGGAGCTAATTGATTATGGACACCTTAGACCTCCCGGAAAGCCAAAGGGTTCTATTGCTTTTCGCGCAAGTGCCGCATATGATATGGTGGCGGAACTTCTCGGGAGCAGGACTCCAGATTCCGTTGTGATTGAAGCTTATGCTTCAAAGTTTAGCGCAGGAAGAAGTACCGCAAGAACAATAATAGTATTATCTGTATTCAATGAGGTAATATCCATGGCGTGTCTTCGCGAGGCATCTATAGAGCCGCATAAATACGCAGTATCGACAATTAGATCGTGCTTATCAAAGATGGGCGGGAAAAAGGTATCTTCAAAAGAAGAAGCGTTTGACTTTATCGTTGGAAGTGTTTCTGGATTTGAAGTCCGCGAGAATAGAGCGGGCAACCTTGCAAAGCAATGCTTAGACGAAGCAGATGCAATAGCAGTTGCATTAACTCACATTTATAAGGAAAACAATAATGGCTAAAGATATTTTGCACTCCACAGCGGCAAGAGATAAGATTTTGTCTGGGGTGGAGAAGTTAGCAAGCGTTGTCGCGGTTACGATGGGACCTCAAGGAAGAAACGTCGTCATCGGCAAGTTTGTTGGAGCTCCAGTAGTTACAAAGGATGGCGTATCTGTCGCAAGAGAGGTTGTGCTAAGAGATCCGGTGGAAGACTTGGCCTGCCAGCTTGTAAAAGAAGTTGCAGGAAGAACCGCAGATATCGCAGGAGACGGAACCACAACCGCAACAGTAATGGCTCATGAAATTATCTCCAGAGGGGCAGTCCTTATGGAGTCGGGCTATAGCCCGCTTGATTTTAGAGATGGGCTTACTTGGGCTGTAGAGCAGATTTCAAAAAACTTAGATAGCATATCTATTCAAACTAACGGACATGATATGGTAAAAAGCATTGCCACTATATCTGCAAATAACGACCACCTCTTGGGAGGGAAGATTGCAGAGGCATTCGATTCGGTCGGGTTCTCCGGAACAGTAACGGCAGAGGCGTCTCCCGGCGGAGAAACTACGGTTAGAATTGTGGATGGGGTAGAGCTTAAAACTGGATATGTTACTCCTGCATTTTTGGCGGATAATAACCGCGGAAGCATTGTTATGGAGAATTGTAATGTTCTCATTGTGGACAGAGAAGTAACGCACTTAACGGATTGCATGGCAATGCTTAATAGCCTGTCAAATGACAATAAGCCGCTGCTGCTTCTTGCTAGGGCAATAAAACAGGAGGCTCTATCCACGTTGGTCGCGAATAACAAGCTCGGCCGACTAAAAGTGGTGGCGGTAGAGATTCCTACCATGGGGCCCTCTCAGGCCGACTGGCTAGATGATCTCAGCATGTTGGTTGGTACAAATATTTGCAGCCCCAAGTCGGGCGCCTTGCTCAGGGATATGAAGGCTTCGGATTTGGGACTTGCCAAGCAAGTGGTTGTTGGGAAATCGACAACAAAAATAATTGATGGAGAAAAAGATTCAGATAGAGTCTCAAAGAAGATAGAGCAATATAAGCGAGATCAAGACATCTTACTGGGGGATTCCGAAAGAATCGATTTGAAAAAGAGGCTTTCATTTTTGAATAGTCGCGCAGCTGTAATAACAGTGGGTTACAGCACGGAACTCGAACTCAGAGAGAAGGGCGACCGAATGGATGACGCTCTTAGTGCAACCTTGGCGGCAATAGAGGAGGGAGTGGTCCCTGGTGGTGGAGTTGCGATGCTTCGTGCTGCAAATATGATTGATTTATCTGAGATAGACGAGAGGCTTAGGCCTGCCGCAGAGGTTTTGATAAAATCATGTGCCAGACCAATTTCTCAAATTTTAAAGAATGGATTTATAGACCCAGAGCCTATCATCTCAAAGATTCTTGAGTCTGACAATATAAATTTTGGGTATAATGCCGCAACCAATACATACGCAGACATGTTTGATGCGGGAGTGCTGGACCCGAAGAAGGTTACCAGAACTGCGGTTGAGAATGCATCAAGTATAGCGTTATTGCTTCTAAATACAGAATCGATAGTATCAGAGGCCCCAGATGACCCATCGAGCTGGCAGCCTCCGGCCGGATGGCGCCCGCCACAAAATGGCAATTTAAATCACAAATATTAAAACGGAGAATATCATGGCCAAGAGAATCTCAGAGAGCGAAGCCGAAAGGGAAATTAAGAAATTCTTCGGTGAAGACGCGGTATTTTTTGACGGAAATATCGATACAATTGGAAAGTACGAAGCGATATCCACCGGGAGCCCATCTTTGGATGAGGCTATAGGCATTGGGGGAATACCCCGTGGAAGAATTACGCAGCTTGCAGGAAAGGAAAGCTCCGGAAAGACTATGCTTTCTCTGTCTTGCATTAAGAGCTATCTAGATGAAAACCCAAATAATACAGCTCTATTTATTGACGCAGAATATACATACGATCCAGAGTGGGCATCGAGTCAGGGCGTTGACACTTCCAGGGTAATGGTCATAAAAACTAATGATGCAAGGCAGATTTTTGAAGGACTTCTTGGAACTGTAAAGGTAAACTCAGTAACTAAAAAGATATCTAAGAAAATGAAAGGAATCCTGGATTACGTAGAAGAGGGCACTGACCCAAGATTTAAGGATTTGGGCATAATTGTTCTTGATTCAATTGCAGTATTAAATACTCCACTTGAGTTGGCGGCAGATATCGGTAAGGCGAATATGGCTCCAATTCCAAGATTCTTATCTACGGAATTAAAGAAATTAACGCCTCAGGTCGCAAAGGCTAATGTTGCATTTATTGGCATAAACCAGGTAAGAGTAAATCTCGGACAGCACTTTGGAGACCCGGCAACTAGCCCGGGAGGCAAGGCGCTCAAGCATGCCTGTAGTCTTATGATCAATATGGCTCCAATGTTTGGTGCCGATAATCTTATTAAAGATAAGAATGATGCAAGAATTGGGCACAGAGTTCGAGCAAAGGTTGAGAAAAATAAAGTCGGAAAGCCATTCCAAAAAGCAGAATATTTCGTTGAGTACCTAAAGGGAGTGGTTAATATAGAGGAGGAGATATTTGGATTGGCCCTAAAGTATGACTTGATTGAAAGGCCAAATACGCAAAACTATATGATAGATGGAGAAAAAATCAGAGGAAGAGACGCCGCCTTGGAGTCGTTTTCTAAAAATAAACCTTTTATGAATTCAACCCAAGAGAAAATAAGAGAAATATACCTCGGAGGAGGCCCGGCGCCAGCGGCTGATAACACCCCCGATGATGCTGAGATAGAAGAAAATCCGCTAATTATGGCTATGGGGCAATAAATGATTGTAAGATGCAATATAGGATGTAAGTTAAATGGAGGAACAACAGACGTGTCGTTGGATGTTGATGAAAACAAGGCGATGTGCAACGAGTGCGGAGAGGAGGTTGTGAACGTATCGTCCTATTCGAAGCTTTCTATGAAGAAGAATGGGGATGTGCTTCGCTCCAAGAATAGAAAAGCCTTTATGTTTCCATGCGAAACCTGCCATAAAGATGTTGAAGCATCAGTTGTATCGGGAATGGTGGTTGGGGCTCAGTGTCCGAACTCGGGAAAGGGGTGCAAGATAAATATTACAAAGCATATGGTTTGCGCAATAGAGAGTACGAGTCAACTAAAGATAGAGCAGAATTAAGTTATGACCGATATGCAAATTTTATCTGATATTTGTAAATCCAATCTTAAAAACTCAAAAGAGTGCCTGTCCTACCTAAGAGAGGACAGGCTTTTATCGGATGAGATTATAGATAGATATGGTATCGGATTTTTTCCACAAAACCCCTCCAAACTAAAGCAATTTGTTTCGGAGGAATCATTATTGCGAGCGAATATCCTAGATGGACTGGGCCGCAGCCAGTTCTCGGATTACTTTTATTTAACGTTTCCAATTGAGAATGAATACGGCGAGGTCGTAGGAATTAGTGGAAGGACTCTTTTGGATGAATACTCCAGAAGGGGAATCGGAATTCCAAAGTATAAAAACTCGTCTTACAAGAAGGCAAATATACTTTATGGATTAGGGCAATCAAAAAATCATATTTTAAAAAGAAAAAACGTATATATTGTAGAAGGTTATTTTGACCAAATAAGTTTGACTAAAGTTGGAATTTATAATTCTGTTGCAATTTGTGGTACTGCATTTTCTAAAAAGCATTTTTTAAGACTTGCAAGGTATACTGATAAAATGACATTCCTGCTTGACTCAGATGATGCGGGGAAGGAATCTGTAAAAAGAATTTATAAGAAATTTATTAATCGCGGTATAAAGCTGAGATCTCTTGAGACTCCAAAGCCCTATAAGGACGTAGATGAATTTTTTAGAAAAAATGGAAAAGAAGATTTTTTCGAAAACTTCAATCAAATTATGCCGGATGAGTGGTAACTAGATGGCCTCAAAAAGTAGCTCATATCAATATAAAATTGTAGAAATATCCTTTGATCAAGGGAAGTTAAATAATTTCTCCCAAGAGCGAGGAATATCTAGCGTCCTAACTGGAAACTCTTTCGACGGGAGAATTTCGGAGCTAAGAGATGAGCTTCTAGAGATTATTTATGAAATTGTTAACGGAGACATGCTAACCGAGCATCAGAAGAAGATATTATTTATGAGGCTAATGGGAAAGACTCAAAATGAAATTGCAAAGCATCTTGGAATAACACAATCTGCGGTTCACAAGGCAATGCATGGTAATATTGATTATAAGAATAATAAAAAGAGATACGGCGGCATCGTAAAGAAATTAAAAAAGATTTGCGCTACCGAGCCGCGTGTCTCTGAAATATTAAATAAAATTGATCAAATAAAAAAAGAAGAAGATTAGATATATTAATTTTTCCGATTAGTTGGAAATGTCCTTGTTATTCTTGGAGGAATGTTTCTATTAATAATTAGTGATTTTGAAGCAGGGAGAGCTAGGCATGCCAACACTGGACGAAACTTTGGTAGATTTCTTTAAAACAACAAGTAAAGATGTTTCCGATAAAAATAAAATATTAGTCACAGATGACGTTAAATTTAGAAAAGTAGCCTTTGATATGGTGAAAGTATATGGCGACCATTATGACGGACTGTGGAAGGTCGAGTCGTCCGGAGACGACCAGTACTTAGTAAGAGCGTCTATCCCTCAGTCCTCAGAAAGGGGCAGCGGAGATTGGACCGCAATTGGAGATTATGAGGGGTCGAATGTGACCCTCTCTTATAAGCAGGTTCCAATTTGTAGATTTGCATCCGATGAGTTCGGGTTCTCTTCGGATGATATTATGACGTTCAAGTCGGCGCTTCTGGGCAGGATGACGTCGGACTCCGATTTTGTTAGAGAAGTTATTTCAAGTCAACCATCGGCTAAGATTGAGGCTTTGAGCTCTGTCTTTCCAGAAGTTAAAAGCTTTATTAAATAGGAAATAAATCATTATGAAAGAGATTACAAAAATTATTTTAGAGGCAAGAAAAGCCTTGGATAAGATGACTAATGGAAAAAGGTATACGACAGAGTATGTCCTCGACCGCCTAGAAAAGGCGGCATCTTTAAATCCAAGAGACGTACTAATTGGCTCAATGAAAGATGTTGTTCGCTCACATGGAGCAAAAGACCGATTCATAACTCAGGCTCAGATTGGTGATTTTTACAATCACTTATATGGATTCTCCGGAGGAAAGACTGCTTTTCGCCAGAATCTAAATGATCTTCTGCCCGTTAATTCTGTCATTGATAGCGGCGGCACTACCGGCGCATCGGCCTCACGGGCGATGGACGAAAACTCAGCCGATCCAATATTTGAAGATTCCGCTCTGTCAAAAGAGCTGTCCGGCGTGTTTTCCCTTGAGGCTTCGGGGCCAGTATCGGCTCACGGAAACAGCCTGATGAAGAAGGCTGAGAAGTTCGTGAAGATTCAACTGACTTCAATGGGTCACATCCCCGCGTCTGTTTCGACAGTAAGAACAAATGAACACTTTATACTTTGTAATGCATCATTTGATACATCGGATCATACCCAAGTATCACTTTCTGTGCCAGTACAGATCTCTAATGGAATTCCCTCTATTCCAAAGCACTTCATTCAGGGGACGGACGTTGTAGAGATGACAAAAGAATCTCTTTATGTTCATATGAAGGAAAATCAAACAATTAAAAAGGCAGCATCTCAGGGGCGGTATGCCGCAGAGCGCCGCGTTGATGATTTTTCTGCAGAAATGGTAGTAGTCCCCGCATCGCTCGAGAAGTATGCTGATCTTGAGAGTGATCTGGTGGCGGCGGCATCTAGCTTCACTGTTAGCCAGGTCCGGCTCGCAACCGGAGTGTTAGCCGGAGAGCTTCGCGGCCTTGGCGTGACGAATCCGCAGATAAACGTTGCATCGTCAAATTCAAAAACGCTAGTCCTAAAGGCGAGCATCCCCACCTCGCTGGGGAGAAAATCCATCCTCGTTCCCGTTGATATGCCAAATGGCCGACCGGTAATTCCGAGCAAGTTCGCCATGGGAGACGAAACGTACCCGATGACCAGCGCCTCAATAGGCGAGATAGTCGGAACCGCCACTTCAGACCAGATTGATCGAATTTCTCGTCAGACCAATGAGATGTCAAAGGCATCCTACGACGAGCTAATGGGAATTATGGCATCTGGAGCATCTAATGGGGACTATCGGGCCGCGGAAGATGCCCTTGCGTCTATTGGCTCAAGATTTGAGGGAGGACAGTATCTTGCTGCGTTAGATCGCTTTACGAAGCTACTAAAGCACGCCTCAAAGAACACCGAAAGAGACCAGCTAATTAGCAGGGCAAAAGATAATGGCGAGCTAATCGTCCTTCCAACATCTGTTGAGCTTTACTCTCCCAGGCTTGGGCTCCCCATGAGCAAAATAAGCTTTGATGAGAAAGGAAGAATGATCCCAACCCATAGAACCGTGGCCTCAGACGATGCATTCGGGCCGGGTGCTTTAATCTCTTCTTCAAAAATATCCATAACGTAGGGGTTAAAATGATTAATGATAATTTAAGCAAGATTTTGTTTTCTATGTCGGATTCTAGCAGAAAAAATAGAATGCTAAAGTTGTCCGCAATTATGCCGGAACTCAAAAAGGAATCTGCAGCGGACCAGCATGGCATCTTTCAGCACTTTCAGTCTGGAGTAACAGAGTATGCGACTAGAGAGAGGTATCTTTCGCAGCGCGGAGGAGAGACTGCCGAGCGACCGCTATACAACGTAGGCCCAGAGCATGAGGACTCTTATGTCCCAACGGAGCATGTAGCCCCACACTTGTCGACGAGATATTCTCCTGATCACGTTGGGGTTCAGGCTCAAAGAGTTTCTGACGGAGTATATAAGGATCCTTATACAAATAAGATTTATGATTACAATGAGGGGTTTAAGACAGATAGCGGAGTAGACTTCCCCGCCGGAAGCGCCTCTCTGCAGTCTCAGATGATGACAATGGCATCATATGATGCCGCTATTGTAAAGAGAGCCTTAAAGAGGGTTTCGGGTTCAGACGTCTCAAGGCTGATTGAGATCATAGGAGCCAAATAATGGTCAACGACTTGATAAGGCTTGCGGATAAGCTAGATAGATTGGGTCGTACCGATTTATCCGATGATGTCGACACCATGATAAAGGCCGCCATGAAGTTTGATCCATTCGGAGAGGCCGACGAGCAGTCGGATGAGAGCCGTGGGGCGGAAAACGCAGAGAGCGAAGACGACGTGACGGCGGAGCTTTCCGAGCAACTTGCTGGCTATATTGTGGCTGGAGCCCCATTTCTTGCACGAGACGAGCAGGGAAGGGGTGGGATGATAAAAGATGTCTCAGATATCTTAAGAGAATCGCCAATGCTCATCTCTGAGATAGTAAGAGTTCTAGAGGATGGTCCACAGTTAGAGGAGGCGGATCTACATAGTATAGGCGAGAGCGATGAGGTATCAGTTAGCGATGATATCATCATCGGGCCCAGGAGCGATGATGTGGGCCTCGAATACATATGGCCAATTCATTATCTTCATGGGTCCGCAGAGTTAAAAATGGAAGAGGCTGGGCATAGTCCTGGTAATATATTTTCAGCATCAGAGCCGCGGCCTGCCGACGGAATTCATAGTGTAACAATTAAGATTGATAAAGAAAGCTTTGCCGCAAAAGCTTTCTTATGGACTAGGGACGGCAGTCCTGCGGGTCTTATTGTTTTATCCGATGACGAGGCCGCACTTGAGACCGCAGAGGACTCCTACTCCTCAGAGGTTATGCCGTAACCGTACGGACCAATAATAGCGTGTTCCTTCGAGTGGCATGGTTTGGGAGAGGCAAATGAGCAAAGTATTAAGACACCCAAACAAAGAGGAGATTATCTCTAGACTCTTGGCGGGAGACTCCGTAAAAGAGATTGAGAGATGGCTGAAAAAGAAATATCCTAGAACCAAGCGCCTGCACGTTTCTTATATGACCCTTCAGAAGTTTCGCTCTGGACATCTTGATATAAAAGGCGAAGTACTGGAGGAAATAAAGAACAGAAGATCAGAGGTCGATCGAGAGGCGACAGATGCCGAAGCAAGAATGATAATTGAAAATTCATCGGCATATCAGGAAAAAATAACAGAGATAGCCTCGGCAGAGTTGGATGTTACTCGCCGCCTCTTAGAGATGGACAAGCTAATAAATTCTAGAATTGAATATTACTATAATATTTTAAGCAACGGAGGCGGATTCCGAGACGATAAGATCTTTTTGGAGTATATAAATACGATGAAGGGAATTATGCAAGACTGGAAGAAGTATATCGAAGGAGTTGCTGATACAAAGATCGAACATAATGTTAATATTAGTGTTATAAATGATCATGCATCTATATTAAAAGACTCTGTGTTAGACGTTTTGTCAGAAATGAGCCCAGAATTAATCCCAGTTTTCATAGAGAGGGTTGGAGAGAGAACTCGAAGAATGAATATGATTTCTGATAACAATTCAGACTTGAGAGTAATAGATGTCACTTGATTTTGAAGAAAAAGGGTATTCAATATTAAGGATTAAGAATCTAAATAGCATCATATCTTTTAAAAAGTGGCTAAAAGACCACGGTGTCGAGGGCGAGCAGGAAATATCTGATGCAAATGCATTGGCCTACCTTGATTTTATAGAAGAGAAGATAAAAACAAGAATAATGGGAAGAACACTAAATGATAAGTCAGAGTGGATTTCTGCAATTTCAAAGATAAGAGATATGAGAAAGAAATGAAAGATTCAATGGATTACGTTATAAAAAGGGCCTTCATTTCTGGGGATATTAATCAGTTTTTTTATAATAAGATTAAAAATATATCAGCAGACCGCAAAGATGGATTTGCATCTTATGCCCTTGAAAGCGCAAAGATGATGACAACGGCTGGAGTAAATTCTGAGGAGCGAGCGAGAAAGTATATAGTGCTTAGGCGGCATATGAAAAAACTAGTTGGTGAAATCGATTTATCTGTTATTTCTCGTGCAATTTCTGGAGGAATCCCTATGAAAACTGAAAATGATGTTTATTTTAATATAGTAAAGGCAAAGGCCAGTCTCTCTAAGATAAAGAAACTTGCATATCCAAATATGTCTTCCGTTAACCCGGATGTTTATGAGGCGCAGTTTGATGTAAATAAATGGATCGATCTTGTTTATGAAATTCAGAAGTCAACATCTTCGGGGAACATGACGAGAACTGCTGCCGTTGATTATTATAGTAATTTTTTAAATAAAGAGAAAGAGGAAGATATCAAGTTTAAAAGATGGTTTAAGTATTATAATGATGGAGATCACGAGAGGTATAAAATGGCATCAGAAAGCAACAAAATAGAGAAAAAATCAGTATACATGTCCGGAGTTCTCGGGGCGGGAAATTATGATGACGTCGGAGCATCACACCTCGCGGGTCGTGACTTCTCGGGCGCAGTTCGCAGTGCTGAGGCCGACGAAGAGAAGGGCAGGAATTTTAGAAACTGGAAGCTTCGCTTGCACTCAGCGATCAGAAGAATTGATAAATTAATAAGATCAGAGGAAATTGACCCAGATGCCTACAAGCACCTATCTGAGGCCCTAATGAACATGAGCGTCAAGGTTGTTGGGCTATCTCCCCGTACCGCGTCAGATTTGGCATATCAGACTGCAAATATTCTAAGAAAGAACGGACACAAGGCCGGTTCTGATGTTCTTGTGAAAATTGCACAAGAAGTTCCAGATGCTGATCCTCCCGCTCAAACCTCCCCGACTCCGCAGCCAGTGCCTCCGCCGGTTCCGGCACAATCGGAGCCAGACGGCCCAGCTTCGTTGCCAGATTCTCCAGATTCAGATGCTGAAATTAAAGCAAAAGAACTTGGGCTGCCTGGTCCAAACGAGGTGGAGCCGGTCGGCCTGGAGAAGATAACCCCCATTCCCGGGGCGAAAGAGGGAGAGTATGAAGGCCTGGTTGGAGAGATAGGCCTTACAGATGCAGCTTCAAAGCTCGACGATGTTGCGGGAATGCTTGCAGATAGAAGAATTATTAGATTATTGGCAGAGTTTGATATAATGTTAGATCGACTTGGAATCGCCGCAATGTTTCCGGAACTAGCAGAGTCTCAGAGTAAATTAATTGATGGGTATTCTTATGCTCTAACTCGAGTCACAAAGATGATGGGACAACTGGCCACCGCCAAGGGACTCATAGATGCCCAGGCGGGACTGCCGGGCGCAAAAAGCGGTGATACGACTCCGCAAGGGGAGCCTTCACAAGAAGAGGCTTCGCCGGAGCTGGAGCCTGCAGCTCCCGACCTCCCAGCTGGCGAGGCTGCCCCAGTACAGACAGAAGAAATCTAGGATTTAGGCCATGCTTCTAGATAACGCCCTGGCGGAAATTTTGGATATATCGAAAAGATATATGATAAGTACGCCAAAGATAGTTGGAGGCATCCCAAGAGATATTTATCTCGGCGTAGATCCGATTATAACAAAAGATGTCGACTTAACTACGAATAGTCCAGACATAATTAGGCTAGCAGTGCTAATGGCTGACTCCCTTGGCGTTGGATTCAAAGTGTTTTCCGACGGGCATTCGTCAATATATATGGATAAATATATATTAGATTTTTCATCAAATTTTATTTCCAAAGATGCCGCTGAGTTTTCAAGGGGTGAAGATTTGCTTGAGGTTTATAGCAGAGATTTTACAATGAATACGCTTCATAAGCCGCTCGATAGTGATGATATCGAGGACCCAACCGAAATGGGCAAAAAAGATATTGAAAACAAAGTAGTAAGGACGGTAATGCCACCAGAGGTAACCCTTATGGATGACCCAAGAAGAGTTTATCGCGCAGTAAATTTGGCGGTGAGATATGGATTTGAGATCGATGAAAAAATAATATCTTTCGTATTAGATAACCTCGCCCTGTTCGGCCGCCCGAAGATGATTGGAATAAAGCAGTCTTATATAACATCGGCAATAGGAGAGTCTATGAATATAGACTCTGAAAAAACATTATATATTTTGGACAAACTAGGGCTAACATCCACTGTTCCTCTCACGGGAGCGTTTAAGGAGTACTTGATAAAAGGAAGAATGCTGGATAAATATTTTAAAGAGATTGATCGGGTATCCGGACTCGCATAACCACGGCGGCTGAATCTTTGAAAATCAATCTACTATTAATTCAACAAATAGTTACGGAGAATGTGCTAAATAATGATTAGGGGTAAGACAAAATTGTGTCCATTCGGACTTCCAGTTTGCTCTGGGTGTGAATCTATTGGTTCTGCCGCTTCGATGTTAATAGTTTTGGATGACGAAATGTCAAAAGAAGAAAGAGATAGTGCAATGAGTGACAATCTTGACGTGCTTATATCCTGCGGGTCCGAAGAGAGATGCCCATTTGCAGATATGATACTTCCTGATTCCGGCACCGTAGATTGTAAGTTTGATAGAGCAAAAGGAAGCCGTCCGGCAGGGAATGTTGGGCTTCAGGGCAGCCCACTATATCCTCACACATTTGTTGGGAATCAACCAGAGGCCGGATATGGGTACCCAATGGAATATTATTCTGATAATAATGAGAGTAGAAACGTATACTATGGACTATACAGTCTAATTGGATAGGAGAATTATAATGTCTAATAAAAAAATCAGCCGAAAGGCTTCACCCAGCTTCATGGATAACTCCAGCGACTCATATATTGAATCATTTGTTGACGATGAAGGTGTTTTCTTCGAGGAAGAGCTTGAGTCACCAGAGTCAGATGTAAGCGTTCACGAGTACGTCGAAGAGTTTATCGAGGGTGAAGGTGGAATCGATGATATGCAGGAAACTCTAGAATACATAGAAGAGGATCTGGAGGGTATGGATGAAGACCACGGAGAGGAGCTTCTTCCTGGAAGCTTTGTGTCCAAGTCAGACGCAGATTCTGAAGAGGAAGTAGAAACTGATTATGCAAATGACGGAGATTTGTCAAAGTTTATGGATTATGTTTATCAGATATATCCTGCAAACATCCCGCAGCATGATGGCGAATCCATAAGTGGTTGCGAAAGAGCAGTAAGCTTCTTGGACAAGCTGAATTCGGAGATGTCGAGAGCAGTAAGGGATGACTCGGATAACTCCATTGACCTGTCGGTTCTCGAAGATGTTAGGCTTAATGTAATGAAAGATATAATGGTTTTAAAAAATCACCTAGGAAAGTTAAAAAAGAAATTTAAAGACTCTCATAAGAAAAATGCAACCGAAGATATCGTTATTTCAAAAGATGCAGAGGAAAATGTTGTACCAGCGTGGATTTCCCGTTCCGGTGCCGAAGTTGAATACTCCGAGCTAACAAAAGAGGCATCTACTCCAAACAATATGGTGATTGCAGTGACCGCTTTTGAGCGTGCAATTTCTGGAATTATGATAAATGCTCATGTTTCAGCAGGGAATGATATGGAAGAGGTTTATGGATTTCTTAATAAGAAATATGACATCACACCTCGCGAAGAGCTGTCGATCATGCAAGTTGTTGCAGACAGCGGATATCATATATTTAAAGATCGAGGAACATACGGGCCTGGTGATTCAAAAGAAAAAGATACCAATAATCGCGGCGTTGACTTTATAAAGAATTACTTTGCATAAGGATTTTAAAATGAAAAAGATAGCATCAAAAAGAAATTATAATTTAATAAAAAATGCCACTGTAAGCTCAGACGCTGTAGCTCTAGCTCGGTCAGTTGGCCTGCTTGCGGCGCAGGCGCTAGAAGAGGGTCGACCTACTTCTGGGCAAATAAAGTCAGTTCACACTCTCTTAGAATATGTGGCCAGGGCCGTAGCAGCGATAGAGTCTGGGGCGGATTTGAATCCATCTCTTAGGGGAATTCAGGGGTTCACATCAACATCCCCATTGTTTCGCGGAGAAGCGGGTGATTAGGGATCTGATTAAAATTGCAAACTCGTTAGATGGCAGGGGCTTTGTAAAAGAGGCTGATGCTTTGGATGCGGTTATAGCATCTATGAATCCAAACCTTCTCGAGCAAAGAAGAAGCGAAGTACTCGCCGCGATAGGATCGGTATCTAGCAAAATTAATTTATCCGCCCCGCATACGAGCGACGAGCAGGCTCGTCACTATAGGGCCAGGTTGGGATATAGAAAGTCCAATGTTGGTCGTGCGCCAGTGATTATATTTGGATATCACGCAGAGGGAATCTCGGCCTTGGGAGGGGAGGATAAGGATTCATTTACGAGAAGGATCGTGACTGATAGCTTGCCGACTGGATGGAAAATTCACGAGCTAAACTCACTGCCGCTAAGCGTATTACATGATACCGCTCCGCCTCCCGGCGGAGCGCTGAATCACAGGGCTACGTATATTCGTATAGTTCCAGATCTTACGAAAGGGGAATAAGTGATTTATTTGCTCTTAGCGCTATCTCTTCCTGCATTAGCCGACGATCCGGTGCCCGAGCCAAAGGTGATATATAAAGATAAAACTGAAATTGACTTTGAAGCAATCGATATACAGGGAGAGCTCGTTAGGCCTCAGGGGGCCCTCCTTCTCGATCGGCGTAAGGCAAAGTTTAACCCGATGATAAGGTTAAGAGTGGATTTCGACGACGAGATGGACAAGTCTGTTGATGAAATAAAATAGAGAGTAATAGATTCGGGAAAAGCAATCAGGCTCGACAAGTACAGCCTCGGCGGACCTTGGTGTTTGGAGCATATAATGAGATTAGATCACATCGCATATAGATAATAAGCGAGCAACGCTCACGACCGATGAGCCGATCATAGCGGACGGCTTAACTCAGTGTTTTACAAAAGAGCATATACTTTCTGGTATAATATATGAGCTAATCTCAAGGACAAAGAAGGGGTTTAATGTCGACTCCGTCAGGGACTTGATGGAAAGTACCGTAAGATAATCTAGTAATAATTATCATATAAGTTACGGATGAGTCCGATAATAATGCGGCCAAAGGCGCTATAAGGAACAGTTTGAAAGTGATACAAATTAACAACGTTAATAGCGAGATGGATAAGATATTATGAAAATAAAAAGACAAAACATTACAGAAGAATATTCAACCACAGTCGATTGGTTGAATGATTTTGCAGGCTCCTTCGAGAAGAATGCCGATTTTCTTTCTAGTCTCAAATCTGTGTTTAAGCAGAGAAACGAGCCGAAAACAATTGAAGAGAAGATGGCAGATATTCGAACTCGAGTTGGATATGACCTGATTAAAGGAGTTGATAAAGATTCAAATAATATAAAAGAGGCGGCATGTGGGGCGACCTGTTGTAATGAATCCGCCGGTGGCGGCAAGTGCAAATCCTGTGATTCGTCGAATCCCAGAGCCGGAGATGAAGAAACCCTAAGGCTGATAGACCAGATTCTCGATTACATTCGAGCGATTGCCAAGGACAGGCAGGAGCTTTCTCCTGCCGCAATCTTAAGAAATTGCAGATTAGCCCCAGGATTAGAGTGGAATATAGTAGAATCAAAGATAGATCCAGATAAAATTCTCGGATTCATCGAGAAGGAGGTTGCAAAGCACTCTGGAGCTCCAGAGTCAGTAATGTATACTCCAACAAGTGGTTTGGATTTAAATGAATCTCCAACTGATACTGTTCCCGAATTCATGAGCCACGACGGCGCTCGTTAAATTTAGATTTTAGAATAATGCATGTCCCAAGAAAAGAGAAAAAAGAAAGAAGAAGAGATATTTCAGCAGTTAAGATCTAGCTTTTTAGATCTTGATCCGACATGCTTCGTTAAAGATAAGCTAACTCTGGACGGAATGGAGTTTTCAATCTCCGACAACGGCTGGAGATTTATGAGCGATATATATAGATATATTGCGCTTCAGGCCACGCAGAAGACGGGCAAGCCAGTAGTTATAAAGAAGGGCCGGCAGGTTGGCGCTACAATGATGGCTGGAGCTCTTGATCTTTACTTTACAAATAGCGGACTATTTACGACACCGCCAATTAGGGTCGTACACTTGTTCCCGGCCCTGGCTCAGGTAAAGAAGTTTACTCAAGATAAGCTGGAGACTCTAATTCGAACGGCAAAAGATGATTTTATAAATCAAAATAAGTTAGATAGTACCAATGCTGTTGATAACTTGACAATGAAGCAGTTTAATACCGGAACCCTGTGGGTCGACTCTCTCGGCGCCGATGGCGATAGGATTCGTGGTATGACGGCCGACGTAATGTTTATCGATGAGGTTCAGGATGCCGTCGGCCACGCCGTAAGCAATGCGACAAAGATTTTAACTGCTGCTAAATATGGACAAACCGCTCAAGGTGTTCAGGTTTACTTTGGAACCCCAAAGTCTCGAAATTCTCACTTTGCAGCGATGTGGGACATTTCAGATCAGAGGTATTACCACCTTGGGTGTAAAAATTGTAATGAAACATACCCATTTTATCTTCCGAATGATGATAGATGGAAGAAAATTTGGCTGCATGGTTATACGATAAAGTGCCCGCTATGCGGAACCGAGCAGAAGAAAATTGAAGCGTTAGATCGCGGCAAGTGGGTGGCGTCGAAGCCGGAGTCTGAAAGCAAGTTTGTCGGATTTCATATTAATCAGCTTTATATTCCTTATTTTACAAAAGAGAATATTGAAAATTTAATGCCTGAAAATAACCCAACTCAAACAGAAAGGATTTGGAATAATGAAGTAATTGGAGAGTTTTATTCCGGTGCCGGAATGCCATTAACAAAGGCGGAAATTTATGAGAAGTGCCGCGACCCGGATAGGTATTTTTCAAAGAAGATTGACGGAAGGGCAAAGTCAACTTATTTGGGTGTAGACTGGGGCGGCAAGGCCGACTCCAAGGACTCTCTGGGCGGCCAGTCGTACTCGTGCGTGGTAGTGCTGTCGGCACAGCCAGATGGAACCTTGCTGGTTGAGCATGCTCATAAATTAAAAAGAACAGACTTTAATTATAAAAAAGAAACTATAAATGAAATGTATCGCAGATTTGGAGTTCAACGTGGAGTATCGGATTGGTTTTTTGGCCAAGATGTTGTTGGGGATCTGCAGATGAAGTACGGAGATAAATTTATAGGAGCGCAGGGAAGCGGAAGTCTAATAAAACCAATAAAATATAGGCCGGATGAGCTAATTATATCTTATAATAAAGACTTATTAATCGAGGAAGTGTTTGACCTGTTTCGAAAGGGGAAGATTAGATTTCCATGGAAGAGCTATGAATATCTAGAGTGGCTAATAGACCACTGTACGTCTATGGAGTCTGGGATTAGGACGACCGGCGGCCAGCCGATAAAGACATTTAAAAAAGGAACTACCCCAAATGACGGATTGATGGCGCTTATTTACGCATACATTGCGTATAAATTTGATACGACAAAAGGCTTTTCTGTTAAGCCTGGAACGGAAAAACAAATTTCGATGCCCATGCCAACCCTGGCAAGGGTTACTAAAAGATTTTAGGAAGCAAAAATGAGAAGAACATCTAGGCCCCCGGGTCCAATTTCAAAGACAGCTGCAGAGTCCGTTTCTGGAGTACGTCGTGCTCAAATATCTAGTGCAATAGATAACGTTGAGGCGAATGAGCGTGAGACTAGCGCATCGTTTAGCGCAGTTGTGAATAGTCCTTCTTTTAAAAAGAAGAGCTTGGATATTTTGAAAACCGGCTCTATTGCATCTCCAATGGCAGGTCCAGGCACAACAAGCTCTTCCGACAGGATGGCTCCTGAGATTTATTCTCCATTGTTTCAGCTTGCGAACCTAAACTTGCCCCGCGATCGGGTAACTATGAACGCTTGGAATCGAGTGTTTTATGACACTCATCCAATCGTTAGAAACGCAATAAATCTTCATGCATCGTATCCAATTAGCAAGATAAATATCACATGCAAGAATAAGCGAGTTCAGCAATTCTTCATGGAAATGGCAGAAAAGATTGATTTATATTCCGTAGTTTATGGTGCGGCACTAGAATTCTGGAAGAACGGAGAGGTATTCCCGTATGCCGAGCTAGATGATGGCACGGGCACTTGGAATAGGATTTCGATTCTTAATCCCGATTATATTCACGTGAAGAAATCCGTGATTGGGGATCAGACTATGATCTCTCTCCGTCCGGATGCAACACTGCAGAGGATTGTAAACTCAACTGCCCCGTCAGATGTTGCCATGAGAAAGTACATTCCAAAGCATATCATGCAACATGTCCGCCGTGGGCAGAATATTCCATTAGATGATTTCAATGTATCTCACCTAAAGCTGCTTAGCTCTCCGTATGATGTGCGCGGTACGTCCATAATAGTGTCTGTATATAAAGACCTTATGCATTACGACAAACTAAGGGAGTGTAAGTTCGCTCAGGCTGACGGCATGGTGAATCCACTAACACTTGTAAAGCTCGGAGGGGAGGGAGAGTACAGGCCCACGCAGGCGGACATAGAGGCGTTCAAAAATGTCCTAGAAGAAGCCCAGTACGATAAGGATTTTAAAATTGTAACCCACGGCGGCGTAACCATTGAGCGCGTGGGGTTTTCAGGGCAAACTCTTGATATTGCCGGAGATATAGAGCTTATTACAAATAATCTATATGCAGGACTTATGACGCCGAAGGCTTTGATAGATCAGGAATCTGCATCGTATGCAAGCTCATCCGTTGGATTGGAGGTTTTGCGTCAGAGATATGATATATTTAGAAACATGATGAAGAAATGGCTGGAGAGAAAGGTTTTTGCTCCAATCTGTGAAATTCAAGATTTTTTTGAATATGAAGATGGAGAAAAGAAGCTTCAAGTTCCGTCAATTGATTTTAATCATATGAATTTATATGATATGGCTGATTATATACAACAAATTGGACAATTCGTTGGAAACAAGCAGGTTTCGCTGCAAACGCTACATAGAAGCCTCGGCCTCTCGTATGAGGAAGAGAGAAAAAGATTAAGAGAAGAAGTAATAGACGAGGCGGTGTTTACAAAGGAGCAGCAGATTCTTGGCGGAATGAGGCTTTCTGAGTTGTTAAATATTGATCCAGAAAAAAGCATCCCAGAGCCGACTGACATGGAGTCCGCCGGCGGCGCCGGCGGTGATCTTCCCGGGGTGCCTCCTGGCGGCGGCCCAGTGCCAGATATGGGCGGCCCACCAGACATGGGCGGTGGCCTTCCTGAGATGTAGGCCTGACATACTAATAATGCGAGTTACATCGAGGAGAAACCATGTTGAGTTACATAAAAAAAGAGGCGCAAACAGACCCGCCAACGCCCACTTCGGATGTAGAGACTTCGGATGTAGAGGCGGAGTTTAGCGAGAGTGCCATCAGCGCTCTGGACGAGCGGCTTGCAATTGCGTCAAGGAGCATTGCGGATGGAATTTCAGATGGAAATTCTGAGTTTTCTTCTGGGATTGGGTTTAGATTCCGAGGCCTTTTTGATATGTTAGCGCACGGGATAGATAAGCAGGACAATATAGAGGGTGCTTTTCGGCTATCATTCGGAAGGCTTAACGCGTCAATTTCAAAGGTTAAGTCCAAGCTTCTGCCATTTACACGGGTTGTTTCGGAGATAAGTAAAATAAAAAATGCAGATGAAAAAACTAAAATTCTAAACCGTCTTCTTCCTGGGTTTGGAAGCATAGAAGAGCTTGAGCCGGGAGATAATGAAACAAAAATTCTTGAAGATGAATATTATGCGAGTAGCGATAGGATCGCCTTTTTCAAGAGTAGAGTCATTCCTATATTTAATCAAAAATGGTCCACTGTTACTGGCGTTTCAGGCGACGGTATGAGCCGAGAGTTGTATTCTGCAATAATCGGATGGGCAACGCTCGGAGAGGCAATGGCGAAAATGGGGAGCTCAGCCCCATCTTCGATCTCCCCCGGCGAGATTGAAAAACCACGCCAGATAGGTAATGATGCTTCCGCGCCAGTCGCCGGAGACACGTCCGCACTCGCTGGGGCTGTAATTATTAAAATTTACCCCGATCCGGTGAGTTCATATGCGGCATTATTAATGTCCGGAGGAGTGGATATTGATACTGATGCTCTTTCCGCGGGGGACCCGCTGGCTGTGGTTATTGAAATTAGAGTTTCTGATGTTGTTGCGGGAAACGCCCTTGAGGCTCAAGATGTTTTTTATGAATTCATTCGAAGTAATACGGTTACGATAAATGAGACAGTATTAAGGTCTACTTCCACAAATATTGAGAGATTATTTACTGCGTCCACCAGCATATCCCCGGACGAAACACTTTTGCTTAGGATTGCGATTGATGTTATGTCGCTAAAGGATACGATGCCGCCGGCCGGAGGGACTGCCCTATTAAAGGTAAGAACAGAAGGCGGACAGAGAAATGTTTTGGCGAAAAACCTTTTATATGAAAAATTAATAAAACTATCTTCTGGGTCTGCAACCACTCCGTTATATGAGACAATTGGAAGTGACGGGAAGGCCGTAACGTTTACTGCCGCACAGCTTGTCGCTGGCGGCGGCAAGATTAGAGGAGCAGGTGGAAAGCCTTTTCGGCCAAAAAAGTGGAAAGGAAGAAGCCTGGCAGATAGAGTTATGTCGAAAGGGTTTGGGCGAAAGAAATGAGAAAAATATCTTACAGATCTTCTCCTGCAATCAAGGTTGTAAAAAAAGAAAAGGGATGCCTAATTACGCCTCATCGAGCAGAAGAGGGGATGTCAGGAGATATGGATGGCGACGGAGGCGTAGGTGTCGGAAGAGGGTTTGTATCTCCGGGAGAGAGTACCCTGCCTCCGACGTTTAAGGCGGATGAGCTAGAGTTTCCACTCTTTGATATGAAGCCGACCAGAAGAAGCAGGATGAATTATGAAGATCTAATTGGCATACTGACGGATATGGCAGATGATTTAGACGATAGCTTTTTCAAAAAAGACTCAAGATTAGTTGACTTTGCGGAGCTTGTAATAAGAAAGGTTTCAGAACAGAGTAATTTAGATTATTCAAATTTATTTAAAGATGCACTAGTGAGGCTCGCGAAGTCAGATATAATTGGGGCTAATCAGGTTATTCTAGCGGCAGTCAGAACTTATAGTCGCTCTATGGTTATAGAGTATCGCGCAAGCGGAGACCAGAAGGCCGCAGAGAGGGTCGCATATCAAAGGGCGATTGGGAAAATAAATGAGGCGCTCGAAGTTGGCCCGATAGAAAAAAGTGCTCAATTATTAGAATCAGACCCCGTGTATGTCTCCGAAGAGCTCTACAAGATAATGAAAATAATGATCAGTAGGATCTCTTTTGCAAAGAGACAGGGCTCATATTCGAGCCTGTCAAAGCACTTGGAGGAGTTTAATACACTCGAGATTTCAAATAAAAATACGCCAGGGGGTGCGGCGATCGGCGCAGCTCTCGGGTTGGTGAAGAATGTTTTAAATGGAAGAGATCCATATTTTATAAATATAGTTTTAAGAGAATTAATAAAAAGACTTTAGAATGCCTGGAGGGCAAAGTGAGAAAAGTAGCATACCCAGTTATAGACTTTCATGATCAATCATTTGACGATGAGGTCACTGGAATAGCACAAGGAACAAGCGGGTATGACTCGTTGTCTATGACGGGAGGAAGGCATGAATCAGCCGGAGTGTCAGGTGGCGACGAGCTCAACCCAAGCACTCCTCAGACTTATTCCGGAGGAATGTCTATGCGTGTAGACGAAAATACAGAAGATTTAGAGGAGTTTATAAGTTTAAGTGATGATATGGCCGATATAATCGAGGAGGGGTCGGTACTCTCCGTTGGAGAGCAAGTAAGCAAGAGCAAGAAGCTTGCATCGAAAAAATTTGGAATTACAATCCTTTCTAATACGGCAGTGAGCACAAAAGAGGCAAAAGCTTATCGCGGTGATATTAGATTTATAAATTTTAATACCAAATTTGATGGATTTCTTATAGCGAACAAGTTCAAGAGCGAAAAGGATCTCAAGTCAGCCCTGAGAAATGTACACTCCCAATTGTCCAGCGGATCGTTCGGGGTTGTTAATAGCAAGAATGCATCACTTTTAGATTCGGTTGGATTCAAAATAATAAAGAGCGCAGGAACCCGATCCTTGGTGAAAAAAGAAGATAGAGATCCGCAAACTATTGCTCGAGTAATTACTAGCAACGGGACAAGCGTTGGCTTTTTGTGCAAAACCCTTGTTTCTGCCAAGGAGCAGGCCGTCGGGCTTCAGTCGTATAGAGCGCTGGGAAGTAATTCTGGATTGTTATTTAAGTATGATAATCCATCGGATGTAACATACCACATGGGAACGGTCGGATTTCCGATAGACATCCTATTTATCGACGAGGACGACCGGGTAGTAAAGATTTCAAAAAATATTCAACCAGGATCTTTGGATTTGTTTTCATGCCCAAGAGTAAAGACTGTTCTTGAGATAAATGGCGGAGTATCATCTGAGGCTGGGTTCTCTCCAGGTGACTCTGTATTTCTTAACTCTGCGCTGTCTGCGCCCGAGACGATTGCATACAGGGTTGCTGAGCGTCAGGGGCTTGGGACTATTATGGTTAAAGAATCCGAATCAGCTGGGTCTATAGTAAAGATGGGGTCTGGCAACCTTGTTTCTATAAATAAAAAATCAAACAACATGGACATATATAAGCTAATGACCCCAGCATCTGCCCCAAAGGTTGCGGTGGCTATATTTGATATAGATAAGGAGTTGTCGTCGCCTAGCTCTACAGTAAGAATGTTTCCAAGAAATCCGGTAGGAATAGACGATGAATCTGTATTTTTAGATATAGATAATAATGCTTTCGCTGGAAGCAAGGGGGAAGGTTACGGGTATCGAATTTCCACGTCAGCGGCAATACGACAAGGATTCTGGGAGCTGTCCGGAAAAAACATGGCCATAGCGGTCGGCAGAGGAAAGAGTTTAGATAACTTTTTAAGCTCATCCCCAATTATAAATAAGATCGGCAAGGCATTGGATCGCGGCGAGCGAGTTGTTATCGCAACATCTGTTTTGGATGTAGATAAAAATGCTTTATCTTCAATGATTCACGCAAAGGTAAAAACAGAACTACCCACTTTGAGTCAAAAGAGCATAGTGGAGGTAATGATGATTCCTTCTGGGTTCACTGATGATCATATAGTTTCAGCTGCAAGTCAGAAGTATTTAACAAAAAATATAAAATTTAATTCATTATCCAAGAGGGCTGGAGTTCCGGTTCCAAATACAACCAAGGCCCGGGCTAGAGACGCGGATAAGTTTTTTGAAAAAGCAGAAAAACTATGTGTAGAGATATCAGAAAATCTAGGTAAAAATCTTTCTGAATATGAAAAGGTTCAGGGGAATGATTCGTTGATTGCAAATAGCAAGGGCCAATATAATCAGTCTACGAAGAGGGTTTCTAGGAAAGTAAAAAAGATGCTAATCGATCTTAGAGATGGAATAAAGGTTATGAATGAGATCAAGGATATTTCTACTACTTCTGAAATTGTACATAACCTAGCCGGATCATCAAAATTATTTTCCGATAGCGTAAAGAATGTATTTTCTCTAATCGACAAAATAAGCACACCCACATTTATTCCTGAGCTTTCTGATGCAACCGCTTCGTCTGAAAAAATCGGAGAAGATTTGAAAATGACAATTGAAAGAATGAGAAAATATATAAACTCAAATATTTTGGGTGTTTTGATTCTTTCGGAGTAAAATAGGCAAATGTTTATTAAGTTTGGCGACAAAACAAAGAAGCTTTTTGTAAAAAATAGCAAGAAGAAAGAAGAAAAAAGAGAGGACGGGGTTGTATATATGGACGCCGACTCCGATGATCGCCGAATCAAGGCGCTCAAAGATCAGATTTCTGATGAATCTGAAACAAAAAAGACTGAAGATGAAAAATAGCAGAAGTAATGTATAAAAAAACTACACAAATTGATTTTGTGACTAATATTCATTACTAAAATATACTGCGAGCCTCAATATTGAGGTTTTTGACCGTAGAGTCTGTAATGGTTTGGATTTATTAAATGATTAAGAAAGTTAGCTATTCGTCCGGGACTGTGATTAAGTCCGTTTCTACCAAAGAAATTTTGGCAAATAAAGTTTTGGTAGACCGCATGACAAAGCTTGCAAATGATATAAGATCTATTGCTCCCAAGTCGGACGATTTTCTATACTTTTCAATTATATTCTTAAAGGCTGCTGAGTCGGCGATTCTCGGAGAGAACGGGCTTCCAAAGAAGCTCGCAAGCGGAGAGGATGCTTGGGGCTTTTATGATGAAGATTGGAAGTGGCATGGAAACGTGGATCCGCATAAAAATAATAATGGCGATCTATTTCCAGAGAGCGAACTAAAGAAGGCAACCACTAAGTGGGTTGGAATGCCGCTATGTCGTGATCACGAATCAAGCTCTGTGGACGGAATTCGTGGAATTATTTTGGATACTCACTACGACGAAAAGTTCAAGCAAGTTGTTGGCCTGTGTGCCTTAGACAAGGTCAATTACCCAGACCTGGCAAGAAAGGTAGAGACTGGCATGGTTCGGTACGGGTCCATGGGCACCGCCGTCGAGACGTCGATATGCACTGACTGTGGGAATCGAGCACAAGTTCAGAGTGATTACTGCCCGCACGTTACGAATCACACTGCCTACGGAGAGGTGAATGTCGGATTAAAGCCGATTGAATATAGCCTTGTAGTAACTCCGGCCGAGCCGGGAGCAGTACTGCTAAAGGTGGTTGCCTCACTAAGAGACTATAGAAATGAGTTTATATCCCATGGCGTTGAAGATGTTGACGCGATGCTTGGGAGGCTATCTGTCCAACAGGCCGAGCATTTGAATGGAATAATGAAGACTGCGTGTGGTCCTGACGGATGCTCGCTAACCAGAAGAGAGAGCATTGTAAAAAGCTTTCTTGGGAATAATGGCCTAGTGAAGGAGGCGGAAGAGCCTTCTGCGGTTGCTCTTGAAGTTGCAGAGCAGACTTCTAATCTGTCATCATCCGAGATTGCAGATGCCTCAAAGATATCAGCAATTGTAAGGACCATAGAGGAGTATGGAAATTCCGACTCCCCAGAGGTTAAAGCTGCAATCGATAAGCTAAAAAATATTTTAAACACAAACCTTCCAGAGACTTCTCTGGCAGAGAATACAACTGTGTCCGGTGAGCCGGCCGCATTGCCAACTCCAGATCTTCCGACGCCAACCATGTTTGGCAGCGACACTGGAGAGGCGCCAGATTTTGAAAACGACGCAGGAGGGGTTATTCCAGTCCCACCTCCTGGGTTGAGTGAACCGTCAGTCGCATTCGCGAGTGATAATAACGGGCTTGGAGATTATGTAGATGACATTTCAATAAATTCAATAATGGAGGAAATTATGAACGAGTCAAGATTACGCAAGAGAGCAGAGATGCGTCGTCGTGTTGCTTATCACCAAGGCGGCGCGGACGGTGTAGAGCCAACCGGAACCTACAAGGATGAGGGTGCGGCACAGAAAAGCATTAGAGACAACCAGGACAAGCAAATGCAGCAGACTGGCAGCATGGGTGGGGCAGATGGTATGCACCCCGGTGACGCAGAGGTTAAGGGCAAGCTTAGTCGTGCAGAGCTCGAAGAGCGCAGAATTCGTCGCACGGCCTATCATCAGGGCGGATCGGAAGGCGTAGAGCCAACCGGAACCTACAAGGATGAGGGTGCGGCACAGAAAAGCATTAGAGACAACCAGGACAAGCAAATGCAGCAGACTGGCAGCATGGGTGGGGCAGATGGTATGCACCCCGGTGACGCAGAGGTTAAGGGCAAGCTTAGTCGTGCGGCATATACTGGCCCAGGACTAAAGACAAAGCTTTCCGTGAAAAAGGCTTCGGATGGAAGCGTTGATCGCGAGAATTCTGAGTTTAGCGTATTTTCTGGCGATGATAATGTAATTACAGCAACTGCTGGAGAGATATTTGGCGAAGAGCTTGATGGCCAGTGGAAGTGGCTTGCAAGTAGAGAGTATGGTCAAGAAGTCTGTAAGCAAATTCGCGCCAGCGGCCTCGAGCATGTGCGCGGCCTCCTTAAGGGTGCGCAGGATGTTGGTGCGGCTCCGATGCCAGAGCTTCCGCCGATGGGCGCAGAGCTTGCTGAAGCTCCATCGATGGAGGCCGGCGGAATGCCGGAGCTTCCACCTATGGACGAGGCCCCTATGGAAGAGTCACTCGCAGAAGAAGAGGTCCCTCCAGGTGAGGCTATTGATAATAGGCTTGCCGAAATGGAAGGCCTAATCTCAGAGGTTCGTGACCTTGCAGACCAACTGGCCGACGATCGTGTTGCCGATGTTGACGTAAACATCATGCCCGGAGGAGACGCCGGCGGAGACGCAGAGGAGACGCTTTCTTTGGCTGCTGAAATTGTGCGCCAACTCAAGACGGCGCATAGTCAGCTCGACGAGTCTGCTGATGAAATATCGATGGTCGCCGAGACTTATGACAACCTGTCTAAGTTGTCTGCTGAACAGCGCGGTCACTTTACTAAGCTCGCATCCGCGGCCGTAAAAGATTGCGACGAGGTAACCGGTGAGGCCAAGGCTCTTATCAGAGTTGCGAGAGCAATGACAAAGACCGCAGAACCATGCGCAGGAGAAGAAATCGGATATGTAGAAGATCCCCTTAATTGCGCAGAAGATCCCCTTAATTGCGTAGAAGACCCACTGGATGAGTCCATGGTTAATGACGTTCTTGAGTCAGATCTTCCGGTACCTATCGAGACCGAAGCCTCTAGCGAGGTTGATGCTCTGGTAAAGGATGCAATGAGTCTTCGTCGTCAGCGTCGTGAGGGCATTCTTAGAAATGCCGATCGTAAAGTGCTAGAGGCTCGTGCCGCACGTAGAGCGGACCTTCTCAGGTCGGCCACTGCCGAGGCTCCCGTCTCGACGGTTGCCACGGAAGCAATAGAGGCTTCAGTAGAGGTCTCTGCTTCTGCTGCCGATGCTACTAAAGAAGCTTCTGGGTCGGATTCTGCGTCAGTAATTAAAGCAAAACTAAGCGAAAGCTTTGCCGAGAAGAAGGCAGATGAAGGCAGAGAGGAATACCGAGTAATGCTTAGAAGGGCCTATGATGTAGGCATGGAAATGCAGCGCAAGGGCCTTCTTCCCATGTCAAAGGTTGCCTTGGACAATCAAGTGGATGAGATTATGTCATTTGACGGAAAGGCATTTGAAGCCTTTAAGCGAAGCATTGCTAATGCACGAGCAGTTCACACTACAAAGATTGCTTCAGATCTTGGTGGTGTAAATGTTGGAGTTGAAACTGATGCCGCCCCATCCGAGGGTCGAATGACCGCAACCTCCCTTTCTTCGCTCTGGGAGTAACCCATGATCAGTCTGAAAAGAAATGGAAATTCCATCCTCGGTGAGTTTATAAGGCTCACCGAGGCTCCTGGACTCCGGAAAGAGGCAATTGCAAAGGCAGAAAGTGATTTCGCTTCTGACTCTGATTCCGAATCTGTATTAGACAATCTCGCAGCAGAAGTAGAAGAAAAGGCCGAAGACTTTCTCGTAGACCAGAACGCCCCAGCCGCCGACCCGGTGGCAGCGGCAATTGACAAGGAAGTCGAAGCCTTTGCAAGTAGAGACATGCAGATTATGACGGGCCTTGGGAAGATTGCCGCAAGTCTTCGCCTTAAGGGCGAGGGGTTTGCTGCAGATATGGTTGAGGCAACCGCAATTAGTATTAGCGATGATATTAAGAAGGAAGCAGCAGAGAGAGGCTCGTTGGTCGGTAATCTGGAAAAACTCGCAGGAGATTTTGATAGAGACGGAGATACTTTCGCAGGAGACATGGTAAGGGCTACAATTTCTAACATTGTTAGCAACTAAAAGTTTTTACTAATAGTAAGATAAGGGGAGGGAGGTAAAAATCCCTCCTCTTTTTGTTTATTATTTTATGGAGTAAATGGTTTGTTAAAGCTTATTCATGCAGGTAATGCAATGCCGATGAGTTTGGCAGTTGATCCAACCGCTGAATTTGAGCCGGGAATGTTTGCTCAGCTCGGGCTAATAGGGAACGATTCTGTTGCTAGTGTTAGTGATGGTACGGCCCCTCTTGGAATTATAGATGACGTTAGAACTACGGCATTTACAAAAACCCAAATTGATGAAATAGTAATTGTAAGTGTGGCTTCGTCTGAAATAAACTCAGATGGGAAAAGAGTGTCAACAGAAGACCTGACTGGGGTGCTGGAGTTCCCAAACTTAATCGAGAGCAGCTTTACTTCAACATTGTCAGTTATTTTAAATAATGTAAATGGCGTAGTTACCGTGCCCGCCGGTACTGAATTAAATTATGATTCAAGCGGCGACGGACAGAATGATAGCTTTAGGATGATAACCAATTATATTTATCGAGTCGCAGGACGCCCTGGCGACGACACTACGATTGGAACCGGAAGAATAACGATTCATTATCAACGTGGAATTTATGCCACAGACCAATTTGACACCACTCAAATGTATCCATTGAATGCAACACTATATGTTGGATTGGATGGGAAATTAACATCAAAACAGCCAACTGCGAATCACCCAGGAGTCGCATTGTGTACCGGGCCCCCAAGTGCAGCTATTGGCACTTTGGAGTTTATGCTTTTATAAGCAAATAAAGTTAGTTATTAAAACTACTAATTTATTCTAATATTATGATATTTAACGGAGATTTGAATATGTCTAGGACATGGAGCAAAGAAGATCGCGCTCACTATAACGATAGTGAGGTAATGCGAGAGATGGAGAAGGCGGTAATCTCCAATATTCATAGGCTAGAGATCCTACAGAAAAAGATGGCGGAAAATAAAGAGCTTTCAGATATTAAGTCTGGAGCCGATGAGGCTGCCAAGTCTGCAGACTTGGCTGCCAAGTCTGTTTCTGAGCTTGGGAATGAAATTGGCAAGCTTAATTTGGCAGAAGATGCCGAAGAGGACTTCGAAGAGATCTCTGAAGAAGAATCAGAAGATACCAAAGAGGCTGTAATAAAAGATCTTCGCGGAATGATCAAGAAAGCTATAGATAGCGGAGACGTCATTCTGGCTTACAAGATTGAAAGAACAATTGATGAAATCCTGGAGGGATAGTAATGATAAATAGTTCTGAAAAATCTGATGTATTTAATAATTTCATTGCCTCCATGGAGAAGTTTGCATCTCGCCGTGAAATAAAAAAAGAAGCCGGGAGATTAACCACAATCGATGAGCTTGCCGAGGTCCTAAGGGGTACTGATCGCGTAACTCCATCTCCTAGGGCTACAATTACTGTGGGGCGCCCCGGTACAGCTCAGGCCCGCACTTGGACTTCTGGCTCTGGCTTTTTGACGGATTATTTTTCTCCGGCCGGTGCCGGAATAGTAAGGCATGGCGCTGCTGCATCAAGAAAGTTGTCCACGGCGCTGAATTTTAGCTCTCCGGCCGAGGCCTTGGTTCTCCTGGAGCGTTCGGGGATAGGTAGACTGGATTTGGTGCGTTCATTTCGATCCCCAGGTCAAGCAGAAAATTTCACACTAAACTTGTTAGCGAGACAGGCTCATACTGGAGGGGATATAGACCCCAGGATGATTCGGGCCGCGCTTCAAGACGCCGGGGTCACAGGAAATGCAGACGAGGTTATGGATGGGCTGCTTAGGGGTCCCAGGGCCGCAGCGGCTGAGGCTGAGGCTGCGCTTCGGCACGGCGATGAATTGGCTGAACTTGGAGCAAGGCATAGCGATGAATTGGCGGATGTAACGCGCAGATTGGACGAGCTCAGGGCTGCCGATAGAGCAGAGGATGCTGCAGAGATAGCCCGCTTAACTGGGCGCCTGGAAGGACTGCAGAGCGCCGGTCGAGCCGGAGGTGCAGCAAGAAGGGGCATAGGGGCGTCGGTCGGAGGCATTGTTATGCGAGGAGCGCTTTACACCGCGATACTGGCAGGAGCTTATATATATTTAGGAAGCAGCCTTGTCCGCTGGGTCAAGGGGTTTTTCGCCCCCGATGGCCCCGGAGCACAAGAGCGTCCAACATGGCCCCCAGGGATGTGGTCATCAATAGGATCAAGATATTCTAGCTGCGCTAGTAGCGTAGATGATACTATAGATAAGATATCTTCGGTGGGGTTTGCCGATCCTGCATATCAGACGGAATTTGATAGAATGGTATCTGATATTATTGGAAATAGAGAGGGTTTGGATGAGATTATAGGACTTGGATCCATGAATCCCGAGGCCATAACTGGTGCTAACTCGGAGTCTGCCGTTGCTACGGCGCTCGCTCTGAATGGTACAGTAAATCAGCTAGCTTCATATATCGAAACTAACGGAAATGATTTGGAGGCAAGCACCACTGATATGAATACTTGGCTCCACGCATCGGCGGCGATTTTATCTCTCCGTGATTGCCTTGAGGGCGCGGGCAATGAGCTCGAAGGCTGGTTGAGCAGAATGATGTCCGGACAGGCCGGCTCCGGAGCCAGGACTACTAGGAATTATGATCCAAATAGAGTATTTTCTCCAGGCTTTGAAACGAGAACTCCGCCGGTAAAGGTGGAGTTTCAGGAGCCGGTAGTATTCGATGGATATGGGGTTCGTTTCGTAAATATTCCAACCGAGATAAGGACAGAGCACATAAGAAATGCCGGAGACATCAGGCTTGCAGGGCCAGAGCTGGCACTATCTTTAGATGAGGCGGTCGGTCGAGCGATATATACATCTGAACTTGCAAGGCTTCGAGCGGATGCAAGGCTTCAGGAAGTTCCAGACTCGCACCTTATTCAGTATGCGGCAAATCGCGCAGCACACGCCCTCTTGACGACGGGCGCATTTAGAAGTCGGTCAATTGGAAATCAATTAATTGAAGATAGAGGGTTGCGTAGCTTTTATGACGCGGCTCGTGAAGGTGGAGCTCCAGGATCTGGACTTTTTCACGGATTCGGAGGAAGACGAAGCAATACTCGAGAGCAAGCCGCAGAGAGAAGGATGAGAAACCAAATGATAGCACCACCATCTGCACCCTCAGATGGCGCGGCTCCACGCGGCCCCTCTCCGGACTCACAGAGTGACGGTTCCATAGGAGGAGTGTTTGGAATGAACAAAAGAATTAATGAGCTCAAGAAGTTTGCGCTAATCGCAACTGAAGAGACAAAAAAGAATTCCATAAATAATGTGGATAATGAAGGCAATTTAAGTAAAATTGCTGACGATTGTACAAAATCTTATTATAAGGACGCCTTATTGGGTCAGAATAGTGATGATAAGTATATGAAAGCTTATTATGCAGGGCTTAGCAGCTTGTGTGATGAGGGCCTAGAAAAAAGAAAGGCTGACTATAAGGAGCACTACATGCTTCACGATGAGACCGGAGAAGATTTAATTCATGATGCACATCCAAAGGCAATTGTTGTTTCTGACGCAATTGGTCGCGGCGGACTTGTGGAGAATGGATTAGAACAGAAGCGTCAATCTCATGGAGTGGCAATGAGTACTCCTACTGGAAACTACAGAGCGAATTATGCTTGGTTGCAAAACAAGTCATTAATCAAAAAGTAGTCAGCCGGAAATGTTAAGTTAATTAAGGCAATCCAATGGTTGGATTTCTCTTAATAAAATAAAAGAAAATTATATACTATCAATATTATAAGGAGATGGTAAAAATGGCTCTTAAACTATTAAATCCAGGTCTTCGTCCTCTCGGGATGTTTGACCTTGACGACGGCGATGCCGGTGCCCTTGTGGGTGGCGAGTATGTCGAATTAAAGGCGGAAGCTGCTGTCGGTGCAGAAGGTTATGCTGCCGATGTCGAAGCACTAACTGATTCTGCTGGACTCGTAAACTTTGCTCGCGCAGGCCGAACTGCCGCAAGCCTTGGCGGCCTCGCCGATGAAGGTGATGCTGGTGACTATGGCACGCTTTTTGGTCAACTTATTGGCTCAAATGCTGGTCGCGCAACTACTGTTAGTGGCGCTGTTGTTCTCGGTCCCGAGACTGATCGTGCTTCAGGCAAGGTAACTGTCTGGGCTCAGGCTGGTCTTTACGGCGTAACTAGTCAGTCTGATACGCTGGCCGCTGCGGGCGTCAATGATCCACTGGAGTCTGCTGATGGTGCTGCCCACGTTGAGGCAGATGGCGTAACAGTAACAGGCATCGGTCTATTGACTACAGACTCCGCCGGAACATCCGCTGTTCTTGGTATTTACATCGGGGCAATGGCAGATACGTCACTTGTTTCAACTTCATCGGTCGCCGTTGGCGGCGCGGCAGTGACGGAGTACCAAGCGGTATTCTACACTGGCAACGCACAGGCATAAGGAGGAAAAAATGTCAAACTTATTTAATACAAATGGTGAAATTAACGCCTCCGGAGTCCAAGAGGCTCTCTCTGAAATCGTAAAGTATGCTTCTATCATTGAAGACCTTCAGCCATCAAGCTCGGCTCACGCAACTGCTGCGAGCCTGAATGACGGCCAGAAGGACGAGATGATTAAGCAGGCGCTTATGACTCAGGAAGGCAAAATCGCTTTGGGCCAAGCTATGGCTAACCCAATTCGTCGCAACCTGGATTATCAAGGAGTTTCCCGCAAGGCGCTCGTTGTCGATCCTCTTCCACAGGGCGCTCTTCCCGTATACGATCGTGATATCGACGTAGCAGCTGTTGTTGTTTCTAGCAACGGCTCTGCTCCTGAGTCACGCGTATTTGGCGACAGAGTAACTATCCCTGAGTTTGAAATTGTTTCAAACCCAACGGTACGTATTGCCGAAGTTAAGCGTCGTCGATTCAATGTAATCGATCGTGCTCAGCAAAAGGCCCGCCAAGAGATTCAGGCGCAAGAGGATGCTAACGTATTTTCTGCTCTTGAGTTTGCTGGTGATTCGAACCTCGGTGGCGAGAATGCTTCTCAAACCCTTGATAACGGAACCACTACCGATGAGCTTTCCAAGCAGGGAATGCTGAATCTTAAGCGTCAAATCGATCGCTGGGACCTTGTTACTAGCAAGTACTTCATGAACATTAACGAATTCACTGATATGCTCAATTGGGAGTCTGCTGGTGGCGCTGGTGCTTCTCAGGTCGATCCTGTAACTCAGCGTGAGCTTCTTCAGACTGGCCTTTACGGTCACATCTTCGGTGCTGACATTGTTGTTTCGAAGGTTGTTCCTGCTGGTCGCGCATTTGCTTGCGCCGATCCAGAGTTTGTTGGCGTGATGCCTGTCCGTCAGGACATTGAGGTGCTTCCCGCCGATGAGCCCAAGCAGCTTAAGCTTGGTTGGGTTATCTCTGAGATCGTTGGTTGCGGTATCGTCAACCCACGTGGTGTTGCTACCGGCCTTGTTTCTGCATAATTAGTCAGTAACAATAGCTATTTATAGCACTTTGAGCCCCAGAGGGAAACTTCTGGGGCTCTTTTTGCAAATCGTTGATATTGCCATAGTAATAATTTAATTATATTATAATATTTTATATAAAAGGTAAAAATGTTAGACGCAAAGTTTATAGCTGAGAATGAAGATTTCATAATAGAAACCCTGTCCCGTCGAAACGCGGACAGGGAAGCTCTCAATATTCCGGGGAAAATAAATTCTCTCTCTAACAGGCGAAGAGATCTTATTTTAATAGTTGAAGCTTCTAGGGCTGCAAAGAATAGGTTATCGTCTCAAATAGGAGAAATGATAAAAGCAAGCAATGCCGACGGAGCAAAGAGGCTAAGAGACAAGGTTAAGCTGGAATCTGACCGTACAGTAGCTGCAGAAAACGAGCTAAGCATAGTCGAAGCAGAGCGGCTAATGTTATTAATGAAGCTACCAAACCTACTTCACGAAGACGTCCCGGCAGGCGCCGCAGAAGACGACAATGTAGAGGTACGACAATGGGGCTCAAAGCCGGAGATGGATTTCGAGCCAATGGCTCACGACGTCTTGGCTACAAAGCTAGGAATATTGGACCAAGAAGCCTCGGCCAAGATTTCGGGGGCTAGATTTGCTGTTCTTCACCGAGCTGCTGCTCGAATGGAGCGCGCCCTTATAAACTTCTTTATGGACACCCATACAGATAAGAATGGCTACAACGAGGTGATGGTTCCCTATGTTGTTTGGCGCACGACAATGGAAGGCACGGGACAGTTGCCAAAATTTGAAGATGAAGCCTTCAAGCTCGCGGGCCAGATGAATGGACAAGATGCTTTCTTAATTCCCACCGCAGAGGTACCCGTTACCAACCTTCTCCGAGGGGAAATCGTTAAAGAAGAGGAGCTACCAAAGGCATGGGCCTGTTTTACTCCATGTTTTAGGTCGGAGGCCGGCGCCTACGGAAAGGACGCCCGTGGTCTTATTCGCCAGCACCAATTTCATAAGGTAGAGATGGTACGAGTAACTACACCTGAGCGAGCAAAGGATGAGCATGAGCTGCTCACCTCCCACGCAGAGGGGCTGTTACAGGCCCTCGGCCTACACTACCGAGTAGTTAGGCTGTGTGGCGGAGATGTCGGATTTAGCGCGAGCCTTTGCTACGATTTAGAGGTCTGGCTACCTGGGCAGAACGCCTACCGTGAGATTTCGAGCTGCTCAATGTTCGGAGACTTTCAGGCTAGGCGCATGAATATAAGGTATCGCCCAGAATCAGATGATGGTTCTAAGAAAAAACTACAGTTCTGTCATACCATCAACGGCTCAGGTTTAGCCGTAGGTCGAACATTAGTCGCTATCTTGGAGAACTATCAACAGGCGGACGGCAGTGTGTTAGTACCAAAAGTTCTACAACCCTACATGGGAGGGCTTGACCGCATTAGAAAGAACGCTTAATTTTGAATATGTGTTAAAAACATTACTAAATTTAATTTATTGATTCTCAATGCTCGCATGGTACAATCATGATTGTATGCAATCTTTTGTTGCTAATAAAAAGATATAATAGCAAGGAGGGTTGCTTTTGACCCCAGACCAACTAAAATTGAGATTAAAATTTGTGGAAGCCACAGATTTAACCGATAGAGTTTCTGCCGTAAATCTTTCTCGGCGAGAAACTAATAAGTCTATAGTCCAAGAAGAAGACGATCATTTCGAAAAGTTTGAATCATTTTTTGATTATGAAGATGAGTTATCTGAACTAAAGCCGGCCGGCGAGCAGTTTGCTGCCGCTGGACTGGGAGATTCATCGGCCAGCGAGCCATTTATTATTATGGACCTAGAAGAGCCTAATATGTTGGAATCATTTATCGAAATGGAAGAAGACTATCGGGCGATCATTCCAGTCGGAATGATTGAAATGGAAGATGCGGATAAGGCATTGGAGAGAAAGGCTACAAGTTTTGTTAGATGTCATCATATAAAAAATGACGGCATTCAGTGTAAGCGTCAGGCTCCAAAGAGTGGAACCCTGTGCTCATCGCATCGGCCGAAGGAGTAGAGAGGATCTGTGCCGTAAGGCGTTCTCTATTACTTGTGAGACACATTAAGAACTCATTCAAGGCTATAATTAGGAATTAAAATGGAAAATTATATAACATCAGATCTTGCGCTAGCAGCCTTTCTCACAATGAAGGGCCTTGAGCTTGTATCTGCGAAGAGAGAGGACTCGGGCCGCTTTGAGTTCGTAATGAAAGACCCAGAGGGAAAAGCAAAAGAATTATCTTTAAACTTTTTCAGTAGTGAGTTTTCTCAGTACGACAATCAGGTCCGAGCGTTAAAAAAGTTACTTTATTCACGATAATATAGTTATAAAGTTTTGTTAAACTTCATGCGTTAATATAAATTAGTGCATCTAAACTATTATTGAGGAACAAAGTGTCAGTAGATAACTCCAAGAGACTTAAGAAGCTATTCTTGAAGGCAGAATATTTGGCCGCGGAGCTGGAGGAGACTCAGGATCTCTTTGGCGCCTATAGCGCCGAGTTCTCAAAAGAATTAAATAGCTTAAAAAAGAAAAGAAAAAGCAATCCAATAACAGATTGCTCCGCAGAGATAGGAGCCTTCTTGGAGCTAGAGGCTCAAGAGGCAGCCGCCGAAGCGGCCGCCCAGGAGGCTGCCGAGTCCTGCGAAGAGGAGCTTCCCCCAAGGCCGGAGCTCCCCGCCGACTTTAAGAGGGTCTATAAGAAGATAATGACAATAGTTCATCCAGATAAACTAGAGTTTATGGAGGATGCAAAAAAGAAAGAAAGATATATGCATCTGGCATCTATTGCCAATGATGCGGCAAATGATTTAAATTGGTATGACATGGCCAAGATAGCAATCGAGCTAAATATAGATATGGGAGAGGTTTCAGACCAGCAGATTGCCGGGATGGAAGAGTCCTGTAATAAGGTGCTTAAAGAGGTTTCTGCTATGAAGAACTCATACCCATGGACCTGGGCCCTTGCCGGGGATGCCGAGAAAGAAATCGTGTTTAATTACTATGTTGAAAATGTGTTGTAATCACAAGGATGATTAAAATAATAATAATCAATAGGATGATGCAAAATAAAATTTAATAAGTCATTTTATATATTAATTAATAAAATGAAAAGACATAATATGCTGCAAATTTAAATTTGTAGATTTTATATTTAAAGTAAGTTCCGTTTAAATTAAGTACCCATAAGGCCGAGACGGCTTTGTGGGTTTTAAACATAATAAAAAAGGATAAAAATATTATGGCTATATCAAAACAAACAAAAATAGTCTTTAAGCAAGCCTTGCTTAAAGTCGCTCACTTCCAAGAGGATGGATCCACTGGTGCGATTTCCGCTCAGCCGGCTATCGACATCGCTATTCTACACGCTGATTCTGGCGATGGCTCTCTTACTACTCGTCTGAGTATGGAAGAGTCAGTCAGGTCTTCTGCTGATGTTTCTCTAGCTGCAGTTGATACCGCTGAGATTTCAAATAGAGTCTCTGGTGATCTTTCTCTTACTGCTCGTCTGAGTATGGAAGAGTCAGTTAGCGCTTCTGCTGATGTTTCTCTAGCTGCAGTTGATACCGCTGAGATTTCAAATAGAGTCTCTGGTGATCTTTCTCTTACTACTCGTCTGAGCATGGAAGAGTCAGTCAGGTCTTCTGCTGATGCCTCTCTAGCTGCAGCCGCCGGGAGCGGCCTTACCGATGAGGTTTCAAATAGAGTCTCTGGTGATCTTTCTCTTACTACTCGTCTGAGTATCGAAGAGTCAATTAGAGATTCTGCTGATGTTTCTCTAGCTGCAGTTGATACCGCTGAGATTTCAAATAGAGTCTCTGGTGATCTTTCTCTTACTACTCGTCTGAGTATGGAAGAGTCAGTCAGGTCTTCTGCTGATGTTTCTCTAGCTGCAGTTGATACCGCTGAGATTTCAAATAGAGCCTCTGGTGATCTTTCTCTTACTACTCGTCTGAGTCTTGAAGAGTCAGTTAGAGATTCTGCTGATGCATCCATTGTTCAGATTCACAATGCCGATGAGATTTCTATGAGCACTCGCATCTCCGGTGAGGAGTCGAATAGATCCTCTGGGGACGCCTCATTACAGGTACGTGTTGTTGCTCTGGAAACCGCTACTACTTCTGGTATCCAATGGAAGGCGTCAGTCGCCGACCAAGCTGCTGCTATTGCGGCTGTTAATGCTGACTTGACTGCGTCCATAGGCGATGCCTACTTCGTTCAGGCGGAGAAGGACCAGTACGTATATATGACTGGGCTTGGAGTTGGAAACTATGACTATAACGGCTGGGCCGGCCAGGATAAGGGATTTGTTATTATTGCAGACCTCGCTGAAATCACTGGACTTGTTAGCGTCGAGGCTTCAGAGAGAACCTCTGGTGATCTTTCTCTTACCACTCGTCTGAGTATGGAAGAGTCAGTCAGGTCTTCTGCTGATGTTTCTCTAGCTGCAGTTGATACCGCTGAGATTTCAAATAGAGTCTCTGGTGATCTTTCTCTTACTACTCGTCTGAGCATGGAAGAGTCAGTCAGGTCTTCTGCTGATGCTTCTCTAGCTGCAGCCGCCGGGAGCGGCCTTACCGATGAGGTTTCAAATAGAGTCTCTGGTGATCTTTCTCTTACTACTCGTCTGAGTATCGAAGAGTCAATTAGAGATTCTGCTGATGTTTCTCTAGCTGCAGTTGATACCGCTGAGATTTCAAATAGAGTCTCTGGTGATCTTTCTCTTACTACTCGTCTGAGTATGGAAGAGTCAGTCAGGTCTTCTGCTGATGTTTCTCTAGCTGCAGTTGATACCGCTGAGATTTCAAATAGAGTCTCTGGTGATCTTTCTCTTACTACTCGTCTGGGTAATGAAGAGACCGATCGCGCTTCTGGTGATCTTTCTATCACTACTCGTCTGAGTCTTGAAGAGTCAGTTAGAGATTCTGCTGATGCATCCATTGTTCAGGTTCACAATGACGATGAGAGTTCTATGAACATTCGCATGGGTGACATGGACGCTTTGGTCGCCAAGAACGAGATGAGAGCTCCAGTGTACGGAGGGCCAAATGGTGCCGACGAAGATGAGTTCGACATTGCAGGACTTGGAACTGATCTCGGTGGTGCTAATGGAAACTATTTCTATGGAAAACTTCGTGTATTCCGAAATGGTATTCTCCAAACAGATGCCAATGCAGGTATGCTTGCCGATAACGCAGCCGCTGCTGCCTTCAACTTTGTGGCGAATCCTGGTGACTACGTTGTTGCCGCGACTGGACGCGTCCGCTTTGATGAAGAGTTAGAAGATTCAGTTGAGAACTACGTTGTAATGTGGGGTTAATTCTTCCATAGGTAGGGCTATTTTATAGTCAGGCCAACCTGGAGGGGGAGGGTTTCCTCCCCCTCCTTTATATTATTTTTTAGTCATCGAATATGGAGGGGCTTATGAGTTCTATAGACAAGGTAAACGAACACTTCGAAGCGTTCGTTAAGAGCATAAAAGAAGTTAGAGAATCAGTTCGAGAGGAAGATGAATATACTAGAGGGTATCTCGACTGCATGAAAGAGGTAATCGAAACATCCATCTCCGGAGAGTTTTCCGGGTGGCTCGAGACTATTGAGAAAAGAAGCGATATGAGATATCGCGGAGATGTTATAGATGAGATAATGGAAGGCCTAGATCATCTTCTTGAGGCATACAAGTCCCAGGGAGAGTAGTCGTGGCTATTTACATTAAAGATAAGCGAGACATCTGTATGGAGCGAGCGGTCGAGGCCGCCAGCATAAGGTATGACTCAACCATTGAAAGCCTGGCGGAAGAGTTCCGAAGAACAAAGAAGTCTAAAGCTTATTCTGAGAAAACACTAGAGATAAAAAGAAAGAAAAAATATACACATAAAATGTTTAAATTTTTTATGGAAAATTATATAGACGGCGACGACAAGTTTGCCCAAAAAGATCAAAGAAAGAAATACGGTAAAAACCTCAGAAGCGCAACAGACATATTGTTGTCTGCGCTAAAGGATATTTGATGTCATCACTCACTCTATTCAGAAAAAAGACGATACCATCCGATTCAGAGTATGGGGATGATGTTAGATCATATCAAGGCGCTGGGTCAACTATTGTGTCTGAAAATTTAACAGAGCAAGTGGAGGACGGAAAATACTTGTACAGAACCTCTGTGGATTTTAAGCCAAAGACTACAAGCCTTTTTCTAAATGGCCTATATATGACGATCGGAATAGATTACGATGAGCTTGGAACAAATAATGTTGTGTTTCTGGGAGATTACGCTGCCGACCCATTCTCTACATTTACAGAGGCACACACAATTATATCAATAGAGTATGTAGCAAAATGAATATATCAAAAAATACTAAAATAGGAATAACAACAAAAGATAATGGGAGACTATTTGCAAGTGGAATATCTCAGAATGTTTTAACATTATTTGATATATTAAAAAAAGCTGGATTTGATATAATCTTAGTTTCTGAGTCGACAAAGATTGGTGGAAAAAAATTAGGAGAAAATGAGATCGAACTTCTAACTACTGAGACAATAGGTGATTTTGATATCATAATCGAAGTCGCTCACTCATTGTCGGTAAATGGAAGTAATATATTTGAGAAATCGGGCGGGAAAATTATAGTTATAGAATATGGAAATAATTTCCTTATAAATTCTGCCTTAACAATATACAAGCCAGAAGCTCCTGCGTTTTTTCGGGCGCGCCATCATGAGACCTGGATAAGCCCACATTTTGAGCACTCGCGAGAAGCGCTGCGGACAATGAGGAAGACAAATATAGAGATAGCTCCATATGTATGGCAGCCGCCGGAGTCACTAATGCAGAAAGATTTGAAATATGATCCATCCTGGAACATCGAGCACGTGGGGATCTTGGAGAGCAACCTCTACTTTGTTAAGATGTGCCATGCTCCAATGCTAATTTGTGAAGATTATTACAATAAGTACTCCAAGGGTATCTCGGCATACGTCCTCGGCGGAGAAAAGCTAAAGGATAATAATGGGTTTGCAGAATTTGCGAAAATGCTAAATATAGTGACGGCAGGCGAGATGTCATTCGAGGGAAGGTGGACCCTTGCACACATGCTTCGAAAGCGCATGTTTGGCTCTATTATATCCCATCAATTTTATAATGAATTAAATTACCTCCAATTAGAGGCCATGTATCTCGGCATTCCATTCATTCACAATAGTAAATCTTTTGAAGATCATGGATATTATTATAATGATATAAATATTGGAATGGGAGCGGAAAAGCTAAAAGAGGCTGTCAGCAGCCATCCGGATAATTACAAAGAAATGATGGAAAGGGACGCTGAAAAAATATATGATTTTAGCCCAGATAATAAAAAGAATATAGATGGGTATGCCCAATTATTAGAGTCATTTATTCAAAGGCACTTCTAAAGTGAAAAAAATTAAAATAGCTTTAACTATAAATGAAATATCTCTTAATGAATCGCTGTTTTCAAATGGTGCAGGGCAAAATGCTATATTTTTATATAATACATTAAGCAAAATTCCAGAATTCGACGTATTTTTTATTTCCGAAGAAAACTCCGAGCCGATAAGGGGTAATTGGGAAAAATATGGTGTTCCTGCGGATAGAGTTCGGCAAGCAAAAAAATATGAAGGGAAGATCGACGTATTGATTGAGGTTTTGGTTCAAATATCAATATCATTTGCAACAAAGGTCCGGGCGAATGGCGGCGCGCTGGTAAAGTATGAAATGGGCAATAAATATGTATTTAATATCGAAGCCATGGTAAAGCGAGAGTTGTATACGAGCAATGCCGCTGGGATTTTTTTCGACGCCATCTGGACCACACCACAGCACGTTAAGACTTGCAAGAGCTTTTTAAAGTATGATTATAATTGTAATAACTTTATAGTTATGCCTCATATTTGGAGCTCGTTATTTGTGGATTCATATTTTGGCTCCCAAAATAGGCCGATCAAAAGGTATGCTCCCGGAAAAGATAAGAGAATTTCTGTATTTGAGCCAAATTTAAATATTGTAAAAATGTCTATTATTCCAATGATAATATTGCACAATGCATATCCTAGAGCGAAAGATCAAATAAAAGAAATATATATAACAAATACATCAAGCGTTAGGGAGCTAAAGAAGTTTAAAATATTGGCAAATAAAATGTCACCGACGAGGGCCGGGATAGTCTCATTTGAGGGCAGGTTTTCGTTCCCAATGTTTTCTAGCAAGTATACTGATATTGTTTTGTCGCACCAGTGGGAGAATGGATTGAATTATTTATATCTTGATGCATTATATCTTGGACATCCATTCGTACATAATTCAGAATTCCTGAGGGACGAGGGCGTTGGATACTTTTATCCAGATTTTGATGCTGATGCCGGAGCTAATGCGCTGCTCAGGGCGGTCAAAGAGCATGATGCAAATATAGAAGAATACGAGGAAAAATCAAAAAAGTTTATTTGGAAACATAGTGTTGATAATCCAAATAATTATACAGCCTATGAGGCCGAAGTTTATAGTGCATTGGCAATAATCAGTAAAATTAATACTAATTAATAACGATATACTATATTCATTTAGATATACTATATTCATTTAGGAAAAAACATGAGTAGAGACTGGACATTCGAGGGGCAGCTTAGCAGCATAGCAGAGTTTGAGGCCGGAACAGATTCCGCAGGCGGATATTCGTGTTGCTTTCTAAAGAAAGACGGAGAAACCACGAAGATATACATGTCATCAGCATTGGAAGATTGGAATTCATATATTGCATATGACTCAGTCGCAACAGGGATTGATGGAGTTCCAACTGCATTAGATTATGTAGAAGATGGGAAGCTTCTTGTGGGAACCTCCGCAGGCAAGGTATATGAGGTGCTTGTTGCTCCAAATGCCGTTGCGTCAGGCTTCACTCTAATGTTTACAGACCCAAATGGAGATAAGGTAAACCGAGTCTCTCGTGGGAATGGGAATGATCATAGAATTGTTAGCTCCGGCAGCAAGGTCTATACTTTCCCATCTGCCGGCGGAGCAGAAACTGAGCGTCTCGATGCTGGTGCCGGCTCTGCCGTCATAGATATTGCGTTGGGAGCCGATCAGGGAACTATGTTTGTCATCAGAGACATAGCCGGAGGAACAACTCTTGCCGCAGCATCCTCTTCTTGGGGAGTGTCAAAGCAAGATGGAGATATTTCGGCTAGCCTTAGAAGCTCTCAGGTATTCAATATCGACTTTGACGCATCTACTGGAAGGTGGATCGCGGGAAGAGCGTCTGGTGAGAATGCGGAAACCACTGAGTTGAGCAATTGGGTAGACTTATCGTCTCATTCGCCGCTATGGGTCGCGGTAGGGACTAACGGGACAGTCGCGACGTCTACTGACGCGTCGACCTGGACAAACTACCAAACTCCTGCCGGCACTACTAACGATTATTATGATTTGTCATATGGAAAAGATGCCAATGGCGGAGATCGGTGGTATGCTTCAAGGTGGACTTCGACTAGCAACACAACCCCAAGCGAATTTATGTATTCCGCAGACCCCACTGCCGGCATAAACTCGTGGACAATGATAAATATGTCCGGTGATCATAGATCAAAGGCCATTGAGTATGGCGCGAACGGAACAGCCATCATAGGAAACTATCCGGGTAATGGAGTTATGAGGTCGACCGATTACGGAGCAACCTGGACGCAGCATACAATGAATGCAGGGACAGAAGCAACATGCATCGCCACAGATGGCGCCGGCTTCTGGATGCAGGGCACGCGATCAGACGGTATATGGAAATCTTGGGACGATGGAATTACTTGGAAGAAAACAATACCATTCAGTGATGAAGTTCATGGAATAGAGTATGCAAATGGTTTCTGGGTCGCAACATATTATACTAATGCCATATACGTCGCACAAGCATCAAATATTACAAGCGACAACGCCAGAGACGACTCCTCATGGTCGGACAATTTCACACCTAACCAGCGATGCAATAGTTTATGCCATCATACAGGCAGCACGTGGTTTGCATCTGGCGACGGCCGAGATGTTTTCAAGTCAACGAACAATGCTTCATCCTGGACACAGGTTTCAGATATTGTAACTGTTGGCGGGGGTACCGACATCGCATATTCATTAGCTAGTGATGGTGTTTCAACAATTGTGGCAGTGTCTAAGACAGGCAATATCTCAAAATCAACGGATCTTGGTGCCACGTGGACCTCCGTTCATGACTCGGATCCAAATAGAGCATTTCACTCCGTCGAGTTCAACAAAGTCAAGCCGTTTTAGGCATATTAATATTAGTTATTTAACTGGAGGCAGGGGCTCTAATGGCATCAGGAAGTTATAATCTCGGCTCAACGGTAAGAATCCCGTTTCAGATAACAGATGGCGGGGTTGCGATATCGACATCCTCACCAATGATTGAAAAGGTAGTTGGCCCAAGTGGTGTGGCGGATTCTGGCTTCCCGGACCCCATGATTGAGGTTGACGCAGGCCTCGGCACTTATGAGTATAGATATTCTCCCAAGGCAGTTGGGGATTATATAGTTATAATTTCAGTAGAGTTAGACGGGGAGACGTATGTTTCTATTGAAAACTTTACGGTCAAATCTGCAGCAAATAGCTCTTCTGGCTGCTCAAAGACCGTCCCGAGAGCGGAGTCGAGATAATGGCAAATAACAGAAATAAAGCAATTCGAGACGAAGAAGTAGAATTAAGCATTCAATATTACGGCCCAGATGGCTTAGAAATGGATGCAGATTCAACTCCTGAGATAAAGATAGTAGATCCGGATGGGAATATAATAGTGGCCTCTACGTCGACCGGCGTTTCTAGAGAGGACACTGGGCTTTATGTTTATTCCTATGATGTAGACAGCGCGGCAGACAAAGGGCTCTGGACAGATGTGTGGACCGCCACTGTAGATGAGGCCACTCTTTCTAATGAGTTTAAATTTTTAGTAACTGATGATTCATCCGCAGTTGCCGGCTCGGTAACCCTCGGCGATGAGGTTGAGTTCGATTTTTCAGAGTCCGAATTAGTTGGATTGAATGTTTTGCTCAAATATTTAAAAGCCAGGACCCGATCCGGAGGCAAGAAGCCGAAAAGAGATGATTATGGGTCCTTCATGACGGATGGTTATGGAGATATGATTATGGAAGATTGCAACGTATTCTCCGACGAGATTCTTGCGACATTTCTCTGTCAGGCGCTGTCCGAGTTTAATATGACTCCATTTTTTACATCGTACACGTTTGGCGATGAGATTATATATAAAACATTCTCACATGCGATAGTCGAGGGAGCGCTAGTTGTATCTCTGGCATCACAGGCCTTAATTGAAAAGGGGAGAGATTTTACCATATCCGACGGAGGTCTATCGTATCAGCCTCCTGCTCTTGGGGATTTTTTGCAGGCTCAGTATCAAAATTGGATGACATCGTACAGGGAGAGGTTGAAGTTTATGAAAAACTCTATCCGCCCTGGCCCTCAGAGTTTTGGAACATATACAAATATGTCCTCTGGAAGTCCCGCTGTATTGAGAATGAGGCACCTCAGGCAGAGAAAGATTATTTAGTTATTGACTAATATTGCAGCTTAGAGCATGAGAGTCGGGTTTTTAATATTATTGCTTCAAATTCCAATTATTTCTGGATTTTTCTTCCCCGCTCGCCCCGCTGAGTTTTCAAGAACAGTATTTGACGGCAGGCCGGAGCTGGAGTTTTACTGGGAGGCTCCGCCGGATATAAGAATATGTAATACTTCAGCCGTTCGGCCTGTCGATGTTCGTCGGGCTACAGGATATTGGGAGAGGCTTGGTTATCGGTTCGGGAATATCATAGTTGATGATACATCGCCATCATGCCTGGGAGTTCCGCAGGATGGAGAGATATTAATCATGGAGCCAGAGAGTGGGTTTGACTTCTCAAAGATAGCCGGCACAATGTGCGCGGTAACAACGGGGACAAGATCCATGGCCTATGCAAAAATATATATGCAGAACCGGCACATAAGAAGGCCGAGGGTGTTGGAGCACGAAATTGGTCATGCACTTGGCTGGCTGCACTCTGCCTCGAGTTATCATATTATGAACGCAGAGTGGGAAAGTGGGGGTTCCGGGTCATCTGGGGTGGGGAGCTTCGAATACATTAGGCGGTCAGAAGAATTGCGTAAAGTTAATACTAATTAATAACGATATACTATATTCATTTAGGAAAAAACATGAGTAGAGACTGGACATTCGAGGGGCAGCTTAGCAGCATAGCAGAGTTTGAGGCCGGAACAGATTCCGCAGGCGGATATTCGTGTTGCTTTCTAAAGAAAGACGGAGAAACCACGAAGATATACATGTCATCAGCATTGGAAGATTGGAATTCATATATTGCATATGACTCAGTCGCAACAGGGATTGATGGAGTTCCAACTGCATTAGATTATGTAGAAGATGGGAAGCTTCTTGTGGGAACCTCCGCAGGCAAGGTATATGAGGTGCTTGTTGCTCCAAATGCCGTTGCGTCAGGCTTCACTCTAATGTTTACAGACCCAAATGGAGATAAGGTAAACCGAGTCTCTCGTGGGAATGGGAATGATCATAGAATTGTTAGCTCCGGCAGCAAGGTCTATACTTTCCCATCTGCCGGCGGAGCAGAAACTGAGCGTCTCGATGCTGGTGCCGGCTCTGCCGTCATAGATATTGCGTTGGGAGCCGATCAGGGAACTATGTTTGTCATCAGAGACATAGCCGGAGGAACAACTCTTGCCGCAGCATCCTCTTCTTGGGGAGTGTCAAAGCAAGATGGAGATATTTCGGCTAGCCTTAGAAGCTCTCAGGTATTCAATATCGACTTTGACGCATCTACTGGAAGGTGGATCGCGGGAAGAGCGTCTGGTGAGAATGCGGAAACCACTGAGTTGAGCAATTGGGTAGACTTATCGTCTCATTCGCCGCTATGGGTCGCGGCAGCTCATTATGGCAAAATCTCTTACGCTACTGATGGAGCCTCTTGGTCGAACTATACTATTCCCAGTCCCCTGCATCAGGGGAAAATAACGGGTATAGCACTTGGAAAGGATGAGGGTGATAATGACTTATGGATCATCACAAGAGAGCCCGATAATTCTTCGTCCATAAGAGAGGTCGTTAGAAGTTCTGACCCCACTGATATCAATAGTTGGTCTGAAATTGAATATTTGGGGTCAGGAAATCCGAATGGCGCAAATGACGTTAAGTATGGGAATGGCGTTTGGGTATTTATTGGAGATGGAGGAATAGATAGATCTATAGATGGCGGAAACACTCTCATTGATACTTCCGGGTACAGCCCTCCGGGGCCGAATCTTACGATCGGAGATAAGTCGCTATCAACTGATGGGGCTGGGAGTTGGGTTGCAGTTTCCCACGATGGAAACTCTCATACTATTTTTAAATCAATAGATGATGGCGCAACGTGGGTGCTGTCATATACAATTCCAATAGGCTATGAGGGCCGGCAATATAGAAAGCAGGTTCAGTATGGGAACGACGTCTGGATCGTATTCACTGGCCTTGGCGGCGGATTCCGGTGTCAGGCCGGAGATCTGGATAGTAACAATTGGACGCCCATAGCCCCGGTTGACCAGCTTTCCTGGACCTCGGACTTCCAGTATGGAGGAAATAATACATGGGTTGCCGTTGGTAGCAGCTACGGCTGGAATCATACAAGTACGGACAATGGGGCAACTTGGGTTCAAAACGGAAATATTGGCTCAGGAAATATATCTAATGACCCGTCGTTTGTTGCCTATGACGACGGAATATGGATAGCAGTTACTGACGATAGAATCTTTAGGTCATCTGATAATGGCTCTTCATGGGTGCAGTCTCAGTATCTCGGCGGCTATAGTTATGGGGCCGTGGCTATCAATAGGGTTCTTCCAAATATTTAAAGATAAATAATTTAACATTAATGTAGTAAAATAACAACACAAGAGGGGAGGCGCAGAATGAGAAAGCCGGATGATTGTCGCATGGAATATTGCGGATTTAGGTCTCCACGGGACTTCGATGAGATTCAATTTGAGCTTTTGGGATTGGAGAATCTTATTAAAAAAGCAGAAGAAAGAGTCTCAATGCTAAATCAGAGCTCATATTTGGCAAAATTAGCAGTAAAAAGGGAACACGAGGATTTAGAGACATTATTCTCAGAGGGGACCAGGGAAGATGAGCAATAACAGAAAGAACTTTACGCTTAAAAGAAAAATGGATGCTCTAATTGAAATTCGAGCATCTCTCTTGGTAGATGAAATAGCAAAAGATATTTGCAAAGAGGCAAAAGAGAGTCTTGACATATTGACTGCCGTCCCGATTGAGTTTGAGGATATGGACGTAACGGCAAAGACGGTATCCGGCTCAATAAGGCTAAACCCTCTTTTGATCGACAAAGATTTTGACATCATGATGAGGTACGTGATCCATGAAATGGTACATGTAATGCAGCACATTTCTGAGGGATCGAATATAGACGATAGTGCTGATAATTACTTAGACAAAGAATCAGAAGTTGCAGCATTCCAGCGACAAATAGAGTTTGACTCTGTGTCAAAAACAGATGCGGAAATGACAGAGTATATCGAAGATCTGATGGATCATCATGATTATCCCAAAGGTGACCGCGAGAAAAAAGAGGAAGAACTTAGAGAATTGACAGATTAGCACAGCTAATAATCGCCCATATAGTAGGAGCGGTTACGGTTGGCAAATTTTAGATATATAATTGTAGAGCTACCAGGCTCAGTAACAATTTCGTCTATTATAAAAATGCGAACCCTCATCTCGATGATTTCCGTTGAAGATTCTTTGGTTATTAACTCTCAATTGAATCTTAATATAGAAGATATATCTGTGGATGATCTAGAAGAATCAGATCTATTCTATCTTGGGAAGGATGCATTAAAAATAAAAAAGGCAGTGCATTTGTTTTTAAACAAAGCCATAGACTCGATAGTTGTTCCGAGAATAAATTATCACCAGATTGCAGGAGAGTCCCCAGGGTGTCAGGGGTTTGGCTATTTTGAAAGTGGGGATAAAGTATATGCGATTTCTGGAGATCAGATAAGTCAGTATAGAACGGTAGACAATTTAGATTACAGATATCTTTTGGCCCTAAATATATCCGGAGTGTTATCGGCAGATTGGGATCAAGATATCTATTAATAGAAAGCCTCTTTTTGAGGAACGGGAGGTAAGATGTTGTCTATAGCGGGGCAGTCGCCAGCAGAGGGCGAGAAGCTTGTAGATTTAGATTCACTAATAGAGTTAACGATAGTTGACGATGGAAGTGGAATTGACACATCTTCGATCGCAGTGATTATTTCCGGAAAGCTGGCGGTCGATCAGCTCGAATTTAAAGACGGGTTTGACGCTGGCCACTCCGATATACTGTTTGATGGTGAAAATGTAGAAATAGTAATCCACCCTGAGGAAGAATTTAAAACAGGAGAGGCGATCAAGGTTCAGGTTCAGGTCCAGGATCTGAACGGAAAATTTTTTAATACATCCTATCTATTCAGAACCGTACGTGCAGAGCCAATGCTAGAGATTTCATCTCCAAAGTCTGGAGATATCTTAAAATCAGATCAGGTATTGTTTTTGCAATTTTCAGATACAATCGATGATGTAGATGAGTCTTCTGTAAACATATTTTTAAACAAATTAGACGTGATGAAGGGAGGGGAGTTCGAGGCCCAATTCGACGGGGAGCTTTCCGAAATTAGAAAAATAACAAATGGTGTGTCAATACGAATAGAGCCGAAAGAGTCGCTTAGGTCGGGGAGCTACGTTCTTGGCTACTCGGTTCAGGATCTCTCTGGTAATAAGAAAATAGGAAAGGTTGATTTTTCGATTGCCTTACCATCTGCGATATTGCCATCTGTATTTCCGCAGGTTTCCTTTGTTGGAAGGGATCAGGGAATAAAGAAGGCTTCTTGCACAGGAAAGGGGACAGAGATGGAGTTAGAGTGGTACAAGCCAATTTCTAGGTCCTATCGTGGCGATAGTTTTGCGTTAATATATCAAAATAGTTCTAGACTTGAAATTTTTGATTCTGCTCCAAAATATATTGCAGCATCTACAGTTAGCTCCGCAACTGTTGCGGGATTCACTCCCGGCTTAACTCAGAGCTTCGCGGTTAGAGCTCTAGAGGCCTTTAGGGGGACGCTGCTCCTGGAGGAGATGGAGGTTGCAGCAGATGGGCTTTATCTGATTCCTGCGCAGGTAGTCATATCAGAGCTAACTGTTGAAGATGATACAATTATAAATGTTGACTCCACAGATGGATATCCGTCCAGTGGTAATTTGATTATAAACTCCTCAGAGGTCATAAAATATACAGCCAAAACTGCTACTTCATTTTTGGTGCCAACCGGAGGTCGGGGGCTGAACGGGACGAGTCCCGGCATATACCTGAGCGGGGACTCTGTAAAGATGTTTTTGGCCTGTCAGGACAGTAATACGGTTATCGTCATGGCAACTCCACATTATGAGGGAGTTCTCAGCGGAAGAGAGGTGGATAACGTTGGACTGGTTGTTACGGACTATACGGATAATGATCAAAAATTCTTTCAAGGATTTGATTTTTGCGGATATCATCAGGCAATTCCTCAGAATATTCTTCAGGGCAAAAATAATTCAGACTGCGGAAGCTACTTGGGCGGAGAGTTCAACGGCATGAGGGGGATGAACATATTTGATAGAATGCTAAATAGAGAGGAGGTGCTGCTCGACCAGACCGGAGAGCCGGTAATTCTTCTTCGGAGAATGTGGGAGGGGGCGACCTGTAGCTGCTCGACCTCCAGAAGAAATCATCCAAAAACAAAGGGATGCAAGTTGTGCTATGGGACCGGATATGTAGGAGGGTTTGATCAGTTTGAGAATAGGAGAAGAGAGGATCGCCGCCTAATGGTTATGTTCGGAGATACAACCGAAGATCTTAAGCTCGGCGCCCATGCTCATCTAGAGCAGTCGTACGAGCCACAGTGCTGGACGCTTCCGGCCCCAGCAGTCCGCGATAGAGATTTGATCGTTAGGTTCGATTTTAATGACGATATAGAATATATCTATGAAGTATTGGACGTTACAAAGGATAAGTTATTTTATCGTCACTTTACGCGGCAAAAGCTTAAATTAAAAAGACTGGATAAAACAGATGTTGGGTATCAATTTCCGTTTTCATTCAACGCATAAGGAGGAAAGATATGTGGGTTAAGAACACAAGTGGAAAAAAAGATGCAATGCTAACATTCGCGCTAATAGCATTTGGAGTGGTTACGTTTAATATTTTATTAGCCACATTTGGAAGAATTGCTTATTCTGATTTTGACATCAGCTTTCAGCCAATGGAGGCCGCGACGATGACAGCCTACTTGGCGGCAACATTTTCGGCATATGTGACCAGGAGATGGACAGATAAAAAATACGAAGAAGACGAAGCGCCGCCGAAGGCGAAAGAGGGCCAAGATGAGCAAGGATGATAGCGGATTTTTTTCGCTCGCTTGGGAGGCTGTTTGCTCATTGTCTGCGAAAGTAAAGCTTATAGTCGCCGCAATAATCGGAGTTGTAGGCTTTGTGGCGGTTTTTATTTTTCGGAATAGCTCAAATTCAAGAAAAATACTAGAACTAGAGCTTGAAAAAGTAAGGACCGAAATAAAGATTGAGCAAAAACAAAAAGATATTAATCTCAATGAGAGTAAAATAAGAACTCTAGAAGAAAGAGAGTCTGAAATCAGAAAGCAACTCGAAGCTCTAGATGCGATAGAGCCGAAAAAAGATATTTCTAACGAGGAGCTGGACGAGTTCTTTGACGATAGGGGATTTTAAATGTACGAAAAATTATTAAAACTAAAAGAAGAAAGTGGAATGACAAAGGGAATGGAGGATTTGCTAAATTCTGCAATTGATAAGTCCGCCGCAAATAGAACTGAGTATCTGCTTATAAATATAAATGATTTAAAAGCGCATGTAAATCCAGATTTCGTAGAATACACGGAAGAGGATAACCGGATAGAAATCGATGCTTAGGGCTATTTTTATATTTATTTTGTCTATCTCCGCTGCAAACGCCGGAGATGTTATGCCGGCAGGAACGACTCTAGAGGTAGAATCTTATGTTTTTACCATAGAAGAAGCCACTGGACTTTTGGGCAGAATCGAAGAGTTAGAGATAAAAGAAAAAGAGTTGGAGCAATATATCGCCCTGGATGCGATAAGAACACAGCAGATAGACCTATATAGAATAAATATGGATAGCACGAGAGAGCAGCTCTCATATTATATAGAGCTTACAAATACGCACCAGAATCTTATCGATCGGTACAATCGTCGAAATAGATTTAACACATGGGAAAATGCTGGATTCTTCGTTCTCGGGATGGGTATGTCTTACGGGTCTTTTATGATTGCGGACTCTATTGCTAATTAAAATTGTTGATTTTAATGCTAATTTTTTCTACTAGGTTGTAGTTATTTAGGGAAGTTAAATGTCAAAATCAAAGTATCCAAGTGAACTAGATTCATCTATTGAAATACCGGCCGTACGCGATAATATTGTGGAGGTGGGCTCAGACGTTCTGAATAGCCTTAGGTCCGCGATATTTCAAATAGAAAGAACTCTGGGAGTAAATCCGCAGGGTGCGGTTGGGAACTCGGTAGCAGATAGATTGAATCGAGCGTTAGATGGAAATGGAAACATATCCAAAGAGGCACTAAGTATGGCCGGATTGGTTTCTGGCCCAATATCTAATTCTGATGTTTCTTCTGCTGCTGCGATTTCCGAGTCCAAATTAAATCTGGACTTTCCAACTGGACTTATTCAGCAGGAAGTTCTCGCCCTAGTTGGAGAGATAGACCGGTATATAGGCCGCCTAGATGAGATTGCCGCAATATTGACGGCCCATGTGCATTTGGACGCAACAAATAGGCACCGGGCGATGGCGATAACTGTAGACGAGATAGGAAACGGAAGCCAGTCGGTTGCAACCAATTTTACGCCGTCCGCAACCGCACAGGAAGTATTTGAAGATATTTATGGATCCCATATAAATTATGATGGCTCCGACATATCCTCTCTGAATAAGTCTCATTCTGCAAATCAGGTGTTTTTTGATCGAGCCAATGTCTCTGGAGATATTCAATCGGACGATACTCAGGGGGCAATAGAGGAGACTATCAATCTGGCCAACCGCCAACTGGATGATCATCAAAATATTTTTCATCAAAATGGTGCCGCCAGAAATATAGTATCAACGAGTGTTTCTGATATTAACGACGGAAGAACAACTGTAGACGATTCTGACGCATCACATTCAAAGTACAGCACATATGATACAAGGAACACTTCCGTGGTAAGCTTTGACTCTCCACAGGAGATGTCCTCTTACGGGGTCGAGGCGTCAGATATAGTTAGAGTTACGGTAGGCGATGGCGAGACCAAGGACATGCAGATCTCTAGCGCCACCATTGTAGATGAAAAGGTGGAGTCCGTAGAGGTGTTTGGGAGGCTTGTTGCAGATTCCTTTTCTGGAGATCAGGCCAAGATTTTAAAGAATAAGAATCAACCATCAATTCAGACTGGATTACTACTGGGAGTGGTGCAGTTTGCAGACAAAACGTCATCGGGGATTATTCAGATTTCAAACCCAGAAGCTGCAGCTATTGTAACCTCCGGCTGTAGGCCGAGCGAGATTAGTAACTCTAATCGCTATTTTAAACTAACATTTGAAAGTGGTGACGCATTAACTCTGGATCTTTATTCCTCTGTAGACCCGGCGCAGACAATAGATACAATTATTCGTGAAATAAATGAACAGCTTTCCGAGGGCGCACATCCGGCGTTAGCATACAGGCTTGACGTTGAAGGGTTGTCATCTGAGATTGCCATAGTACACAATATACCAAGTAACGCCACAACGGCATATACGCTAACAGCCTCAAGAGTTACTGATGACGGGATTGATTCCGTTGGCTTTGCTCACATAGATGGCGTTGAAGTTGACTCGCAGCCTGATAATGAGTACTTCATCCAGGGTTCGGCTTATTCTGGGTTGGGAGAAAAAATAAATAGTGAAGTCCCTGTAATCACCGACCTGACGAGCTCCATAGAAACCAGGACTGCAGATTTTACAAAAGATGAGCTAGCAAAGCATGATTTGATAAACATTATCAGTGCAGCAGGCGCTAGCTCTTATAGAATTGACTCTATATCTTCGACAAAGATTATCACTGATTCTGGGCAGCCAAAATTATCGACTCTTAATACTCCTCAGTTTTTAGTGTATAAGAATTCGGTTTCATTCGACTCGCTCTCATTCGATGAAGTATCCTCCCACCCTGCCCATGCCTTGGTTGATATTTTTATGGATAAAGATAGAAATATATTTTCCAAAAAAAGAATGGTGTATGAAGCTCCATATGACTTGGGCGATCGAGCCCGATTTGCTATATCGGACTTTTCTGGCGACTTAAGCGAAGACGCCGAATTGGAGATATCTATAGACCCGATAACATCTTCGGTTTTATTTTCCCTGGATGGAGGGAGAATAGAGAGGTTGTCAATTGGGAAAAGGATATATAAGGATATTTTTTCTGGGATATCTAATTTGAAAATTAGATTATATATAGACGATGTTTCGGATTTTTATTCCTATATTGATTCGCTAACAAGTGATTCAACGTCGGTTTCTATAGTTGGAGCGCCCGAAGCAAGTATGGAGGAAAACCTATTCCTGGGAAGGCTCCTCGTTGAAAGTGGGAATGGAAGAATAACCGGAGCAGGAAGCACAACTCCCAGGGTATTTTCTCGCGTCGAGCGCGGGCTCTCGGGGGCTAAGGATCTTGGGAGTAGCGCGATATCGAAGGTGCTTGAGGCTCCAATTTCTGAAATGCGATCCAATGGAGTGATTCGTGGAGTGGAGCTTTCAACTGCGGCCTCTGGAGCAATAGAGGGCGGGAAGTATGTTATTGATATCTCATCCGGAGTTTGCTACGTAAAGGGCACCCGATTTGAGATTTTAGAAAAGATAAGTTTAAAGACTGAGATTGAGAATTCCGGAGCTTTAGGCGGCGATAAGATATTTGTCGCAATAAATGAATGGGGAGAGGTTGTTTTCGCCCTAGCTGACGCCATAACGTGCGCTTCTCCGTTTGACTCCGGAGAGTTTTGTGCTTTGGGCTCTATAGAGTGGAGCGATCCAGATGCTACGGCTTATGACTTGCGGCTATTTATAAATGATTTAGATTTGAAGCTTCTTAACTCAATAACGGTCAGCCCTCAGCCTGGAATGGGGCATTTTTCGAGTATAAATAAAGCAATAAAATATGCAAAGAGATTTTCGGACTTATTTCCTTTTGCCGGAGTTCCGACGGTTCATTTGAAATCGGGGACGCACATAGTAAGCGTAGATACCGGCCTCCCGGCCGTCGGGGCTGATACGGCAGATCTTATACCTTCCGTGGCAAGGGACGGTATTTATATAAATTTTCCACTGAATATTACCGGAGAGGGAGAGTCAACAGTATTGGATATAACAAATTCATACTCAGATACCGAGGCCGACAAGATAATCTCTCAGGAAAGGCACGGTGCAATCTTTCTTGCGGGCCCTGGAGTTTCTGATTCGGCACCGGCCGCGCACCAGGGTATAGGGGCCGGCTTTGTAAGCCTGTCGGATTTTACATTAAAATTGTCAAAAGTCTTCGTCATAGACCCGGCAATAAAAGACTCCGATAATAATAATATAAATTGGGGAGCAAGATTCAGCGGAATAATATTTGATTACTCTAGTTATTTATCTCCTCAGAGCGGTGGTATTAGGGTTTTGGGAGTTGACCTCGATCCCTCGATGTCGTCTGAAGATTGTTTTGGGAACATATCAATTAAGGGTTGTCAATTTTTAAATTCATATATTTCAATCGATCCAGACGCATCTCTTTGTCAGAATATTAATATTTTAAATAATACGTTTAGAGGCTCTGGGGACGGGGCTTATCCTGGGGCCGGAAATATCGCGATATTCCAGGACGGACCCCGTAGCATATTCGGCTTTGATGAGTGTCCTCCCGGAAATAACGTTCAGATATTTGGAAATATAAATGCGGATAATAATGGAAGTGATTTTTGCGCCATGGACCCTGAAGATCAATACGCGTGGGGAGATCGCATCAGTCGGCACCTGAGCATCGGTGGCGACCTGAGCGCCGGTGGCGACCTGAGTCTTGCGGGGGCAATAATTGAAGGATCAATAATGATAAATGATCCAGCTGGGTCATATCTCGGCCTTAAAGCTCTGGATGTCGGGGGGGGCGAAAGTCCAGATTCCCTCCTCAGTGGAAATATAACGTGCTATGTTTTAAAGGCCGAGGAGGAGGTCATCGCTAGTGAAATATTTGCAACCAACTACGTTTGGACTCCGACCCTACGATCTGGAGCCTTAAGAGTAAGTCTTGTGGATGATAACGAAGGAATACCGGCCGGTGAGAATATTAAAATTGGATATGACCACAATGGAGATGGGTATATAGACCTTGGAGATTATTCGCCTGTGAGCGACTCTGTCAGCAAGGCGAACACTATCTGGGCAGAAAATATTCATCTCGACGATACACTTTACGCCAATAGCTCTGAGATTGAATCTATGGAGGTTAAAAACCTGACTATAACAGGGGCGGTTGTAACTGACCTCGCAGTTGACCTCGACGTAAGGGCGGACGGGGAGATTTACTGCGCCGATATCCATACAAACGGCGGTAACGAATCTTCCTTCGACTGGGACGTGTATATCGATAACGACCTCCAAGTCGCAGGTGTGTTGAGCAAGGGGTCTGGCACCTTTAAGATTCGACATCCACTTGTTGAAATGAGCGAGACTCATGATCTCGTGCACTCTTTTATCGAGGGCCCAAGGGCAGATTTGATATATCGTGGAGTCGTTGATTTAGTTATGGGATCTGCATCGATAGATATAGACGCGGAGTTTGGAATGGAGAATGGTACGTTTAACTCGCTGTGCGACTTTGTCCAGTGCTTTACATCAAACGAGTCAGGCTGGACGCCCGTTCGCGGTAGCGTTAACATGGGAGTCTTAACAATAGTGGCAAAATCAGATGATTGCACTGATGAAATCTCATGGATGGTCATCGGGGATCGAAAGGACCCGCACATTATTGCGGCCAGCTGGACGGACGAGAGGGGGAAGCCGATCTTGGAGCCAAAAAGAAAAGACAGAAAGAGCAAAAAGGGTCGGGAGTAGGTAATGTCAAAATCAAAATATCCAAATAAATTAGATACCTCAGTAGAGATTCCAGTTATTCGAGATAACATAACTGAAATTGGCTCTGATGTTTTAAACTCTTTCCGCTCTGCCATTTTTCAAATTGAGCAAACTCTCGGAGTTAATCCTCAGGGTTCTGCGGGAAATACTGTAGCCACAAGATTGGGAAACGCATTAGATGAAGAGGGCAACATAAAGAAGTCCGCCCTAGATATCGCAAATATTCTTTCGGGCCCAGTAACTAACTCAGATGTGTCTAAGGTCGCGGCAATTTCTGAATCAAAATTAAGATTAGACTTTCCAACACAAGTTTTGGAAGACCAAATTTCAATAATAGATTCTAGAATTGATAATTTCATTCAGGCGCTGGAGGAGTTATCGGCTATTTTATCTGCCCACGTTCACCCAGACGCAACAAATAGGCACTACGCGCAAGCAGTATTCGTAAAGGATTCGGCCACTGTTGCTAGCGCCGCAGCCAGTGTGTCGCTCCAGGCAGGTACTCTGCAGGAGGTTTTGGAAAAAATATATAACTCTCATGTAAATTATACCGGAGATAATATATCAGAGACAAATAATTCGCACACTGCCGGGCAGGTCTTTTACGACAAAACAGGCACATCTGATGTTATTTTTTCAGATAGCGTCCAGGGCGCCATCGAAGATCTAGTTGAAATTGAAAGCAAGGGAATTAGAAATGCTAATTTAAACTTTAATTCAAATGGAATTATTAGGACGGGGTCTGTATATGACGCAAACGAGGGGACATCCGCTGGCTCTACTCTTGTTTCTGCCGCAAGTGTAAATTATACTGGACCGACCGAAAAGTCGACCGAAGAGATAATGTTTATTACGCCTCAAGAGGATTTATACGGAGTAAGAAGGTATGACACCCTAACGCTTTTTGACTCTTTGCTTCCTGAGGATGATAAAGAATATATAATCGCGGACGTCACAAAGGACGTTGATGATAAAATTGAGTCAGTAACCGTATTCGGTGGTCCCACGGGCGATTCTAAGTCGGGAGTTTCTGCGGTTATAACTAGAAACATCTATAGACCGTATAATGAAAACGCATTGAACTGCTGTGTTAGGCCCAGGTATCTTAAGACAAATACTCCAGATATTTTTGTTGCGAATCCAGATTCGGCAACCGCAATATCGTACGGAATACGCCCCTCTGAGATAACTGAACTATTAAATATGTTAGCCATAGACATCGATGGGAATGAAGTTGAAATCGACGTTTATGATCCAGTAATCGGTGCCACCGGGCAGCAAACGATAAATTCTATTGTGAACATGATAAACTCCGCAGCGGTAAGTGATCGACTTGGAGTCATGGCATATAAGGTTCGTTCTCTTGGGTGCTATGAGCTGGCCATTGCCCACGTTCTTCCAAATCGCTCGGGCGGTAAAAATCGAACAATAACAATAAAAGAAGCTGCGGCAAATGATTGTTCCGAACAAATAGGGTTGCAATATTTGGTCGATACAGAAATAGAGGGATCTACAGGAAACTCTCATCATATCAACGGCTATCTTTTGAGCGGGTTTGGTGGAATAATAGAGTTAAATTCTGAGTCAGTGTCATTATCAACGGGAACGTCAAACGTTGATTTGAACTCTGAAGACGAAAGCTTTTACAAGATGGGAGTTCGTGCAGGAGATTTGGCAATAATTAATGATGCAATCGATAGTTCTGACAATGGGACGTATCGAATAAAAAATGTATTTCCGGATTCTATAGCTCTGGATCATTCTGACTATACGTTCGCCGACTCATTAGACGAGAACTCCTCATTTGCAATAATGAGAGCTTCGGCTCCGGTCGGTGAAATGGAGTTTGACGAAATTGGTTCAAATGGATCAATTTTATTTGATGTTTTTACCACAGAGGATGGAGATGTATTTTACGACAAAAGAATGCTGGTTAACGGACAGGCGTCGGAGTCGACGTTTGAGGCGGTTGTTATCGATGCATCTAAAGGGTTTATTGTCGACGGAGATGTTGCGACAATAAACTTTACTGATGGTCCAGTTTATGTCACATTGACAGACCCAAATTCCAATACAAGCGACCCAGTTTTCGTGGGAGCCTCTGGCAGGTATAAGATAAGATCTGCAGATGGCATGTCATTTGTGGTTATAGATGTTTGGACCCGAGCAAGCGGCGAGCTATCTGTTCCGGTTGCGGTAGAGCTCACCGGATTTGCAGAGCCGGCTTCATCGGTCCTGCATTTGTGTCGCGGAGCTTATTCTACAAACCTCGGGATGGTTCTTGGCCACAGATCGGGGTCGGCATTGCTGGGGGGTTTGGCGGAAGATATTGGAGTCCCAGCGCTAATAGATAAAAGATCAACAGGGACTGTAGACCATACAATAATAGGCGAGTCAGTCCTGGAGAGGTACATCCAGGGTCCGAGAAATGAACTCAGAGGCTGCGGGATAATTAGGGGAATGAATCTAGAATCGATTGTTGATAATGGCGATGGAACCTTTTCTGCAAAAGTAAATCCCGGGGTTGCTGTTGTGAACGGAATCAGGCATGAGTTCTTTGGAGCTCAAGACCTAATATTGGAGCATTCCGGTAGTTTTTATATAGCATTTTCTGCAGAAGGATGCCTTGTCTCTGGAGTTGAGACGACAAATGGGTTATCTCCGTTTTCCAATCAGTCGGTTGCCCATATCGCCAAATATCAACTTAGTTCTGCTAGTATTTTGGATCTTAGATTATTTATTGACCACATGGATTATAAGGCTATCGGAGATATTGTTGTGGCAAATGACCAAAGGTTTGGACATTTTACAGATATAAAAGCCGCTGTTGATTATTCCCGTGAGTTTTCTAAGATGTTTCCGGAAATGAGCGCTCCGAGTGTTTTGATAAAAGAGGGGACGTTTTATGTTTCTGCTACAATTAATTTGGATTTCGACATAAAGGTGTCAGGTTCGGGGCCGGGGACTATGATAGTTAGGCACTCTTCGTATCACCCAGACGCTGCTAATGCAAAATATTTTGAAAATAGTATATTCGAAATAGGGGCATTTTCGGGGGATAGTATCGAGGGGGGAGTGACAATATCCGATCTCACTTATTTGGGCAGAGATGATACGATTACTCTTGCAGATTCAGTTATTGTGATGCTGCACAATGAGGAGTCGTCAAAAGCCTCCTTTCTAATAAGGGGTGTGCGATTTATTGCTGGGGCTAATTATTCAATTGACTCTGCGCATCCAACCAGCGCCGGTAACTCTGTTCCCAATGAAATGCCAATAAGAATTGGCGATGAGTATAATGGTGACTTTGAAAATATTCACGTAACGGAGTGCCACTTTGACGGAATTGGGCTTCCAACTGGGGTTATATTCTTGGATAACGGAAATAATTATAGAAATATTAATATATCAGGAAATTGCTCAGTGCGTTCTATTCACTCTGATTATTCTCTTATCGATAGTACAACTCTTGGCACTGGATACGATGAAACCGGGATTCAAGAGACATCAAATGTAATCGAGTATGTATTATGACTAAAAAGAAAGAACAGTCGGCAATTGACGCAATTTACGAGATAACAGAAACGTTATCCAGAATTGAAAAGAGAATGGATGTTATGGATTCTAATATTAAGTTATTAAACAACAAAGTCTCTAAGCTATCAAAAATAAGGCCAACCACTCAATCGTCCGCAAGGCCCAGCGCCGGCATACCCGTCGGAAAGTCTCCGGTGAAAGAGAATATTAATACCAAAGAGGTACAAGCATTGATTGTCGGAAAAATTAAGGCATTTGGGTATATTGTAAATAAATCTAAGCAGCCAATCCCCGATGTTGTGGTTAATATATATGGAGATGGAAGTGAAGTTATTAGGTCATTAAAGACAAATATTGATGGCCACTGGAATGCGAGGCTTCCTTCTGGGAGATATGGGGTAGAATATTTGCATAAAAAGTTCAAGCCCATAAATCGCACAATCGTTCTTGAGGATTCGCAAGTCGAATACGAGGTAAAATAAGTTGTTTTCAGTTAAAATATTAAGCTCAAAAATAAACCGGTCCGATATTTTTAGGAGGTCGATGTCGACGATAACGAGCTTTCTAAAAAGAGACCTAAGCAGGGAGGTCAACATTATTTCTGATAACTCATCGATTGAGATAATATCCTCTTCGTTATTACACAATGAAGAAGATATTGCTAATACGGGAGCAATAGTTGCAGAGTTATTAATTAAAAAGACAATTATTATCTCAAATGAGGATTTGAGAGATCGAGACAGCCTGGACAAATACTTGTCTGAAATAAAACACTTTTGCGAACAAGCCGTAAAAGTGGAGGATGTAAAGTATTTGCCGCCGCATCTTCGAGAGTTAAAATAGGAATAAAAAATGATTGATGCCCAAAATCTTCCCGGCGGAACAAACGCAGATCATAGGGTTTATTCTAGTTTCTTTAGCGACAATGACGTTATCCAGCAGGTGGCGATCGTACACCCAAAGAATCTAGTAATTGATGGGCTAAGAAAGATCTTTAGAACCGATTCTGTATTTACGTATAGAGACGATGAGTACGGATTCCCCTTAACAGTAGACCTGACCGGGAAGGATTTGGATACAGAAGAAACAACAAAGATACTTATAAGCGATATGTATCGTTATGAAGTAAAGTTCTTTCCGGCAATAGTAATAAAATCCGGCGGCGGTTCTTATAAGCCAATATCTTTTAATCAAAATATGACCTACAAACATAGAGTAGATTATATTGAAAATGATTACGGAGCAAGGCGGGCCGTATCGACGCCGTCTCATAGGGTCTATGACGGTCGGTGGGAATTATCTTTTGACATTCAAATTCATTCGGAAAGCTACAGTGAGTTGGAGGAGTTGGTAGATATTACATCCATAGCATTGCAGTATTCTTTGTGGAATGAGCTTCGTGAAAATGGACTTTTTATAAAGGGCCTTAGCATTGGTGCAGAATCCGCAGAGCCATATGCTAATGATTACGTATACAGTCAGAACATAACAATTTCCACTTTATCCGAGTGGCGAGTTGAGATCCCCATAGAAAATATTGTTGAAAAAATTGTATTTAGATTTGAGCCATCTTGGCATCCAATTCCTGGAGTTAAAGATGAGTCAGATCTTTTGGCCAAATCCTATAAGGAAATTATAGATATGGCCGAGATAGAGTGATAAGTTTTAAACTACTAATAATAAGTGATTCATTTAGGAATTAAAAGCAAGGTTCGGAGGAATTTTTAATGGCTAACATACCAGGAATATCAGGTTACATTCAGCCCGGCACTTTCGCCAGAGATCGCGTCGTTTCTAAGGGAGTATCCCTTCCGGGTGGCCTTAGACTCGTCTCAATCCTGGGAGAGGGGCTTCGAGAGGAGGTTCTCGTTTCATCTGCAAACGGTGAGGGAAATGATGGAAGTAAAGCCGCGAGCCCAACAGGCTCTGGAGAGGGAAGGTTTTTTCGACTTAGGAATTATCCGATAGTAAGCGGAAGAACAGAGGTCCGCTTGAACGGCTCGCTTCTGTTCGGACAGCAGGATGAAATTGATTCTAATAGTTTCGACTCCAAGTTTGACTACAGAATAGATACTGAGACTGGAGTTATCGAGCTTCAGACCGCATCAATAGGCGACCAGGGCGGATCTGGATTTTCAGCCGGAGCCGGCAATACTGGCAACGGGATAATCGTAGAGGGCGTCTGCAGTACTGTTGATAACATTCTGGCGATTAAAGATGGAAACACTCCATCTGAGCGTTGGACTGCAAAGTGCGTAAGTGTCACTAGAGATTCAACGGGAGATCCAATTCCTGGAATGGCAGTTTTCACACTGTCTGGTGCCGTTTCTGGGCAAATTCTAGATGATTCTGGTGCCCCACATTTGTTTCATAGTTCTTACTATACAAGCAGTGCTGGTGCGATATCCGGAAGCGCAGAGCCGTGTTTGGATGGTGTAATTGTTGCTTCTGCGGTTATGCACGGTTCGGGAGTTGCGACTCTCGCGGCTGATGATAGCTCTGCGACAACAACGGATACCTTTATTCTTTCTGGGGATCTTGTAACTCACGGCCAGGCCATCGTCGGCGATACATTTTGCGTTGACGGATACGTCGGGGTTGAAATTGAAGATATAGAATATTCTTCCGAAGATAATGAAACAACCATAACTCTTGAAACGGATAGCTTTTCGATTGCCTCCGCTGGCGATGAGACCATTTCCAACTGGGAAATTAGAGCTTCAAACCTTTTAATTGATGACCCCACAGTATCTCACGATGATGTCACGGGCGCTCCAGTTAGCGAGGGCTCATTTTCTAGCGCGGATGAGGGAAAGATCGTGGCACTCTGCGGGGATGATGCTGCCGGCCTATACCGAGTATCGAAAGTCACTTCATCTCGAAGGCTCAGAGTCCATGCAATAGACGACGAGGATTCTGGATTTCCAGGGGCTGAGGGCGATGCCGATGGCCTCGCTGAGAGCGGCAAAGATTTTCATATGCTGGAGACAAACGGTGTTTTAGTTATGGGAATTCAAGAAGGAACCGTCCCGTTCGAGGTCGGCGACCGCTTCTATGTTGATGTTGACTCAAGAGTTCTAAGTACCGGCGATCAGTTGATTGCAAAATATATTGCAGAAACAGATCTTAATGATCCTGAATTTTTTACTAGTGCAAACGATCTGCAGACGAAGCATGGCGCTCCTGGCGCAGACAATACTTTGGCTCTGGGCGCTCAGATGGCGTTTGAAAATGGAGCTCCTGGAGTTTTGGCGATTCAATGCAAGCCACCTGTTCCCAGAAGAACGTCCGTAACTCTTCTCGAAGAAGTTGACGCCAATGGGACCGGCGGGTTCTCTGGGTGTGCTGCGGCGGACTGTGAGGTTGATGATCTCATGCTGAACATTCCTCTTCCGGTATCGGGGCTTCGGGCTGGAAAGCCAGATGCAGATTCTTCTGTGAATATATTCATTATAAGAGACGGAAAAGAGACGCAATTGTTTCCAAATAAAGTTGGTTTCTATAATTCTCAGCTTGAATCCGAAGTTATGCAGTTAGATTTTATAGGAAATTCTGATTATGCTTTTTCATATACTATTGTAAATACTGGATTCGACATTCTTGGAGATGGAATTAACGGAGAACTTGGTGTAGATTCGGCAACAGGAGTTCCTGCGATATACTTTAAGACGCTGGAGTTTGATTTCGACGCTGATCATGTAGGCTCGGAGATTGTAGTTACGAGCATGGAAAGTGAGGCAGGTACTGTATTTTCATCTGAGGATGATATCGCCGATGAAGGCGCCTCTACCGTTCTTACTATAAGCTCGGTCTCAGATGACGGAAAGGTATACGTTAGTGTCGGCGACATGGACCTCGGCATGGAGACGTTCGTCGATGTCCAGTTCTTCGTGAGAAATCCCGAAGATACAACAAACGTTGATGCCGCCATTCTTTTGCACAGTGATCTGGTAGAAAGCGGAATTCTGCAAAAAGGAGATGGAATTAGGGTGTCATATATTGATGAAAATGATGCAGATTATTTTGATTCAAATTGGTTTGATGCACTTGAGATTCTCGAGGCTCACGACGCCCAGATTGTAGTTCCTCTTCCGAGGCAATCAATGTCTTCAATTTTTCGAGCAACTGTTAATCATTGCGAAAATATGAGCACTATTGCAAATAGAAAAGAGCGGATGGCACTGATAGGAGCCCAGAGAGGGGTCACTTCTGCCGCACTAATTGGACAAGAAGAGGTTGCAGTAGAAGATATTGGAATTATCGAAGGAATACAGGGGGATGATCCAGAGGAGATTCTCGATGGGAATACCGAGGACCTTGTAAACTATAAGCTTAATGATAATTATACCAGTAATCGCGCAGTGTATTTTTGGCCCGACGAGGTTGTTCGTAATATAAATGGAACCAATACTATGGTTCATGGATTTTACATGGCGGCAGCTGCCGCTGGGCGCCTGTCGGCAACTCAGAACGTTGCTATTCCGCTGACATATAAGACTCTTTCTGGATTCTCAATCCTTAGAGATAAGATGCTCAGAGAGGTTACTGCAAATGCGTTAGGAAATGTTGGAGCAACAGTTGTTACTCCGGCTACTGGCGGTGGAAAGATTCTCGCTGGCCGTACAACCTCCGGAACGGGCTTTGTAGAGGACGAAGAGATCTCTGTAATGTTTATTCGAGATAGAGTGAAGCAGACGCTTCGCCAGTCCCTAAAGGGCTTTCTCGGAAAGGTTCAGGATGAAAATACAAATGTTCTAGTTGGAGCAAGAGTTAGAGGAGTAATGGCGGCTCTTATCAGTCAGGGGCTTGTCTCTAGTTACCAAGATGTCTCAATAGAAAGAGATAAAGTTGATCCTAGGCAGATTAACGTATTCTTGAGATTTACCCCCGCCTATCCAATCAACTATGTCTTTATCGACATAGAGGTTGGGGTTCTATAATTAGGAGATTATAATGGCAGATTACCCAAACACTGGAAGTATTTTAGATTCCAAAACCAGAACAGGCTTATCGACCCAGATTGCTATTCTTGTAAATGGCACACCGGTTGGTGCTGTCCAATCATTCAAGGAGAGTCAGACGAGAGCTGCGAAAGAGATTGGAGAGGTTGGTACAGACGGATTTATTGAAATAGTTCCGCAATCACAGACAAAGATTTCTTTGACACTAAATAGAATCGTATTCGATGGACTTTCTCTTACTGAGGCCTTTTCTAGAGGATTTAGAAATATCGCAGCACAAAGAATTCCATTTGATATCGTTGTAATAGATAAGTTTTCTAGCTCAAATGATTCTGACTGGATTGTAACTACATACCATAATTGTTGGTTTACTTCACTTGGAAAGGCCTATAACGCTACAGATTATGTAATCACAGAGGATGCCCAGGTATCCGCAGAGTACATGTCTACCGCACGTGCAGATGATGCCGTCGGTCGCTCTGGCCCAATTGAGGGACTCCGACAGGTTAATGCAGATAAGGATGATGTAGAGATGAATGCAGATGCAGGAATTGATGGTCGCAGGGGATCCCTGGACTATAACGGAATTTTTGAAGCAGCATTTTCTGACTCATAAGGGCTTAGATAACCTGCAAATTAATGCCACCTAAAAAGGTGGCATTTTTTTTGTAATTAAGAAGCTTAAGCAGTAGAATATATATTGGAATTTACCTATTAGGAGGCAACATGCCAAGACGAACAGGGACCGTGGGGCGAGGAAGCTCTAAGTCAAGAAAATCTCAGGACAATTCAGAAGCCAGCTCAGAAACTCTAGAGCCGGTATCAGAAGAGTCCGATTCTTCCAAAATTAGCGATCTAAAAGATCTCGTCTTCCTCGGAAGGCTTCAGAGCGATGTTGTAATATCTGGATATACATTTTCTTTGGCGACCCTTACCTCTACGGAGAGTAAGGATATCTACGCTGAGATTATTACCGCAGATGGAACAAGTCGTGTTACTGAGATTAAGCCAATAGTATTATCAAGGGCGATCCAATCTGTAAATGGGGCACCATTGGAGGATCTATATGACGGAGATGAGGATCTGGATGTATACGATATAAGAAATGAGGTCATTTCAGGATGGCAGTCAATTTTGGTTGATAAATTATATCAAGAATACGAAAAAATTGTCGTTAGATCAAATAGTGACTTCGGGATCGATGAAATAAAAAAATAACAGAGGGGTCAGATAGTTGGCTCCGCTGGAATTTGTGCAAAATATGGCAGTGCACCGTTGATGACGAAAGATTCAGGAATATGAATCGAGCCCAAAGACTGTGGTATGCAGCCAGCTTAAATGAAGATCGCTCAGAAAAAAGAAAAGACGAATTAAGCATGGTTGAGTATCTGGCCTCATTTTGGAATAGTGAGGCAGTCAAGGAAATTCGCGAACGCCGCGAATCAATGGAGGATGGCCGATTTGATTCTGATTCTGAGTTCGAGCAAAGAATTGAAGATGGAGAATTATTTGATCGTGATCTTATTGCCGCGATAAAGGATAAGTATAAAAATACTAATTTAAAAGCAAATGATGACAGGAGCGTTCGCTCCGGAAGGGGGGCCTCTCTTCCGGGGGATATCTCTGGATTATTAAGTGCAATAAAGGATGATATTTAATTATGGCCGATGGAAGCGGGACCACTACAGGCGAAGTAATCGATGGCATGGGCGCTTCGGCGACAAGGACCACTACTGCCGTAAAGACACTGTCGCAGAGCTTGGAATCCCTATCTAGGGCCGGTATCGAGACGGGTAATGGTCTCGGCCTTCTGACTGATGGCCTTGCTGGCACGGCAAAAAGCATAGCAGATTTAACCGGGCAGATGGAATCGATTATAAATGCGGTTCCACTCCTCGGCGGTGCTGCTTCTGCCCCGCTCGGTCTTGTAAAGAACGTTGTTAATGCTCTCGGCTCGGCAACAAGAATCGCCTCAGAGGCGGCACAGGGATATATAAACACATTAGACTCGTTTTCGAAGCCAATCCGCGAACTCGAAGGAGGGATGTGGGATCTTGAAAAGGCATTCGGCGGAACCTTTGATACCGCAAAGTCTTTTTATGAAGTATTTAATACCGAAGTCACGTCAGATTTCGCAACTCACATGTTCCTCTCCG